>Ga0209699_100019_pt1 | contig 309624 bp, 293 predicted proteins | sample SynthPrep_1_END__FD_187204 | JGI IMG/M metagenome (GOLD analysis project Ga0209699, IMG submission 187204) | Synthetic microbial communities from Ohio, USA - SynthPrep_1_END_DS7_MetaG (SPAdes) (version 2) | ecosystem: Engineered > Bioreactor > Aerobic > Activated sludge | place: USA: Ohio...
TGTGCACGGTCTGCGTGCGGGTCGCGATGGGGCCGGCTTCGGCGTGGGCGACGGTCGAGGCGTAGATCGGCGCGACCACGCTTTTCTCGGGCGTGGGCAGCGCGCTCTTCCAGGCGCCGATATCGTCCTGGTGGTTCTCAAGCAGTAGCTGCGCGGTGCGTTGCTGCACGGCGAAGGCCTGGTTCAGCGACTGCGGGCGGCAGTCGGCGGGCAGGCGCGAGCCGGCGATGCCGGATTCGCGCGCGGCGATCAGGTAGCGGGCCGCGTCGAGGCTGCCGGGGTAGTCTTCGATTTTGATCTGCATGCGCTCAAGCTCCCACGAACAGCAAGATCCAGAGCACGATCATGGCGATCAGGCCGAGCCAGCACGAACCCCAGAAGCCGACGATCGGCCATTTCAGCGACAGCGGCGTTTTCTTCGGATCGACGTGGTCCAGCAGGTCATTGGCGTTGCCGATCAGCCAGAAGCGCGTGCCGGGAAACATCAGGCGGAAGAAATAATCCAGCATGATGGACGCCTGGATCGCAAGCGGATACTGATCGAACGGGCGGTGCTGCAGGAAGGGGTGCTTCAGCGCGGCGTTGATCTGCTTTTTCTTGAAGAACAGCACGATGCCGCAAAGCGTGCAGGTGATGAAGCACAGCAGGAAGAGGCTGAAGGCCATGGCCATGGCGGGGGTATGCATGGGGGATCTCAAGAGTGCGCGGTGTGCCGCGTTCGGATGATAAGAAAGCCTGCAGGAAATTGCTGGCTGTATTGTAGATGGCTAGCCGCAGCCCCGTGTTCAGGGCTGCGTCAGCCAGCGCGCCGCGCAGTGGGCTGGGTCAGCCGCGGACCTGGCCTTCGCCGCTCAGTACCCACTTCAACGTGGTCAGGCCTTCCAGGCCGACCGGGCCGCGCGCGTGCAGGCGGTTCGTGGAAATGCCGATCTCGGCACCCAAACCGTACTCGAAGCCGTCGGCAAAGCAGGTCGGCAGGTTGACATACACCGAGCTGGAATCGACCTCGCGCTGGAAGCGCTGCGCGGCGGACAGGTCCTCGGTGACGATGGCATCGGTATGGCCGGAGCCCCAGCGCGCGATGTGCTCGATGGCGTCGTCCAGCGTGTCGACGATGCGCACGGCCAGGATGGGCCCCAGGTACTCCGTGGCCCAGTCTTCTTCCGTGGCCGGCTTGGCATGCGGCAGCAGGGCCAGCGTGCGCGGGCAGCCGCGCAACTCGACGCCGTGCTCGGTGAGCGCCGCGGCCAGGCTGGGCAGGATGGAAACGGCGGCCACTGCGTCGACCAGCAGGGTTTCCATGGCGCCGCAAATGCCGTAGCGATAGGTCTTGGCGTTGAAGGCGACGGCGTGCGCCTTGTCCGGATCCGCCGCCGCGTCGATATAGACGTGGCAGTTGCCGTCCAGGTGCTTGATGAGCGGCACGCGCGCTTCTTGCGCCAGACGGGCGATCAGGCCCTTGCCGCCGCGCGGCACGATGACGTCGATGTGCTCGGTCATGGTGATGAGCTTGCCGACCGCGGCCCGGTCGGCCGTGGCGACGACCTGCACCGCGTCCTGCGGCAGGCCGGCGGCGGCCAGGCCGGTCTGCACGATGCGGCCCAGCGCGATATTGGAATGCAGGGCTTCGCTGCCGCCGCGCAGGATGGCTGCGTTGCCCGACTTCAGGCACAGCGCGGCCGCGTCTATGGTCACGTTGGGACGCGATTCGTAGATGATGCCGATCACGCCCAGCGGCACGCGCATCTGCGCGACGCGCATGCCGTTGGGGCGCACGCTGGTGGCGGTGATGCTGCCGATGGGATCCGGCAGCGCGGCGATCTGGCGCAGGCCTTCCGCCATGTGCGTCAGCGTCTTGTCCGACAGGGTCAGGCGGTCCAGCAGGGCCGGGTCCAGGCCGTTGCTGCGCGCCGCCGCCAAGTCTTTCTCGTTGGCGGCCTTGAGTTCGTCGTGGCTGGCGGCCAGGGCGTCGGCCATGGCCAGCAGCGCCTGGTTCTTGGCGGCGCCATTGGCGCGCATCATGGCGCGCGAGGCGCGGCGGGCGTTTTCGCCCAGGGCAAGCATGGCTTGTTCGATGGAGGACGTGGACATGGCAGCGTCGATCATGAAAGTGGGGCGGCGCGGGCGCCGCCTGGAGATTCAGTGTATATCCGGTCGCTAGACCGGGCGAATTCCAGCCGGATGGCTGGAGGGGAGGCGAAGGCGGCGGCTATGCCGCCTTCACGGTCGTCCGCCGGCGGCGGCGACGCGCAGCGCGAGCCGCGTCATTTCTTCCCAGGGATCGGACAAGCGTCCGGGCACCGACAGGCCCTTGATCAGGCGGTCCACCTCGTGGGCGTGCTGCACGGCGGCGGGCCACACGTTCGGCTGCACCCGGCCGAGCGCTTGCAGCGCCAGACGCTCGTGCGCGCCGAAGATGCGCAGGCGGCGCATCAGGCCGTTGACGTCCTGGCCCAGGGCGCGGGCTTCGGCGACGCGGGCCAGCAGGCGGATTTCCTCGCCGACCGCCCACAGCACCAGCGGCAGGGCTTCGCCCTCGGCGCGCAGGCCGTCGATCATGCGGATGGTGCGGCCGGTGTCGCCGGCGAGCATGGCGTCGCGCAGGCCGAAGACGTCGTAGCGCGCCACGTTCAGCACCGCGCGTTCCACGTCCTCCGCGGCCAGTTGGCCTTCGGGGTAGAGCAAGCCCAGCTTCTGGATTTCCTGGTGGGCCGCCAGCAGATTGCCTTCCACCTTGTCGGCCATCCATTGCAGCGTGGCGCCGTCGGCGCGCTGGTTCTGGCGCGCCAGGCGCATGCCGACCCAGGCGGGCAGGCGGCCGCGTTCGATGTTGGCGATATCGACCATCATGCCGCCGCGGCTCAAGGCCTGCACCCAGCGGCTCTCGCGGGTGGCCTTGTCCAGGCGGGGCAGGGCGATCAGGACGAGGGTGTCCGGATCCGCCTGCTTTTCGGCCTGTTCGGCCAGCTTGGCCAGGGTGTCGGCGCCGGCCTTGCCGGGCTTGCCAGTCGGGATCTTGATTTCAAGTATGCGGCGGTCGCCGAACAGCGATACGCTCTGGGTGGCGGCGGTGACCGAGCTCCAGTCGCTGCGTGCATCCATCACCATGGACAGGCGGTCGGTGTAGCCCGCGTTGCGGGCCGCGGCGCGCAGGGCGTCCACGGCTTCGGTCACGAGCAGGGGTTCGTCGCCGGACACCGTGTAGAGCGGCGCCAGGCGGTTGCCTGGCCGCTGCAGGTGCTCGGCCAGGCGATCCGCGTCCAGGGGCTGTGCCATTTAGCGCAGGATGGCCGGATCTGTGGTGGACGGCGTCTGCCACGGCGCGGGCATGCGCTTCTGATCCGGTAGGGTCGGGTCGTACAGCGGGGTTTCGCCGTCTTCGGCGCGCTGTTCGGCATTTTCGAACGCGTGGCGTACTTCCGGTGCGGTCATGCGGCGCAGCAGCCGGGAGACGAGGTCGCGCTGCATGGCCTTGTACAGCGTTTCGATCTGGCCCTGCTTAGCCTGTACGACCTGGTCGTCATAAGGCATTTCGCGGTAGATCGACAGCGTCGTGTCCGGGATCAGCGCGCGGCCCTTGGCGTCGACCAGGCGGAACGTGTAGTTGATGCCGAGTTCGTATTCCTCGACGCGGCCCTGGGCGTTCAGCGAGACTTCGCGCAGGGTGCGGGTGTCGCCGACCTGCTGCAAGATGGCCTGCGCCTCCTTGGGCGTGGACACGAGCTTGGTGTTAGGCGAGGCCGCGCGTAGCGCGCGGCGCACGTCGGCGCCGAACTGGGTGGTGTCGGGTATGCCGAGATACAGCGTGTCGAACGGCATCGGAGTGACGCCCCGCAAGGCGAAGCCGCAGGCGGAGAGCAGCATGAACAGTGCCAGGCAGGCGCTGCGCAGCAGCCAGGACTGGCGGGGGGAATGCGTTTGTTGCCCGGCGAAGTGCATGCTTGACCTCATCAGCCTACGACGTTGACCAGTTTGCCCGGAACCACGATGACGCGCTTGGGCGGACGGCCTTCCAGGAAGCGGGCGACCTCTTCCTGGGATGCCGCGAGCTTTTCGATGTCTTCCTTGGCGGCCTTGGCGGCCACGCGGATCGAGCCGCGCAGCTTGCCGTTGACCTGGAGCATCAGCTCGATCTCGTCGGCGACCAGCGCCGCTTCGTCCACGTGCGGCCAGGGCGCGTCGAGCAGGTCGCCCAGCTCGTGGGCGTAGCCCAGGTCGCGCCACAAGTGCCAGGTGATGTGCGGCACCACGGGGTACAGCACGCGCAGCAGCACGCCCAGCGTTTCGGCGTAGGCGGCGTCCGCGGCCGCGCCTTCGGGCAGCTTGGCGTCGTCGATGGCGTTGAGCATCTTCATGCACGCGGACACGACAGTGTTGTACTGGATGCGCTGGTAGTCGTAGTCGGCTTGCTTGAGCAGGCCGTAGACTTCGCGGCGCAGGTCCTTGACCGGGGCCGGCGCCTGGGCCCAGTCGGCGCCGTTGGCCAGGCCGCGCGCGATGGCTTCGCGCTGGCCGTAGCTGATGGACCAGAGGCGGCGCAGGAAGCGGTTGGAGCCCTCGACGCCGGAGTCGGACCATTCGAGGGTCTGTTCCGGCGGGCTGGCGAACATGACGAACAGGCGGGCCGTGTCGGCGCCCAGCGTGTCGATCAGCGATTGCGGGTCGACGCCGTTGTTCTTGGACTTGGACATCGTGCCCACGCCGCCGTAGGTGATGGCCGAGCCGTCCGACTTCAGCTTGGCGCCGACGATGGCGCCGCGGTCGTCGTAGATGTTTTCGACGTCTTCCGGCCAGAAGTACTCGATGCCGCCCTGAGGCGTCTTGCGCGAGTAGATATGATTCAGCACCATGCCCTGGCACAGCAGCTTGGTGAAGGGCTCGTCGAAGTTGAGCAAGCCCATGTCGCGCATGACCTTGGTCCAGAAGCGGGCGTACAGCAGGTGGAGCACCGCGTGTTCGATGCCGCCGATGTACTGGTCCATCGGCATCCAGTAGTCATTGCGCGGGTCGACCATGGCCTGGTCGTTGCCCGGCGAGGTGTAGCGCATGAAATACCAGGACGAGTCCACGAAGGTGTCCATCGTGTCCGTTTCACGGCGCGCCGGCTTGCCGCAGTTGGGGCAGGCGCAGGACAGGAAGGCCTCGTTCTTGGCCAGGGGGTTGCCGCTGCCGTCCGGGATGAGGTCGTCGGGCAGGACCACCGGCAGGTCTTTTTCCGGAACCGGGACCGGGCCGCAATCCGCGCAGTGGATGATGGGGATGGGGGTGCCCCAATAGCGCTGGCGCGAGATGCCCCAGTCGCGCAGGCGCCAGGTGGTCTGCTTTTCGCCCAGGCCTTGCGCGCCCAGGTCGACGGCGATGGCGTCGACCGCTTCCTTGTGCGAGAGGCCGTCGTACTTGCCTGAATTGATGGTGCGGCCGGCCTGCTTGTCGCCGTACCACTCCTGCCAGGCGTTGGTGGAGTATTCCTTGCCGGCCACGTCCACGACCTGGACGATGGGCAGGTCGTATTTCTTGGCGAAGGCGAAATCGCGTTCGTCATGCGCCGGCACGCCCATGACGGCGCCGTCGCCGTAGGTCATGAGCACGTAGTTGCCGACCCAGACCTCGACTTCGGCGCCCGTGACCGGGTGCGTGACGTAGAGGCCCGTGGGCATGCCTTCCTTTTCGCGCGTGGCCATTTCGGCCTCGGTCGTGCCGCCCAGCTTGCATTGCTCGATGAACGCGGCCAGCTGCGGATTGGACAAGGCGGCCTGCGTGGCCACGGGGTGTTCCGGCGCCACGGCGCAGAAGGTCACGCCCATGATGGTATCGGCGCGGGTGGTGAAAACGTACAGCTTGCCGTCCTGGATCAGCTGGCCATTCTGGCCGGCGATCTGGTGCGGGAAGGCGAAGCGCAGGCCCTCGGACTTGCCGATCCAGTTTTCCTGCATCAGGCGCACGCGCTCGGGCCAGCCGGGCAGGTCGTTCTGGACGGCGCCCAGCAGCTCGTCGGCGTAATCGGTGATGCGCAGGTAGTAGCCGGGGATCTCGCGCTTTTCGACCAGCGCGCCCGAGCGCCAGCCGCGGCCGTCGATGACCTGCTCATTGGCCAGCACGGTCTGGTCCACCGGATCCCAGTTGACGACCTGGGTCTTGCGGTAGGCGACGCCCTTTTCCAGCATCTTGAGGAACAGCCACTGGTTCCACTTGTAGTACTGGGGATCGCAGGCGCACATTTCGCGCGACCAGTCGATTGCCAGCCCCATCGCCTTCATCTGCTTCTTCATGTAGGCGATGTTGTCGTACGTCCACTTCGCCGGCGGCACCTTGGACTTGATGGCGGCGTTTTCCGCCGGCATGCCGAAGGCGTCCCAGCCCATGGGCATCAGGACGTTGTAGCCGCGCATGCGCAGCTGGCGCGCCATCATGTCGTTGATGGTGTAGTTGCGCACGTGACCCATGTGCAGCTTGCCGCTGGGGTAGGGCAGCATGGAGCAGGCGTAGAACTTCGGCTTTTCGGAGCCGTCGGCGTTCTTGGCGTGTTCGTGGACCAGGTAGACGTCGCGGGCCTGCCAGTCTTGGTGGGCGGCTGCTTCGACGGTAGTGGGGAGGTAACGTTCCTGCATGGGCTCGTGCACGGTGGCAAAAAAAGGGTGAGCCGCCTCGCCGCGCGGGCGCGGAGGCGGTCAAAACCCCTGATTATAGGAGGTGCTAGGCGCGGGCAGGGGACGGAGCCGTTTCCGGGATGCGCGCGCTAGGCGCGAGGGTGCCATAAATCAGCGTAATCACCCCGAGGACGGCGCCCGCCGTGACCACGCCGGGCCAGCCAAAATGGGCGTACAGCCAGGACGATACCAGTGAACCGGATGCTCCGCCGATGAAGTAGCTGGTCATGTAGCCCGCCGTCAGCCGGCTGCGCGCCTCGGGGCGCAGGCGGTAGAGGGAGCTGGTATTGGTGACATGCACGCCCTGGATCGCCAGGTCCTGCACCAGGATGCCGGCCAGCAGGGCCAGCACCGACGCCTGGCCGAACGCCATCAGCCCCCAGGAACCCAGCAGCAACAACAGCCCGACGCGGGTGGCCAGGTTGCCCAAGCCCCGGTCGGCCATGCGGCCGAAACGGTTGGCGGCGTAGGCGCCGGCAGCGCCAGCCAGGCCGAACAGGCCGATGGCGGTGTTGCTGTATTGATAGGGCGGGCTGGACAGCAGGAAGGTCAGGGGCGTCCACAGCATGCTGAAGGCCGCGAACAGCAGCCCGCCCAGCAGCGAACGGGCGCGGAACAGCGGTTCCTCGACGAACATGCGCAGGATCGAGCCCAGGAGGCGCGGATAGCTCAGCCCGGCGGGGCTCTGGTGGCGCGGCAGCAGGCGCCACAGGGCGGCGGACATGATCAGCATCAGGATGGCCGCCACCCAGTACACCGTGCGCCAGCTGCCCACGTCGGCCAGCGCGCCCGCGACGGTGCGGGCCAGCAGGATGCCCAGCAGCAGCCCGCTCATGACCGTGCCTACCGCCTTGCCCCGTTCGTGGGGCGCGGCCAGCGTCGCGGCGTAGGGCACCAGGATCTGCGCCACCACGGACAGCATGCCGGTCAGCGCGGTGCCCAGGATCAGCACGGTGATGTTGGGGGCGAAGGCGGAAATCAGCAGGCCGCCCGAGGACAGCAGGCTCATCAGCACGATCAGGCCGCGACGCTCGAACATGTCGCCCAGCGGCACCAGCAGCATCAAGCCCAACGCGTAGCTCAGTTGCGCGGTGGTGACGATGCTGCCCGCCGTGGCGGTGGACAGCGAGAATTGCTCGCTGATCGTGTGCAGCAGCGGTTGCGCATAGTAGTTGCTGGCGACCGCGAGGCCGGTGGCCACCGACATCAGCAGGATGATGGGCGCGGTCAGCGCGGGCGTCTGGGAGGACTGGGTAGCGGAAGTCATGGATCTGGATCGGGGAAGGGCAGCTGCGGGTGAGGCTCTGGGTGGCGGGCTCAGGTGCCGATGCCGCCAGGGGTTTCCTGGTCCTGTTTGATCAGCAGCTTCTTGAGGAGACCGGCCAATTGCTTGCGTTCGCTGGCGGACAGCGGCTCCAGCAACTCGTTGAGGTCTTTGAGGTAGTCCTTCAGCACCAGCTTGATGACGCGCAGGCCTTCGCTGGTGAGAGAAACGATGACGCCGCGCCGGTCTTCCGGATTGGGGCTGCGCGTGAGCAGGCCGGCCTGCTCCAGGCGATCGAGCCGGTTGGTCATCGCGCCAGAGGTCAGCAGCAGGGCCTCCACCAGCTTCTGCGGATTCAGCGCGTAAGGCGCGCCGCTGCGGTACAGCGTGGCCAGCACGTCGAATTCGCCCTGGTGCAGGTCGTAGCGGCGAAAGCTGCGGTTCACATTGCGGGCGGCCAGCGCGTTCAGGCGAAACACGCGGGTGACGACGGACATGGCGGCGAAGTCCTGGGCGGGACATTCGCGGGTCCATTGCGAGATCACCAGATCGACGAGGTCATTCATGGGTAGACGGCGTTTATTTTTACGTGAAGTATCTTAACATGAAGATAAATTGAGAGAGCAGGCCCATGCGCCGCACGCGCCGGCCGCCGCAAAAAAAGAAGGGCCCGCCTCTTGCGAGGCGGGCCCTTCCGGCTTGACCGGAACTACGCGCGAATTACTGCGCGGCGTCCTTCAGCTTCTTGAGCGGGCGAACCTTCACCTTGACCGAAGCCGGCTTGGCGGGGAACCAGCGCTCTTCACCGGTGAACGGATCCTTGCCGAAGCGCTTGGCCTTGGCGGGAACCTTCTGCACGGCAACCTTGAACAGGCCGGGCAGCGTGAATTCGCCGACGCCCTTCTTGTCCACGGAGCTCAGCACCGAGGTTTCCAGGCTGGTCAGGACGGCCTTGACCGACTTGGCTTCAACGCCGGATTGCTCAACGATGTAGGCGATGAGCTGGGTCTTGTTCAGAGCAGCCTTGATGGCCTTGGGGGCAGCAGCGACCTTCTTGGCGGCGACGACCTTCTTGACAGCCGGCTTGGCAGCGGGCTTCACAGCGGGTTTGGCAGCAGTTGCCTTCTTTGCGGGCGCCTTGGCGGCGGGCTTGGTGACTTTCTTGGCAGGAGCTTTTGCTTTCGTGGCCATGGTCAAAATCCGTATGTTGAGGTCATGGAGCAGCGCGCGCGCCGGATATCGGCGTTTAACGCTACGCGGCCGATGATAGCGGAAGAGTGACGTTTAATGCGGTTTTCTAGCGGGTTTTTGGCCCTTGTTTGTTGTTTTCGACACAGAAAGTGCTTTGTAGAAGGGCTCCAGCAAGATGTAGTGACATCCATCGCGCAATTTTTCAGATCTCGCCGGCACTGAACCAACTGCGCCGCGCGTGTTCCAATTGCGTGCCCTGCGCGAGATCCGCGCGGGAAAAACCAAGCATGGAAGTGAAGCAAGCCCTATGTTGATGAAGAAGTTGGCGGCGAGCCTGATCGTCGCGGCCGCGTGCGTGTCGGGCGCCATGGCGCAGACGGTGCCGGCGCCGGCCTTGTCGGCCAAGGCCTGGCTCTTGCTGGACGAGACCAGCGGACAGGTGATCGCGTCGCACGCGGCGACGGCCCGGATCGAGCCGGCGTCCTTGACCAAGATCATGACGGCCTACGTGGTGTTCGAGGCGCTCAGCAAGAAAGAGCTGTCGGCGACGCAGCTGGTCACGGTGTCGACCCGCGCCTGGAAGGTGCCGGCGGGCAGCTCGAAGATGTTCCTGGAGCCGGGCTCCAAGGTGTCGGTGGACGATCTGTTGCGCGGCTTGATGATCCAGTCGGGTAACGACGCGGCCATTGCGCTGGCCGAGGCGGTATCGGGCAGCGTCGAGGCCTTCGTGGCGCGGATGAACGACACCGCCGCCAGGCTCGGCCTGCATGCCACGCATTTCGCCAGCCCGCACGGCCTGCCGGATCCGGGGACTTACTCCACCGCCAGCGACCTGTCGGTGCTGGCCACGCGCTACATCCGCGACTATCCCCAGCTCTACAAGACCTACGATTCGGCCAAGCAGTTCACCTACAACAAGATCACGCAGCCGAACCGCAACCGCCTGCTCTGGCTGGATCCCACCGTGGACGGCCTGAAAACCGGGCACACCGAATCGGCCGGCTACTGCATCGTCGCCACCGCGCAGCGCCCCAATGGCGCTGACCCGCGCCGCCTGATCACGGTGGTGGTGGGCACGGCGTCGGACAAGCTGCGCACGCAGGAAAGCCGCGAGTTGCTGGAGTGGGGCTTTCAGGGGTTCAATACCATCAAGTTGTACGCGCGCGGCCAGGCCGTCGCCACGCCCGAGGTCTGGAAGGGCGAGCACGACAGCCTGAAGGCAGGATTCACGCGCGACGCGTACGTGACGGTGCCCGCGGGTGCCAAGGTCGAGCCGGTCTGGACGCCGCAGGATCCGCTGATCGCGCCGATCGCGGCCCAGTCCCCGGTGGGCGCCGTGCGCGTGCTGGTGGACGGCAAGCCCGCCTTGCAGTTTCCCGTGGTGGCGCTGGAGCCGGTGGCCGAGGCGGGATTCGCGGGGCGTGCGTGGGATTCCATCCGCTTGTGGTGGCGTGGCCACGCCGGATAACGGAGGTGTGCAATGGCGGTGAGCTTTCCTGGAGGTCCGGCCCCCGCGCCGGGAGCCGATGATCCCCTGGCCCTGCTATCGGCCTGCCACGGCCGCATTTCCCGCCAGTGCGCCACGCTGGGACGCCTGGCCGGACACCTGCCGGTGCACGGCAGCGATGCGGTGGCCCAGACCGCTGCGGCCAGCGTCCTGCGTTATTTCGATACCGCGGCCGCGCATCACCACGAGGACGAGGAAGAGGACCTCTTTCCCGCCCTGATCGAGTCCATGGCCGGATCCGACGCCGTCTGTCTGCATGCGCTGGTGGACGGCCTGGTGGCCGAGCACCGGCAACTGGCGCTGCGTTGGGAGCCCTTGCGCCAGACGCTTGCCGAGATCGCGGCGGGCCGGCAGGCCGAACTGCCCGCGGGTCAGATCCAGGAATTCACCGAGGCCTACGCCGCGCATATCCAGCGCGAAGAGAGCGAGCTGCTGCCGATGGCGGCGCGGCTGATTCCGGACGATGCGCTGGCCGCGATCGGGCAGGCCATGAAGGCGCGGCGCGGCGGCGAGGCAGGCTGACGTTTCGGGCAAGGCCGGGATTGGCGCTACGATGGCCACAGCCGGCGCGCGGCGCGCCGGGTCTGTCACCCACGTTCCCGCCATGAACAGAAACGCCCGTTTCCGCCAGAAATTGCAGGATTCCGCCTTGATGCACGCCATGTCGGCGCACAACCCGTTATCCGCCAGACTGGCGGCCGACGCCGGTTTCGACGCAGTCTGGGGCAGCGGCTTCGAGTTGTCGGCCAGCTACGCGGTGCCTGACGCCAACATACTCTCGCCCTCGCAGCACCTGGACATGATGCGGGCGATCGCCGCCGCGGTGGACGTGCCCGTCATCGCCGATATCGACACCGGATTCGGCAACGCGATCAATGTCTCGTACATGGTGCCGCAGTACGAAGCCGCGGGCGTGTCGGCGGTGGTGATGGAGGACAAGACCTTTCCCAAGGACACCAGCCTGCGCGCGTCCGGCAGGCAGGAGCTGGTGCGGGTAGAGGAGTTCCAGGGCAAGATCGAGGCGGCCTGCGGCGCGCGCCGCGATGCGGATTTCTGCGTGATCGCCCGGACCGAGGCCCTGATCGCGGGCGCCGGCGAGCAGGAGGCGCTGGCCCGCGCCCGCGCCTATGAAGCCGCGGGCGCGGACGCCATCCTGATCCATTCCAAACAGAGTACGCCCGACGAGATCCTGTCGTTCGTGGCCGCATGGCAAGGCCGCGCGCCGCTGGTGCTGGTACCCACCGCCTATCCCCAATTGCGCGAATCCGACATCCAGGCGCTGGCCAAGGTGGGCCTGGTCATCTATGGCAACCACGCCATCCGCGCCGCGGTGGGGGCGATGCGGGACGTGTTCGCCCGCATCCGCCGCGATGGCGGCATCCACCAGGTGGACGCTGGCCTGCCGACGGTCAAGGAGATCATTGCGCTGCAGGGCGACGCCCACATGCGCGAGCTGGAGCGCCGCTACCTGAAGTAAGCGGGATGCGTTGCGCGCGGGGGGCGCTAGCGTTTACGCTAGGCGACCCGCCGCGAACTTCATGCACCGCAGGCGGGCTAAATCAGAAAGCAGATGCCGAGGGACAGGAAAGAATGATGCAGGGGGGGATGAGCGTCGCGCGCCGGTTGTTCGGCTCGTGGGTGGACGAGGTCAATGCGCGGACTTTGCGCGCGGATGCGACGGCGGGCCTGCTGGGCGCGCTGCTGGTGCTGCCGCAGGGCGTGGCGTTCGCCATGCTGGCGGGCCTGCCGCCCGAGTACGGCCTGTATTCGGCCATCGTGCCCTGTATCGTCGCGGCGCTCTTCGGATCCAGCCGCCACGTCATGTCCGGCCCGACCAACGCCAACTCGCTGGCGCTGTATGCGGTGTTGACGCCGCTGGCGGTGGCCGGCAGCCAGGGCTACATCCAGTTGGCGCTGGCCGTGACCGTGCTGGTCGGGCTGATGCAATGGCTGGTGGGCACGCTGAAGCTGGGCTCGCTGGCGCATTTCATTTCGCCTTCGGCGCTGTTCGGCTTCACCAGCGGCGCGGCCCTGCTGATCGCCGTGCATGCGCTGAAGGATGCCCTGGGCATGCCGGCGCCGGACGTGCACGGCGCGGGCGCCTTGCTGGCAAGCCTGGTCACGAATATCGGGCAGGTGCATTGGGGCGCATTGTTGGTGACGCTGACGACCCTGGCCGTCGCCTTGCTGGTTCGGCGGCTCGACAAGCGCAAGCCCTACATGCTGGCAGGATTGGCGGCGGGGGCGCTGGCGGCCGCGGCCTTCAACGCGCTGACCGACGGCGCGCCGGTGTCCGTGCTGGGTTCGCTGGCCCAGCCCTGGCCGCCATTCCATATCCCCAGCGTCGACTGGCGTGCCTTGCCCGAGCTGCTGAGCGTGGCTTTTGCGTTGACCATTGTGGCGCTGGCGCAGTCCATTTCCATCGCCAAGGCCGTGGCCACGCGTTCGGGCCAACGCATCGACGCCAACCGCGAGTTCGTGGGGCAGGGGCTGTCCAACATCGTGGGCGGTTTTTTCTCCTGCTACCTGTCCTGCGGGTCGCTCAACCGTTCGATTCCCAACTACGAGGCCGGCGCCAAGACGCCGCTGGCTTCCGTGTTCTCGGCCCTGCTGCTGGTGGCGTTGGTAGCTTTGTCGGCGCCTCTTTTGGCCATGATTCCGCACGCCGCGATTTCCGGGCTGCTGTTGCTGGTGGCCTGGAACCTGTTCGACATTCCGCGCTGGCGGCTGCTTGTCCGCACCCAGCGCGGCGAAGCCGTCATCGCCGCCGCGACCCTGGCCGCTACCATCACCATACGCATGGAAGTGGCGATCCTGCTGGGCACGGTGTTGTCGCTGATGGTCTATCTGCACCGCACTTCGCGGCCCGCGATGCGCACCATGGGCTTTGATTCACGCGGCTTGGAGCGGCGCTTCGTGGTGCTGGAGCACGCGCGGGACGCCTTGCCTGAGTGCCCGCAGTTGAAGCTGCTGCGCATGGAAGGCTCGGTCTATTTCGGCGCTGCCACGCACGTGGCGCAGCGTTTGCACGAATTGCGCGCGGCGCCCGGCGCGCCGCGCCATCTGCTGGTCATGGCCAAGAGCATGAACTTCATCGACATGGCGGGCGCGCAGGTCTGGGAAGACGAACTTGCCGCCAGGCGGGCCATGGGCGGCGATCTGTACTTCCACCGCCCGCGGCCGGAAGTGCTGGACATGTGGCGCCGTACGGGCTTCCTGCAGCGCTTGGGCGAAGACCATGTCTTTCCCGACAAGGCCACCGCGCTGCATACGATCTACGCCAAGCTGGACCGTGGCATCTGCGAGGGATGCCAGGCCAAGATCTTCTGGGAATGCCGGCCCAACGGGCTGAGGGACGACTGAGGCCCTGTGCGCGGCGGGCTCAGGCCGGCTGCGGCGCTTCCGTGCCCAGATAGGCCGCGCGGACCCGCTCGTCGGCCGCGATCGTTGCGGGTACGCCCTCGGCCAGCAGGCTGCCGCGCACCAGCACCGCGATGCGGTCGGCGTGCTTGAACACCACATCCAGGCTGTGCTCGGTGAACAGGACCGCGATGCGCTGGGTGTCCGCCAGCGTGCGCGTCAGGCGCATCAGCGCGTGGCGTTCGTTGGTGGCCATGCCCGCCGTGGGCTCGTCCATCAGCAGCAGGCGCGGCTGGTGCGCCAGCGCCATGGCCAGCTCGACCCGCTTGACGTCGCCATAGGCCAGGGTGCCGCAATGCTCCTGCGCCTTGTCCGCCATCTGCACCTGCGACAACAGCGACATGGCTTCCTCGGCCGCGTGCCGGCTGGCCCGGCGCCACGGGTTCAGCAGCAGCCGGTCGCGCGACAGCAGCGCCGTCTGCACGTTCTCGCGCACCGTCATGGAGCGGAAGGTGGCCGCGGTCTGGAAGGTGCGTCCCACGCCCAGGCGGCAGATCTTGCCGGCCGATAGGCCCACCAGTTCGCGGCCGTCCAGCAGGACGGAGCCCGAGTCGGGGCGCAATTGGCCGCCCAAAGCGTTGAAGCAGGTGGACTTGCCCGCGCCGTTGGGGCCGATCAGCGCCAGCATCCGGCCCGCTTCCAGCGTGAAGGACACGCCGGCCAGCGCGTCGATGCCGCCGAACGATTTGCGCAGCTCGCGGACTTGCAGCAGGGGATGCATGCTCATGCGCGCCTCCTGTTCCAGCGCGCGGCAAGGCGCGCGGCGGCGCCGGCCAGGCCCTCGGGAAAGGCCATGACCAGGGCCAGGATGGCCAGCCCCAGCACCGCATGCCAGTACTCGGTGCTGCGCGCGGCGGTGTCCTGCAGCCAGGTGTAGGACGCCGCGCCCACCAGCGGGCCGGCCAACGTCTGCAGGCCGCCCAGCAGCACCATGACCAGCCCGTCCACGGACCGGCTTACCGCCAGCGTGTCGGGTGCGATGCTGCCCTTGGAGAACGCATAGAGCGAGCCCGCAAGTCCTGCGGCGAAAGACGCCGCCACGAAGCCGGCCCATTGCACGCGCCGGGAGTCCATGCCCAGCGCCTCGGCCCGCAAGGACGAGTCGCGTACGCCGCGCAGCGCATAGCCCAGCGGCGAGAACGCCAGGCGGCGCAGCCAGGCGATGCCGGCCACGCAAAGCGCCAGCGTCAGGTAATAGAACCAGGGGCCCTGGGTGAGCCAGGCTGACGGCCATAGCCCGATCAGGCCGTTGCTGCCGCCGGTAACGTCGTCCCACTGGTAGGCCAGCGCCCAGAGGATCTGCGCCACCGCCAGGGTCAGCATGGCCAGGTACACGCCGGACAGCCGCACGCAGAACCAGCCGAACAGCAGGGCGCCGAGCGCCGCGGCGAAGGGGCCCAGCAATAGCGCCGCTTCCATCGGCACGGCGGCCAGTTTCAGGAGCAGCGCGGCGCCGTAGGCGCCCAGGCCGAACCAGGCGGCGTGGCCGAACGAGGTCATGCCGGCCAGCCCGGTGAGGAAATGCAGGCTGGCGGCAAACAGCGCGGCGATGAGGATTTCGGTCAGCAGGATGCCCAGATAGGGGCTGTGCGCGGCCGCCACCGGCGCCAGTACCAAGAGCGCCAGCAGCGCGCCATAGGCCAGCCGCAGGCCGCGGCCGGCGGGAGCGATGGGGCGTTCCGGCGCGGCGGCGTGGGATGCCGGCTCGGGCGGCTTGCCCAGCAGGCCCCAGGGCCGCACGACCAGCACCACGGCCATCACGGCGAATTCGGCCAGCAGGGTGAGCTTGGACAGGTTGAAGAGCCAGGGACCGATCTGCACCTGCCCCAGGAACACGAACAGCGCCTTGACGGAGCAGATCAGCAAGGCGGCAAGGAAGGCGCCGGGAATCGAGCCCAGGCCGCCCACCACCACCACCACGAAGGCGCTGGCGATGATTTCCAGGTCCAGGCCGAGCGTGGCGGGCACGCGCGGCGCCGCCAGCGCGCCACCCAGGCCGGCCAGGAACGCGCCCAAGGTGAATGCCGAGGTGAACAGCCAGGCCTGGTTCACGCCCAGCGCGGCCAGCATCTTGCGGTTTTCGGCCGCGGCCCGCAGCAGCCGGCCCCAGCGGGTGCGCATCAGCAGCAGCCACAGCAGGCCTAGCACCACGGGGCCGGCGGCGATCAGCAGCAGGTCGTATTCGGGGTAGCGGCGCCCCAGGATCTGCACGGCGCCGGACAGGCCGGGCGCACGCGCCGCGAACAGGTCTTCCGGCCCCCAGATGGCCAGCACGGCGTCGCCGATGATGAGCACCAGCGCAAAGGTGGCCAGCAGCTGGAACAGTTCGGGTGCCTGGTACAGGCGCCTGAGCACCAGCCATTCGGCGGCCGCGCCGATGAGGCCCGTGGCCAGCGCCGCCAGCAGCAGTCCGGCCCAATAGCCCGCGCCGTCGCCGAAGTAGCCGGTGAAGGTCCAGGCCAGGTAGATGCCCAGCATGTAGAACGAGCCGTGCGCGAAGTTCACCACGCGGGTGACGCCGAAGATCAGCGACAGGCCGGCGGCGACCAGGAACAGCGCGCTGGCATCGGCCAGCCCGTTGAGCAGCTGCAGCAGCAGCCCGGACAGGCTCATCAGTGCGCCGGACGCATCTTGCGCACTTGCTCGTCAGGCGGCTGCAGGCGGGCGCCGTCGATGTAGGCGAAGTCCTTCATGATGCCCTTGCCGTCTTCCACCGCGGTCACGCCCACGTACACGCCCATGGTCGACTGGTGGTCGATCTTGCGGTACTGGATGGGGCCGTAGGGCGTGTCCACCTTCAGGCCGGCAAACGCGTCGACCAGCTTTTCGGTGTCCACCTCGCCCGCCGCCTTCAGGCCCTGGGCGATCGACATGAGGGACGCGTAGCCCACGACCGAGCCGACCTTGGGCGTTTCGTTGTAGCGCTTCTTGTAGGCTTCGACGAAGGCGGTATTGGCCGGGGTGTCGATGGCGTACCAGGGGTAGCCGGTGACGATCCAGCCCGTGGGCGTGTCGGCGCCCAGCGGCTCCAGGTACTCGGGTTCGCCGGACAGCACCGACACCACGGCGCGGTTTTCGAACAGGCCGCGGGTATTGCCTTCGCGCACGAAGCGCGTCAGGTCGGCGGCGAACAGCACGTTGAAGATCGCGTCCGGCTTGGCGTCCGCCAGGGCCTGCACCACGGCGCCGGCGTCCACCTTGCCCAGCGGCACGGCCTGCTCGGCGACGAATTCCACGTCGGACTGGAACGAGGTCATCATGGCCTTGAAGGTGGCCACGGCGGACTGTCCGTATTCGTAGTTGGGGTAGACAATGGCCCAGCGCTTCTTGCGCAAGGCCAGCGCCTTGGGGGCCAGCGCCGCCACGTGCATCCAGGTGGACGGGCGCAGGCGGTAGGTATAGCGGTTGCCGTCCTGCCAGGTGATCTTGTCGGTGAGAGGTTCGGCGGCCAGGAAGAACACTTGTTGCTGCTTGGCGAAATCCGTCAGCGCCAGGCCGGTGTTGGACAGGAAGCCGCCGAACAGCAGCTCGACCTTTTCGCGTGCCAGCAACTCCTGGGCCGCGCGCACCGAATCGCCGGGGTTGCCGTTGTCGTCGCGCGAGATCACTTCCAGTTTCCTGCCCAGCACGCCGCCGCCGGCGTTGACCTCTTCCAGCGCCAGCTGCCAGCCCTTTTTATAGGGGCCAAGGAAGGCGGGAATCGCTTTGTAGCTGTTGATCTCGCCGATGCGGATGGGCGGCTCCTTGTCCTTGGCCGATGCGGCGGGAGTCAGCGCCAGGGCCAGGAGTGCCGGCGCCACGGCGCGGCGCAACAGAGTAAGGCAGGGACGGAACATGGCAGGTATCGCGTGGAGAGGGAATCTGGCGCCAGCAGGCGCGGCGGATTACAGCGGCCCAATTGGAACATGGGCCTTCGCCCCGGGGCAATAGACACGCGCCTGACGCCGCGCCCGCCCGGAAACGAAAAAAAGCCCTGCGATGCAGGGCCTTTTCGTCTTGCGGGAAAACCGGCTGAATTACTTCAGCTTGGTTTCCTTGTAGTCAACGTGCTTGCGAGCGACCGGATCAAATTTCTTGATCAGCATCTTCTCGGGCATGTTGCGCTTGTTCTTGGTGGTCGTGTAGAAATGACCCGTGCCGGCAGTCGACTCGAGCTTGATCTTTTCGCGGATACCTTTGGCCATGTCGTGCTCCTAGTATGTAGATTGGCGGGGAGGCCGATTAAGCCAGTTCGCCGCGGGCACGCATGTCGGCCAGCACGGCGTCGATGCCGTTCTTGTCGATCGTGCGGATGGCCTTGGCCGAAACACGCAGGCGGACCCAGCGGTTTTCGCTTTCAACCCAGAACCGGCGCGATTGCAGGTTGGGCAGGAAGCGACGCTTGGTCTTGTTGTTCGCGTGCGAAACATTGTTGCCCACCATCGGGCCTTTGCCGGTCACTTGGCATACGCGTGCCATGGATGCACCTCTTTAGGTCGTTCTTTTGTCGCGCATCGCTTGGGGGGTAGACAGGGTTTCAGCCGCCGGGCTGTACAGGCGCTTGCGCTGCCTTTGCCGGCCACCCAGTCTTAGTGGATGAGGGGGGATCGGAATGGCCTTCAAAGCCCAGTCTGGTCCGCCCCAGTGCTTATACCCGCTGCCTGCCACCCGCTGAATTCTTGGAAGAATCTCTGGAAATCCCGGAGGAAATCGCCAGACATTGCGCGGTTGGGGTCAGAGTGCTGAACTACAAAGCATAGTAGTCCGGCACGGGAAACTTCATGTGAAGACTTAAATTCTAATACGAAAAGCCTAATTAAATCAAGCAGGCAGGCTAGCTAGTGTGCGATTGCGCCACGCGGCCCGAGATCCAGGACAGGCAGGCGCAGGCCGCCAGCGTGGTCGTCAGGGGCAGGGCGCTGTCGGTCTGCCAGGCGCTGACGGCGAAACCGGCCAGCGCGCCGCAGGACAATTGCAGCGTTCCCAACAGCGCGGAAGCCGCGCCCAACCGCTTGCCCTGGTCCGCCAGCGCCAGCGCCGCCGAATTGGGGTTCACGAAGCCCTGGCTGCCCATGTAGCAGATCAGACACAGCATCAGCAGGGGCAGGGTCATCCAGCCGGCCAGCGTCAGCGCGACCGCGGCCAGGCTGGCGCAGGCCAGCGAGGTCAGGGCGCGGCGCTGTAGCTGGCGCGGCGTGTAGGTGCGCAGCAGGCGGGCGCTGATCTGCGAGCAGACGATGAGCGACAGCGCGTTGGTGCCGAACAGCAGGCCGTAGTACTGAGGGGCCACGCCGTAGAGTTCGATGAAGACGCGCGGCGAGCCGATGATGTAGGCGAACATGCCAGCCTGGCCGAAGCCGCCGGCCAGGCTGTGCGCCATGAAGCCGCGATGGGCGAACAAATCGCGGTAGTTGCGCAATATGGTCTGCCAGCGCAGCGGCACCGCGCGCTCGGGCGCCAGCGATTCCTTCATGATCAGGATGACCGCGGCCATCAGCATTGCGCCGCCCGCCAGCATGACCCAGAACAGGCTGCGCCAGGAGGTGATGGCCAGCAACTGGCCGCCGGCCAGCGGCGCGAGGATGGGGGCGAGGCCCATGATGAGCATCAGCAGCGACATGGCGCGGGCCGCTTCATGGGTTTCGTAATGGTCGCGGATGACCGCGCGCGGGATCACGATGCCGGCGGCGCCGCCCATGGCCTGCACCACGCGCCAGCCGGTCAGCGCTTCCACCGATCCGGACAGCGCGCACCCCAGGGAACCGATCATGAACAGCGTCAGGCCCGCCAGCAGAGGCGGCTTGCGGCCGTAGCGGTCGGCCATCGGGCCATAGAACACTTGCACCATCGCCAGGCCGATCAAGTAGGCGGCCAGCGTGCGTTCGACGTCGCCGCGGGATACGCCCAGGTTTGCCGCGATCGTGGGGAACGCGGGCAGGTACATGTCGATGGCGAACGGACCGATCGCGGTCAGCGCGCCCATGAGTATCAGCCAGCCGGGCAGGCTGCTGCGGAAAGACTGTGAAGGGGGCATGTCGATTGCGGTGTAGCGCAGTGGCAGGGCCCGGATGCGGTTTGTTGCATGGTTTGGGCCAAGTAAACGACTGTATCACGAGCCACCTTACAAGCAGATTGCAAGTTTTTTCCGATAAAGTCGGCGAGGTCCGTACGTATTCCAGAGGAGAAGCCGTGAATCCTTTGTTGTCTGTTGTGGAACGCAAGCTTCAGGCCCTGCCGGTCCCGGTCCAACTGGTTCTGCCCGACGGCGCCGTGCTGGGACCGCCCGAGCCCCGCGTCCGTTTCGTCACGCACGACAAAACCGCCCTGGCGCACCTGGCCGAAGGCGCGGTGGGCGTGTTGGGACAGGATTACGTGGAAGGCCGCATCGACATCGAAGGCAATATGCGTGATGTGATGGCCGCTGCCTCGGCGCTGTTGCCGGGTTCGCCGGTGGATGCGGCCCGTGGCGGCTGGCTGACCGAGTTGGTGCGCAAGGTGGTGTCCGTCTGGCGCCATTCGGTCGAGCGCGATGCCAAGCAGATCGAGTTCCACTACGACCTGTCGGACGATTTCTACGCGCTCTGGCTGGATCCGCGCCGGGTCTATTCCTGCGCCTATTACCGCGAGCCGGGCATGACGCTGGCCCAGGCCCAGGAAGCCAAGCTGGACCACATCTGCCGCAAGCTGCGCCTGCGGGCGGGCGAGCGGTTCCTGGACGTGGGCGCGGGCTGGGGCGGGCTGCTGCTGTGGGCCGCCGAGAACTACGGGGTGGACGCCACCGGCATCACGCTGTCGCGCAACCAGCATGCCTATGTCAGCAAGCTGATCCAGGAGAAGGGCTTGGCGGGCCGGGTCCGCATGGAACTGCTGGACTACCGCAACTTGGACGAATCCGCGCCCTACGACAAGATCGCGTCGGTCGGCATGTTCGAGCACGTGGGCCGCGCTCAGCTCGAAGGCTATTTCGCCAAGCTGCGCCGCCTGCTCAAGCCCGGCGGACTGATCATGAACCATGGCATCACCGCCGCCGGCGTCTACAACGCCGAGCTGGGCAACGGCATGGGCGAATTCATCGAGAAATACATCTTCCCGGGCGGCGAGCTGACCCATGTCAGCGTGGTGATGGAAACCCTGACCAACGGCGGCCTGGAAGAAGTGGACGTGGAAAACCTGCGGCCGCATTACGCGCGCACCCTGTGGGCCTGGAGCGATGCGCTGGAGGCGCGCCTGCCTGAAGCAGCGCGCATCTTGAACGGCGAACAGGGCGAGCGTTCGCTGCGCGCCTACCGGCTGTACCTGGCCGGCTGCGCCATGGGCTTCGAGCACGGCTGGATTGCGCTGCATCAGATCCTGGGCCAGCACCCGGCGACAGGCCGTGGCGACGAACTGGATAATCCGCCGGACCTCGCCTACCCCTGGCGCCGCGATTACATGTACGGCAAGAACGAGTAGCGGCCAGCTGCTGTCCACAGGATGGCCGCCGCCCAACGAAATGGCGGCGGAAATCCTCCCGGAACGTGTCCGCGCACTGGCCGGCAGAGCGGTTTCCGGCTGTTTTGAGGCCGCTAAAGCGTATGGATATGAATTTATTTTTTACTGAATGTATCTACGCTTCTGAATCAAAATCTCCTAGGAAAAATCGCCGTTCCCGCCCTTGCGATTGCGGGTAATCCCGGATCGTTTTCCCCGCAAATGTATCTGATTCATTCCGGAGTGGGGTTGGGCTGAGTGTCAATTTCGTTTAAGATGCTGGCTTCTTCGTTCAGTTTGTTCCATTTCTGTGGGTTTTCAAAAACTGCGTTTTTGAAGCTCCTGTCTTGCAAGACGACGCACCCTCGCGGACCGTCTTGTTGCTAGTGTCGGTTTGTATTGGCGGTTCTGCCCGTCTTCCGCACAACCCCCTTAGCTCCATGGCACCTCCGGGCCCAAGCCTGGCGTGTGTCCCTGAACCTATGGAGGCAAAAGCCAATGCGTTTTACCCCTGTCAAGACCCTGGCCGCCGCGGCTGTGTTCTTCGCCTTTGCCGGTGTGGCCCAAGCCGCCGATGCCGTCCAGTGCGAAATCAAGCGCCCGGTCAATTTCGGCGCGATGAACTGGGAATCCAACCTGGTCCTCGTTGACGTCGAACGTTTCATCATGGAAAAGGGCTACGGTTGCAAGACCGAGACCCTGCCGACCGAAACCCTGCCCGCCCTGGCCGCGCTGGAGCGCGGCGATCTGGACATCAATACCGAGATCTGGCTGAACAGTGTTGCCGATCCCTGGGACCGCGCCGAGAAGACCGGCAAGGTCAAGCGCATCGGCGATCTCTACATGGGCGCCGAGGGCTGGTACATCCCGCGCTACACGGCCGAACGCCTGCCCGAACTGAAGTCCGCGGCCGACCTGCCGAAGTTCAAGGACAAGTTCAAGGATCCGGAAGAGCCCGGCAAGGGCCGCTTCTACGGTTGCCCGGCAGGCTGGGGCTGCGAAATCACCAGCAACAACCTGTTCCACGCCCTGAAGCTGGACGACTCCTACACGCTGTACTCGCCCGGCACGGGCGCGGCGCAGAAGGCGGCCCTGATGTCGGCCTACAAACGCAAGCAGAACGTCGTTTTCTACTACTGGTCGCCCACGCCGCTGGTCGGCGCGATGGACCTGGTCAAACTCGATATGCCGCCCTACGACGCCGAAAAGCACAAGTGCCTGACGTCGTCCAAGTGCGCCAATCCCGAGCCCAGCGCCTATCCCGACAATCCCGTCTTCACGGCGGTGAACACCAAGTTCTCCGAGGAAGCCCCCAAGCTCACCGAATTCCTGTCCAAGGTCTCGGTGCCGCTGCCGGTGATCAACGAAACCCTGGCTCACATGGAAGAGTCCGGCGACGAAGCCAGCGCCGTGGCCAAGTGGTTCCTGAAGAACAAGCCCGACGTCTGGACCAAGTGGGTCCCCGCCGACGTCGCCGGGCGCGTCCAAAGCGCGCTGTAACCCGCCGTGTGCCTGGCTGCGCGCCCCCGTGGCGCGCGCCGGCCCTTCATGGGGCCGGATTTCCTTGCCGGGATGGCTGTCGGCCGGGCGCATGCGCCCGGTCCGAGACACGCTGGCGCCGCCGGTCCGGCCGGTTGTTTCCAAGCAGAAAGCCCCCAGGTCCCATCGCTTTGCCCAATTCCGCGGCAGACGGGGGCGCCCCGGGTGGTGAGTGCGCCAGAATGGAGTAGAAGCAATGTTTCCTGAAATTATTCCCGCCCGGCAGGTCCGGGGGGCGATCGACGGCTTTGTCGATCATCTGGTCACCAACTATGCCGACACGCTGGAGACCCTGTCCCAGCCCGTGCTGCATGCCCTGGTGTGGCTGGAGCAACTGCTGCGCAATTCGCCCTGGTGGGCGGTGGTCGCGGTCACGATCGCCATTGCCTGGGGCGTCAGCCGCCGCATCGGCCTGAGCCTGGCGATGGGCGCGCTGCTGTGCGTGATCGGCGTGCTGGGCCTGTGGGACGCCGGCATGCAGACGCTGGCGCTGATGATCATGGCGGCCGGCCTGTCGGTGGTGATCGGCATCCCGCTGGGCGTGCTGATGGCGCGGATCAACTGGCTGCGCTCCATCATGCTGCCCGTGCTGGACGTGATGCAGACCATGCCCAGTTTCGTTTACCTGATACCCGTGGTCATGCTGTTCGGCCTGGGCAAGATCCCCGCCATCATCGCCACCGTGATCTACGCCGTGCCGCCGCTGATCCGCCTGACCGACCTGGGCATCCGCCTGGTCGACCGCGAAGTGCTGGAAGCCTCGCGCGCCTTCGGCGCCAATCCGCGCCAGCAGCTTTTCGGCGTGCAGCTGCCGCTGGCGCTGCCCAACATCATGGCCGGCATCAACCAGACCACGATGATGGCGCTGTCGATGGTGGTGATCGCCTCGATGATCGGCGCGCGCGGCCTGGGCTATGAAGTGCTGCTCGGGATCAACCGCCTGGAAGTGGGCCGCGGCCTGCTGGCGGGCTTGGGTATCGTGGTGCTGGCCGTGCTGTTCGACCGGATCACGCAATCGTATGGACAGCGCATGCGCATGGGAGGCCAGCGATGAGCAAGATCGAGGTCAAGAACATCTACAAGGTCTTCGGGCCGCATCCGAAGAAATGGCTGGAAGCTGCCCAGGGCGGCATGAGCAAGGAACAACTGCTGGCCGAGAGCGGCCACACGCTGGGCCTGCGCGACATCAGCCTGTCGATCGAAGAAGGCAGCATCTACGTCATCATGGGCCTGTCGGGTTCCGGCAAGTCCACCCTGATCCGCCACTTCAACCGCCTGATCGAGCCCAGCGCCGGCCATATCCTGGTCGATGGCGTGGACGTGGTCAGCCTGAACAAGCGTGATCTGGAGATCTTCCGCCAGAAGAAGATGAGCATGGTGTTCCAGCGCTTTGGCCTGTTCCCGCACCGCACCGTGCTGGACAACGCCGCCTACGGCCTGACCGTGCAGGGCGTGGGCCGCGCCGAACGTGAAAAGCGCGCCCGCGAATGGCTGGACCAGGTGGGCCTGTCAGGCTTCGAGAACCAGTATCCGCACCAATTGTCGGGCGGCATGCAGCAGCGTGTCGGCCTGGCCCGGGCGCTGGCCACCGATGCCGAAATCCTGCTGATGGACGAAGCCTTCTCCGCGCTGGATCCGCTGATCCGCCGCGAAATGCAGGACCAACTGCTGCAATTGCAGGCCAAGCTCAACAAGACCATCGTCTTCATCACGCATGACCTGGACGAGGCCCTGCGCCTGGGCAACCGCATCGCCATCCTCAAGGACGGCGAACTGGTGCAGGAAGGCACGCCGGAAGACATCCTGCTGAATCCGGCCAACGACTATGTGCAGTCGTTCCTGCAGGACGTGAACCGCACCAAGGTGCTCAACGCCACGCACGCCGTGAACCCGGCGCGCCTGACCTTGACCATGCGTTCGCGTCCCGCCCATGCCATGGACCGCATGCGCGCCCTGAGCTACGAGTACGCGCCGGTGCTGGACGGCAAGCGGCTGGCCGGCGTGCTGACCGCCGAGGCCGCCACGCGCGCCATCGAGGAAGGCGCGCGCGACATTTCCCGTTATGTCGAGGACCTGGCCTCCGTGCCGGCCACGGCTGGCCTGGGCGAGGTGCTGGCCCAGCTGGTGCACAGCGACCAGCCAGTCGCGGTGACCGGCGAGGACGACGAGTTCATCGGCATGCTGTCGCGCAAGAAGGTAGTGGAACTGGTGACGCCGGCCCTGGCCGAAACCGCGGCGCCGGCGGAAGCCGCCGCTGCCACCGACGCTCGGGAGCAGTCCGAGCCCGAGCGCCGCGACCAGGCGGCCTGACAGGGAGAAACCCTAATCCGGATCGGGGCCGCGCGGCCGTCTGCGCGGTCGCGATCCGGATATGATGGTCTGCCGGCCGCCTGGGCCGGTTTCTCCTTTTTCGGAACATCGGAATCCGTCATGCCTATTTTGAATGTCCAGATCATGGAAGGCCACTCGGCCGCCCAGAAGGCCGCGCTGTTGCAGGCCGCGTCCAACGCCGTCGTCGAGAGCATCGCGGCGCCGCTGCCCAGCGTGCGCATCGTGCTGCAGGAAGTGGCGGCGGAACACGTGATCGTGGGCGGTGAAATCGGCCGTGCCATGGCGCGCGTCGATGTGGCGCTGATCTCGGGCCGCGACGAGGCCAAGAAGGCCGCGCTGATTGCGGCGTTGAACCAGGCGGTGTGCGCCAGCATCGGCATCTCGGGCCAGGACGTGCGCGTGCTGCTGCGCGACGTGCCCAATACCGACATGGGCGCGGCCAACGGCATCACGGCCAAGGCCAACGGCCGCTGAGCCTATCTGCCGGCTCCGCAGCCCCAGCAAAACGCCCGCGATTCGCGGGCGTTTTTGCATTCGTCTTCAGCAGCCTTCAATCCAGTTTCACGTTGGCGGCCTTCACCACTTCTCCCCACCGCCCGATTTCGCTCTTGATGTAGGCGGCGTATTCCTGCGGCGTGGAGCCCAGCGCCTGCGCGCCTTGCGCCTTGAGCTGTTTGCTCATCTCGGGCGATTGCAGCGCGCGGCGGATTTCGGCGTTCAGCTTGTCTATGACCGGCGCCGGTGTGCCAGCCGGCACCACCACGCCTTGCCAGGCGCCCATCTCGAATCCGGGCGCCACGGTTTCCGCCACCGTCGGCACGTCGGGCAGCTGCTCGCTGCGCGCGCCGCTCGTCACCGCCAGCGCGCGCAGCTTGCCTTCGCGGATGAAGCCCAGCGAATCGTTCAGCGTATTGGTCATGAGCTGCACCTGCCCGCCGACCAGGTCCGTCATGGCCGGGGCGCTGCCGCGGTACGGGACATGCACCGCGTCGATCTCGAGCGAACGTAACAGCAACAGGGCGCCCAGGTGCGTGACGTTGCCGGCGCCGGCCGAACCATAGGACAACTTGCCGGGATGTTGGCGCGCGTACTGGACGAAGGTCTTGGTGTCCTGCGCCGGCACGGACGGATGCACCAGCAGCACCAGCGGAATCACCGCCGTGGACGACACCGGCGCGAAGTCCTTGACCGGGTCGAAGGCCAGCGACCGGTAGAGGTTGGGACTGAGCGCGATGGAGGACGTGTTGTACAGCACGGTATAGCCATCGGGCTTGGCGGCAGCCGCGTACTGCATGCCGATGTTGCCGTTGGCGCCGCCCTTGTTCTCGACCAGGACGGTCTGGCCCAGCTGCTCCGTCAGCTGTTTGGCCAGCACCCGGGCGACCAGGTCGGTCGGCCCGCCGGGCGGGAAGGGCACCACCATGGTGATGGGGCGCTCGGGCCAGGCGGCATGGGCGCTTGCGGCGCCTCCCAGCGCCAGGATGGCGAGGCAGCCCGCCAGCAGTGCTTTCTTCATTGTCTGTCTCCTTGTGCTGTTTTAGTGACGCGAACCGCGTCCAGGCGGCAGCTCCCTCTGCGCGGAGAGCTTGGCCGTCCGATGAAACCTCAGGGCCTGCCGGCCAGCATGCGCGTGGCCGTGTAGGCCATCACCGGCTTGCCGTGCTGGTTGCGTACTTCGATGGCGGACGTGACCACCGCCCGGTTGTGCTGCGAGGTGGGGCGTACGCCTGTGACTTCGATTTCGGCCCAGATGGTGTCGCCCGCGACCACGGGCGCCAGCATTTTCTTGTGGACTTCCAGCAGCGCCAGGCCGGTGCCTTGCACCATGCCCTGCATGATCAGCCCCTCGATCAGGCCGTAGGTCAGTGCGCCGGGGGCGGGGCGGCCCTGGATCGCGCCGTGGCCATAGGTGGCGTCGATGAAGATCGTCTCCAGCATGCCGGTCACGCTGATGAAGTTGACGATGTCGGTCTCGGTCACCGTGCGGCGGAACGTCTGAAAGCGCTGGCCCACGGCCAGGTCCTGCCAGTAGTAGCCCTGGCCAAGCTGCGTGATGTCGGCGGCGTTGCGGTCTGCGGTCATGCGGAGTCCTTGCGATTGACTAGGGTTGGGGAATGCGCGTCGCGGGCGGCGCCCGATTCCAGAAGCGCTGAGATCAGGGCCTCGTCCAGGCCGGCCTGGCGCAGCACGTCCAGCGTGTGCTCGCCCAGGCGCGGCGGCATCTCGGCCGGCACCTGGGAATGCTGCAGGCGCACGGGGTTGCGGGGAAAGCGGTAGCGGCTGCCCGAGGCGCTTTGCAGCGGCGTGAAGAAGTCCACGCTTTGCAGATGCGGGTCGGCTTCCAGGTCCTGCAGGCGGTTGACCGGCGCGGCGGGGATTTCCAGGCGTGCGCACAGCGCCAGCCAGTAGGCGGTATCGCGCCCCGCCACGATGCCGGCCTGCAGTTCGTACAGCGTTTCGATGTGCCGCGTGCGCGACGCGATGTCGGCAAAGCGCGCATCCTGCGCCAGATCGCGGCGCTCCGCGGCGATGAAGAAGTCGCGCCAATGGGCATCGGTGTAGGGCATCAGGCAGACATGGCCATCGGCGGTCTTGCAGGGCTTGCGCCAGGGCGTCAGCACGCGCGGATAGCCGGCCTCGCCGGGCTCGTCGGCCAGGTGCCTGCCGTAGTAATGCTCGACCAGCGCGTAGGACGCCATGCTCTCGAACATGGGCACTTCCAGCTGCTGGCCCGCGCCGGTGCGCTCGCGCTGGAACAGGGCGGCCAGGATGGCGTGCGCCGCGATCAGGCCGCAGGTCTTGTCGGCGGCCACGGTGGGCAGGTAGCGCGGCGCGCCCGTCTGGCGGTCCACCAGGTCGGCCAGGCCCGACAGGCCCTGGATGATGTCGTCATACGCGGGCCGGCCGTCGTAGGCGCCGCCCGCGCCGAAGCCATACAGGCCGGCGTAGACCAGCCGCGGATTGCGCGCGCACAGCGTGTCCGGGCCGAGCCCCAACGCGGCCATCTTGGCCGGGCGCATGCTGTGCATCAGCACGTCGGCCTGGTCCGCCATCGTCAATAGCGCCTGCCGCGCCGCGGCCTGCTTCAGGTCCAGGACGATGCTGCGCTTGTTGCGGTTCAGGCCCAGGAAAATGGCGGCCAGCCCGGGTTCCTGGGCCGGGCCGGTATGCCGCGTGGAGTCGCCCGCAGGCGCTTCCACCTTGATCACGTCGGCGCCATAGTCGGCGAGTATCTGTGACGCGTAGGGGCCGAACACCACGGACGTCAGGTCCAGGATGCGCACGCCGCCCAAGGCGCTGGCTTGGGATGGGGGAGAGGCTGTCATGGCGGGAATCCTATCGGCCAGCCGCATACACGTCTAATATGGCTTGGGTATTGGGCGATATGGAATTTGTTATGGCTATCGATTTACGGCAGCTCCGGCAGTTCGTCACCATTGCGGAGCTGGGCAGCTATCGGCGGGCCGCCGACACCCTGCACATTGCGCAACCGGCACTGTCGGTCTCGATCCAGAAGCTGGAGCATGCGGTGGGCGTGCCGCTGCTGGTGCGCGGCGCCAAGGGCGTGACGCCGACTCCCGCGGGTCTGGCGCTGATGGCGGATGCCCGGCGCGCGCTGTTCCACGCCGACCAGGCGCGCCAGGCCGCCCGCCGCGTGGCGCTGGGCGAGTGGGGCACGCTGCGGCTGGGCTTTGTCGGCTCGGCGACCTACATGTTGTTGCCGCGCTGCCTGCCGGTGTTCCGCGCGCAGTATCCGGACGTGCAGCTGGACCTGCGCGAGGACAGTACGGTAGGCCTGGTAGCGATGTTGCGCGCCAATGATATTGACGCCGGCTTGGTGCGCGGCCCCCTGGCGGAAGACGCGGCGCTGGATTCCTGGGTGGTGGAGCGCGACGACCTGATCCTGGCGGTGCCCGCGGGGCATGCACTGGCCGCGGGCGGGCCGGTCGGCCTGGAGCGGGCCCGCGCCGAGAACTTCGTGCTGTATTCGCCGTTGAAGGTGCCGGGCCTGCACGGCGTGGCGCAGGCGTTATGCCTCAAGGCGGGATTTTCGCCGCGCATCAGCCAGGAGGCGATACAGGTGCAGACGCTGATCAGCCTGGTGGCCAGCGGCATGGGGCTGGCGCTGGTGCCGGGCGTGACGCGCGCCTACTCCACCCCGCACGTGGCCTTCGTGCCGCTGACCGACCCCGATGCGCATGATGCGCTGTCGCTGTCGCTGGTGACGCATCGCGACACCTCCTGCGCATCGGTGCTGCGCCTGCGCGACTGCATGCTGCGTCCCGCCAGCTGAAGGCGCGGCTAGGGCTTCAGGCCCAGCTCGGCCACGAATTTCTTTTCTTCCGCCACCTGCCGGATCGCGAAGTCGGTATAGGCGGCGCTGTCCATCAGCATGTGCGGCTGGTCGGCGGTTTCCAGCGCACGGTTGTATTCCGGGTCGCGGGACGCGCGGTGAAAGGCCTGTTGCAAGGCGCGCGTGATGTCGGGATCCATGCCCTTCGGTCCGGCGATGCCGACCGGGTTGGCGGTGACGATGGGATAGCCCAGTTCCGTCAGCGTGGGCACGTCGGGCACGCGCTTGGCGCGGGTTTCTCCCAGCACCGCCAGCAGGCGAGCCTTGCCGGTATCTATCATCGGTCCCCAGCCCGCGTCCGAGATCATCTGGATATGGCCGCCCAGGAGCGCGGTGGTCTCTTCGGCCGCGCCCTTGTACGGGATGAAGTTGAAGCGGGTGTTCGTCAGGCGCGACAGGCGTTCGATCGCGATGCGCCCCGAGCCGCCGGTGCCGGTGCCGCCGTAGCTGATCTTGTCGGGATGGGCGCGAGCGTCTGCCAGCAGCTCGTCCAGCGTGCGCCAGGGCGCGTCCTCGCGCACCACGATGGCGTAGGAGTAAGCCGTCATGCACGCGACGTAGGTGAAGTCCTTGAGCGGGTCGTAGTTGACCTGCTGCAGGAAGGGGTAGCGGAACAGCGTGCCCACCACCACCGACACCGTGTACCCGTCCGGCGCGGCGGAATGCGCCATGGCCGCGGGACCCAGCGTGCCGCCCGCGCCTGGCCGGTTGGCGATGACGACCGCCTGCCCCAGCTCGCGCGAGGCCGCGACCGCCAGCGCGCGCATCTGGGTGTCCGTCGCGCCGCCTGCCGGAAACGGCACGATGAGCGTGACGGGGCGGGTTGGAAAGCCGGCAGCGCCGGCTATGCGCGGCAAGGCCAGCGCGGCGGGCAGGGCCGCGCCCAGCTTGAGCAGGCTGCGGCGTCGGGGCGAAAGGCTGCGATGAGGATCGATCATGATTGTCTCCGTCCTGGTTATGGTCGCTGGGAAGGTCGGGCGGGCTGGCCGTATGTGCCTACAGCGCGATGCCGCGCCCGATCAGACTGGCGACGTCCGGCTCGCTGTAGCCGGCCTCGCGCAGGATCTGATCGGTGTGTTCGCCGGGCGGCAGCCGCGACAGGTCCAGGATTCTGACGCCTGTGAGCGGGGCGGTGTTCGGTGTATCCAAAGAGGGACTCCCGTAAATACGAAGTGGCATGCCTACCTGAGGCTCGCGCCAGTCTAGGCGCGGCTTTCCGGCCGACCAATGGCGGATTCGCTGATTGCGCTTGGCGAGAATGCTCACGCCGGCCATTCCTGCGAGCGCAGGCTTTGGCTACCATCGATGCATCGGCGTACGCCAGCCGCTGGATTTCCTCATGACCCATCACACCATCGCCGTGGGGCATATCGCCCAGATCCTGCAAGGCGCGCGCAGCCGGGGCGTGGACGTGGACCGTGTCCTGATGCGCGCCGGCGTGCCGCCGTCCCTGCTGCAGGCGCCGATGGCGCGGGTATCGCAGGCGCAGCTCGCGCAGATCATGCGGACGTTGCGCCGCGCCACCCGGGACGACTTCCTGGGCATGGGCCAGCATGCCGTTCCCATGGGGGCGTTCGACCAGGCCTGCCGGCTTGCGCTGCGGGAAGGCACGGTGGGGCAGGCGCTGCGCGTGGCGTTCCGCCACTACCACGGCGTACTGCGGGATTTCACCGCCCGCCTCTGCGTGAGCGGCGAGCGCGCCCACGTCGTGCTCGATTCGCGCGGTCCCAGCAGCTGCGCGCGCTGGTATGGCGAACGCACCTTCCTGCTCTTCACGCTGGGCGTGGCCAACTGGCTGGCGGCGCGGCGCATTCCCATCCTGGGCGTGGACTACAGCAGCGGCGCCCGCAGCGCCGATGCGCACAGGCTGTTCTACGCGCCGGTGCGCTATGGCCAGCCCGTGACAGGCCTGTGGCTGGAGTCGCGCTGGCTGGCCTTGCCCGTGGTGCAGAACGAACAGACACTCGAGCCGTTCTTGGCCAACGCGCCGTTCGACCTGCTGGTGAAATACCAGGACCGAACCACCCTGACCGACCGCATCCGCCGCCTGTTGCGCAACGATCTATCCAAGGAGTTGCCGTCGCTGGTCCAGGTCAGCGCGCAGCTGGCGATGACGCCGCAGACGCTGCGGCGGCATCTGCGCGAAGAGGGGCAGGGCTTCCAGGCCCTGAAGGACGACCTGCGGCGCGACGCCGCCGTCGAATACCTGGGTCGGCAGGATCTGTCCTTGATGGACATCGCCGAGCGCCTGGGTTTTTCCGAACCCAGCACCTTCCACCGCGCTTTCAAGAAATGGACCGGTGTGTCGCCAGGCGAGTACCGCCGCAACCGCCTGGTCTGCGGCCCGGCGGGCCGGCAAGCCGCTGACACTTTTCGCCTATCGGTTTGACGCCTGCGGCCATTGCCGCGATCCGGCCCCCAGGGAGAAGCTAGGGGCTCGGCGACGAACGCCCGCTGTTCCGCGCAAGGAGCACGGCGCCGCAGGAGACGAGCACCATGTACCTGACACAAGGCCTGCATCGCGCATGCCGGCTGCACCCCGGCAAGATTGCGCTGCACGAAGGCGCGAGGCGCTGGACCTATGCCGCGCTGATCGATTGGACCGCCCGCAAGGCCGCGGTATTGCGCGGCCATGGCGTGCTGCCGGGCGATCGCGTGGCGTTATGGGGCGCCAACGGGGCGGACCATGTGTCGTGGATCCTGGCGTGCTGGTGGCTGGGGGCGGCGGTGCTGCCGCTGAACACGCGCTGGAGCGGCGGGGAGCTTGCGCGGGCGCTGGCTGACTGCAGCCCGCGCCTGCTGCTGGTGGACGAGACCATGGAGCCGCGCATGGCCGATGTGGACATTCCTGCCGGCACGGCGCCGCTGTCCGCCGAAGTATTGGAAGCGCACGCCGCCGTGGCTGCGCCGTTGGAGGATGTCCGCGCGGGCGGCGACGCGCTGGCCGCGGTCCTCTTTACCGGCGGCACGACCGGCGCGCCCAAGGGCGCCATGCTGACGCACGCGAATCTCTGGAGCGCCGCGGTGGCCAGGATGGCCAGCGTTTCTACTCCGCCCGAGAGCCGCACCCTGCTGGTCGCGCCGCTATTCCATGTCGCCGGATTGGGACGATTGATCGGACAGTTTGTCGCGGGCGCCTCGGTGGTGACGCACCGCGGCTTCCAGCCCCGTGCGGTGCTGCAGGCCCTGCAGGACGACGGCATAACCGAGGTGCTGCTGGTGCCCAGCATGATTCAGATGCTGCTGGACGAGCCCGGGTTCGCGCAGTATCGGCTGGACGGCGTGCAACGCGTGATCTGGGGTGCATCGCCTATTTCCCGGGCCTTGCTCGAGCGCGCGCTGGCGGCTTTTCCGCAAGCGGAATTTGTGCATGCCTACGGCATGACCGAAACCGCCGCCACCGTCGCCATCAATGCAGAGGTGCGCCAAGGCGGTGTGCGCGCCGAATCGGCGGGAAGGCCCGCGGTGGGCGTCGAAACCTGCATACTCGCGCCCGATGGCAGCGAGGCGGCGCCGGGCGTGGTCGGCGAATTGGCGGTGCGCGGACCCATGGTGATGCGGGGTTACTGGAACCGGCCCGAAGAAACGCGCCGCGCATTCGACCGGGGCTGGCTGTTGACAGGCGACGCGGCCCGCCAGGACGAGGACGGGTATCTATACATCGTCGACCGGCTCAAGGACATGATCGTCAGCGGCGGCGAAAACGTCTACGGCGCCGAAGTGGAGGGCGTGCTGGCCCGCCATGCGCTGGTCGCGCGCTGCGCGGTCATCGGCGTGGCGCATGCGCGCTGGGGCGAGGCGGTGCATGCGGTGATCGTGCCGCGTCCCGGCATGGAAGCGGACGCGCACGCCCTGGACAGGCACTGCCGCCAATGGCTCGCCGCCTACAAGTGTCCCAAGACCTACGAATTCCTTGGCGAACTGCCCCTGTCGGCCGCGGGCAAGGTGCTGAAGTCCGTGCTGAGGCAAGACCACGAATCCAGGCGCGCGGCCGTCGCCGCGCCCGCTCATCAGGAGAATCAGGCATGAATCGGAAAGTATGGGTGGCAGGGGTCGGCATGATTCCTTTCAGCAAGCCCGGCGCCAGCGTGGCATACACCGTGATGGGCGCGAACGCCGTGCGCCAAGCCTTGCGTGACGCGGGACTGCAGTACGAAGCGGTCCAGCAAGCCTACGCGGGCTACGTCTACGGCGATTCGACCGCCGGCCAGGCCGTGGTCTACGGCGTGGGCTTGAGCGGCATCCCGGTGTTCAACGTCAACAACAATTGCGCCAGCGGTTCGTCAGCCTTGTTCCTGGCGCGCCAGGCGGTGGAAAGCGGCGCGGTGGAGTGCGCGCTGGCGGTAGGCTTTGAACAGATGGTGCCTGGAGCGCTGAAAGGCGTGTACGAGGACCGTCCATCGCCCTTGCAGGATTTTGTCTCGGCGATGAGCGAAATGCAGGGCTATGACACGGCCAAGCCGCGCGCCGCCCAGTTCTTCGGCGGCGCGGGCCGCGACTACATGAAGGAGCACGGCATCGGCGCCGACCTCTTCGCCCGCATCGCGGTCAAGGCGCGCCAGCATGCCGCGCGCAATCCCTACGCGGTGTTTCGCCAGCCAGTCACGCTGGACGAGGTGCTGGCCGCGCCCATGATCTTCGATCCGCTGACGCGCCTGCAATGTTGCCCGCCCACCTGCGGCGCGGCGGCGGCCATCCTGTGCTCGGACGAGTTCGCGCGCCGCCATGGCCTGGCGCCCGCCGTCAGCATCGCCGCGCAGGCCATGACGACGGACATGCCATCCACCTTCGGCGCGGGCGACATGCGCAGGGTGGTGGGTTTTGATATGACGCGGGCCGCCGCCAACCAGGTCTATGAAGCGGCCGGCATCGGCCCCGACGATGTGGACGTGGTGGAGCTGCACGACTGCTTCACCGCCAACGAGCTGATCACCTACGAGGGCTTGCGGCTGACGCCGGAGGGCGGCGCAGAGAAGTTCATCCTGGAGGGCGACAACACCTACGGCGGCAAGGTCGTTACCAATCCGTCTGGCGGGCTGCTGTCCAAGGGCCACCCTCTGGGTGCGACAGGCCTGGCGCAGTGCGCCGAACTGGTGTGGCAGTTGCGTGGCCAGGCGGATCTGCGCCAGGTCGAGGGCGCCAGGCTGGCGCTGCAGCACAACCTGGGACTGGGTGGCGCCTGCGTGGTGACGCTGTACCAGGCCGCCTGAGGAGAACGCCATGCTGGACACCAGCCATATCGGCGCCGCCTTGCCGGCGTTCAACGCGACCGTGGAGGCAGGCCGCCTGCGCTTCTTCGCCAAGGCCACCGGCCAGGACGACCGGGTCTACACCGACGAGGCCGCCGCGCGCGCAGCCGGACACCCTGGACTGCCGGTGCCGCCGACCTTCTTCTTCTGCCTGGAGATGGACAGCCCGCGGCCCGCTGCCATGCGTGAACTGCTGGGCATCGACATTGCGCGGGTGCTGCACGGCGAACAGGGCTTCGTCTATCACGCCATGGCGCATGCAGGCGACGAATTGCGTTTCGAACCGCGCATCGCCGACATCTACGCCAAGAAGGGCGGCGCCTTGGAGTTCGTGGTGCGCGAAACCCGGGTGACCGACGCCGCCGGGCGCCTGGTCGCCGAACTGCGCGCCACCACCGTCGTGCGCAATGCCTGAGGAGACCGGGATGACTACGGCAATGAATCGCGATGCCAAGGCCGGCGACGAGCTGCCCGGCTTTACCGCCGGGCCGGTCAGCCGGCTGGGGTTGGCGCTGTACTGCGGCGCCTCGGGCGACCACAACCCGATGCACGTGGACCTGGATTTTGCCCGCGCCGCGGGCATGGACGACGTATTCGCCCACGGCATGCTGTCGGCCGCCTATCTGGCCCGCCTGCTGACGAACTGGGCGCCGCAATCGGCGCTGCGCGAGTACGCCCTGCGCTTCGTGGCGATCACGCACGTGGGCGACGAGGTTCGTTGTTCCGGCAGCGTAGTGGAACGTTTTCACGCAAACGGAGAAACCCGGGTGCGGGTGGAACTGCATGCACGCAGCCAGACCGGAGAACTGCGCCTGAGCGGCGTGGCGGTGCTGGCGGTTCAGTAAACCAGAAACAGGAGAGAGCGATGGGCACATTGGAAGGCAAGGTGGCGCTGGTCTCGGGCGCGGGACGCGGCATCGGGCAGGAGATCGCGCTGAAGCTGGCGCGTGAAGGCGCCAGCGTGGTGGTGAATGACCTGGACGCGGGGCCAGCGGAAGAAACCGTCGCGCTGATCCGCAAGGCCGGCGGCCAGGCCCAGGCTTGCGCCGGCAGCGTGATCGAAGCGGGCTTCGCCGAACGTTTCGTCGGCACGGCCGTGAACACCTACGGCGGCCTGGACATCATCGTCAACAACGCCGGCTACACCTGGGACAACGTGATCCAGAAGATGACGGACGAACAATGGGACGCGATCCTGGCGGTGCACCTGTCCGCGCCGTTCCGCATCCTGCGCGCCGCGTCCGGCTTCATCCGCGTGGCGGCCAAGGCCGAAGCGGAGCAGGGCAAGGAAGTGTTCCGCAAGGTCGTGAATATCTCCTCCACTTCCGGCGTCATGGGCAATGCGGGCCAGGCGAACTACTCCGCCGCCAAGGCTGGCATCAATGGTCTGACGCGCGCCTTGGCCAAGGAATGGGGCCGCTACAAGGTCAACGTCAACAGCGTGGCCTTCGGGCTGATCAAGACGCGCTTGACCGAAGCGTCCGCCGACGGCGATGCCACGCTGGACATCGAAGGCCGGCAGATCAAGGTGGGGGTCAATCCGCAGGTGCTGAAGAACGCCGAAAGCCTGATCCCCATAGGCCGCGCCGGCACGCCGGCGGAAGCCGCGGGCGCGGTGTACCTGTTCTGCCTGCCCGAATCCAACTACGTCAGCGGCCAGGTCCTGGTCGTGGGCGGCGGCCGTCCTTGAGCGCAGGGGGAATCCAATGGATACGCCACGCCAAGGCTGGATGGACGCGGACCTGACGCTGTTTCAGGATTCGACGCGGCGCCTCTTCGAGAAAGAGTTCGTGCCGGATGAAGAACGCTGGCGCAAGCAGCAGCACGCGGACCGCGAGGTCTGGAACAAGGCGGGCCGCCTGGGCCTGTTGTGCGTGAGCATGCCCGAAGCCTATGGCGGTAGCGGCGGCAACTTCGCGCACGAGGCCATCGTGGCGGCGGAACAGGCGCGCGCCATGGTCCACGGCTTCAGCAACAACGTGCACAGCGCCATCCTGGCGCACTACATCCTGAACTACGGCACCGAGGAACAGAAGCGGCGCTGGCTGCCGCGCATGGCCACGGGCGAGCTGGTCGGCGCGATCGCCATGAGCGAACCCGGGGCCGGATCCGACCTGAAAAGCGTGCGCACCACCGCCGCCAAGGAAGGCGGCGAGTACGTCCTCAATGGGTCCAAGACCTTCATCACCAATGGCCTGCATGCGGACCTGGTCTGCGTGGTGGCCAAGACCGACGCGCAGGCCGGGGCAAGGGGAGTGTCGCTGATCATGGTGGAAACGCAGGGCCTCGCGGGTTTCAGGCGCGGGCGGCTGCTGGAGAAGCTGGGCCAGAAGAGCCTGGACACGGCAGAACTGTTCTTCGACGGCGCGCGCGTGGGCCAGGACTGCCTCCTGGGCGGCGTCGAGGGCCGCGGCTTCGCCCAGCTGATGCAACAGCTGCCGCGCGAACGTTTGCTGATCGCGGTGGGCGCGGTGGCCACGATGCGGCGCGCCATCGAGGAAACCATGGACTACGTCGGCGCGCGCCAGGTCTTCGGCCAGGCGCTCATCGAACTCCAGAACACGCGCTTCAAGCTGGCCGAGTGCGAGACGGTCGCCACTATTGCGGCGCGCTTTGTCGACGATTGCATCGAGCGCCAGCTGGCGGGCACGCTGGACCTGTCCACTTCGGCCATGGCCAAGTGGTGGACCACGCAGATGAATTGCCAGGTAATCGACGAATGCCTGCAATTGCACGGCGGCTACGGCTATATGCTGGAGTACCCGATAGCCAGGATGTACGCGGATGCGCGCGTGGGCAAGATCTACGGCGGCTCCAACGAGATCATGAAGGAAATCATCGCGCGCGCCATGACCGCCTGAGGCGCATGGAAAGAACCAGAACAGGCTCGAGGAGACAAGATGCAGCAAGCGCACTACCGGTACTGGCCCAAGGGGCTGCCGAGGGAAATCAGTCCGCCGCAGTCCAGCCTTTACTTCAATCTGGAGGCGTCGGCCACGCGCTATCCCGGCAAGCCCGCCATTGTGTTCTACGAGGCCGTGCTCGACTACGCGCGCTTGAAGCGCGAGGTCGACGCCATGGCCGGTTACCTGCAGCACAGCGCGGGCGTCCAGGCAGGCGACCGCGTCTTGCTGCTGAGCCAGAACTGTCCGCAATTCGTGATTGCGTATTACGCGATCCTTCGTGCCGATGCCGTGGTGGTGCCGGTGAACGTCATGAGCACCGCGGAGGAATTGGCGCACTACCTGGAGGACAGCGGCGCTCGCGTGGCGTTCGCCGCCCAGGAGCTGTGCGCGCGACTGGATGGTTTCACTCAGGACGGTCGCCTGGAGCGTGTCATCGTCCACACCTACTCCGACTATCTGGACGGTGCGGCCCCTGATGCCCCAGATTGGGTCGTCGCGCCCAGGCGCGCGCCCGATGTGCGCGGCGGCGTGCCCTGGTACGGGGCGCTGGCGGTCAATGCGCAGCCGCTGCCGCACCGGGCCGGCGCGAAGGATCCCTGCCTGTTGCCCTATACCTCGGGCACCACCGGCCGGCCCAAGGGATGCCGCCATACCCACGGCACGATGGGCGCGTCGCTGGCCGGTTCGCAGCTATGGCGCGGCCTGACCTCCGAGGCCGTGATCATGGGCGTGGCGCCGATGTTCCACCTGCTGGGCATGCAGAGCTGCATGAACACGCCCATCCTGCTGGGCGCCACCGTGGTGGTGCTGCCGCGCTGGGACCGCCAGGTGGCCGGCCGGCTGATGGCGCGCCATCGCGTCAGCGTCTGGGCCGCGCCGCCCGCGATGATCGTGGATTTCTTTGCGCAGCCGGGCATCGAAGCGCTGGACCTGTCCAGCCTGGCGCAGCTATGCGGCGGCGGAGCGCCCATGCCCGAGGCCGTGGCGGCGATGCTGGCCAAGCGCTACGGCATCACCTACAACGAGGCCTACGGCCTGACCGAGACAGCCTCGTTCCTGCACTGCAATCCGCTGGACCGCAACAAGCGCCAATGCGTAGGCGTGCCCACCTTCGGCGTGGACACGCGGATCGTGGACCCGGCCACGCTGGCCGAGCTGCCGCAAGGCGAAACCGGCGAACTCGTGACGCGCGGCGCGCAGGTCATGCTGGGGTACTGGAACAACCCGCAGGCCGACGCCGAAGCCTTCTTCATGCTGGACGGGCAGCGCTACTTCCGTACCGGCGACCTGGGTCGCGTGGACGAAGAAGGCTATTTCTACGTGACCGACCGCTTGAAGCGCATGATCAATGCGTCCGGCTACAAGGTTTGGCCGGCGGAAGTGGAGAACGCGCTGTACGAGCATCCGGCGGTGCACGAGGCCTGCGTGATCGGCGTGCCGGACGCCTGCCGCGGCGAAACGGTGAAGGCCCTGCTGGTATTGCGTGACGAGGCGCGCGGCAGCGTGCGCGAGGAAGAGGTGATCGCCTGGGCCCGGACCCGCATGGCCGCCTACAAGGCGCCGCGCCTCGTGGAGTTCGTGGATGTCCTGCCCAAGTCCAGCACTGGCAAGATCCTGTGGCGGCAGCTGCAGGATGCCGGCAAGGCCGCTACCTAGGGGGAGGCGTCCGCAAGCTCAGGGGCCGGCAGGCGGCTCCTGGCCTTTCTCCGCCAGCCCTTTGAGCAAGCGGCCGATCTCCACGGGGAAGGGGAAGACGATGGTCGAGCTGTTTTGCGCCCCGATCATGGCCAGCGTGCTCAGATAGCGCAGCTGCATCGCTTCCGGCTGCTGCGAGAGCGTGCGCGCCGCGTTCAGCAGCATCTGCGCGGCCTGCTCTTCGCCTTCGGCATGGATGATCTTGGCGCGCCGCTCGCGCTCCGCCTCGGCCTGCCGGGCGATGACGCGGACCATGCCTTCGTTCAGGTCGATATGCTTGATTTCCACGTTCGCCACCTTGATGCCCCAGGCGTCGGTCTGCGCGTCAAGAATGCTCTGTACGGCATTGTTCACCTTGTCGCGCTCCGAGAGCAATTCGTCCAGATCATGCTTGCCCAGCACGGAGCGCAGCGTGGTTTGCGCCAGTTCGCTGGTTGCCTGCCGGAAGTTTTCCACCTGGATCACGGAACGCTCCGGATCGATCACGCGGAAGTAGATGACGGCATTCACCTTGACCGATACGTTGTCGCGCGAGATCGCGTCCTGGCTGGGTACGTCGAACACGGTCATGCGCTGGTCCACGCGCACCATCTGCTGCACCACGGGTATCAGCAGGATCAGCCCCGGACCCTTGACCCCGGTAAAGCGGCCCAGCGTGAAGATCACGCCGCGCTCGTACTCGCGCAGGATGCGGACCGACAGGGCGAACAGCGCGACGGCCAGCACCAGGATGGGGGCGTAGAAGGCGAGGTTCATCAACATGGCAGACTCCGCTTGGGTAGGGTTACGCCGTGGACAGGGCGGGCATCATGGCTCGGACGGCGGCAGGCTGTGGGGGGCCTGCACCTGCAAGGTCACGCCCCGGACGGCGGTGATGACCACGGTGTCGCCGGCCGCGAGGCCCGGCGGGCCCACCGCCCGCCAGCGTTCTCCCGCCGCCGCCACATAGCCTTGCTCGCCCGTCCAGCTCAACACCTTGATGCGCAGGCCGATCAGCGCCTCGGCCCCGCTGACGATGGGGGCCCGGCGCGAGCGCAAGGCCAGGCGGCCGATCAGGAAGGTCATTCCCAGGCTGGCTGCGGCGATCCCCGCCACCATCGGCACGGATACGCCAAACGCCGCTGACTCCGTGTCGATCAGCAGCACGGCGCCAAGCACGAAAGAAACCGCGCCGCCCACGCCCAGAACGCCCAGCGTCGGCGCGAAAATCTCCGCGACCATGAGCGAGGTTCCCAGCAGGACTAGCGCGATCCCGGCATAGGTCAGCGGCAACGCCGCCAGGGCGTACAGGCCGATCAGCAGGCAGATGGCGCCAAAGATGCCTGGAAACAGGGCGCCAGGACTCATGAATTCGAAGATCAATCCGTACACGCCCGCCATCAACAGCAGCAGCGCGAGATTGGGATTGGTAATCACGCTGAGCATCTGGGTGCGCCAGTCCGGCTCGCGCGCCAGCAGGCGCAAGTCCTTGGTGTGCAGGACGGTTTCGGCGTTGCCGACCCGGACGCGGCGCCCGTCCGCCTTGGCCAGCAAGTCGGGTACGTCGTCGGCGATCAGGTCGATCACGTTCTGTGCGCGCGCTTCGCCGGCCGTGAGGCTGGCGGCGGCGCGCACGGCCTGTTCCGCCCAGTCGGCGTTGCGGCCGCGCAGCGCGGCGAGCGATCGGATGTAGGCCACGGCGTCGTTGACGGCCTTGGCCTCGCCCGCGTCCTTGGGGGCGGCCGGCGCGGGCTTGTCCGCCGGATCCGCAGCGGGCTTCTTGCCTGGCGGGTCGGCCGGCCCGGAGGGACTGTCGGCCGGCCGGGGAGGGCCGCCGCCCAGGGCAATGGGCGTGGCGGCGCCTAGATTGGTGGCCGGCGCCATGGCCGCGACATGGCTGGCGTAGAGGATGTAGGTGCCGGCGCTGGCGGCGCGCGCGCCATTGGGCGCCACATAGGAAAGCACCGGCACCGGCGACGCAAGAATGGCGCGGATGATGTCGCGCATGGACGCGTCGAGGCCGCCGGGCGTGTCGATGCGCAGCACGACCGCCGCCGCGCCCTGTTCATGCGCCGCCGCCAGGCCGCGGATCAGGTAGTCCGCCGTGGCGGGGCCGACGATGCCGTCCAGGGATAGCACGATGGCGGTTGGCTGGCCAACGGCCGGCTGCGCGCTTGCGCCGCCCGCGCTGAGCGCCGCTGCCGCCAACAGCACCGCCACGCGGCGCAGCTTGCGCAGCATTGAACAGATTCCGGACATCAGGCTCAGGATCGGGGCGGTCATGAGCTGCTTTCCTCCGACGCGCGGCGCCGGGCGGCGGGGCGCCGGCGCTGCTAGGTTCAGAGTACTACTTTTGCCCGCTTATTCAGAGGCTTGTGCAAGAAGAGCGCGGCTGGCAAGCCTACCTCAGGGTGATCCCCGTCTGTTGCACAACCCGGGCCCAGTACTGGCGGTCGTCCTCCATCCTTGCGGCGAGATCCCGTGACGTGCCGCCTTCAGCGACCAAGCCTAGTTGCGCATAGCGCTCGCGCACGTCGCTCGTTGCAAGCACGGTTGCGACATCCGTAGTGATGCGGTCGACCACGGGCTGAGGGGTGCCGCGCGGCGCATAGAGACCGACCCAGGTATCCCGGTCCAGGCCGGCGATGCCCAGCTGGTCGAAGCTGGGTACGCCGGGCAGCAGCGCGGAGCCTCTGGGCGTGGTGACGGCCAGCACACGGGTCTTGCCCGTCTGGGCCGCCTTGGTGGCGCCGGATGCGCTCAGGAAGGCGCTGCCTACGTGTCCCCCTATCAGGCCGCTCAGATTGGGGCCTTCTCCCGCAAAGGGTATATGGGTGATGTCGATGTCCTTTTCGCGCTTGAGCAGCTCCCCGAAGAAATGAGTGCTCGTGCCCTCGCCGCTGGAGCCGAAGCTCACGGCGCCGGGCTTGGCGCGCGCCAATTCGACATACTGCGCCAGGCTTTCTGCCGGAACCGCCTGCCGGTTGACCAGCAGCGCGACCGGCGTGGTGAAAAGGGTGGAGACGGGCACCAGGTCCGCTGCCGCCGGCGCAGCGCCGTCCTGGCCGCGGGTCAGCTGTTCGTTGAGGGTGGAATTGGTGGCGGCGACCAGGGTATGGCTGGGCGGGCTCTTGGCCGCCAAGGCCAGGCCGATGCGGCCGGAGGCGCCAGGGCGGTTTTCGACGATCACGGCCTGGCTCCATATAGCGCTCAAGCGCTCGGCCAGGATGCGGGCGGCACCGTCGACCGCTCCCCCCGCCGGGTAGGGCACGATCAGCCGTACCGGCTGGTCGGGGTAGGGGCCGGCCGCGAAGGCGGGCTCGGGGCCGAGCGCCGCCAGCGCGGCGGCCGTGAACGCGATCAGGCGGATGGCATTCTGCATTCCTTGTCTCCCTTGTGCATATCGAGTACTCAGATCACGCCGGCCGCGCGCAGCTTGGCGATGCTGTCTGGCGGCAGTCCCAGCAGCTCGCCATAGACAGCTACGTTGTCCTGCCCCAGTTCGGCGCCGGCATGCCTGGGTTCCGTGGGATCGCGGGTGAAGCGCGGCACGACGTTGGGCATCTGCAGCATGCCGAAGTCGCGGTCCGGGACGTCGACGATGGAACGGCGCGCCACCACGTGGGGATCCTTGACTACCTGTTCGATGGTGTAGATCGGCGCCAGCGTGCCGTTGGCCTGTTCGAAGGCGGCGAGAACCTGGTCCAGATCGTGTCCGGCACACCACTCGATGAAGACGCGGTTCAATTCCTGTTCATGCAGGACCCGGCTGGCGTTGTTGGCGTAGCGCGGGTCTTGCGCCAGGTCCGGCCGGCCGATGGCCCGGCAGTTGTTGGCGAACATGGAGTCGATCGAGCCCGCCATCGATACCCAGTGGTTGTCGCGCGTCCGGTAAACCGCGGAAGGCGCGGAGTAGGGGCTGCGGTTGCCATTGCGGGCGGGCACGGTGCCAAGCTGCTGGTAGACCCCGGGCATGAAGTCCAGCAGCCGGGTGATGCACTCCGTCAACGCAAGGTCTATCTCTTCGCCGGGCCGGGCAGGGTCGCGGGCGCGGGGCCATAGCGCCGTGAGGATGCCGATGGCGCCGAACAGTCCGCCTATGGAGTCGCCCAGCGGCACGCCCGCGTGCATGGGTTCGTCCTCGGCATGCCCGGTGACGGTGGTCAGCCCGCCCATGGCCTCGAAGATCCGCGCGAAGCCGGGCCGCTCAGAGTATGGGCCGGACTGGCCGAAGCCCGTGACGCGCAGGATCACCAGGTTCGGCTTCAGCGACCACAGCACTTCCTTGGTCAGGCCCCAGCGGTCGAGCGTGCCGGGCCGGAAGTTCTCGATCAGTACGTCGAACTGCGGCAGAAGCTGCTTGAAGATGTCGGCGCCTTCCGGTGTGCGCAAATCCAGCGTGGCGAAGCGCTTGCCGCGCTGGGCGGTCTTCCACCATATGCTTCTGCCATCCTTGAACGGCGGAAATGCGCGCATGCCGTCGCCCTTGCGTGGCAGCTCCAGCTTGAGCACGTCGGCGCCGTAGTCGGCGAGCAGCGTGGCGGCGAAGGGGCCGGCGAGGACGGTGGCGATGTCCAGTACCTTCAGCCCGGCCAGGGGGCCTGTCGTGGCGTCGCGTCCTGTCATCATCGCGGCGCCAGTTGGCGGGCGATGATCTCCTTCATCACCTCGTTGGCCCCGCCATAGATTTTCTGGCCGCGCGAATCCATGTACATGCGCGCGATGGGGTACTCGCGCATGAATCCATAGCCGCCGAACAGCTGCAGGCAGCGGTCGACCGTCTCGCACTCCTTCTGTGTGCCCCACCATTTCGCCATGGCGGCGGTAGCGGCGTCCAGTTTCCCTTGTTGCTGCCAGGCGATGCACTGATCGATGAATACCCGCGCCAGCGTGGCTTCCGTCTTCATCTCGGCGAACTCGAAGCGGGTGTTCTGCAGCTTGAACAGCGGCTGGCCGAAGGCCTGGCGCTGATGCACGTGCTCCAGCGTCAGGCGCAAGGCCCGCTCGATGCTGCCGACGGCGCGTATGCCGATCAGCAGGCGCTCATAAGGCAGCTGTGCCATCATCTGGGCGAATCCCTGGCCTTCCCCGACGCCCAGCAGGTTGGCGGCGGGCACTCGGGCCTCATCGAAGAAGAGCTCCACGGTGTCCTGCGCCTTGAGCCCGATCTTGTCCAGCGGCTCGCCGCGGCGAAAGCCCGCCAACCCGCCGGTTTCGACCATCAGCAGCGACACGCCCTTGGCGCCCAGGCTGGCGTCGGTCTTCACCGCCAGCATCACCAGATCGGCGTGGAGGCCGTTGGTGTTGAAGGTCTTGGAACCACTGATTACATAGCTGTCGCCGTCGCGCCGCGCGCGGGTCTTGATGCCTTGCAGGTCGGAGCCGGCGCCGGGCTCGGTCATGCCGATGGATGCCACGATGTCGCCGCTGGCCATGCCCGGCAGCCAGCGCCGCTTCTGCGCCTCGCTGCCGTAGTGGTGCAGGTAGTGGCCGACGATGTAGTGCGGGCCGAAACCGGGGCCGAAGCCGCACTCCGCGCTGACTTCCACCAGCGCCGCCAAATGGGCGTAGTCGCCGTCGCCGCCGCCGTGCTCCGACGGCAGATCCGCCAACAGGAAGCCCATCGCGCCGAGCTGGTTCCAGACCTCGCGGTCGATGTGGCCCTGTGCCTCCCAGGCCGGCAGGCGCGGCAGCAGTTCGGCGGTCCAGTAGCGGCGGGCGGTGTGCTGGAACTGTTCGATCTCTGGCGTGTGCCAGGGGGATTGGTATTCGTCCATCAACACGTTGTTTCTCCTTATTTGTCAGATGCGGCGCCGTTCAGGCGCCGTACTTGCCCAGCACCGAGACGCTGCACACGTTCTGCCAGGGAAAACCCCCCAGGTTGTGGATTACGCCCAGGGCAGGGTTGTCGGCGCGCTGACGGGCGCCGGCGCGCCCCAACATCTGCAGGTACATCTCATAGGCCATGCGCAGTCCGGTCGCGCCGATGGGATGGCCAAAGCACTTGAGACCGCCGTCGATCTGGCAGGGGATCGTGCCGTCCGCGTCATAGAATCCGTCCAGCACGTCATGGGCGCCACGGCCTTCGGCCGAGATGTGCATGTCCTCCATCGTCACCAGTTCGGTGATGGAAAAGCAGTCGTGCACTTCCAGCAGGTCGATCTGCTGGCGCGGCCGTTCTATGCCGGCCTCTTCGTAGGCGCGGGCCGACGCCACCCGCGTGGTCTGGAAATAGCTGCCGTCCCAGCTGTCGTGGCCGGCTTCGCTGCCGCTGGATACCGCCAGCTGGAGCGCCTTGATGGCCACCAGGTCGCGCTTGCCCAGGCCGCGCGCGATGTCTGGCGTGGTCAATATCGCGCAAGCGGCGCCGTCCGAAACGCCGCAGCAGTCGTACAGGCCCAGCGGCTCGGCGATCATCGGCGCGTTGATCGCGTCTTCCATGCTGATCGGATTGCGTAGATGGGCCTTGGGATTGTGGCCGGCGTTGGCGTGGCTTTTCACGGAGATATGGGCGATGGCGCGCTTCAGGTCGCGGGCATCGACGCCGTGCTTGGCGCGGTAGGCGCTGGCCAGCTGCGCGAACGAGCCGGGCGCGCTGATGTTTGGCCACACGATGTCGTTGAGCGGACCGCGCGGACGTTGGGGCAGACCACCGTAGCCGGTGTCCTTGAGCTTCTCCACGCCGAAGGCCAGCGCGAAGTCGCAGGCCCCGGACGCCACCGCGTAGGCGGCGCCGCGCAGCGCTTCCGAGCCGGATGCGCAGAAGTTCTCGACCCGCGAGACGGGGATGTTGGGCAGTCTCAGGGCGACGCCCAGCGGCACGCCGCCGCTGCCCAGGTGCTGCGTTTCGATGCCGGTGCCCAGCCATGCCGCCTGGATCTGGTCCTTGCTTATCCCGGCGTCCAGCAGGCATTCGCCGAAGGCCTCCACCGCCAGATTCTCGGCGCTGCGATCCCAGCGCTCGCCAAAGTGCGAGCAGCCCATCCCCAGGATCACCACCTTGTCACGAATTCCTGTTGCCATGCCTGTTCTCCTTGGGGTCGGCGACCGTTGCCTTCCAGAAATATCGGGTGTAGCCGCGCGCGGCGTCATGCGCCTTGATCCGAAAGCTCATGCGCAGCGCAAGGCCGACCGCCAGCTCGCCTTCGTCCATGTCGGTGTAGTCCATCATCAGGCGGCCTCCGCCTTCGAACTGCACCATGCCGTAGCAGGCCGGCGGATCGGGGGAATAAGCCAGGCGGTCCGCCGTGTAGCTCATGATCCTGGCCGGCGTGTCGGCGAACGGCAGGTCCTCTTGCCTGCCGCTGGCGCCGCAGGCGGGATTGACGCAGATGTCGGTGCGCGGCCACTGGGCTGTGCCGCAAGCGCCACAACGTCCGCCGACGAAACCGTGCACCGCCTTGCGGTTGCGGTATTCGACGGAGAGCGGCGTGAGTTTGTCGTTGTCCGCGCGCATGCCGCGTTCCAGCGGAAGCTGGTCGTTGAACACCAGGAACTTCATGTAGTTGTCCTCGGCCTTGCCGCGCGCCAACCAGCCTTGCGCGCCCCGCCGGCCGGGCAGGGCGGCCAGGGCCGGGGTGGTGCGCAGGACCAGCACGTCCACCCCCTGGCCGAATGCGACCAACACCAGCACTTGCCCAGGGGCGGCCGTGCCCAGCGCATGCGCCAGCATCAGCAGCGGATGGGCGCAGCCAGCGTTGCCTACCGTGGCCGCCAGTGTGTCGTGCACGCGGTCGGGGGCGATGCCGGCGAGCTTGGCGATCCGCTGCGCCGCGCCCTTTTGCGGTAGCGCCACGCACAGTGTGTCCACTTGGCCAGGTTCCAGTCGGGCCTGGCGCAGCGCCGCCGAGATGGCCTGCGGAATCTGCGCGCTGTGTCCTTCCTCGCGTATCCAGCGCTCTTCCCAATAGGTGTCGGTGGCCGCTCCGGCACCGCGATAGTGGTCGGCCATGTCGATGCTGCGGCTCTCCAGCGCCAAGGGCTGGGCGATGGCCTCGCCGTCGCCCACCAGCACCGCGCCCGCGGCATCGCCGTACAGCAGCTCCTGCACGCTGGCCACCTTGGCCTTGCGGCGGTCGCTCGCCACGACCAGCGCGCTGCGTCCAGCGCCTCCGCGCAGCGCCTGCATCAAGGCGGAGGTGGCGCCGCGCTGCGAGGACGTGACGTCGATGGCGCCGATGTCCTCGGCCAGGTTCAAGGCCTGCGCCACGATGCTGGCGTTCAGCCGACTGGCGTAGGGCAACGAGGTCGAGGCCAGCAGCAGGTCGTTCACGGCGGGGGTATCGAGTCCATGCAGGCAGTCGCGCGCCGCTTCGACCGCCATGGTGACGGCGTCCTCGTCGAAACCGCACATGGAGCGCTGTCCAGAGCGATGCGCCGCCAACGAGGCGTCGTACCAGGAATGGCTGCGCACGATCGCCTCGCGCTGCAGGCGCAGGCGCGGGATGTAGGCGCCGAAGGAAAGTATGCCCCTCATGCGCCTGCTCCTTGCGCCGCGTCGATGATGGCCAGTCCATTGTTCAGCACCACTTTCTGGCGCTCCAGCGCCGTGGCGCGGAAACGCACCTCGCCGCTGGCGCCCCAGGCCTCGACGCGGATGGTCTCGCCGGGATAGACCGGCGCGCTGAAGCGCACGTCGATGCGCTTGAGCCTGGCCGGCTCGTAGTCGCACAGCATGCGCAGCAGCCCGTGGCAGGCGATGCCATAGGAGCAAAGGCCATGCAGGATGGGCCGCTCGAAACCGCCCGCGCGCGCGACTTCGGGGTCCGCATGTAGCGGATTCAGGTCGCCCGACAGGCGGTAGAGCAGGGCCTGGGATGTCAGCGTGGGCAGGTCGCAGACGTGTTCGGGCGTGCTTTCCGGCAGCTTGGCCGGCGCTGGTGATGGGCCGCTGGCGCCGCCGAAGCCGCCGTTGCCGCGCGCCATCACCGCCTGTTCCACGGTGGCAAGCAGGGCGCCGTCGCGCGCTTCCAGCGTGCGCTCCACGAAGAACAGCGCGCCCACGTCCGGTCCCTTGTCAAGGATGTCCTTGATCCGCGTGCGGCCGATGACGGTGCCGGCAGGCTCCAGCGGACGATGCAGCTGCACCGACTGGCTGGCGTGCAGCACGCGGCGCCAGTCTATGCCGGTGTCCGGTTCCTTCATCCAGAAGCCGGGGTAGCCCAGCACCGCGGCCTGGGTCGGCACCGCCAATTGCCGCTCCTCGTAGACGAAAGGCAGTTCGCGCGCATCCAGCGGGTCGCGGCCCAAGCCCAATCCCAGCGCGTACAGAATGGAGTCCTTGGCGGTGTAGGTCTGCTCCACCGGTTCGAAGTGGCGCCGCATCAGTTTGTCGGGGTCGAGTCTCATGGCGGGCCTCATACCGGAGTCCAGGCGAAAGCCTCGCGCGCGCTTTCCAGCGGCACCAGGCTGGGCTGCATCGCAGGCATCGCATGCTCGGCGATGGCCTCGACGGTCCAGCCTTCCGAGCGATGCACGCTGCGCACCGGCCGCGGCTGGCTGAACAGCATGATTTCGTTCTTGCGCACGCCGAAGATCTGCCCGCTCACTCCGGCGGCCAGATCCGAAAGCAGGTACACCACCATGGGGGCGATCTTGTCGGCGGTCATCTGCTTGAAGCGTTCCAGCCGGCGCTTCTGCTCTTCGGTTTCGTCGGGCAGGGTGCCGATGAGGCGGCTCCAGGCCCAAGGCGACACGCAGTTCGAGCGCACGTTGCAGCGCTCCATTTCCAGCGCGATGGAGCGCGAGATCCCGACAATGCCCAGCTTCGCCGCCGAGTAGTTGGCCTGGCCGATGTTGCCCACCAGGCCGGCGGCCGAGGTCATGTGCACGTAGGCGCCGGACTGCTGCTCGCGGAACATCGCGGCGGCGGCGCGGCTGACGTTGTAGGCGCCTTGCAGATGCACGTCGATGACCTGCTGCCAGTCCACGCTGCTCATCTTGTGGAACATCCGGTCGCGCAGGATGCCGGCGTTGTTGACCACGCCGTCCAGCCGTCCGAAGCTGTCGACGGCGGCCTGCACCATGCGCGCCGCCGCGTCCGGGTCGGATACGCTGTCGCCATTGGCGACGGCGCGCCCGCCCGCCTGGCGGATTTCCGCGACCACCTCGGACGCCGGATCCAGCGTGCCCAGGCCTTCGCCGTTCGGACTGCCGCCCAGATCGTTGACCACCACGGCCGCGCCCTCGCGCGCCGCCAGCAGGGCGATTTCGCGGCCGACGCCGCGGCCGGCGCCGGTGACCAGCACGACTTTCCCTTCAAGAACTCCAGCCATTTCGTCTCCTTGGCAGGTTGATCCGTACACCCCGGAATCGGGATGGGCCAACTGTAGGCATGGCGGGCGGGCGAGGTAAGCACGCGCAGCGGATGGCAGGTATGCAGGATCGGCAACGCTCAGGCCGATTCGTCGTGATCCGGTCCGTGCTGCGCGGCAGCAAGAATGCTCCCGGACCGGCTTCGGGTTGATCCCGATCCGACATGGATGAACAAGCCCGGCGGCGCGCGCTTGCCGCAACGCAGCACCCATGACAAGGCGCCGCGCCAGGCCGCGCGGGCGCGATCCGCCCTGATATGATCAAAAAAAATTCAATGCAGGCTGTCCCGTCCTGGCAGGAGACAGAAAGTGAAACTGGTGGCCCGCGCAGCCGATGAGCTGAAGATCGAGAACGTGTCCGCTTTCGTCGCGACGGCGGAGTCAGGCAGCTTTTCGCAGGCGGCGGTGCTGCGGGGATGCTCGCAGTCCATGCTGAGCCGGCGGGTATTGGATCTGGAGGAACAGCTGGGCGGCCGTCTGTTCAACCGCACTGGCCGCGGCGTGCTGCTGACCGAGTTGGGCGTGGCGCTGCTGCCCGTGGCGCAGGGCTTGCTGGATGGCGCCACCGGCTTCCTGGAGCTGGCGTCCTCCACCAATGAGCAGCCGTCCGGCACGGTGGAGATTGCCTTGCCCCGCTGGGCCGCCGAAGGCCCGGTGTCGATGCTGGTGAACCGCATAACATCCCAGTTTCCCAGGATCCATCTGGTCATACACGAAAGCTACAGCCGCGACGTGATGGACAGGCTGGCGGCCGGCAAACTCGATATCGGCGTTTTCAACAGCTGCCAGGCCGAGCCGCCCGCCCAGGCGCAGCGCCTGTTCTCATCCGACCTGGTGCTGCTGGGCCGGCGCGATTCGCCGCTGTTGCGCGACCCCACCGTGCCCCTGGCCGCGTTGAACGGCCTGTCCATCGTGATGCCGCCCTCACCCAATCCGGTGGAGGCCGTGGTGCGTGAACGCACCCGCGACATGCAGCTGGAGCTGCGCGCGGAACTGGAGATCAACTCCGGCGCCATGATCCGCGAAGTCGTGCGCCGCTGCGGCCGCCATGCCATCACCCAGGTGCATCGCATCGAGGACTACCTGGACGAGGGCGATCTGGCGATTTCCCGCATTGTCGAACCGGCGCTTACGCTGCATACCTTCTGCGCGACCGGCGCCAAGCACCGCATCAACCGGGCCAGTCTTGCGGTCGAGCGTTGCCTGGTCGCCGTGCTGGGAGAGCACTTCGTCCGATTGCAGCAGGCCGCGCAGATGCGCGAGGCGCGCTGGGCCAAGGCCTGGCAGACAGCTGTTCAGACCGTGCATAGCTGATCGTCGGTTCCCGCATGGCACGCCGGAGTTCTTGTCGCTATCGTGACAGGCCACAAGAACCCGAGGAGACGAAACCATGTCCGTTGCCAGAACCGCGTGGCGCGCTGCCGTGCTCGCCTGCATCGCACTGCTTGCTTCGATGCCGGCCGCAGGAGCCGAAGCCGATACCTATCCTTCACGTCCCATACGTTTCATCGTGCCCATCGGACCCGGCAGCAGCGGCGATACGATGACGCGCACCTTCGCCGAGCACTTGCGCAAAGTGGCAGGCCAGTCCACGCTGGTCGAGAACCGGCCCGGCGCCGAACTTTCGCTAGGCACGCAGGTGGCGCTGAGCGCGCCCGCCGACGGCTACACCGTGGTGTTGATCAGCCCTAGCGCGACGGTGATCAACCCCTTGTTGGTAAAGGACTTGCCTTACCGCCCCGAGGATCTGCTGCCGATGCTCAACGTGACCCGCCACGTGGCCGTGCTGGTCGCCTCCGTGAGTTCTCCCTACAAGAACCTGGGCGATGTCGTCGCGGCAGCCCGCCGCGACAAGGGCGGCGTCAGCCTGGCCACCTACGGCAACAGCTATCGTCTGGGCGCGCTCGACCTGGCCAAGCGCGCGGGCGTGGATTTCAACCATGTCCCGTACAAGGGCGCCGCGCAAGCGGTGGCGGACGTGGTGGGGGGATCGGTGGACCTGGCGTTGATAGACATCGCCGGCGCCGCGCCCCTGGTCGCCTCGGGGAAAATCCGGGCGCTGGCCGTGGCGGGAGACCGGCGTCATCCGCTGCTGCCCGACGTGGCGACGGTGCAGGAATCCGGCTATCCCGGCTACTCCCTATACATTTTTATAGGTTTCGCCATTCACGCCAAGACGCCCCCCGCGGTAGCCGGCAAGCTTGAAGACATGATGCGGCAGGTCATGGATGATCCGGCGCTGCGGGCGCAACTGGCCCAGCAGAGCGGCGGCGAGGTGGTGGGGATAGGGAGCAAGGAATTCTCCCGGGAAATACAGGCCGAGAAGGTACGGTACGGAGAACTGGCGCGCATGGTCGGCGGCGCGTTGCCGTGAGTGTGGGCCGGCCTGGCCGTGATCCCCTGCCAATATTCTGGATGTATCGGCTGACCCAAATATAGTATTTCCGACGCTTGCAGTTCTTACCTAGGATGTCCAGCAAGGCATTCTGGAATGGGAGCTGTCATGTTCGAAGGTGGTACTTGCAGGGTATCCGGGCCGCGCGGGATGCGCGTGCGGGCAGGGCGTTCGGGGAGCTGGGCATGAGCGGCCCGTTGGAAGGCGTGCGCATCCTCGATGTCACCACGGTGCTGATGGGCCCCTACGCCACGCAGATACTGGGAGACCTGGGCGCCGACGTGATCAAGGTCGAACCTCCGGCCGGCGACAACGTGCGTGGCATCGGGCCGGCGCGCCACCCGGGCATGGGCGGAATCTTTCTGCACGCCAACCGCAGCAAGCGCAGCGTCGTGCTGGACTTGAAGCGGCCCGCGGGCCGCGAAGCGCTGCTGAAGCTGGCGGCGACCTGCGACGTCCTGATCTACAACGTGCGGCCGCAGGCCATGGCGCGGCTGGGGTTGTCTTACCAGGAGCTGGCGCAGGCCAATCCGGCGATCCTGTACGTGGGCGTCTACGGCTACGACCAGCGCGGCCCCTATGCGGCGCGCGCCGCCTACGACGACCTGATCCAGGGTGCGGTGGGCATTCCGGCGCTGTCGGTCCAGGCTGGCGGCGACACGCCGCGGTACGCGCCCAGCGCCATCGCCGACCGCATCGTGGGCATCAGCGCTGCCAACGCGGTCAGCGCCGGCCTGTACCACCGGGCCCGGACAGGACAGGGCCAGGCCATCGACGTGCCCATGTTCGAGACCATGGCGCAGCTGATTCTGGGCGATCACATGGCGGGACAGTCCTTCGAGCCGCCCTTGGGGCCTCCCGGATATCCGCGCATCCTGAACGCGGACCGGCGCCCCTATGCCACGCTGAACGGGTACATCTGCGTGCTGATCTACGCGGACAAGCAATGGGCGGCATTCTTTGAACTGATCGGCCAGCCTGGCCGCGTGTCCGCCGACCCCAGATTCCGGGACATAGGCACCCGCACCCAGCATATCCATGCGATCTATCGCCTGGTGTCGGACGAGATCGCCAAGCGCACGACCGAGGACTGGCTGGCGGCGTTCGAGCAGGCGGATATTCCGGCCATGCCCATGCACACCGTGGAGTCGCTGCTGCGCGATCCGCAACTGGAGGCTGTCGGATTCTTCAACACGGTTGAGCATCCCAGCGAGGGCCGGCTGCGCACCATGGCGGTGCCGTCGCGCTGGTCCGGCACGCCGCCCGACCCGTCGCGCCCGGCGCCGCGGCTGGGCGAGCACAGCGTCGAAGTGCTGAAAGAGGCCGGCTACCAGGATGAAGCCATTGCCGCGCTGCTGCGGGATGGCGTGACTTTGACGGCGGCCGAGCTTGCCGCCGCGACCGGAGCCGGCCATGACTGATTTCCTGAAACGCGAGCGCCACGGCGCCGTGCTGGTCCTGACCATGAACCGCGCAGCGACGCGCAATGCGCTGTCCGATCCCGATGCGATCGACGCGCTGGTCGATGCCTGCGCCGAGATCAACGCGGACATGTCGGTGCGCGCCGTGGTGCTTACCGGCGCGCATGGCGTGTTCTCTTCCGGGGGCAATCTCAAGACCTTGTCCGCGGCGGTTGGCGCCGGCCTGGGCGAGCCAGTGCGCAGCCGGCAGGCCTACCGCGACGGCATCCAGCGCGTGCCGCTGGTCCTATGCAATCTGGAAGTGCCGACGATTGCTGCGGTCAATGGGCCGGCGATCGGCGCGGGCTGCGACCTGGCCTGCATGTGCGACATGCGTCTGGCCGCCAAGGAGGCGCGCTTCGCCGAGAGCTTCATCAAGCTGGGCCTGACGCCGGGAGACGGCGGCGCCTGGCTGCTGCCGCGGGTGGTCGGCATGTCGCGCGCCTGCGAGCTGGCGTTCACCGGCCGCAGCGTGGATGCCGCGCAGGCGCTCGACATGGGGCTGGTCTCGCAGGTGCTCAGCCAGGAAGCGCTGCTGCCGGCCGCGATGGCCTTGGCACAGGAGATCGCCCAGCATTCCGGCCATGCGCTGCGCCTGACCAAGCGCTTGTTGCGTGAAGGCCAGCACACCCGGCTGGATACCCTGCTGGAATTGTCGGCCGGCTTCCAGGCGTTGGCGCATCACACGCAGGAGCACGCCAGCGCCCTGGACGCCTATCTGGACAAGACGCGCGGCTGAGGCGTTTCGGCCTTGACCACGGCAGCCTCGCCGACGCGCAACCGACAACGAGGCGACATAAGGAGGAGATCCATGCAGACAAGGAGAAGAACGCTGGTGGCCGCTTTGGGCGCGGTGGCCGGCTTGTCGCTGGCGCGCGCCAGCGCGAGTCCGGCGGCGTGGCCGGCGCAGCCCTTGCGGCTGATCCTGCCCTACGCGGCAGGCGGCCCGACCGATGTGCTGGCCCGGGCCGTGGCGCAGCACGTGGCACGCCAGCTGGGCCAGCCCGTGATCGTCGAGAACAAGACCGGAGCCAGCGGCAACATCGCCGGTGAAACCGTGGCGCGCGCGCGGCCCGACGGATACACCCTGCTGTATCACTCGTCGGGCCTGGCGATCAGCCCCGCGCTGTACCGGCAGCTGCCCTATGATCCGTTGCGCGATTTCGCGCCGGTGGGGCTGACGGCCTCGATTCCGCTGGTGCTCATGACGACCAATGCCTTGCCGCCCAGGGATACCAAGGAATTCATTGCCTACCTCAAGGCGCGTCCCGATGCGCTCAGCTACGGGACCGGCGGCGTCGGTAACATCACGCATTTGAGTGTGGCGCTGTTCCTGCATGCCACCGGCACGCGCGCCGTGGGCATTCCGTACAAGGGCACCAATCCGGCCATGGTGGCGATGCTGGGCGGCCAGGTGCAGTTCATGGTGGACGCGATAAGCTCGGCGCTGCCCTACATCCGCGACGGCAGGGTCAGGGCGCTGGCCGTGACCGGCGCCGAGCGGTCGCCCGCGTTGCCGCAGGTGCCGACGCTGCGCGAAGCCGGCTTGCAAGACCTTACGATGAGCACCTGGCAGGGCGTGCTGGCGCCCGCGGCCACGCCGCAGCCGGTGATCCAGCGTCTGAACCAGGCGGTGGCTGCAGCGGTGCGTGATCCGGCCATCGCCGGACCGTTTACGGCGCAGGGGGTAGACCTGCGCAGCTCCTCGCCCGCCGAGTTCGAGGCATACCTCGGACAGGAGGTCCGGCGTTGGGGCGATGCGGTAAGAATGGCGGGCATACAGCCTGAGTGAATACGGCAAACGCCATGGCCGCCTGGCCATGGCCATGAATGGAACTGCCTTGCGGAGACAAGCATGAATATCAGGATCCTGGCCATGACGGCGATGCTGGGCGCGGCGCTGGCGTTGGGCGGCAACGTCCGCGCCGCGGAAAAATATCCCTCGCATCCGGTGAAGATCATCGTATCGTTGCCGCCCGGCAGCGGCGCCGACACGACGGCGCGATTTCTGTCCAAGCATCTGGCCGAGCAGTTCGGGCAGCCTTTCATCGTCGAGAACCGGCCGGGCGCCAACAGCTTCATCGCCGCCCAGGCCGTGGCGACCGCCGCACCGGACGGCTACACCCTGTTCGTGGCCAGCAACTCGCCCATGACGACCAACGCCGCCGTCTTCAAGCATCTGCCGTATGACGCGATCAAGGATTTCTCCCCGGTCGCGCCCATCGCGCGCTTTCCCATGGTGCTGGTGGTGCCGGCCAACTCACCCTACCGCAACGTGGCGGAGCTGGTGGCGGCTGCCAGGGAAGCGCCTGGCAAGCTGAACTTCGCGAGCGGAACCGCGACCTATCAGGTGGTGTTGGAGCTGTTCCACGAGCAGAACGGGATCAAGGCCACGCATGTGCCGTACAAGGGCACGTCGGCCGCCCTGGCGGATCTGGCGGGCGGCGTGGTGCAGTACAGCCTGGCTGACGTCAGCGCGGCGCTGCCGCTGATCCGCGGCGGCAAGCTGAGGCCGCTGGCCGTGACCAGCGCGAAGCGCATCAAGGATCTGCCGGACGTGCCGACGATGCAGGAGAGCGGCAACAAGGGCTACGAAGCCTATGCCTGGACGGCCGCATTTTTTCCCGCGAAGGTCGATCCCGCCATTGTGGCGCGGGTGTCGGATGCGGTGCAGGCATTGGTGCGCAGCGAGGAGGGCCAGGCGTTCATGGCGAATCTTGGCGGCGAGTCGTTTGTCGGCGGTCCCGAGACGCTGGCGGCGTTTCAGAAGGACGAACTCGAGTCCATGCGGCGCATCGCCAAGCTGGCCAACATCCAGCAGGAGTAGGCGCGTACAGGCCCTGTCATGCGGAGGCGGCTGGTGCAGGTTCCGGCCGCATCAGGCGGCAGGCCATCTCGACGAAATTGGCGGTGGTCGGGGTGGCGTTGTCCGGGTGCACCGCCAGGGCGATGCCTACCTTGATGGTTTCGGCCAGCTGCGAAACATTCACCAGGCGCACATTGCTGCCCGCCTGCCGCCGGGCCACCGCCGGCACGATGGCCACGCCTAGCCCGCTTTCGACCAGGCTCAGTATGGTCTGCACCTGGATCGCTTCCTGCGCAATGCGCGGCACCACGCCCGCCTGCTGGAAGGCATACATGACCAGCGCGTGCATGCCTGGAACATGCGTGCGCGAATAGCCGATGAACGGTTCTTCCGCGAGATCGCTCAACGCGACATCCTCGCTCTGCGCATGGCGGCTGCCGGCTGGCACTGCCAGCATCAGATGATCCGGTTGCAGCAAGGTGATGCGAGCGGCCGTGGGTTCGAGCACCGGGAACCGCACCAGCGCCACGTCCAGCGTGTGCGCGTCCAGGCGGCGCAGCAGATCGACGGTGGTGGATTCTTCGATGATCAGGTCGACGCGCGGGTAATCCTTGCGGAACTCCGACAGCAGCCGTGGCATCAGCGAGTAGGTGGACGAGCCGACAAAGCCCACCTTCAGGACGCCTTGTTCGCCGCTGGCGCCTTCCCTCGCCGCACGGCGGATCTCTTCGGCATAGAACAGGGTGGTGCGCGCATACCGCAGCACGACCTGGCCGGCGGGCGTGGGCTGCAGGCCGGCCGGCAACCTATCGAAAAGCTGCACTCCGAGCTCTTGTTCCAGCTTCTTGATCGCGGTCGACAAGGGCGGCTGAGCCATGTGCAGCCGCTCGGCGGCGCGATGAAAGTTGAGCGTCTCGGACAGGACCAACAGCTGCTTGAGCTGGCGTAGCTCCACGGGTGTCTCCCTTGATGCGCCGGGCTCGCGATATTTGTGATGTATTACCCGGTCCACATCTAATATTAGACCGTGATGTGACCCCCGTGTAGATTGCCATGAAGCCCGCGCGCACCATTACGGGCTGGGTTTGCACGGCACTTTCGCAAATTGGAATGCGCGCGGCGGCGCCGTGGCGCCGCGCGTTCCGGGGATCACATTGGGCGCTATCAACGAGGCACTGCGGCTTGCCGCGATTCCTGCGCAGGATGAGGCATTGCGTCCATCCGTGCGCGCCTTTCTGCGCGAGGCGCTGAAGGACATGCCGGCGGACCTTCGCGCGCGGTCCTGGATGGGCTATGACGCGGAGTTCAGCCGCGCGCTGGCGCGGCAGGGATGGCTGGGTCTGACCTTGCCCGCCGCCTATGGCGGCGCGGGACGCAGCAATTTCGCCCGCTTCGTGTTGAGCGAGGAACTGCTCGCGGCGGGTGCGCCGGTGTCGGCGCATTGGATCGCCGATCGCCAGACCGCGCCGCTGATCCTGCGTTACGGCTCGCAAGCGCAGCGCGATTTCTACCTGCCGCGCATCATCCGCGGCGAAGCCTTCTTCGCCATCGGCATGAGCGAGCCCGACACCGGCTCCGATCTCGCCAGCGTGCGCACGCGCGCCACGCCCGACGCCGAAGGCTGGCTACTCAACGGCCGCAAGATCTGGACCACCAACGCCCATCGCTCGCATTACATGTGCGCACTGGTACGCACTTCGGGCGTGCCGGAAGACCGGCATAAAGGGTTGTCGCAGATGATCTTCGACCTGTCCTTGCCCGGCATCGAAATCCGTCCGATCCGAGACATCGCCGGAGACGCGCATTTCTGTGAAGTCCTGTTCGACAACGTCCGCCTGCCGCGCGACGCGCTGGTCGGCGAAGAGGGCAGCGGCTGGCGGCAGGTCACGGCCGAGCTGGCGTTGGAACGCAGCGGTCCGGAGCGGATCTATTCCAGCATGGTGCTGGTGGACGGATGGCTCGCGCATCTGCGCCGGGCGTCCTCGCCGGATAAGGCGCAGATCCGCTTGGCGGGGCGCCTGGCCGGACGGCTGGCGGTACTGCGGGCCATGTCGCTGGCCGTGACGCAGCGCCTGAACGAAGGGGCCGATGCCAGTCTTGCGGCCGTGCTGGTGAAGGACCTGGGCACGGAGTTCGAACAGGCCGTTCCCGAATGGATAGGCCAGGCCTTGCGCGCGGACGCCGGCCCAGCGCCTGACGAGACGCTTGCCCGCACACTCGCTTACCTGACGCTCATCAATCCGACCTTTTCGCTGCGCGGCGGCACCCGCCATATCCTGCGCGGCATCATCGCGCGCGAGCTCGGCCTGCGCTAAGGCCCATCGAACCCTGAAGGAGGGCCCATGCCTGCATCCATGCAGCAAGACCTGTACGAAGAATTTGCGCGCGCCTTGGCGGGCTTGTGCGCGCTGGAGCGGGTCCGCGAGATCGAGGCGGCCGGCGACGGCGCCCAGGCAAGCGGTCTTGCCGCGCGCACATGGCAGGACATCGATGCGCTCGGCTATGTGGACGCGTTGACGCCCGCGGAACTGGGCGGCGCCGGGTTGTCGCTGGAGGACGCCGAGGGTTTGCTGCGGGCGGCCGGCGCCCTGGCGCTGCCGTACCCGCTGGCCGACACCATGCTCGCGCGCGCCTTGTTGCGCACCAGCGGCCAGACCGTGCCCGAGGGGCCGATCGCTCTGGCCCGGGCGTTGCCGGGGCCGCGCGGCCTGCGCTGCGTCCAGACGCCTGGAGCCGGACTGGCGCGCACCCTGCTGGTGCAGCGCGACGGCTGCCTGTTGCTGGTGACGGCGCCCGCCGCATCGGACCCCGGCTTGTTCCGGCCGCGCGCCAGCGCCGCGCCCGCATGGACGGACTCACCGGCGGTCCTTGGCCGCATCGCCTTGCCGGACGCGGCCGTGCAGGCCTGGCGCAACGCCGCCGACGCCGCAGGAATCGCCGGCGCAATGCAGGCGGTGCTCGACCGCTGCATCACTTTTGTTGGCGAGCGTCAGCAATTCGGCAAGGCGCTGGGGCGGTTCCAGGCGATCCAGCAGGAGATCAGCATGCTTGCGGAGCAGGTGGCATCCACCGCCATGGCGGCGCGGCTGGCTTGCGCCAGCGGCTCCATGTTTCCCGACGCCACGCTTGCGGCCTGCGCGCGGCTGCGGGCATGCGAAGCCATCCCCATGGTGTGCGCCCTGGCGCACGCGATACACGGGGCGATCGGGATCACCGAAGAGCTGGCCCTGGGCATCTACACCACGCGGCTGCATGAATGGCGCGCCACCGGCACGAGCGAAGACGAATGCGCCAGCCTGATCGGCAGGCAACTGCTGGCCGGCGACAGCGCGACCTTGCTGGACTTCGTGCGCGGTGTCATGGCGGTCGTGCCGTCGGACAGCGTTGCCGGCTCGGCGTGCGTTGCCGCGTAGCGCACGGCGGACCCACGGCTGCGCATTCTTCGAACCCCTATGCAATCGAGGTATTCACTCATGTCCACGCGTTCAGATCCCGTCGTCATCGTTGGCGCGCAGCGCACGCCCATCGGCGCTTTCCAGGGGGCCTTGTCGCACTACACCGCGCCTCAGCTTGGCGCTCATGCGCTGGCTGCCGCAATGCGTCAGGCGGGCTTGTCGCCCGATGCAGCCCAGGAGGCATTGATGGGCTGCTGCCTGTTCGCCGGCCTGGGGCAGGCGCCCGCGCGCCAGGCCGTGCTGGGCGCGGGGCTGTCAACCACGGTGCAGGCGACCACGCTCAGCAAGATGTGCGGCTCGGGCATGAAAGCCGTGACTTTGGCGCATGACATCCTGTGCGCCGGATCGGCGGACCTGGTGCTGGCCGGCGGGATGGAATCGATGAGCAACGCGCCGCATCTGATACCCCGGGCGCGCCAGGGATATCGGCTGGGCGACGGGCAGTTGCTGGACCATATGTACCGCGATGGCCTGCAGGACGCCTACGAAGGCCATCTGATGGGACACTACGCCGATCTGGCCGCGCGCGAGCACGGTTTCAGCCGCGCCCAACAGGACGTCTATGCGGAGCAGAGCGTATTGCGGGCTCAGGGCAGCATCGCCTCGGGGGCATTCGCGGCGGAGATTGCACCCATCGCGGCGCGGGTCCGTCGCGGCGTAGCGCCAGGCGCGCTCGTTGCCGACGACGAGACGCCAGGCCTGTGCGATGCCACGCGGCTGGCCAGTCTGAAACCGGTGTTCTCCACGGACGGCACGGTCACGGCCGGCAACGCGTCCTCGATCTCGGATGGGGCAGCCGCGCTGGCGCTGACGCGCCATAGCCAGGCGGCGGCGCTGGGACTGAAGCCGCGCGCGCGCATCGTCGGGCATGCCGCCGCGGCCCTGGCGCCGGGGCAGTTCCCGGTCGCGCCAGTGCACGCCATCGCGCGCCTGCTCGACCGGGTGGGCTGGAGCCGCGACTCGGTGGACCTGTACGAAATCAACGAAGCCTTCGCAGTGGTCGCCCTCATCGCGCTGCGCGACCTGGGCCTGCCCGCCGAGCGGGTCAACGTCGAAGGGGGCGCCTGCGCGCTGGGGCATCCGGTGGGCGCCACCGGCGCGCGCATCATCGTTACGCTGCTGCATTCGCTCGAGCGGCGCGGCCTGCGCCGTGGGGTGGCCAGCCTGTGTCTGGGCGGAGGCGAAGCCACGGCCATCGCCATCGAATTGCTTTGATCCGGCGGCGCATGCGCCGTCATGACATGGGGAGACGAACACATGGGACCTCTGGCTGGAATCAGGATCATCGAACTGGCCGGCATCGGTCCGGGACCGATGGCGGCCATGCTGCTGGCCGACATGGGCGCAACCGTCCTGCGGATCGAACGCAAGGAGCCCGCCGACCTGGGGGTCAAGCGCGAGCTTAAGTACAACCTGCTGCTGCGCAGCCGGCGCTCCATCGCGCTGGATCTGAAGGATCCGCGCGCCGTGGCTCTGGTGCTGCGGCTGCTGCGCAAGGCCGACGGGCTGATCGAAGGATTCCGTCCCGGCGTGACCGAGCGGCTGGGCCTGGGACCGCAAGCCTGCCTGGCGGAGAACCCCAGGCTAGTCTATGGCCGCATCACCGGCTGGGGCCAGGACGGCCCGCTGGCGCAGGTGGCCGGACATGACATCAACTACATCGCCGTCACCGGCGTGCTGGACGCCATCGGCCGCGCAGGCCAGCCGCCCACGCCGCCGCTCGCGCTGGTGGGCGATTTCGGCGGCGGCGGCCCCTATCTTGCACTGGGCATGCTGGCCGCCATCATCGAAGCGCGCCAGTCCGGGCTGGGCCAGGTGGTGGATGCCGCCGTGATGGACGGTGTGGCCTCGATGGCAACGGCGTTTTTCGGGCTGGCCGCGTCGGGTGCATGGCAGCCCCAGCGGGGCAGCAACATCCTCGATTCGGGCGCGCCGTTCTACGACGTGTACGCATGCGCGGACGGCCTATGGCTTTCGGTCGGTCCGATAGAACGCCGCTTCCACGAGCTGCTGCTGCGGCAGCTGGGCCTGGACGACAATGCCATCCGCGAACTGGGGGACCACCAGGACAGGACCACCTGGCCCCGCCTGCGGACGCTGCTGGCCGGGGTTTTCGCCCAGCGCCGCCGGGATGAATGGTGCGAAAGGTTGGCGCACCTGGACGTATGCGTGGCGCCCGTGCAGACGCTGAGGGACGCCGCCACGCATCCGCAGGTCCAGGCGCGCGGCACGCTGCTGGACGTGGACGGCATCACGCAGCCTGCGCCGGCTCCGCGTTTCAGCAGGACGGCCAACGCCAGGCCGACGGCGCCAACGCCGCCGGATGCCGAGGCCTTGAGGGATTGGCTGGATCCGCAGGACTTCGAGGCATGCGGTAAAGCGCTTTGACGATTCTTGAGCCGTTGCCGGATCAGATGGATTTCGGTGGCGGCGCGCAGGACTCGCGCAAAATGAACTCGGTCGGGATCTCTATGCGGGGCGAGACGTCAGGGCTCTGCTTCTTCATGCGATGCAGCAGCAACTGCGCCGCCTTCTGGCCCAGATCGTAGGCGTCGTAGCGGATGACGTCGATGGGCGGGGTCGCCAGCTCGGCCAGCGAACTGTCATTCGAGGCGATCAAGGAAAGATCGCGAGGAATCTGCAGGCCCTTGATGCGGATCGCGCGCAGCACGCCATCCAACAGGTGCATGCCGGCCGCGACGATAGCCGTCGGCCGGTTCTTCATGTCCAGGAGCAATTGGGTTTCCCGGAACCCATATTCGGATGCAAAGCTATCGAGCCGCAACAGCGATGGGTCCAGTGGCGTGCCAGCCTGTTCATGCGCCTGGACAAAGCCTGCCAGGCGGTCTCGCCCCACCTTGTTGGTACGGCCGCCGCTGATCAAGGCGATGCGGCGGTGGCCCAGGCTGAGCAGATACCGGGTGGCATGGTGGGTTCCTTCTTTGTGGGCGGCGCCAACACTGCCCATGGCCGCATCCATTTCGCGCTCCAGCATGATGACCGGATAGGGGCTGGCTTCGATGCATCGGCGCACCTCGGCATTGCCTTCTTCCTCGACGGTAAAAAGCAGTCCATCAGCCCGGCGCCGCTTGAACAGATTGATCAAGGCGACTTCCCTATCCGAACGTCCATCGCTGCTTGCGATCATCAGCATGTAGCCATGCTCGCTCAAGACGTCTTCAGCGCCCTTCACCATGGCGGCATACAAAGGATTGCGGATGTCGGAAAAGATGAATCCCACCACGTGCGAGGAGACGCCGCGCATGGCCTGCGCCGCCACGCTGGGGGTCCACCCCAGTTCGGCGATGGCGCTCTCGACCCGCGCCCGGATGGCCTTGGAAACAGTGGGCGCGCCATTCACGACACGAGAAACCGTGCCTATGGCGACGCCCGCGGCTCGCGCGACATCATGTACGGTGACGTGGGAACTGGTGGGATCGCGTTCGGTCGAAATGGGTTTGCTGGGCATTACGGCTGAAACGCAACAGGAAGAGGGATCCGCCGGGTCTCGGGAGGAATGGTCGTGCCGAGACCGGCAAGCCCGGCCATTATACAAATTCCTCTCCCCGGAACTGGCCGCAGGAGAGCATTCAATAGGCCTGCGAGAACAGCGCGCGGAAGTCCGCCGCCGTCGTGGCCCTGGGGTTCCAGCGGTTGTAGTTGGCGGTGGCGCAGAGTTCAGCCATTTCGTCGAAGCGGTCGTCGGTGACGCCCGCGTCCCGCAGGCGGGACGGGATGCCCAGATCTGCGCACAGGTTCTTGATGGCTGCCACGGCGGCCTGCGCGGCGTCGATCGTGTTCATCGCCTGGACCGGTCGGCCCATTGCCTGCGCGACGCGCGCGAATTTCTCCGGGCACGCCAGCAGATTGAACTGAGCCACCGCCGGCAGGCAGAGCGCGTTGGAGAGTCCGTGCGAAAGATGGAAGAACGCGCCCACGAAGCGGGCCATGCAATGAACGTTGCCCAATCCCGTCTGTCCGAAGGTGATGCCGGCCATGGCCGATCCGCACAGCATGTTCTGCGCGGCCAGCGTATTGTTCCTGTTGGCGACGAAAGGGCGGATGTTCGCGGAGATCAGTTCGAGGGCCTGGATGTTGATCGCGTCCGTGACCAGGTTGGATTGGACGGAGATGTACGATTCGAAAGCATGCACGAACGCATCCAGGCCGGAGTGGGCCGCGACGCTCGCCGGCAGCGTCGTCAAGGCATGCGGATCCAGGATGGCGTACATGGCGGGATTCAGCGCGGCATGCCGGATCGACATCTTCAAGTTCTTCTCCGTATCCGTGATCACGCACGATCCCGATACTTCAGAACCGGTTCCGGCCGTGGTGGGAACGGCGATCAGCGGCAAGGGCGGAATGCTGAATCGTTCGATGCCCTCGTAATCATGGATGCGGCCGCCGTTGGTCGAGAGAATGCCGACCGCCTTGGCTACGTCGATGGTGCTTCCCCCTCCCAGCGCCAGAAGCATGTTGGCATCGAGTTTCTGGCATAGGGCGTGCGCGCGTTCGACCGTATGGGCGCTGGGGTCGGGTTCGATGTCGGAGTAGGCCTCATACTGCACGCCGGCGCCGTCCAGCAGCTGGCGCACTTCGGTGTAGAAGGGAGTTTGCAGCACGGCGCCGTCTACCGCGATGAACAGCCGGCGGCAGTCGTGCATGGCTACCAGCTCGCCGATCTTGCGTATGGATCCCGCGCCCATGAAGAGCCGCGTGGGACAATAAAAAGTGGATGATTGGAGCGTCATGAGATTCCTTTGTGGCAGTCCGGTAGACTTACCGCGAGAGTGATAGCCATCAAGGGTTGAATACGACCAGGCGCTCTTCGGTCATCTCCCTGATTGCGTACGCGGGCCCTTCCTTGCCGAAGCCGCTGTCCTTGACGCCCCCAAAAGGCATGACATCGGATCGCGCGCTGGACGCTTCGTTTATCTGCACGGTCCCGAATCGCAATCTGCTGGCAGCGCGCAAGGCGGTGTCGATATCCTGGGTAAATACGCCTGCGGCAAGCCCATATGGCGTGTCATTGGCTCCGGCGTATGCCTGCTCCATGGAATCGAACGGATGGACCGCGATCACCGGGGCAAAAGCCTCCGCGCACCAGATCTTCTGGTCCGCCGCGGCTTCGGTCAGGACCGTGGGCTCCAGCACGGAGCGCTCCCGCCGTCCGCCGTGGCGTATGCGCGCGCCGCAAGCAGCGGCTTCTTCGATCCAGGTTTGAGCGCGTTTGGCGGCCGCCTCGGATATCAGCGGACCGATCCGGGTGTCGGGCAGACGGGGATCCCCGGCGGGCAAGGTGGCGGCGAAAGCCGCCAGCCGTTCGACCACCTCGTCGAAATTGGATCGATGCGCATAGAGCCGCTGCACTGAAGTGCATACCTGGCCTGCCTTGCGGAATCCGGCGTTGGCGATCTTGGGTATTGCCCGGTCGAGATCGGCGTCCGCGCACACTATCGTGCTGGCGATGCTGCCGAGTTCCATTTGCGTGCGCCGCAGGCCGGCGGCCTGCTGGATGATGCGTCCGACCCGGGTGCTGCCGGTAAAGGTGTAGAACGCAATGTCTTGCTCCTCCAGCAGCCATGAGCCGACCGAGTCGCCATCGCCATGGACGATGCCGAGGAACCCCGCAGGCATCCCGGCTTCGAGCAGGATCTCGCCCAATAAAGCCGCCGTCAGCGGTGTGTAGGCGGACGGCTTCAGCACCACGGCGTTCCCGGCGGCATAGGCGGGCGCGACTTTATGCAGGACGGTGTTCAACGGAGAGTTGAACGGCGTGATGGCGCAGACCACGCCCACCGGAAATCTCTGCGTCCAGCCGAGGCGCCGGTGTGCACCGGGGCTGGCCGCGAAAGGCACCATTTCGCCGACGATGCGCACGGCTTCCTCGGCAGATAGGTTCAGCGTGATGATGGCGCGGTCCACCTCCATGGCGGCATCGGCGATGGTAAATCCCGTGTCGGCCAGCACCAGTTCCTCGAATCGGCGCCGATGCTTCTGCAGCAGGTCCGCCGCGCCGCGGAGCACGCTTGCGCGCTCATGGGGGGATTGAGCCGCGGATTCCATGGCTTTCCTTGCCGTGGCCACGGCCAATGCCACGTGCTCGCGGCTCGCCTCGGCGACGTCGGCGATCTTGCGCCCCGTGAATTTGTCGCGGACTTCGAATGTCCGCTCGCTATTGCGCCATTTTCCGCCGATCAGGGAGCCGGTGGCAGGCATGTCATGACTAGAAATCAATGGTTCTTCCATCATCCGATCCGTTTCGCGTCTGCAAGAAGACGCTGCAAGTAGTGGGTGCGCGCGTCAGTCCAGCGAGATGCCGGCTTTGTCGACGATGCTTCGCCAGAGCCGCTTCTGTTCCTGGATGTGCGTGTCGATCTGTTGCTGGCTCATGGATTTGAACGGGACCGCGCCCCAGGTATCGGTCGCCTCGCGCAAGAAATCGGGATCCGCCAGCACGGTGTCTATGGCGCCGTGGATTGTTTGCAGGACCGGCGCGGGGGTGTTCCTGTTTATCGCCACGCCGTACCAAAGGCCAGCTTCGAAATCGGGATAGCCCGCATCCCGAATCGGCGGCACTCCGGCGTACAGCGGCTGGCGCTGCGCCGATCCCAGGCCCAGAGCCTTGATCTTGCCTGCCTTGATCTGCGGCAGAGGAGGGGCCGGGGCGTCGAAGATCAGCTGCACGTCATTGCGCAGCACGCCGACCATCGCCGCGGCGTTGCCGGTGTAGGGCACATGCACCAGATCGATGCCCAGGGTCTGCTTGAGAAACTCACCGGCCAGGTGGGTCGAGGTTCCGATCCCCGCCGAGCTGTAGCGCAGTTCGCCCGGATGCGACTTGCCATACGCCGCCAGCTCGCTGATCGAGTTGATGGGCGTCTGCGTGTTCGTCAGCAGGTTGAGCGGAACATCGACCAGCAGCGCAATGGTCGTCAGATCATCCACTTTGTACGGCAGGTTCTTTTGGAGCACTGGGTTGTACACCGCAACGGAGGCGCTGCTGAACAGCATCGTGTAGCCGTCGGCGGGTGCGGAGGCGACGGCATTGAAGCCGATGGCCGTGGAGCCGCCGGGCTTGTTCTCGACCACCACGGGCTGGCCTATCGCCCGGCCGAACTTTTCGGCGAACTTCCTGGCTATCTGGTCCGCTGAAGCGCCTGGGCCATAGGGGACGATCAGCCGGATCGGGTGGTCGGGGTAGGGCGATTGCGCGCGGACGCCGGGCGCCGCGAGCAAGGCCGCGCCCGCGGCCAGGGCGCCAATACCGCGGATCCCGAGAACTACGGTTCTTCTCTTCATTGTTTGTCTCCTGTTGGTGGTGTGTTGTTCTGGCTAGGTGTGGCGGCGCGCCCAGGCGGCATAGCCGTGGCTGAGCACCATCTGCCCGCGTTCGGGCACGGTCGCGCGAAAGCGTGTCGACCCGTCGGGCTCGTCCCAGCAATCCACCTGCAGCGTCTCTCCGGGATAGACGGGCGCCGAGAAGCGCGCGTTGAATTCGCTCAACCGCCGGTCATGTCCGTAGATCCGCAGCAGGCCCCTGGCAGCCATGCCGTAGGTGCACAGGCCGTGCAGTATCGGGCGGGGATAACCCGCCAGCCGGGCGACTTCGGGATCGGCGTGCAAGGGATTGATGTCGCCGTTCAGTCTGTAGAGCAGGGCCGATCGTGCCGAGACAGTCAACTGGCAAGTCCGTTCGGCGGGGCGTTCCGGGAGGGGGGCAAGCGCGGGCGGGCTGGCGTCTCCGGTTCCGAATCCGCCATCGGCGCGGCAGAAGCTGGTTTGGCTCGCCACGGCCAGCAACTCGTCCGTCCCGGCGTCGTGGAGGCGTCGTTCCGTAATGACCAAGGCGCCGCGCCCGGGACCCTTGTCCACGACGTGCGTGACCCGGTGGCGCGCATGCACGGCTCCCGCCGCGGGAAGGTCCTTGAGGATGCTCAGCCGCTGCTCCCCGTGCACTGTCTTTACCCAATCCACTCCTGTGCGCTCGTCGCGCAGCCAGAAACCCGGATATCCGATGATCACGGCGAGAGTCGGAAACGAGCGCAGGTCCTTCTCATATACATACCGGAGCTGCGCCGGATCCGTCGGCTCCTCGCCAAGGCCGAGGCTCAAGGCGTAAAGCATGGCATCCTTCTCGGTGTACTCATGCCGGGAGTCTTCGAACTTCCAGCCCTTCAGCGTTGAATAGACAATGGCCATGATCACCTCACTCGACGCGGCGGAATACCGGCAGGCCGTCGGCCAGAGCTGGACCTCCGAACGTGGCGCGTACTCTCTGGCCGATGCGGACGCCATCAAGGTCATGGGTCTGGATGTTCGTCATCATCGTGACTCCTTCGTCCAGCTGCACATACGCGATTACGTAGGGCGTGGCCGCGCGGCGCATGATGCTGAAGGCGTAGATTTCCCCCAGCCCCGGCGACTCGCGCCACGCCGTAGCGGGGTTGAAGCAATGCGGGCAAATATGGCGCGGATACCAATGAGACCGCTCGCATGCGTTGCACCATCTGAGCAACAGGCGTCCTTCGGATCCGGCCGCCAGGAATTCCGGCAACAGTGGATTGCCATGGCTGGCCAAGCTGTCGGTGGTCGTCGTCATACGCGCTCCATGATCAGCGTTGCGCTGCCGTGGCGGGAGCCCAAGGAGCCGCCCGTGCCGTGGGCCAGCGCGAGATTGCAGTCGGGAACCTGAACCGCCGGATGCGCCTCCCCGCGCAATTGCCGGACGGCTTCGATCACCTTGGTTATGCCGCCACGATTGGCGGGATGGTTGTTGCACAAGCCGCCTCCGTCCGTGTTGACGGGTAGCCTTCCGACACCTGCGATCAGTTTCCCGTCAGCCACGAAACGGCCGCCTTGTCCTTTTTCGCAGAAGCCGAGGTCCTCCAGCTGCATCAGCACGGTGATGGTGAAGCTGTCGTAGATCGAGGCGTACTTGATGTCTCGCGGGGTTACGCCTGCTTCTTCGAAAGCTTGCGCGCCAGACCACCTGGCGCCGCTGAACGTCAGGTCCACCAGGCCGCCGCCTTGCCCCTTGATCGCTTCGCCAGCGCCCAGGATGCGGATCCTTGGGCGCTTGAGCTGGATGGCGATCTCCGGTCGGGCGACGATCAGTGCGCCGCCGCCATCGCTGATGACGCAACAATCCATGCGGTGCAGCGGGTCGGCGACCATGGGGGAGTTCAGCACGTCCTCCACCGTGACCACGTCGCGTAGCATGGCATTGGGGTTGTGGCTGGCGTGGTGCGATGCGGCGACCTTGATCCAGGCCAATTGTTCCGAGGTCGTTCCGTACTCGTGCATGTGCCGCATGGCGCACATGGCGTACATGTTGACGGTGGACGGACCATAAGGGAATTCCCAATGGATGTCCGGCAAGGCGGGGACGCCGGCGCGCGGCGCCGTGCCGGTTGCCATGCCTTCGCTTCTGGGGCGGCCGGCCAGGGTGATGAGGGCGACATTGCACTTGCCGGCGGCGATAGCCTGAGCGGCATGGCTGACGTGGGCCAGGTAAGAGGATCCGCCCACGTCGGTCGAATCGAAATGCCGCAGCTTCAGCCCCATGTAGTCGACCATTGAAAGCGGCCCCATGCCGGGGGCGTCCCCGGCACAGAAGTATCCGTCCACGTCCTGCACGCCGAGGCCCGCGTCGCGCAGGGCGCCCAGGGCGCATTCGGCGTGCAGCAGGGCTGTCGGCTTGTCAGGCGCCTTGCGCAGCGGGTGTTCATAGGCGCCTACGATGTAGGCGCGTCCATTGATGGTCATGGCTGTGTTTCCCAGAGTCAGAAGCGTGCGGAGTAACTGACGCGCCCAGGAGTGCGCAGAGGCGCCGCGAGGTCGGCGAAATCGCAGAGCAGCCGCCGCGTATCGCGCGGATCGATGATCTCTTCGACCAGGAATGCTTCCGCGGTACGGAAGGGCGACCGCAAGCGAGCCAGCCGCTCCTCGATTTTTTTCGTTTCCGCTTCGGGATCGGCGGCGGCGGATATCTCGCGGCTGTAGGCCGCGGCGACTCCGCCTTCCAGCGGCAGCGATCCCCAGCGGCCGGAAGGCCAGGCGTAGCGCAGCGACAGCCGGCCTGCCGGCTGATGCGCGCCGCCGCCCACGCCGAAGACATTGCGGACCAGGATCGAGCACCACGGGACCGTGCATTGGTTGATGGCGGAAATGGCGCGCACGGCGTGGCGCATCACGCCGCTGGCCTCAGCCTCCAGTCCCACCTGAAACCCTGGGCAGTCCGCCAAGTGGATGACGGGCAGGTGGAATGTTTCCGCCAGGTCGATGAACCTGGCGAGCTTCTGGCTCGACGTTGCTGTCCATGCCCCTCCGTACCTGAAAGGATCGCCAGCCATTACCGCCACCGGCCAGCCATTCATCCTGGCCAGGCCCGTGATCAGCGAGCTGCCGAAGTTCTGGCCTAGTTCGAAGAACGTGTCCCTATCGGTGACGGCCTCGATGATCGGGCGCATGCGGTAGGGCTGGCGGGTGTTGCGCGGCACCACGGACAACAGGAATTCGTCGCGCCGGTCCGTGTCGTCCGGAATGGCTCCCCGCGGGGGAAGCTCCCAGACCGAGCTGGGCAGATAGGAAAGGAATCGCCTGGCGGCCTCGAAAGCCGCATCCTCGCTGTCCACCGCCAGGTCTATCGTTCCCGCCTTGGTCTGGACGGCATGGCCTCCCAACTCCTGTTTGGTGCGCCTCTCTCCAAGCCGCTCGACCACGGGCGGCCCGGCGACGAAGACGGCCGCCGTCTCCTTGACCATGATGCTCAAATGACTGGCCACCAGCCGGGCGGCGCCAAGGCCGGCAACCGATCCCTGGCCGATGGCCACGACCGGGACCTGTGCAAGATTGCGTACGCACAGGTCCATGCCGGAGGTCGTGCCGACGCCGCCGGGAAGGTTGGCGCGTCCGCTGGTCTCGAGCGTCCGGACCGATCCGCCCCCGCCGGAACCTTCGACCAGCCGGATCAGCGGCAGGCGATATTCGTAGGCCATGTTTTCGGCCATCTTGAACTTGGCCCAGATGGCGGCGTCGGCGGAGCCTCCACGGATGGTGAAGTCGTCCCCGGTGACGGTTACCGCGCGCCCGTGTATCTTTCCACGGCCAAATACGCAGTTCGCGGCGGTGAGATTCTCCAGGTCGCCGTCGGCGTCATACGACGCCTGTCCGGAGACGCTGCCCAGCTCCAGGAACGAACCTCGATCCAATAGACGATCGATGCGTTCCCTTACCGTCAGCAATCCGCGGTCGTGTTGCCGCTGGACCCGTTCCGTGCCGCCCATTTCGCGCGCATACGCCTGCCGTCTGCGCAGTTCCTGAAGTTCTGGCTCCCAACTCATTGCAAATCCTCGCGGTTACGGGTTTCGGTCATGGCGGGCGCAAGCAGTGCGGACTGGCGCTCGCTCAGGAAATTGGTGGTCACTGCGCCGAGACGGAATTCCGCGCTGCGGGCAATTGCCCGCAGGAGCGGGAGGTTGGTATGGACGCCTTCGACGCGGCACTCGTCCAGGGCCTGGACCAGGCGGTCGCAGCAGCTGGAACGGTCCTGCGCATGCACGATCAACTTGGCAATCAGCGAGTCGTACCAGGGCGTGATCTTGTCCCCCTGACGGACTCCGGCATCCACCCGGATGCCGGGAGCGGGCGCAGGAAACTGCAGCAGGGATATGGCACCGGGCGAGGGCAGATAGTTTTTTGCGGGATTCTCCGCGCAGATTCTGACCTCGATGGCGTGGCCGCTTGCCGCGGGCGCAGAGGCGGCGTCAGGCAGCGTTTCACCACGGGCGACGCGGATCTGCCATTCGACCAGATCCAGCCCCGTCGTCATCTCCGTGACGGTATGCTCGACCTGCAGCCGCGTATTCATTTCCATGAAATAGAAGCGTTCGGCGCCGCGGCCCCGCGAGGTGTCGACGATGAATTCCACCGTGCCCGCGCCCTGGTACCGAATGGCCCGAACCAGTTTCAGGGCCGCGTCGAACAGCGCCGTCCGCAGTGCTTCGCTGATGTCAGGCGCAGGGGCTTCCTCGATGACTTTCTGATGGCGCCGCTGCACCGAGCAATCGCGTTCACCCAGCGCCGTGGCGGTGCCAGACCCATCAGCGAAGACCTGAACTTCGATATGGCGCGACTGCTCCAGGTAGGGCTCGATGAGCAGGTCCTCATTGCCGAAGCTGGCCAGCGCCTCGCGGCGCGCGGCGTCGATGGCCGCATCAAGCTGCGATGCGGCGTCGACCCGGCGCATGCCGCGGCCGCCGCCTCCGGCGACCGCCTTGATCAGCAAGGGGAAGCCCAATGCCAAGGCATGCCGGGCGATTTCCTCGCTGGTGCGGCCCCGACATTCGATGGTGGGAAGCACCGGAACATCCGCGCGGCTGGCCAGTCGCTTGGCGGCGTCCTTCTGGCCCATCGCCGCGATTGCGTCTGGGGCGGGACCGATGAAGATCAAGCCTGCGGCGATACAGGCGGACGCGAACTCGGCGTTCTCGGACAACAACCCGTACCCAGGGTGAATGGCGTCGCAGTTCGCTTCCCGTGCGATGCCGACGATTTTCCCGATATTCAGATAGCTTTCGCGCGCCGCCGATCCGCCCGCGTGGCAGGCGGCATCGGCCATCGCCACATGCGCGGCATCCCGGTCCGCGTCCGAGTACACGGCGACTGTCTGGATGCCCATTCTTCGACAGGTCCGGATGATGCGGCAGGCGATCTCGCCGCGATTGGCTACCAGCACTTTCGCAATCATGCCGATTCGCCCAGCATGACGACGACCTGGTCTTCCTCTACTGATTGGCCTTCGGCGACGCGGATGTCTGCCACGACGCCGCTACGCGGCGCCGTTACCGGTATCTCCATTTTCATGGACTCGAGGATCACCAGCACGTCTCCTTCAGCCACTCTGGCGCCCGCGGCGACCGCGATTTTCCAGACGGACCCTGCAATTTCCGAACGAACTTCATGCGTGCTCATGTTTGCTCTCTATCTCGTTGCGATGGAATGTGCGGGCAGTCGAATCAGACTGCTCCGTCCTTCTTCAATGCTGCGATCGAATTCGTGTCGTGACGCAGTTCCGCCAGAATCTGGTCGGTGTGTTCGCCCAGCGAGGGCGGAGCTTCGGACGCTCCCGTCAAACTGCCCACCTTGAAGGGCAGTCCGATCTGGCGCATGGTCGTGCCGTCGCGACGGGAGACGGAGACCAGCATGTCGTTTGCCAGTGTCTGTTCGTGTTCGAAAACCTGGTCCAAGGTATGTAGGGGAGACGTCGGCACATGCGCGTCTTCCAGGATTGGTTGCCAGTGGCGCGCAGGACGCGTGCTCAGAAGCTGGCCTATCCGCCCGACTACGTGATCGCGGCGCTGCACGCGCTGCTCGTTGGTGGCGAGTTCCGGGTCGTCGCGTAGATCGGCAAGGTCCAGGGCGCTGCAAAGCCGGCGCCAGGTGGCGTCGTTCAAGGCGGCGACGAACAGGTATTGGTCGGAACACATGAAGGCCTGGTAGGGAACCAGGTGCCAGATTCCGGATCCTTCCCGGTGGGGCAGTACGCCTGCCTCCAGCCATGCCGTGCCGTGATAGCCGAGCATGGCGACAGCCGTTTCGAACAGGGATACGGAAACTCCCCGGCGGGCTCTGCCTGCCAGGCGGCTGTAGAGTGCGGTGACGATGCCGCCGAAGGCGACCAGGCCGGTTGCCATGTCGATGATCGACGAGCCTGCGCGCACCGGCTGGCCGTCCGGCTCGCCCGTGATGGCCATCAGGCCGGCGAACGCCTGCAGCACCGAGTCGTAGCCCGGCCTGTCGCGCAACGGTCCCTTCGCGCCGAACGCGGTCAGGGAACAGATGATGAGGTCGGGATAGTCGGCTTCGAGCTGCGCAATGTCCACGCCCAGCTTCGCCGCGGTCGAGGGCAGGAAGTTGTGCAGCAAGACGTCCGCGGACGCCAGCAGCTCGTGGAAGATCTCCCGGCCGCGGGGATGCGTCAGGTTCAGGGTCAGGCCTCGCTTGCCACGATTGACGCTGGCGAAGTTGCAGCTTTCTCCGTTCGGGAGCAGAGGTGACCAGCGGCGGTTCTCATCGCCCTGCGGCGATTCGACCTTGATGACGTCCGCTCCCATGTCCGCCAGCAGCTGGCCACAGTACGGTCCCGCCAGGACGCGGCTGATATCGATTACGCGCACGCCATGCAGTGGCGGCGCATTCAGTTGGTTTTCCAACACGTTTTCCCCGGAAGTTGTCGGTTTCGATGCTGCGGGGTGGCGCAGCGAAAGAAGGCGCTCAGATAGGGTCCCAGCTGAAGTACTCGGGCGAGCGGTCCAGGGGGGAAAAGTGCGGTCGCATTGCGGGCAGGACGGTGTCGGCGATGGTGGTCGCGGTCCAGCCTTCCGATCGGTGAATGGAGCGGACGGGACGCATGTTGTTGAACAGCATGATTTCGTTCATGCGCGATGCGAGTACCTGTCCGCTGACGTCGGAGGCCATGTCGGACAACAGGAACAGCGCCAGGGGCGCGATTTGCTCGGGCGTCATCTTCCTGGCGCGTTCAAGGCGCACGGCCTGTTCGGGCGTGTCGGCGGGAATGGTATCGGTCATGCGGGTCCACGCGAACGGCGCGATGCAGTTCGAACGTACGCCGAAGGCCTTCATGTCGAGCGCAATGGACTTGGATAGCGCAACCAGGCCTAGTTTGGACGCGGAGTAGTTCGCTTGCCCGAAATTGCCGATCAGGCCCGAGGTAGAGGTCAGATGCACATAGGCGCCGGACTGCTGCTTCTTGAACACTTCCGCCGCCGCGCGGGAAACGTTGAACGGGCCGGTCAGGTTGACGTCGATGACCTGCCGCCACTCGTCGTAGGACATCCGGTGAAAGATGCGGTCGCGAACGATTCCGGCGTTGTTGACCACGCCATCCAGCCGCCCGAAAACGTCGATCGCTTCGGCCACCATGCCTTGTGCGTCTTCGCTGAGAGACACGTCGCCGAAGTTTGCTATCGCTCGTCCTCCGGCTTCCTTGATTCGCGCTACGACTTCGCGGGCGGGAGCGTCGTCCGCGCCCTTGGCATCGTAATCATTCACCACCACCGCTGCGCCGGCCAACGCTGCCTGGATCGCGATGTCGCGGCCGATGCCCCGGCCGGCCCCTGTAACGATGATTGCTTTGTCCCTTAACAGCATTTTTGTCTCCGTGGGTGTCCCAGGTGTTTCCGGTCGGTTGGTTTTCCGCCGGTGAAACTTGCATGTTTCATCGTTTTGATGAAACGTTTTTTTAGAATCCTAGCAAGGCGCTTTTTCGATGTCAATTGAATGTCTTGCAAGAAGTCGAAATGCAGGTTTGCATTTTTCATTGGTAAATTTCGAAGAAGAGCCGTGCATTAGCCTAGGAAAGGGGCATGCTGTGTAGTCCGATGAACGGTGGTTTTTCTCTCGACTACAGGAAAAATTTATAACGTTTCATATTATTGGGATGAGAAGATGCTTGTCGCTGTCTGAGCGAGTGCATTGCCGCTCAAGTCGGTTTGTGGCGATAATTGCGATTAATTCCCATTATTGAAATAGTCGAACCACGTCCTCGCCATGTCTTCCCCCGAACCGACTACCGCCGTCGCCGTGCAGCGCATCTACGACGCGCATCACGGCTGGCTGTTCGGCTGGCTACGCCGGCGGCTGGGCAATAGCGCCGACGCTGCCGACCTGGCCCAGGACACGTTCGTCGGGCTGCTGAGCAGCTACCGGCGGCGCGCCATGCCGGAGTTGCAGGAGCCGCGCGCCTACCTGACCACCATCGCCAAGCGCTTGATGGTGGACCTGTACCGGCGCCATGCGCTGGAACAGGCCTATCTCGACGCCCTGGCTGCCATGCCGGCGCGGCATGCGCCCTCGGAAGAGCAGCGCCTGGTGGTGCTGCAGACGCTGCGCGAGGTGGACGCCTTGCTGGCAGCTCTGCCGGAAAAGGCCCGGATCGCGTTTCTGCTGTCGCAGCTCGACGGACTGACGTATGAGCAGATCGGGGCCGAGATGGGGGTGAGCGTGCGCACGGTCAAGCGCTACATGGCCGAGGCCTTCAAGCATTGCATCCTGGCGGCGCCATGACGGCAGCGACGGATTCCATCGACCCGAAGATCGCGGGCGAAGCCGCGGATTGGTTGGTGCGGCTGCATTCGGGGCGCTGCTCCGAAGCGGACAAGCTGGCCTGCGAGCGCTGGCGGCAGAGCAGCCCGGAGCACGACCGCGCTTGGACCCGCGCCCAGACGATTCTGGCCAAGTTCGGCGGCTTGCCGCCGGGTCTGGGACGGGCCGCCATGAACGTGGACGCTACGCGGCGCGCGGGCCTGCGGGCGCTGACGGGCTTGATCGTGGCGCTGCCGGCGGGCTGGCTGGCATGGCGCACGGCGCCCTGGCAGAGCTGGACGGCGGACTACGTCACGAGCAGTGGCGAGCGCCGGCAGTTCCAGCTGCCGGACGGCAGCGTGCTGGCGCTCAACACAGCCTCGGCGGTGGATCTGGACTATTCGGCTGAACAGCGCCTGATACTGTTGCGCGAGGGCGAAATCCTGCTGCGTTCAGCCCATGCGGCGCCGGCGGACCTCCGGCCGCTGCGGGTGCGCACCGCCGAAGGCAGTGTGCAGGCCCTGGGCACGTACTTCGGCGTCCGGCAGCTGGATGCGCGCAGCCGGGTCGCGGTGATCGAAGGGCAGGTGCGGCTGCAGCCGAGAGCGGCAGCGGCAGGCACCGTCCTGACGGCAGGACAATGCGCCGAGTTTTCGGACCATGAGGTCCCGGCGCCTCGCGCCTATGTCCATCCGCCCCAAGCCTGGCTCGATGGGGTGCTTTACGCGGACGATATGAGGCTGGCCGACTTCCTGCAGGAGCTTGCGCGCTACCGTCCCGGCCTCTTGCGCTGCGATCCGGCGGTGGCCGATCTGCGCATCTCGGGCGGCTTTCAGGTGGATGACACCGATGCGGTGCTGCTGGCGGTGTCGCGCAGCCTGCCGGTGCGGGTGGTTTCGCGCAGCCGCTACTGGGTCAGCGTAGTGCCGGCCTGACCGGGCCGCGCGGATTCTTGGCCCTTTTTTCCGCTTCGTCCGACAAGTCCATATAGCACCTTCGCTAGCACTTCGTCGGGATCGGCATGTTTTCAAGCAAGAACAACGCGGCCAGGCCAGCTTGCCGCACGAGCCGCCGCGCCGCCGCAGGCACGCTTTGCGCGGTACTGGGGGCAGTGGCGCCGGCCATCCACGCGCAGCCGGCCGCGAATGCGTCTGGCGCGGCCGTCCAGGCGCGGTTCGACATTCCGCCGGGTCCGCTGGGACCGGCGCTGTCGGTATTCGCCGGGATGGCTCGCATCAATCTTTCGTTCGATCCGGCGCTGGCGGAAGGTTGGCGCACGGCCGGGCTGCAAGGCGCCTGGACGGTCGAGGCGGGGCTGGCTAAATTGCTGGCGGGCACACCGTTGGCGGCGCGGCGTGATGGCGCCAATGTCTACACGCTGAGGCGGATTCCCAACGAGCCGGCGGCGGTGCTGCCGGCGGTGCGGGTGGAGGGGACAATTGAGTCGGCCTACGGGCCGGTAGCCGGCATCGTGGCGCAACGCAGCGCCAGCGGCACCAAGACCGACACGCCCATCCTGGAGATCCCGCAGACGGTGAACGTGGTCACGCGCGACGAGATAACGATGCGAGGCGCGCGCAGCATCGTAGAGGCGCTGGCCTACACGCCGGGCGCCTATTCACCGGGCGGCAGCGCCGATCTGCGCTACGACAACATCTATCTGCGCGGCGGCCACGCCGCCCGCAACAACCTTGACGGCGCCAGGCTGCCTTTTGGCGCCTACAGCTTCGGCATGCTGCAGATCGAACCCTACGGACTGGAGCGGGTAGAGGTGCTCAAGGGGCCGTCCTCGGTGCTGTACGGCCAGAACACACCCGGCGGGCTCATCAATATGGTGAGCAAGCTGCCCACGCTGACGCCCCAGCGCGAGATCGAGCTGCAGACCGGCAGCTACGGCCGGGCTCAGGCTGCCGCCGATCTGAGCGGTCCGATAGACCAGGACGGGCAGTGGAGCTACCGCCTGGTCGCATTGCAGCGCGATGCGGCCCAGTCCGCCCACTACTCGGAAGAAGACAGGACCTTTGTCGCTCCGGCATTGACGTGGCGGCCGTCGGCGGCCACCTCGTTGACCTTGCTGGGGTTCTATCAGAAGGACCACCAGGTACCCATGTACGGCAACCTGCCGGCCGCGGGCACGCTTTACTCCAATCCCAATGGCCGCATCCCCCGCGACCGCTACACCGGCGAACCCGGCTGGGATACCTATGACCGGGAACAGTACTCGGCGGGCTATCTGTTCTCGCACCAGTTCAACGACACCTGGACCGTGAGGCAGCAATTGCGCTACAGCCACATGCGGGGCGAGGCGCGCACCACCGTGGGATACATGCTCAATCCGGTGGATATGCGCACTTGGTCGCGCACGATGTCGCGTGGCAAGGGCACGGGGGCGACGTTGAACGTGGATACTCAGGCGGTCGCGCGTTTCAGTACCGGCCAGGTCGGCCACGAGTTCCTGGCGGGCTTCGACTATCTGGACATGCGCGATACCTACCAGTTCGCCAACGTCATCGCCGGCGTGCCGCCGCTGGATCTTTACGATCCGGTCTACGGGCGGCCCAGGCCGGGCATCTCGGACCTGATCCCCCGCATCGATTCCCGCCAGCGCACCGAACAGTCCGGCGTTTACGCGCAGGATCAGATCTCGTACGGCAATTGGCTGCTGACGCTGGGCGGCCGCTACGACATGGCGCGCAGCACGACCCGTAATCAGTTGACGTCCGGCAAGGTCTCGCAGGACGACTCGGCCTTCACCGGGAGGGCGGGCCTGACCTACATGCTGGATAGCGGCCTGGCGCCTTACGTGGCGTACTCGACGTCTTTCGCGCCCACCGGCGGCACCGACTACGAGAGCAATCCGTTCCAACCGACCAAGGGCCGGCAGATCGAGGCGGGATTGAAGTACCAGCCGCCGGGCAGCGACAGCATGGTGACGCTGTCTGCTTATCAATTGACGCAAACCAACGTGCTGACCAGCGATACCACGCCGGGCCGTCCGCCGGGCTTCCAGGTCCAGGCGGGCGAGGTCCGCTCGCGCGGGATCGAACTGGAGGGCAAGGCCAGCCTCGCGCGCGGCTGGGACGTGATCGCTTCGTACTCCTATGTCGATGCCGTCGTGACCAAGAGTTCCAACGTCGACATCGTCGATGGCGCGCCGCAGTCGAGGCAGGGCAAGAAACAGTACTACGCGCCGGCGCACCAGGCCGCGGCATGGCTGGCCTACAAAGTGCAGGAGGGGCCGCTGCAGGGCCTGGGCCTGGGGGCAGGGGTGCGCTACATCGGCGCGGACTGGGGCGACGCGGCCAACACCTTGCGCATTCCGGCGGTGACGCTGGTCGATGCCGCCCTGTCCTACGACCTGGGCCAGATGCAGCCCGCGATGCGAGGCATGACGCTATCGCTGAATGCCAGCAACCTGTTCGACCGCACGTATGTGGGCACTTGCGTGACCACCACGTCGTGCACGTACGGCGCCGGGCGGCTGGTGCTGGCCACGCTGCGGTACGCATGGTGAGGCCCCGCAGCAACTGGCGCGGCGTGGCGGCGCGGGCGGGCGCCGCCACGCTGGGCGCCTATGCGCTGGCGTGGGCCGCGGTGGCGGCGGCGGCGCGCCTGCCGCTGGCGCCTGCCGACGCGATCCTCTATCCGGCCCTGGCGGCCATCCCCGCGCATGTGGGCCTCGCGATATGGGCTTTCGCGGCACGCAGCGCGGGCCGGGTGTGGCTGGCCATCGCCGCAGGCTGCATGGGCTGCTGGGCCATGACGTGGGCAGCGGCGGCATGAACGCATATCCGGAAGGAAGCCTGCGCCAGCGCATGGCCTGGCTGCATACCTGGGTCGGCCTGCTGTTCGGCTGGCTGGCGTTCTCGGTGTTCCTGACTGGCGCGCTCAGTGTCTATGCGCCTGAAATCAGCCTCTGGATGAAGCCGGAGAATTCCGCGGCCGGCCGGGCGGACCAGTCCTCGACCCTGGACCGCGCGCAAGACTGGCTGGCGCGCAATGCCGCGGCGGCGGCTTCCTGGCGCATCGAGCTGCCGGACGCGCGCCGTCCCCTGCTGGCGCTGTCATGGGAGGATGACCAGGGTGGCGGCGCGGTGCTGCTTGATCCGGCCAGCGGGCGCGAGATCGTGCCGCGTGACACCGAGGGCGGCGACTTCCTGGTCGAGTTCCACTACAGCCTGCATGCGGGCCAGGCCGGCATCTGGGTGGTCGGCGCCTGTACCCTGGCGCTGCTGGCGGCGCTGGTTTCCGGCGTCATCGTGCACCGGCGCTTCTTCGCGGATTTCTTCCTCTTCAGGCCGCGCGCCTCGCCCGGCCGCGCGTGGCTCGACGCGCACAACCTCCTGTCGGTGTTGCCGCTGCCGTTCCATTGCATGATCCTGCTCACCGCCCTGAGCACGCTGCTGCTGGGTTATCTGCCCGCGGGCGTGCAAAGCCGTTACGGCGGCGACGTGGCCGCGATGGTGGCGGACGTGTTTCCGCAGCCTCCCGTTTCCTCGCAGCGAGGCGGTGCGGCCGTAATGCCGCCGTTGGCCGGCCTGGCGCAGCGCGCCGAGGCGGAATTGGGCGCGGGCAAGATTGCAGCGATCACGCTCAGGCAGCCAGGCACGCAAGGCGCGCTTGCGGATGTCTGGCGCCGGTACGACGACCGCCTGCTGGCCTTTCCCGACCGCGTCAGCCTGGATGCGGCGACGGGCCGGATCGTGGATGTGCAAACTGTCTATCCCGGATCGTTGCAACTGATACGGACGCTGGGTGGGCTGCACTATGGCTACTATGCCGCGCCGCTGTTGCGCGCGCTGTACTTCCTGCTGGCCCTGTCAGGCGCCGCCATGATTGCGACGGGACTGGTTCTGTACACGGCGCGGCCGGCGGCGGCCAGCTCCCGTTTCGGCCGCGCGGCGCACCGGCTGAATGTGGCGATGGTATGCGGCCCGATATGCGCCTGCGCCGCGTACCTGCTGGCCAACCGCCTGGCCTGGCCCCATGCGGCGGGGTTGCATGACCGCGAGGTGATGGTTTTCTTTCTGGCGTGGATGGTTTGCGGCGTGCACGCCTTGGTGCGCGGCGAACGCCGGTTATGGACGGAGCAATGGCGGATGGCGGCGCTGCTATGGTTGGCCGTGGCGCCCGTGGATCTGCTGGCAATGGCGTTCGACGCGAGCCTGCGGCCGGCCTGGGCGAGGCCGCTGCATCTTGCAGTCTGGGCGGCAAGCGTCGCGGCCGCCTGCGTCTTCGGCTACATGGCGCATCGCTCCAGGAAGCGTCGGGAGTAAGATCGGCCGCATGCGTTGCAAGCGGACTTGAATCTTTTGCACGATATGGCGTGAAGTCGACGATGCAATCCGGGGACGTCCATGTTTATCCGTCAGCTCTCCTATCTTCTGGCCCTGGACAAACACCGGCATTTCGGACGCGCGGCGGAAAGCTGCCATGTCTCGCAACCGGCCTTGTCCAATGGCATACGCGAACTGGAGCGCGAGCTCGGGATCACCATCGTCAAGCGCAACCGGACCTTCGAAGGCATCACGCCTGAAGGCGAGCGCGTGATCCAGTGGGTGCGGCAGGTCATGGCCTCGCTGGAGGGGTTGCGGCAGGAGGCCGATCTCGTGCGCGGCGTGCCGCAAGGACACCTGGCGATAGGCGCGATTCCCACCGCCAACCACGCTGCCACGCTGCTCAGCGCGGAGTACCGCGAGATACTTCCCCAGCTGACCTTGGAAGTCACGTCCCTCAGTACCCCGGAAATCCTGCGCCGGCTGAAGGCTCAGGAAATTCAGTTGGGAATACTCTATGAACGGTCCGTGCTCAATAGCGCAGACTATGACGCGATGCCGCTGTATTCCGAGCGTTATGTGCTGGTGGCGAACGAGCAGGCGTCCCTGCCGCGCCAGCTGGATTGGTCAGAAGTGGGCGAGCTTCCGCTCTGCCTGCTCAGCCCGGATATGCAGAACCGCCAAACCTTGAACAAATGTTTCGAGGCCGTGCAGGCGAAGCCGCGCGTCGTGCTGCAAAGCAACGATATCCGCGTGCTGTTGGCCGAATGCCAGAGCGGGCGGGCATTCTCCATCATGCCCCTGAGCGCCTTGCCCGCCCTATATGAAGGGGCTGGGCTGCTGGCGCATCCCATCACCCCGGAACACGCCGAGGATATCTGCCTGGTCAGGTTGCGGCGCGACAACCAACCTGCGCTGTCGAACGCGGCCTGGCAGATCGCCGGCCAGATGGACCTGGAAGGGGTCCTCAATCATTCCCTGCCAGCCAAGCCTTGATAACTACTGCTTATCAAAAGGTTCACAGGAAAAACTAGATCATTCCTTCCGGTTGCAGCATTCTGGCGTCGGGGCATTCCAAGGGTGAGAGCCCTTTGGACAGCTCTGGCGTATGAATGGCACCGCGGCAAGCATGCCGCCAGGAGACGCATCATGCAGCAGACCCCGGAACAGCAGGAGTTCGACTTCTACATCAATCTCAGCAAGCCCACCCTCGGGCTGTATGTCCGTAAAGGAGCGGGCTTGCCCGATCTGGCGCATCCGCGGCAATGGCAACTCTCCGGCCAGGTATGGCAGAGCGAGCTGCCTCCTGGAATCTTCCAGGCGCTGACGGCCAATGGACATGCCTTCCAGGAATTGGGCGCTTGAAGGAGCCACCGCCATGACCAGGACACTCGTGAACCCCGACAGCGTGCTCGACACCGCGCAATACGGCTACAGCCAGGCGTGCATCGCCGCCGGCAGCCGCCGCGTGGTGGTCTCCGGCCAAGCCGCCACGGACGTGCACGGCCGCGTGGCCGACATCGGCCTGCAAGGCCAGACCGCGGCGGCGCTTGCCAACGTGGAGCGCGTGCTGGCCGCCGCCGGCGGCAGGATGGAGCAGCTCGTCATGCTGCGGATATACGCCTGCGAAACCGTCAGGGAAGACCTCGGACAGGTCTCCGAGGAATTACGCCGGCGCTTTCCGGCCAATCCGCCGCCGTCGTCGTGGATCGTCGTCAGCAGCCTGGCGATGCCGGAATGGCTGATCCTGATCGAAGCGGAAGCAGTGCTCGAATAAAGAGGTGACGCCATGAGCAAACGACGCGAAGTGCCCGGCATCCGGCCCTACGATGGCCCGGCGGGCGGCTGGGGCGCGTTGAAGGCCACGGCCCAGGCCGTACGGCAACAGATGGAGGTGGTGGAGGCTCCCGTGGTCCTGCTGCGCACCAACCAGCCTACGGGCTTCGATTGCCCCGGCTGCGCATGGCCGGACAAGGAACACCGCTCCACGTTCCAGTTCTGTGAGAACGGCGCCAAGGCTGTGACCTGGGAGGCGACCAGCAAGCGTGTGACGCCGGAGTTTTTCGCCCAGCGCACCGTGTCTTCATTGCTGGAACTGTCGGACTACGAACTGGAGGACTTCGGCCGCCTGACGCATCCGATGGCCTACGACGCGGCCACCGATAAGTTCGTTCTCGTGTCATGGGACGCCGCGTTCGAACGCATCGGCGAGGTGCTGCGCAGCCTGGATACGCCTGACCAGGCCGAGTTCTATACCTCGGGGCGGGCCTCCAACGAGGCGGCCTATCTCTTCCAGCTGTTTGCACGCGAGTTTGGCACCAACAACTTCCCGGATTGCTCGAACATGTGCCACGAGGCAACCAGCGTGGGCCTGCCGCAATCCATAGGCATAGGCAAAGGCACCGTATCGCTGGAAGATTTCGACCATGCCGAACTGATCCTATCCATTGGCCACAATCCCGGCACCAATCACCCTCGCATGATGGGCACGCTGCATGAGCTGGCGCGCCGCAACGTCCCCATCATCGTCTTCAATCCCTTGCGTGAACGCGCCCTGGAGCGCTTCGCCGATCCGCAGAGCATCGTGGAAATGGCGACATTCAGCTCGACCAACATCGCCTCCACCTACTACCAGGTCCGGGCCGGCGGCGACGCAGCCGCGCTCAAAGGCATCATGAAGGCGCTGCTGGCGCTCGAAGTCCTGCGCGGCCAGGTCCTGGATCGCGAATTCATCGCGGAGCACACGCTGGGCTTTGACGCGCTGGCCGCGGACCTGGAGGCAACCTCCTGGGCCGACATCGAAGCCGAAAGCGGACTGCACCGCGCGGACCTGGAGCACGTGGCCGACGCCTACGCCAAGTCCGAGGCCTCCATCGTCACCTACGGCATGGGGATCACCCAGCACAACACGGGCACGGCCAATGTCAGGCTGATTGCCGACCTGCTGCTCATGCGCGGCAACTTCGGCAAGCCCGGCGCCGGCATCTGCCCGCTGCGCGGCCATTCCAACGTGCAGGGCAACCGCACGGTCGGCATCACGGAAAAGCCCAGCCCGGAGTTCCTGGACAAGCTGCAAGCGGTGTTCGGCTTCACGCCGCCCCAGGGACATGGCCATGACGCGGTGCAAGCCATGGAAGCGATGGTCGACGGCAAGGCCCGGGCGCTCATCTGCCTGGGCGGCAACTTCGCCGTGGCCTTGCCCGACCCCGAACTCTGCTTTGCGGCGATGAAGGAGCTGACGCTGAGCGTGCACCTGGGCACCAAGCTCAACCGCTCGCATCTGCTGGTCGGGCGCGAAACCTTCCTGTTGCCGGTGCTGGGACGCACCGAACTCGACGTCCAGGCCGACGGCCCGCAATCGGTGACCGTGGAGGACTCGATGTCCATGGTCCATGCCTCGGCCGGCAAGCTCAAGCCGGCATCCGCGGAGCTGCGCTCCGAGCCGGCCATCGTCGCCGCCATGGCCCGGGCGACCTTGCCCCACAGCAAGGTGGATTGGCCGGGGCTGGTGCAAAACTACGATCGCGTCCGGGACCTGATCGAACGCACCGTCCCTGGCTTCGAAGGCTACAACGCGCGCATTCGCGTGCCTGGCGGCTTTCGCATGCCCTTGCCGCCGACCGAGCGCAAATGGAACACGCCCACGGGCAAGGCCATGTTCTCGGTGTTCCCCGGCGTGCGCGAGCGCTACGAGCCCTGGCCCGACGAGGTGCTGCGGCTGGTGACCATACGCAGCCACGACCAGTACAACACCACGATCTATGGACTGGATGATCGCTATCGTGGCGTCTTTGGCCGCCGCGATGTGCTCTTCATGAATCCGGAAGACCTGGCCGCGCAGGGCTTGGAGCATGGCGATCTGGTGGACATAGAAACCGTGTTGCCGAATCGGACGCTGCGGCTGGCAGGCATCACGGCGATTGAATACAGCATCGCGCGGGGCTCGGTCGCCGCCTACTATCCCGAGGCCAATGTCCTGGTTCCACTGGACTACATCGACAAGGAAAGCGGCACGCCTTCCTACAAGTCGATACCGGTACGCATCCGCAAGGCCAGGCAGGCAGACGCCCATGCGTAAGCCGTCATGTTCGTCCGCCCCGCCTCCCGCGCTCCTTGGCTACTGCCGTTCTGTCTGGTCGGCAGCATAGGCTGGGTGACGCCGTTCATGGTGGGCATGCTGTCCTATACCTTTTTCGGGCTGGACTCCCTGGGCGAACAGATCGAGGAGCCCTTCGACCGCCTGCCCAACAACCTGCCCCGGGATGCCCTGTGGCGCAGTATCGAGATCAACGTGGGAGAGCTGCTGGGCGACACGGACCTGCCGCCGCCGGTGGCGCCTGAGGACGGCGTGTTGTTCTAGCTGGCGTCTTTTCCGAGAAAGGCCCGGCTCGTCGGGGAGTGGCGAGATTACTCCTGAAACTCTCGCACAACTGGACCCTTGATGCTGCCGTAAGCGGCACGCACGACCCGAATAGAGCCGGTTCAACTGGGTCTGCTCTTTGAACCGGTCTCGCTGACCGGGCATGTGCAGAAAGCCTCGAGGCCAGCTGACAGTCCTGTTGCCTAAGGTCTTTCGTAGCTGCTACGCCGCGATCCACGGTGCCTGCGCGCGACTAGCGATGATTGCAGCTGCAAGGCTGGCGTGGTTTCCCGTATCCCTATGGTTTCCCGCAGGCAACCGCGCCGCCTGACGGTGTATAAGAAGCTCCAACAGTCATGCATTCGTTCAGCACCGACAGCACTTTCTACAGCCCTCTCTTTGCCGAGAATTCCAAAAATGCCGGAAAGCACCGAGCGCACGAGACGCACAACAAAAAAGCCGCGCATGCTGCGTTCAAACCCTACCAACTGGGATGCTTGGCGAGACGCTAGAAACCAAGTCCTCGCCGCACTCGATGGCAAGTCAGGCAGGTCCGGGCGACTTCGCTTGCATGACCGAGAACCTGCGGAACGACAATCGAAACGCAGGTTGTCGGTGGAATGCCTGGACTGCGGAGCGGGCCAGGACGGTAGCTGGATTACTTATTACGACAACATGCGCCTGTCGCCGCAAGGCTGCCCAGTGTGCAAAAGCGTCGGCCCTCTGGTCGACCAATTCAAATCGGCGTTTTCCGACCATACACTAACGTTGTGCACGCCTGAAAGCGGTCCTCCCAACCCCGCTGGATTGAGGTTCACCGTGCGGCCCGCGACATGGGCCTTGTCTGAAGATTTCGCGTGGACCATGCCCTCGATCGGTATCGCGGCCGTCAGGAGCGCGCTGAGGCGGCATCGCTTGCCGAATGAGGCGGTGCAGGGGCGCTATCAGGATTTCGTGGAACTGCAGTCAGAGTTCAAGCGCGCCTTCCCTTTGGGAACACTTCGGTTCGCCCATCGCCACCATCCCGAGACCACATCGCCAGGCCCTTTCTTCAGCATGAAGACGGGCCTACGGCTACTGCGCGCACCTCTTGAAGATACCTGCATGTCGCGTGCAGCTGTACGCAAGGCCATGCTTCAAGAAGATAAAGATTCGATACTCCGGGCTCACCTCCTCGAACGAGCAAAGCAGCACATGGCAACAGAGGTCTCGTTCGAATGGAGTCCAGGAAAGGGCGGCGGCTTTCTGATCTTCTACCGTAGCCGCACGGGTTTCTATCATCTCGACACGCGATGGCGTGCCGAGGAGAAGACATGGGGGCAATCTGGGTTTCGGCGCGGCGAATCACTCGCCCTCATCGTCATTTCCCACCTGTTCCCCGCCCAGGACTGGCTACGCACCTCTCGCCCGGCGTTCCTCCTGAGGGACAACGGGTATCGACTCGAACTTGACGCCTATAGCCCTAGTCAGCAGCTGGCTCTCGAATATCATGGCACGCACCACTACAAGCCGCGCTCTCAGAGCGCCGAGGACCTGGCAGCCCACGTCGCGCAGGTTCAGCGGGACGCCGAGAAGCGGACGCGGTGCGCAGAGGCAAGCGTAACGCTGATCGAGATGAAAGATAGACCGCTGGCTCCCGCAGCCTTCCTTTCCTGCATCCAGGAGCTCGTCGGTCAAGCAGGACTCGTGCCCACGGCTCCCAATCCAAGCCTGGAGCTGATCACTAGCCGTTGGAATGAGATTTGCGCGAATCCTCTCGAAGAATTTCAGCAAGCGTTGCTAAGAAATCTTGGCGATCACAAGCTGATTTCGCACGAAATCGCAATGGTGAACAAGGACTGCATGGTCGTATATCGATGCGGTCATTGCCACGAACGGAATACCGCTCAGGCTAAAGGCCTGGTCGCGGGAAGGGTCCGCAAGTACTGCCCCCTGTGCAAGGACGCAGTCAAGTCCCAACAACGCCGAGCTGAGGCGCTCAGCGCCTGGGTTGCTCAAGGCCTGCCCCGTTCCGTGATTGACCGGATGGAGTTCGACGATTCAAACCGCTACCTGTATCGCTGCGAGGCGGATCACTTGACCATCCTGCATAGCTGCACGTCCGCCCTGCGACATGTCAGTGCCGGCGTCTTCAATTGCCCGGCATGCATCAGTGCCCGTTCTGGCGTCGCAGTCAACCACGCGACGTTGTTTCCTGAATATGTCAAGGATTTCTCCGACGCGCTCGCAGAGTTCAAGTTCGCTGTGCTCGGTTCACCGTGGTACGAAACAGGCCAGCTCACCGCTCGAGTGCGCTGTCCCGCTGGCCACGAGCGATTGATTGACCGTTCCTTGTTGCACCGGATTCGCAAGAACACGAGCTTGACGGATATGAGCGTAGTGCCCTCGGCTTGCACGGACTGCGCCTATCCCGGCGTCGATGTCACCGAAGCGCTCAAGCTCATGGGAACGCTGCACCATCGTCTGCACGTACTGGAGGACATGTACCCGGAGATCACGTACCTCGCGGGCTTCGACGCAACGGGCTGGAACAGGGAAACATTCTCCTGCGGACGAAACGGTCCTGATGGAACGCCTCACTCACCCTTCTCCGTCTCTTTTCGTAATCTTCTCAGGTATGCGAAACGCCAGGGCGATCAGCACCTCTGTCTGTCTTGCAAACTGGAGGCTGGCACAACCAACCATCGCGGGAAGACCTTGGCAGATACGGTCTCGCGGATGGAAATCCTGCGCGCGACGGTGTTGGCGATCACTCCGCCACACCTGAAACCGGCCGCCGTGAAACCGCCAACAGCAACACTCGTCACCGAAGGCTTTGGGGGGCGTGGCGAATTCTCGACCACGAAAGCGCGCATTCGTTTTACTTGCGGCGTACCCGGCCATGCACCGATGGAAGCGTCCTACAGCAACTATTTCCATCGCTCCGAGTCGCGAAGCTACGGGTTTTGCCCCGTGTGTGTCCGCAATGCCGGACTGACTCAAGCGCCGATGCCGGAGCAAGTCCGCACCGCGACGGGCAGGCTGAGAGCCATCACTTTGCGGATCGACTGAATATGGACGTTCGCGACCTACCGCCGGAACGCCCCGAATAGGGGAAAGAACCTATTAAGAAAACAGGGTTGCATGCCGTACCGACAGGAGGTCGCATCTACTCAAAAAGGATTCTTCATGGTCGCCAGCAGTTGCCTACGCACGGGATGGCTAAAGTCGGCTGCCCTCGTTTTCTACGCGGCGAACTTCGCCAGTCCCGCAAATGCCCAATCGGTTTCCGGCACAGGCCAGGTTCTGCCCGGGCCCGTCCAGACGCCGCATTGGACGGTGGTGGGCGATCTGACGGTCGGAGATACCCTCGCCGGGGAGTTGGTCATCAATGCGGGCGGTTCCGTAGACAACGACTGGGCCTACGTTGGAAGTCTCAATGGCGCGCCAGGCGCCGTGACGGTGTCGGGCCGTGACGGCAATGGCACAGCGTCCACCTGGACCAGCTCCGGCCCGGTGCTGATCGGCGGCGAGTCCGGCAGCAGCGGCATGCTGAGCATCCTGGACGGCGGCGTGGCGCATAGCGACTCGGCCAGAATAGGGGTTGACCATGGCAGCGTCGGGGAAGTCTTCGTTTCCGGAGTGGGGTCAATCTGGAACATCAACACGGTCGGCGCGTTCGAGATCGGCACGGGCGGAAAAGGCACGCTGCGGATCGACAACGGCGTCGTGCACAGCGGCCAGGCGATCATCGGCTGGAATGCCGGCGGCGAGGGGAGCGTTACGGTATCTGGCCCGAAGGCGGTCTGGGACCCGCTGAACAATATATACGTGGGTTTCGAAGGCACTGGCGACTTGCGCGTCCTGGATGGCGCCAGCGTCAGCACCGTCGCATCGACCGGACCTGGCGCCGCGGCCGCGGTTTACATCGGGAAGAGCGTGGGCAGCGTCGGCACGGTGACCGTATCGAGCGCGACGGTCGATATCTCGACGCTTGCGGCCAGCGACCGCATCGAAATCGCTTCGGAGGGCACGGGAACGCTGACCATAGCCAAGGGCGGGGTGGCGGTCGCCGCCCGCAACACGTGGCTTGCCTCTGCGGGTACGTCCACCGGCACACTGAACCTGACCGGCGATGCCAGCGGCCGGGGGGTGTTGGAGACCGGCTCGGTCATCAAGGGCGCGGGCAATGCCACCTTCAACCTGGACGGCGGCATCCTGCGGGCCAATCGTGACGAGGGCAATTTCCTGAACGGCTTCGCCACGCAGGCCGTGGGCAGCGGCGGCGCCTGGTTCGATACGAACGGTCACGACGTGGGCGTGTCTACCGCGTTCTCGGGGACGTCGCGCTTGAACAAGCAGGGCGCCGGCACGCTGACCTTGTCAGGCAATAGCGCGGCGTTCACGGGAACCACCGATATTCAGGCAGGAACGCTGCAGGCGGATGGCGTTCTCGGCGGCCCGGTGAATGTGCTGGCGGCGGCACGGCTGACCGGCACGGGACGCGTTGGCGCGACGCTCAACCAGGGCGCCATCGCTCCGGGGCCGCGCGGCGGCTTCGGCGCCCTCACGATCGCCGGCAACTATGCGGCACAGGGCGGCAGCCTGGAGATCCGCACGCAGCTTGGCGCCGATGACTCGCCGACGGACAAGCTGGTGATCACGGGCGACAGCGCAGGCACGACTCCGGTCACGGTGAAGAACATGGGAGGCGCTGGCGCGCAGACCCAACGGGGCATACAGGTCGTGCAGGTCCATGGCCTGTCGGCGGGAAGATTCGATCTGGCTAACGGCGACTACGTCATCGGGGGGCGTCCGGCCTTGGTGGCTGGCGCCTATGGCTATGTGCTGCAACAGGACTCGGTTGATGGCGGCTGGTACTTGCGATCGTCCCTGACCAATCCAGGTACTACGCCGACCGATCCTGGCACCACTCCGACGGATCCAGGCACGACTCCGACGGATCCAGGCACGACTCCAACTGATCCAGGCACGACTCCAACTGATCCAGGCACGACTCCAACTGATCCAGGCACCACTCCAACTGATCCAGGCACCACTCCGACGAATCCAGGCACCACTCCGACCGATCCCGGCACTCCCTCGCCCGGCGGCGGTTCGCCGGGCGCCGAACCGCCATTGCTCTATCAGCCCGGCGTGCCGGTCTACGAAGCCTATGCCAATACGCTGCTGCACCTGAGCCAGCTGCCTACCCTGCGCCAGCGAGTCGGCAATCGCCTCTATGACCCGGCGGATGCCGGCCGCAACGGCGCATGGAGCCGTGTAGAGGGCGCAACGGCCCGGCTCGACCCTGGGTCGTCCACCACGGGCGTGCGTCAGAACGTCGATAGTTGGAAGGCGCAATTTGGCGTTGACCGCATCCTGGCGGGCCAGGAAGAGGGTTCCCGTCTGGTGGGCGGCCTGGCCTTTCACTACGGCAAGGCCGACACGCGCGTTTCGTCGGCGTACGGTAGCGGCACCATCGACACCACTGCCTATGGCCTGACGCCGACCTTGACCTGGTACGGCAAGAATGGCGTCTATATCGATGCCCAGGCTCAGGCGACCTGGTTCGACAGCGACCTGAACTCGCGTCTGGCTGGCAAATTGAAGGGCGGCCAGAAGGCCCAGAGCTATGGGCTGGGTATCGAAGCGGGTAAGGCTGTCGGATTGACGGAGGGGTTCGCCCTGATCCCGCAGGCGCAGCTGACATACGTATCAGCCCGCTTCGACAGCTTCAACGACAAATTCGACGCGCGCATCGCAAGCGACAAGGGCGATAGCCTGCTGGGCCGTCTCGGTATCGCGCTGGACTACAAAAGCAATTGGCAAACGGCTGGCGTGAACCGGGAATCGAACGTCTATGGCGTCGTCAACGTGAAACACGAATTCCTGGACGGAACGCGTGTGCGCGTGGCCGACACGCAGGTCGCCAGTCGCATGGCTCGAACCTGGGGCAGCGTGGGGGCTGGCGTGAACTACGGCTGGGGAGGGCGCTATGCGATCTACGGCCAGGTTGACGCCGACACGGATTTTTCCGGCAGTCATATCGTCACCGCGACCGCGGGTTTCAGGATGTTTTTCTAAGCTGGACCATGGCGGCAGACCGGATCGCCGCACTCTTAGCCCGGATCCGTCTGCCGCAAGGTGTCCAGGAAGCGCAGTGCCGCCGCGGACAGGGACCGTTGGTTCTTGAGCAATATGCCGATGTTCCGTGACGCGGTCGGCGAGTGCAGCGCCACGCTGCACAGACGCGTGGTATCCATCAGGCGCAGGGCCAGTTGCGGCACCGCCGCTATGCCCACGCCGGCAGCCACCATCGCGCCCACGACCGAAATATTGTCGGACACGTAATTCATCTCCGGCAGCCGTCCCGAGGCGGCCAGGATCTGGTCGGTGACCTGGCGGATGCTGCTGGCGGGGCCGCTCGCAACGTAAGGCCGGTCGGCGAAAACGCGCCAATCCACGCGCTTGCGTTGCGCCAGGGGATCGCCGATCGGACAGATCAGCACGAAGTTCTCCTTCAGCAGGGGCGTGAATTGCACGCTTGCGGGCTGGTCGGGAACCTCGATGGATATGCCGATGTCGGCATTGCCTTCCGAAACAGCCTGCGTGATCTGGCGCGCGGAGACCGCATGGATGTTCAGGCGCACCTGCGGGTGCGACTTCTGGAAGGCGCGCGTCGCCGCGGGCAGCAAGGCGGAGGCGACGGAGGGAAGCGCCCAGATGTTGATGCTGCCACGGCGGCCCGCGATGAACTCGGACAGATCGCTAAGCGAGTCACGGAATTCCGACAGCATCCGCATCGCAATCGGCACCAGTTCCGCGCCGGCGGAGGTAAGCGCCACGCCATGCTTGTCGCGGTCGAACAGTCTGGCGCCGAGCTTCTGTTCCGCCGCCTGCACCCGCCGGCTGAGTGCCGGCTGCGAGATAGGCACACGTTCGGCGGCCATGCGGAAGTTGAGCGTTTCCGCCACCAACAGCACGGCCTCCAGTTCGGAAATGGTCAGGGTCATCGCGATCGTGATGCGTATTGGTTATTACGACGATGTAAATATATCAATTTTCAGATCAAGAAAGCAGCACCATACTAGGCCGCACAGTAGCAATATGGATGGAGACAGACATGAAGGAAGCGCGCAAGCGGCTGCGCATCGGCGTAGGCGCCGGCATGGCGGACGACCGCATCGGTCCGGCCATGCCGCTGCTGGAAGGCTGCGATATCGACTATCTGGTGTGCGAATGCCTGGCCGAAAGGACTATCGCGCGCGAAACGCTGTCGCGCAAGCATGACGGCGCTCACGGCTACAACCCGATGCTGGAGGCGCGCATGCGCGCCTTCCTGCCGGCGTGCCGGGAAAAAGGCGTAAGGCTGGTGTCCAATATGGGCGCGGCCAACCCGGCCGGCGCCGCGCAGGCCGCGCTGGACGTCGGCCGCGACTTGGGATGGCGGGAGCTCAAGTGCGCCGCCGTAGTCGGCGACGATGTGGCCGACCGCGTGCGCTTGCATCCCGAACTGCGCCTCCTGGATCGCGAACTGCCGCTGGAAGCGATTCTGCCGCAGCTGGCATCGGCAAACGCCTACCTGGGCGCCGATGTCGTCCGCGATGCGTTGGCCACCGGCGCGCACGTGGTGCTGACGGGCCGGGTCGCCGATCCCTCGCTGTTTCTGGGAGTGGCCCTGCATCATCACGGCTGGAGCTATGAGGACCTGCCCAAGTTGGCGGCGGGTACCATCATGGGCCACCTGCTGGAGTGCTCCGCCCAGATCACCGGCGGCTACTTCGCCGACCCGGGCAAGAAAGACGTTCCCCGCTTGGCCGAACTGGCCTATCCCTACGCCGATCTTTACAGCGACGGCGAACTGTACATAGGCAAGCCGGCTGGCTCGGGAGGCCGCCTCGACCGCATGACCTGCACCGAGCAGGCGCTGTACGAAATCCATGATCCCGCGGCCTACGTGACGCCAGATTGCGTGCTGAGCCTGGAAGGCCTGCATTTTGAAGAACAGCACGCAGACCGGGTGGCTGTGCGCGGCATACGCGCCGCGCCGCGCACCGATAGCTACAAGGTCGTGGTCGGCTACTTCGATGGGTGGATAGGCTCCGGCGAGGTCGCCTATGCGGGCGTGAACGCGATCGCGCGGGCACGTCTGGCGGCCGACACGGTGAAAGAGCGGTTCCGTCTCGACGGGGGCGTAGCCAGCGAGTTCCAGGTCGACTTGATCGGCGTAAGTAGCCTGCATGGCGATCATCCGGAGGCCGTCGCCGGCCATCCCTACGAAGTCCGGTTGCGCGTGGCGGCCCGCTGTCCCGACAAAAAAAGCGCCCATTTGCTGGGGGACCACGTGCGGCAGCTGAACATGCAGGGGCCTTATGGCGCAGGTGGTCCCGTCAACCTGGGCGCCAAGGAGGTCATTGCCGTGGATGCCCTGTTGATTCCGCGCGACTGGGTCACGCCCGAAGTCATTACGGTGGGAGCTTGACCATGCGCATTCTGGTTCATGACCTGGCGCATGCGCGCGCCGGTGATAAGGGCAATACGTCGAGCATTGCCGTCATTGCCTACGAGGAGGACGGCTGGCGATTGTTGCGCCAGGCGCTCACCGCCGAGCTTGTCGAACAGGCGTTCGCGCATTTGGGCGCTGGGAAGGTGAGGCGCTACGAGATCGAAAGCTTGAGGGCGCTGAACTTCGTCATTCCAAACGTGCTGTCAGGCGGGGTCACGCGCTCGCTCCGTTTGGATCCACATGGCAAGTCGCTCAGTTCGCTGATGCTGGGAATCGAACTGCCCGCCAGCCAACCGCAATCCTGAAAGGAGCCGCAATGTATCCTCCCGCTGAGCCCATGGGCACCGAGGTCTACGCCCGGCTGCCCGAATCCCTGCACCTGACCGAGCAGGCCTCGACCTGGCTAGCCGCGCGCCATGTGACGATGCACTCCTTCCTGGAGGGACCTTCCTTCGACCGCTCGGGCAATCTCTGGTGCGTCGATCTGGCGCATGGGCGCATCCTGCGCGTGGATCCGGCAGGCAATTTCGAGGTCGTCGTCAGTTACGAAGGCGAACCCAATGGTCTGAAGATCCATCGCGACGGCCGCATCTTCGTCGCCGACCATCTGCATGGCCTGATGCTTCTTGATCCCGAGACCCGCAGCATCCGGCCCTACCTGCAGCATGTGCGGCGGGAAGGCTTGAAGGGCCTGAACGATCTGTTCTTCGCATCCAACGGCGACCTCTACTTCACCGACCAGGGTGAAAGCGCCTTGGAGAACCCCACCGGCCGCGTCTTCCGCCTGCGCGCCGACGGCAAGACGGTGGACCTCATCATGGACGGCCTGGCCGGCCCCAACGGTCTGGTCATGAACAAGGCCGAGAACGTGCTTTACGTGGCCATCACGCACGACAACGCCATCTACGCGCTGCGGCTGGAGCCGGATGGCCAGATGAAGAAGGCCAGCCGTTTCATTCAGCTATCCGGCAGCACCGCCGGGCCGGACGGCATGGCCCTGGATGAGGCCGGCAACCTGGCCATCGTCCATGCGCAGGCGGGCACCGTATGGCTGTTCAGCCCGCTGGGCGAACCCCTCTACCGTATCCGTTCCTGCGCGGGCATGCGCACCACCAACGTTGCTTTCGGCGGCGAGGACGGGCGTTCCTTGTTCATCACCGAAGCGGAGCAGGGCGTCATTCTGCGCGCCCGACTGCCGCATCCCGGCAAGCGGATGTACTCGCACAGAGACTGAGCCGCGCGCCACGAACACGATCCGCATAAAAAACCACCATCCATGGGAGACAACATCATGATTCCTTTCCGATTGATCGCCGGCCTGGCCTTGAGCCTGGCCGCCGTCACAGGTGCGCAGGCCGCCGATGCCTACCCCGCGCGCCCCATACGCCTGATCGCCACCTTCGGCCCCGGCAGTTCCATCGACATCATTGCGCGGCTGGTGGCCAAACCCCTGGCCGAGCAACTGGGCCAGCCGGTAATCGTCGAGAACAAGCCGGGCGCAGGCGGTGACCTCGCCACCGACATCGTCGCCAAGTCCGGCAAGGATGGCTACACCATCGGCTTCGCCTCCGCTGGGCCGATCACGGTCAATCCCAATGCCCGCAGCAAGATGCCCTATGACCCGCTCAAGGATCTGGCGCCGGTCGCCCTGGTGGCGACGGGACCGAACGTCATCCTGGTCAACCCGTCGATTCCGGTCACGAACCTGAAGGAGCTGATTGCCTACATCAAGGCCAATCCGAACAAGGTCAACTACGCCTCGGCTGGCGTGGGCACCAGCGGCCACATCGCCGGTGAACTGTTCCAGCACCTGTCCAAGACCGAAATCCTGCACGTGCCTTACAAGGGCAACAGCGATGCGATCACCGACACTCTGGGCGGGCGTACCCAGATGGTCATCAGCGGCGTGCCGCCCATCCTGTCGTTCGTGAAGTCCGGCCAGCTGCGCGCCCTGGCCGTGGCCGATGCCAAGCGTTCGCCCTTGCTGCCTGACGTCCCCACTGTCGCCGAAGCCGGGCTGCCTGGCGCGGAAAGCGTCGCCTGGTACGGCATTGTCGCGCCTGCCGGCACGCCGCAGGCGATCCTGGACCGTCTCCACGACGAGATCGTCAAAGCCGTGAACAACCCGGAAACGCAGGAGAAATTCGCCGGCCTGGGTATCGTTCCTTCAGCAGACAGCCGGGTGGACTTCGGCAAGCGCATGGCGGACGAGTACGTCCGTTTCAAGGAATTGTTCAAGCAGATCAACCTGGTTATGGATTGACGGAATCATGTCGCGCACCGTCATCGTTACTGGCGCCAGCGGGCTGGTCGGCTCCGCTGCCGTCGATTCATTCCTGAACGCGGGCTGGGAAGTCATCGCGGTTTCCCGGCGGCGTCCGGAGATCATCAGCCAACGGCCGTACACCCATCTGCCGGTCGATCTGCAGGACGCGGAGGCGTGCCGCCGCGCCTTCGGGGACATGCCTCAAACCACGCACGTGTTCTATGCGGCCGTCTACGAGAAGCCTGGTCTCATTGCCGGCTGGCGGGACCCGGAGCAGATGGCCACCAACCTGAGCATGATCAGGAACGTCATCGAGCCGCTGGCCGCCAGCGGCACGCTGCGGCATGTCAGCGTGCTGCAGGGCACCAAGGCCTATGGCGTGCACCTGCATCCCATCCGCACGCCAGCGCGTGAACGTCAGCCCCGCGACGATCATCCGAACTCATACTGGTTCCAGGAAGACTACATCCGGGAAAAGGCCGTACAGAGCGGCTTTGGCTGGACGATTTTCCGTCCCACCATCGTGCTGGGTCCCAATGTGGGCGTAGCCATGAATACCGTGCCGGTCATCGGCGTCTACGCGGCAGTGTGCCGCGCCGAAGGAAAGCCGTTCTGCTATCCCGGCCACATTTCCTATCCGCGTGAAGCCGTGGATGCGCGGCTCATCGGCGATGCCGGGGTCTGGGCGGCGGAGCATCCGCAGTCCTGGAACGAACACTACAACCTTACCAACGGCGAAGTGTTCAGCTGGCACGATCTGTGGCCGTCCCTGGCGGAGTTCCTGGGCGTTGAAGCCGGCCCGGACCAGCCCGTCCGTCTGGCCGAATACCTGCCCAGCCGAGCAGCCCTGTGGGACGAGATCGTCAAGCAGCATGGCTTGCGGCCCCTGACCCTGGCCCAGATCCTTGGAGAATCCCATTACTCCGCCGACGCCCGTTTCGGCTATGGCCTGAAGACCCCGCCCGCGCCCGCATTCGTCAGCACGGTCAAAATCAAGCAGGCGGGCTTCACGCAGACCTATGACACCGAGGCATGCGTGAAGCACTGGCTGGGGGTGCTGATGGAGCGCAAGATCATTCCATCGTCCCAGGGGTGAGCGTAGCGAAAACGGCCGGGTTGCGCAGGGGAGGGCGCCCCCCCCCCTGTTGCATGCGCCGATCAATACCGCCAACGCACGTTGAGCGAGCCGGCATGCTCGCGGTTGCCGCCGCCGTATTGGCCGTTATAGGTCAATGCCATCGTGGTGTCGCGCGACACGGCGACTTCCGCGCCCAGTTCAGCCAGAGCGGCATTGCGCGCAATCGGCGTTCCGGCCACCGTGAAAGCCTGACTACCCTCGAAGGCCAGCGTCGTCTGCGCAGCCAGGCCTCCAAAGGCGTGGCGCCAGCCCGCCATGGCATGCAGGCGCGCTTCGGCACGGCCGATGTCGAAGTCGGTCTGTGTGCGCAAACCCAGCGTGCTGCTGGTCTGCTTTTCGCTGCTGCTTTGGCCGTTCAAGGCCGCCGACCCGCCTGACTCCGAGAAGCCGCGCGTGCGCAGATCGCTCCATGCGAAGCCCACGAAGGGTTCGATGCGGGTGCTATCGGTCAACGGCATCGAGTAACCCAGTTCCGTAAAGAGCTGAGTCGTGTTCGCGCCGTAGTCGGCTGTTAACTTCTCCTGCGTGCCCGCCACGGTGGCATAGCGTTTGGTGTTCACGTCATGCCAGGTGTAGGCTGCGCCGGCCAGGAAATTCAACTTGCCCGCGCCCACGGCAAACGACTTGCCGCCATACAGCGTGGCGCTATAGCCCGACACATCGGCCTGCGAGGATCGGTCGTCGACGTTGATCTTGCTGTCGGTGTAGCCGACAGCGGCGCCCAGGCGCCAGCCGCTGTGGCCCACCTCATGATCGGCGCCGATGAACAGGCCGCCCGTGTGCTGGCGCACTTGCGCGGCGTTGCCGTTTTCCTTCAGCGTTTGCCAATTGCCCAGCAGCTCGGCCCAGGCAGGTTGTGCATTGGACGATGGCAAAGCCGAGGCTGGCAGCGGGCCGCCCGCTTGTGCCGTCGGCGCGCCTGGGCTCATGCCGGCGTTCAGATTCGTGCGCAGGCGCTGCAGCGGCAAGGTGCGCGGCGACGATGTGCTGCCGAGCAGACTGGACACCACGCTGGCGTGGGCTTCTCCGCTCAGGCTGTTGAAGACCTCCGGTGGCGCGCCCTCGGGTAGCGTCAGGATGTACTTGTGCAAGGCACTACCCGACGGCAGGCTATCCAAGGCATTGGCCACCGAGCGCTGGTTCGACGTAATCGCGGCATCGGCAAAGGCAATCGGCGTACTGGGCGCAGTCTGTTTGCGCTCCAGCTGCAGCTTGACCTGTTGAGCTCCGTAGCTCAGCGAGGGGTTGAGGTACGCGTAGTTCGACGACACGGTATTGAACGTGCCATTGACCGCGTTGGCCGTCAGGATGGTGTAGGTCTTGGCCGCGTCAAAGCCGGCTTCAGGCCCCACGTGCAGCACCCCGCCAGCCAGGGAGGCCGTACCGCTCACCGCGATGCGGTCGCTGGCGTTCGATGCGGGATCGGCATGGACCTGGTACGACGAGCCCGCCAGGAAGGTCAGGTCGCCATTGATGGTCAGGGTGCCATAGGCATGGCTCGATGGGCCGGTGCTGCCCGGAGCGATGATGCTGCCGCTGGCCAGCGTGGTCGAGCCTATGGCCCCGCTGCCACTCAGGCTTGCGCCGCTGGCAACCGTCAGGTTGCCTCCAAGCGCGGCCCCCGCGTGCAATGCAAGCGCTCCGGCATTGAGCAGCGTGTTGCCGGCGAAAGCGCTGCTGTCGCCGGTCAACGTCAAGCGGCCGGATCCTGTCTTGGTCAGGCTGCCGGTGCCGCTGATGGCCTGGGCCAGCGTGGCATCGCTTGCCTGGTTCAACTCCAGCGCGGCGTTGTTGGTGATGGCGCCGCTGCCCAGGTTGGCCACCGAGGCGATCAGCTTGCCTGCGTTGATGGTAGTGCCGCCGGTGGAGGTGCTGGCGCCAGCCAGCGTCAAACTGCCTGCCCCCGTCTTGGTCAGGCTGCCAGAGCCGCCGATGGCCTGGGCCAGCGTGGCATCGCTTGCCTGGTTCAACTCCAGCGCGGCGTTGTTGGCGATGGCGCCGCTGCCCAGGTTGGCCACCGAGGCGATCAGCTTGCCTGCGTTGATGGTAGTGCTGCCGGTGGAGGTGTTGGCGCCGGCCAGTGTCAGGCTGCCGGCTCCCGTCTTGGTCAGGCTGCCGGTGCCGCCGATGGCCTGGGCCAGCGTGGCATCGGTCACCTGGTTCAGCTCCAGCGCAGCATTGTTGACAATGGCGCCGCTGCCCAGGCCGGCGGCCGAGGCTACCAGACGGCCGTTGTTGATGCTGGTGCCGCCCGTATATTGGTTGACTCCCGTCAGGGTGGTCGTGCCTGCGCCGTTTTGCACCAGATTGCCACTGCCGGTGATCTGGTTCGCCAGCATGATTGCGTCGCTGCGATCGATCGCCAGCGTGCCATTGTTGTTCAGGCTTCCCGCGCCCAGGCTCCCCACCGTGCCGCCATTGCCCAGCTGCAGCGTACCGGCGACGATGTTGGTGGCCCCAGGAGTCAGGTTACGGTCCAGCACCCAGGTGCCGGCGCCGCTCTTGACCAATCCCCCTGCCGTGGTGGTGCTGCCGCGCACGGCCTGCGAATGCAGCTGCACCGCGTTGCCGGCGGTCTCCAGCGTCAGCGTGGAGCCGAGGTTGCTTCCCAGGTCCAGATTGCCCAGGATCTGGCTGCCGGCCTGCAATCTCACATGGTTGGCGCTGGATGGGTCCAACAGCAGATTGCCTGCGAGCGTACCGGCATTGTTCAGTCCGCCACCATGAGTCAGCGTGACCGTATTGGCCAGCGTCACGCCGCTGTCGATCCGCAAGGTCGCATTCCGGCCTGCCGTGTTGTCCACCGTCACAGCGCCGATGCCCAGCGCGTTGTTGTTGGCGGCCACCAGGGTGCCCTCGGCCACCGTCGTGCCGCCGCTGTAGGTATTCGAACCCGAGAGCGTGAGCGTGCCGCCGCCGACCTTCAGCAGGCTCGTGCCCGATCCATCGACGATGGTCGTCGCGATGGCGGCGCTGATGCCTGCGTCGGTGTTGAGGGTGCCCTGCGTGCCCGAGGCTGGCGAGAATGCCAGGTTGCCGCCCGTCAAGTTGTAGCCATTGGTGCTGAACTGCAGCGTGTCGAAGGACTGGGCGCCGGCCACGGACACGTTGCCGCCGGAGCTGCCTCCGAAGACGGCGACCGATCCGTTCCACCCTTGGGTCGCGGTGCCCGTGCTGTCCGTCCAGTTGGTGCCCGACGCACTCCAGGTGCCAGCCCCGCCGGCGATGCTGCCGTTGCCGCTGGTCTGTCCGCCGTTCCAGAACTGCAGGCTTTGCCCCGCGCCCATAACCGACAGAGTGATTTGGCCAGTCGTGCCCATATCCACGCTGTGGTTGCCGGGCGTGAAGCCCGATTGCGTGCTGTTGACCTGGGTGGAGGCAAAACTGCCCGACAAGCTTCCGTCATAGTTGAACAGGCGGTACCAGCCGGCCGAGGCCGCATTGGCGGTCAGCGCTCCGCCCAAGGTGAGGTTGCCTCCTACGGACACCAGGTCATTGCTCGCGCCTCCCACGACACCGGCCTGGCCCAGCTCGAAGCGGGTGGCCGAGTTGGCGTGCAGCGTGAGATTGCCATCCACGGTCAAGGTGCCGGGAACGCTGTGGCCGGGAGATAGGGTCGCGCCCGAAGCGATTTCGGCATCGCCGGCAATGCGGCCGATGCCGCCCAGCGTGCCGCCGCTGTTGGCAGTGACGGCACCGCTCACCGAGCCGTCAACCAGCAAGGCGCCTGCATTGACCTGGGTGTTGCCGGCATAGGTGTTGGCGCCCGCCAAAGTCAGCGTGGCTGATCCGTTCTTGGTCAGTCCGCCGGCGCCGGCAATCTTTCCTTGGAGTGTCAGGTCGTGGCTGCCCAGCACGTTCAGGCCGCCGATGCTGGTGTCCATGCGGTTGATCAGCGTTACGGCAGCGCTGCTGTCAAGCGAGGTGCCGCCGGCGGCGGTCAAAGCGCCGCTGCCCAAGGCGGTGTTGGAGGCGACGATCAGCGTACCGTTGCTGAGGGTGGTGCCGCCGCCATAGGTGTTCGAGCCGCTCAGGGTCAGGGCGCCCGTACCGGTCTTGGTCAGGCCGGCCGAGCCGTCGATCATGCCGCCGAGCGTCAGCGCGTCGCTGCCAGGCAGGGTCAGACCGGCGTTCAGGTGCACGGCCTGGCCCAGGGACAATGGCGCGGAGCCGATCAGGCTGGCGCCTCCGCCGATGGTCAGGTCGCCGGAACCGAGCGCGCCGGCGTTGTCGAGCGTGATGCTGCCGCCGTTGAGGAAGGTGCCGCCGCTGTAGGTGTTCACGCCGGTCAGGTTGAGATTGGCGGCGCCGCCCTTGGTCAGGCTGCCGTTGCCATCGATGACGCCTTGCAGGGTGAGGTTGCTGAGGCCACCGACGGCCATTGCGCCATTTAGAGTGATGTCGTTGGCCACGGCCCGAGCCGACATGGCGTCGAGGGTGCCGCCCGAGGCGATCAGGCGGCCTTGCCCAAGCGCGTCGGCGCTTCCGATGTACAGCGTACCGGCATTGAGCAGGACGTTGCCCTGGAAGGTGTTGGCGCCGGCCAGCTGGAGAATGCTGCTGCCATTCTTGGTCAGGTTGCCGCTGCCGCTGATCACGCCATTCAGGCTGAGGTTGCCCCGGCCGTTGATGGTCAGGTCGCCGTTGAGCCCGATCAGGTTGGTCGCGGTCAGGTTGCTGCTGGCGCCGAGGGTGGTGCCGGCAGCGGTGGTCAGGGTGCCCGTACCCAGGGCTGAGCCGTTGTCGAGCAGCAGGGTCCCAGCATTCAGTGCGACACCGCCCAGGAAATCGTTGATCCCCGCGAGGGTCAGGCTGGCGGCGCCATTCTTGGTCAGGCCGCCCGTGCTGGAGATCCGGCCGCTGAGCGTCAGGTCGTTGGACCCTGCGACGGTGACGTTGCCGCCCAATACCGTGGCATTGGTCACGATGCGCGCCGCGTCGGTATCCAGCGTCGTGCCCGCCGCGGCATTGAATATGCCGCTGCCGAGGGCGCGGTCGTTGCCGATGATCAGCTTGCCGGCATTCAGTTGCACACCGCCGGAGTAGGTGTTGGCGCCGTTCAGGGTCAGGTCCGCAGCGCCGTTCTTGTCCAGGCCGCCGGTGCCGCTGACAGTGCCGTTCAGGGTCAGTGCATTGCTGCCGGCCAGGATCAATCGCCGGTTGCTGCCGGCAGCGATGTTGTTGTCCAGGCTGGCTGTCATCGCGTTGTCGAGGATGACCCCGGTGACGCCCACGGTCAGGACGCCGGTGCCCAGCGCGTCGTTGCTGTCGACGATGAGCGAGCCGGCGTGGAGGCTGACGCCGCCGCTGAAATCGTTGGCGCCGCTGAGGGTCAGGGTGCCGGTGCCGATCTTGGCGAGGCTGCCGTTGCCGGTGATCTTGCCGGTCAGGGCCAGGTTATCGGCGCTGCCCACGCCCAATGCCGCTCCCAGGTTGATGCCGGTTCCGAGGGTCTGTGCCGTGGTGTTTTGCAGGGTCGACGCGCCGGTGACCGACAGACCGCCGCGGCCTAGCGCCGCGGCGCTGCCCAGGACCAGGGTGCCAGTTTTGAGGGTGGTGCCGCCGCTGTAGTCGTTGGCAACGTTGTCCAGCACGAGAATCCCGGTTCCGTTCTTGGTCAGCGTGCCGCTACCGCTCAGTTGGCCGCTCAAGGTCAGTTGATTGAAAGCGTCGATGGTCAGGCCGCCAGTACCCAGGGTAAATGCATTGGCCAGGTTCAGCGGCGCAACCATAGTACGCAGGGTGCCGCCGTTGGCGGCGACGGTGGCGGTGCCGAAGACAGAAGCATTGTCGATGCTGGCGACACCGTCCTTCAGCTCGACCGTGGGGCTGGCGAAACCGCTGAGCAGTGGACCTTGAATGGTCCAGGTGCCGCTGTTGACCTTCAGGTTGGGAAAATTCTTGTAGGTGGTTGCGGAGACGGTGCCGGTGCCCGGGGAGCCGATGCCGGGATTGCCGACAGCGGCGACGTTTTGCAGGATAAGGGTGTTGGCGCCATTCAAGCCGCCATCGACGAGGCCCGCGGCGGCGAACTGGAGGCCTGTCCGGCCTGCCACGCCCGTGGCGCTCGCCATCCTGCCGTTACTCTGGACCGACGAGCCGGTCACCGCGATGAACGTGTTCCCGGTGGCGCCGCCCGCTCCCAGGGACAGGCTGCCGTTGAGGGTGCCGGCGTTGATGAAGGTGTTCCCCAGCGCCGAGCCCTGGAACGCGATCCGGCCGGTGATGGTGGCGCCAAGGTTGTTGGTGAAGTTGACTTTCGCGCCCGCGCCCCCGTTCAGCGGGTTGTAGACGGTGATCACCGGGATGTCCGCCGCGGGCACCATGCCGGCGGTGATCAGCGGCGCGGCATCGACGGTGCCGTTGTTGGTGAAGTTCACCACGCCGCCCGCGCCATTCCTGACCTCGTAGGCCATGCCGGTCAGATCGAACAGGTTGCTTGACTGTATGTCGCCGATCGCCCTGGCGACACCGTTGTTGGTGATGGTCGCCGTGGTGTTGTTGGTGTTGCCCAGGACCACCCCGGAGGAGAAGTCGACCAGCGTCGCCAACAGCGTCGGGCCGATCGTACCGGAGTTGGTGAACGTGACGTTGTTGCCGCTGAGATAGAGATCGGGGGCGGTTGACGAATACACGTTGGCGCCAATGGCGACGTTGACCGTGAGGTTGTTCAGCGACGAGTTGTACGTTGCAGGAACGTTACCAGTGCACTCTACCGTTCCGCCCGCGCCCGGAATCATGGTTACGCAGGCCGCAAGGGCGACCGGAGCCCCGCCCGCCAGACCCCATGCCAGTGCGATGGCCGTTGCAACGCCATGCCAGCGCAGCGCAGGCGCCTTTGCGGCACGGGTGCCCGCGACGCCAGTCCTCAAACCGCCACCGCCACGGGCTATCTCCGGCACGGCCACCCAACTGCCCAGGCTCGCATTCCAGAGCGTGCGGTAAATGCGGTTCATCGTTCTGTTCCCCGAAGTTGCTAGCTGACGCTGGGGCGGAAGTGCCGCAGCGGGTGGATGCCTATCGAATGGATCCAGGGTCGACCGGCACATCAGTCACGACAACGCGGAAGGTCGCGCGGCGACGAATTGTGCTCGATGACTCACATCGATGCATTTGATACAAAATTACAAATTATAGATACATTTTGTCTGCGATGACTGTAGAAATCTTGCCCGCAACGACGAAAGGCGACTTCAACGCGAAAGGCGAATTCCATTTCCGTTGCCAAGGGTTTTCCCTAAACTGGTTTTTCTTGCGGAAAATCAATCTCCTATAGGACACTTCGTGTCATGATGGTGCCGATAGGCGGCGCCCGTAGGGGGAATGACATGAAGATTTCGGGAATCGCCGGCGCGCTGGCGTTGGTCGCGGCCATGGCGGGCAATGGCGCCCAGGCGGCCTATCCGGACCGGCCGATCCGGTTGGTGGTGCCGTTCGGCGCGGGCGGGATCACGGACATCGTGGCGCGCCAGGTCGGCAAGGGCATGGGCGACGTGCTGGGGCAGGGTATCGTGATCGAGAACCGGCCGGGCGCGGGTGGCGTGATTGCGGCGCAGGTGGCGGCGACCGCGCCGGCCGACGGTTATACGATCTTCATGGGAACGGTGGGCACGCAGGTGGTCAATCCGCTGATCTACAGCAAGCTCAGCTATGACGCCGACAAGTTCGCACCGGTGGGCATGGTGTCGGGATCGCCGTACCTGCTGGCGGTCCGGGCGGGCGTGCCGGCCAAGACCTTCAGCGAGTTCGTGGCCTATGCCAAGGCCAATCCGGCCAAGCTGAACTTCGGCTCGGCGGGCAATGCGAGTTCGCCGCATCTGGGTCTGGAACTGTTGAAGCTGACGGCTGGCCTGGATATCGTGCACGTGCCGTTCAAGAGCGGCAGCGAGGCCGTCAACGCCGCCATCGGCGAGCAGGTCGACGTGGTGATGGACGCCAGCTCCGTAATCATGCCGCATGCGGCATCGGGCAAGCTGCGTGCGCTGGCGGTGGCAGCCGACAAGCGCCTGCCGTCCGCGCCGGACGTGCCTGCCAGCAGTGAAGTCGGCGATGCGGCCCTGCAGATCAGTTCCTGGAATGCGTTCTTCGCGCCCGCGGGCACGCCGCCCGAGGTACTGGAAAAGCTGAACTCGGCGCTGCAGAAGACCCTGGCGTCGCCGGAACTGAAGGAGCGGCTGGCATCCCAGGGAACCCAGCTATACACGGGCAAGCCGGATGAGTATCAGCGCTTCATCGCCGGCGAGAAGGCCAAGTGGACCGAGATCGTGAAGCGCGCCAACATCAAGATGGACTGACGATGAACCAGACACCGCATCCGCTGGCGGGCAAGCCGCTGGAACTGGCCGATACGCTGCGTTCGGGCAATGCCTGGAAGATCCGGCTGGCCTGCGGCTACATGGGCCTGCCGATCAAGCGGCGCACCTTCGACATTGTGCAGGGCGACCTGGAAACCGAGGCGTTCGCGCGCATCAACCCGTGGCGCCAGGTGCCGGCCTTGCTGACGCCGGAGGGCGAGTGGCTGGCCGAGTCGCAGGCCATCCTCTGGTATCTGGGGTTGGGCACGCCCTGGCTACCCGCCGGCCGCCTGGAACAGTCGCAGGTCAGCAGCTGGCTCAGCTTCGAGCAGACCCAGCACATGCACGCCTTTGCGCAGCCGCGCCTGCTGATCCATTTGCGCAACACGGCGCAGGTTGATGACCCGGCCATGCGCGCATGGCGCGAGATCGGCGTGAAGGCGGCCGCGCTGATGGATGCGCATCTGGCGGACCGCGACTATCTGGTGGGAACCGCGCCGACCATCGCCGACATCGCGCTGTTCCCCTACACGAGCATGGCGGCCGAGGGCGGTTACGACCTGTCCGGCTTCGCCCATATCGACGCCTGGCTGGCGCGCATGCGCGCCTTGCCCGGTTTTGCGCCGCTGATCGCAGCGGCATGACAGAGACACAATCTTAGGAGTGACGACGATGGCCGATACGATGCACCTGGGCAAGGACGAATTGATCGCGCGGGCGAAAGCCGAAATGCAGCGCCAGTTCGAGACGCCCGAATGGAGCCTGCGCGAACGCTTGGCGCTGACCTGCCGCATCCTGTTCGACGGTGGGCATGATTCCGGCCTGGCCGGGCAGATCACGGCGCGCGCGCCGGAGCCGAACCGGTACTACACGCAACGCCTGGGACTGGGTTTTGACGAGATCAGCGCCAGCAACCTGCTGCTGGTGGACGAGGACCTGCGCGTGCAGGAAGGCGGCGGCATGCCGAATCCGGCCAACCGCTTCCATTCCTGGGTCTACCGCGCGCGTCCGGACGTGAACTGCATCATCCACACGCACCCGCTGCACGCGGCCTCGCTGTCGATGCTGGAAGTGCCGCTGGAAATCTCGCACATGGACAACTGCCCGCTGTACGACGACGTGGCCTTCCTGAAGGATTGGCCCGGCGTGCCGGTGGGCAACGAGGAAGGCGAGATCATCTCGGCCGCGCTGGGCTCCAAGCGCGCCATCCTGCTGTCGCACCACGGCATGCTGATCGCGGCGGGTTCGGTGGAAGAGGCCTGCGTGCTGGCCCTGCAGTTCGAGCGCGCCGCCCGCATGCAGCTGCTGGCCATGGCCGCCGGCAAGATCCAGCCCATTCCGCCGGCGCTGGGCCGCGAGGCGCATGACTGGATCCTCACGCCCAAACGTTCGCAGGTCGGCTTCTCTTACTATGCGCGGCGCGCGCTGCGGGCGCATCCCGACGTGCTGGCCTGATGGCGGCTGCGGGCGGGGCCGGCTCGACGGCAGGGCCGGATTAGGGCATGCTTACCGGTCGTATTCCGCGACCGTATTTCCGCAACCCTGCCCATGATAGACCTGCCGCACCGCCTGCGCGCCCTGCGCCGCCAGCAAACCCTGTCCCTGGAACAGCTGGCGCAGCGCACCGGATTGACCAAGAGCTACCTCTCCAAACTGGAGCGGGGCCTGAGCGAGCCCTCCATTTCCACCGTGCTGCGGCTGGCGGAAGCCTATGGCCTGGGCGTGTCGGAGCTGGTGGGCACGGACGATGCCGCGCAGGAAGAAGTGGTCAGCGTGGTGCGGGTGGCGGATCGCGAGGCCTTGCAGCGCCGGGGGCTGGGTAGCGAGTATCACTATGAGTCGCTGGCCGGCCGTCGCAAGGTCAAGGCGATGGAGCCTTTCGTGGTGCATCCGCCCCGCGATTTTCCCGATGCGACCGCGGTGTTTCCGCACCCCGGCGAGGAATTCCTGCTGGTGCTCAAGGGCGCCATCGAGGTCCATGTGGGCGAACGCCAGTTCCGCCTGGAGACCGGGGATTCCGTCTATTTCGATTCCGAACTGCCGCACCGCATGCGCACCGTCAGCCGGGCCATGGCCGAGGTGCTGGTGGTGGCCGCGCACTGAGCCAGCCGTCGGACTCATCATCCATCCGCATACAGGAATTGCCATGAAGAACGACCAATCGCGGCTCGCCCGCATCGACGCCGGCCCCATGAAGAATCCCGTGCCCGGCAAGCCGCGCCGCCCGATCTCGGGCGATGCCGCGTTCCGCACCGTGACCGCCTTCGAAGGCAATGGTGGCAAGGCCGAGGCCGGTGTCTGGGAAAGCACTGCCGGCGTGTTCCAGTCCAACACCACGGGCTATATCGAGTTCGGCTACATCGTCGAGGGCTCGGCGCGCCTGGTCGATCCGGACGGCACCGTGCACGAGTTGACCGTGGGCGAAGCCTTCGTCATGCCCGAAGGCTATGCCGGCCGCTGGGAAGTGGACCAGTTCGTCAAAAAAATCTATTTCATCACCCGCATGTAGCGCCGCGTAAACCGCGGCAGCCCAGGAGCCAGCCCCATGAGCGCAATCCCCGCCGTTACCGCGCAGGTGGATATCGTTTCCGTCCAATCCCAGGTCGTGTATGGCTGCGTCGGCAACAACGCCGCCATGCCGGTCTTCCGCAAGGCGGGCCTGCACGCGATCGCGGTGCCCACCGTGATCCTCAGCAACACGCCGCACTATCCGACCTTGCACGGCGGCGCCGTGCCGCTGGACTGGTTCGAAGGGCTGTTGCAAGGCCTGGACGAGCGCGGCGTCACCAGGACCGCGCGCGCGGTGGTGTGCGGATACCTGGGCCAACCGGGGCAGGCCGGGCTGCTGGCCAACTGGCTGCCGTCGCTGCGCGCCTCGCGGCCGGACCTGAAGGTGCATATCGATCCCGTCATGGGCGACCGCAACGACGGCCTGTATGTCAACGAAGGACTGGTCGAGCAGTACCGGGACCTGTTGGTGCCGCTGGCCGACGGCATGACGCCGAACCACTTCGAGCTGGAATTGCTGGCGGGGCGCGCCCTGTCGTCAATCGACGAGGTGGTGGCCGCCGCGCGCGAACTGATCGCGCGCGGTCCGGACTGGATCGTGGTGACCAGCGCCGCGCCCATGGCCGCGGCGGCCGGCACTTTGCAGCTGGCGGTGGTGACGCGGGATCAGGCCACCGTCGTGACGCACCCGGAGATCGCGATACCGCCCTCGGTGCACGGCACGGGCGACGTGTTCATGGCCAGCGTGACGGCGCGGCTGCTGAACGGGCAAGAGCTGGTCGAGGCGGTGCGGGAGGCCGCCGCCCAGGTCACGGTGGCGCTGGAGCGCACCCGCGAACTGGGCTGGGAAGAACTGGCGGTGGAAGGCTAGGGCACCAGCGACAGGCCGACGCGGAATTGCGATTCGTTGCGCTGGTTGTAGCCCAGCAGCGTTTCGCCGTAGCCGTTGAAGTACTGCAGATGCAGGTAGCCGTTCATGTTGAGCCAGGTGCGCTGCAGCGGCCAGGCGAAATCCAGCTGGGTGGTGCGGCGCTTCTGATCGCCCTGGCGATACATGGCCGAAATGACGGCGCCGTTGTCCTGGGCCCAACGCAATTGCCAGTCGACATGGCCGGCGTAGTCGGCATAGTCGCTGTTTTCGCTGGCGACGCCGAAGTAGGCCTTGACCCTGGGGGCGAAGGTGAGCGTGCTGCCGCCGTCGAAGCGGTAATGGAAGCGCGGTTCGATGTAGCCGTCGTTGAGCGAACGCGAATCCGCGCCGTCCTTGCCGTTGGAATTGTGCTCGACGCCGGTGTTCATGCCGAAGCGCCAGTTCTGGTTGGCGGACGTCCAGATATTGTCGGACAGCCAGAAGCCGCTGGGGTTGAAGGTGGTGTCGATGAAGGGCATGGAATCGCCCTGCAGGTCCCACAGCGAGGTCTGCGTGTACGCCAGGTAGAAGTTCTCGTCCCAGGTCGCCGGGCGGTCGCCCGCGGGGTTGAAGAGACGGTACTTGGCGCTGATCTGAAAACGCGCGGTGGTCTGGCCGCGGGTGCCGATGTCGAAGTACACCGGCTTGTATTCGGAGACCGAGCTGCGGAAGCGGTCGAACGCGGTCTGCTGCTGCACGGTCGGCACCACGGACGCATCGGGCGAGGGGCCGCCTTCGGGCGACGCGCCGACCGCAGCCACGGCGGCAGCGGGCACGGGCTCGCCGCTGACGGCGTCGACGACCGGGCCGCGCGCGGGCGTGCTGGCCAGCGTGCCGCTGTCGCGGCCGGTGGCGTCCAGCGCCATCATCGCGGGCTGGCCTTCGATGGACACAGCTTGCAGGCCCTGGGCCGTGGCGGGTACGACAGCGGTCCAGGCCATGCGCGCGAAGTTGTTGACGGGCACGCTGAAGCTGGCCGTGCCGCCGCGCAGCTTGGCCAGGCTGCGCACGATCTGGCCGTCCTGGCCGCGCCATTGCAGCACCAGTTCGGGCGGCGCTTCCCAGGTGGAGCGGGAGGTGCCTTCGTTGAAGTACACCGCCTCGATGGTGACGGTTTCTCCCGGGGCGGCCGAGGGGCGATCCAGCCGGTACGACACGCCCGCGGTGGCTGCGCCCGCCAGACCCATGGCCAGGGCGGCGGCTAGGGTGCGCAGGGGGAGGGCGGATCGTGCTGGACGGCTGATGGTCATCGGGTCATAACGTAGTTTTGTGACCAGGAAATGTAGCATCGACCCCCGCTACAGTTTGTAAGGCTGGCTAATCGTATGTAGAAAGCGTAAGCCCCCGCGCATGGCGGGGGCTTGCGTGGACAGCGTTGCGCGCGGGCTTATTCGCCGAACTTGATGCCCTGGGCCAGGGGCAGATGGCGCGAATAGTTGATCGTGTTGGTCGCGCGGCGCATGTAGTTGCGCCAGGCGTCCGAACCCGATTCGCGGCCGCCGCCGGTTTCCTTTTCTCCGCCGAAGGCGCCGCCGATCTCGGCGCCCGAGGTGCCGATGTTGACGTTGGCGATGCCGCAGTCCGAACCGGCCGCCGACAGGAAGGTCTCGGCTTCACGCAGGTCATTGGTGAAGATGGCCGACGACAGGCCTTGCGGCACGCCGTTCTGCAGGGCCAGCGCCTGGCTGAAATCGGCGTAGCGCATCACATACAGGATGGGCGCGAAGGTCTCGTGGCAGACCACGTCGGTCTGGCCCGGCATTTCGGCGATGGCGGGCCGCGCGTACCAGGCGTCGGGATACTGCTCGGCCAGCACGCGCTCGCCGCCCGTGACCTTGCCGCCCTGTTCGCGCGCGGCCGTCAGCGCGGCCTGCATGGCGTCGAAGGACACGCGGTCGATCAGCGGGCCGACCAGCGTGGCGCTGTCCAGCGGATTGCCGATGGTGGCGCTGGCATAGGCCTTATGCAAGCGTTGCACCAGGTCGTCGGCCACGCTTTCGTGCACGATCAGGCGGCGCGTGGTGGTGCAGCGCTGGCCGGCCGTGCCGATGGCGCCGAACACGATGCCGCGCGCGGCCATGTCCAGATCGGCCGTGGGACCGACGATGATGGCGTTGTTGCCGCCCAGCTCCAGCAGCACGCGGCCGAAGCGTTGCGCCACGCGGGGGCCCACCTGGCGTCCCATGCGGGTCGAGCCAGTGGCCGACACCAGCGCCACGGCGTGCGAATCGACCAGCGCCTCGCCGATGTCGCGGCCGCCAATCAGCACTTCGGACAGGCCGGCGGGCGCATCGCCGAAGCGCTGCGCGGCCTGGGCGAAGAGCGCCTGGCAGGCCAGCGCGGTCAGCGGGGTTTTCTCCGACGGCTTCCAGACCACGGCGTTGCCGCAGACCAGCGCCAGCGCGGCGTTCCAGGACCACACGGCCACCGGGAAGTTGAACGCGCTGATCACGCCGACCACGCCCAGCGGATGCCAGGTTTCCATCATGCGGTGGCCGGGGCGCTCGGAAGCGATGGTCAGACCGTAGAGCTGGCGCGACAGGCCTACGGCGAAGTCGCAGATGTCGATCATTTCCTGCACTTCGCCTTCGCCCTCGGCCACGATCTTGCCCGCTTCCAGGCTGACCAGGCGGCCCAGCTCGCGCTTGTGCTGGCGCAGCGTTTCGCCGAACAGGCGCAGCAGCTCGCCGCGGCGCGGCGCGGGCACGTCGCGCCACGCCAGACTGGCCTGGCGCGCACGGGTGATGGCGGAATGGGCCTGGGCCACCGTGTGCTCATGGACCTGAGCCAGCTCGGCGCCGTCTATCGGGCTGCGCGCGCGCAGCGTGCCGCCCGCGAGCGATTCCGGGTTCAGCCCGAGCGCGCGCAGGATGTCTTGGGGAGTGTCCATGCCGGTTCCTTGGGTTGCCTGCGAAGAGCCTGTCTTCGCTTAAGGGTTATGCCTAAGTGGCGATTCTGGAAAAAAATTTACTATACGAAACTCCAGCGTGAATTGCGAAACCTTTTTAACCAAGGCAGCACTCATACGAAGGTGGATCCGTGGCGGAACCTCTGCTGGTAGTCCAGGCAGTCACCAAGACCTATCAACGCGACGGGCAGGCCCCGCATCTGGCGTTGGACGGCATCGACTGCCAGCTCGGCCGCGGCGAGGTCATGGTGGTGGTCGGCCCGTCTGGATCCGGCAAGAGCACCTTGCTGCGCACGCTCAACGGCCTGGAGAGCATCGACAGCGGCGCCATCTGCGTGGACGGCGTCTCGCTCACGGACCCGGCCACCGACGTCAACCGCTGGCGCACCGAAGTCGGCATGGTGTTCCAGCACTTCAACCTGTTCCAACACCGTACTGCGCTGGACAACGTCGCGCTACCCCAGCGGGTGGTGCGCGGGCGTTCGCGCGCCGACGCCGAACGCTACGCCCGCGAACTGCTGGGCCGCGTCGGCATGGGCGACTACGGCGCGCGCTATCCCAGCCAGCTCTCCGGCGGCCAGCAGCAGCGCGTGGCGATCGCGCGCGCGCTGGCCATGGACCCCAAATTGATGCTGTTCGACGAGGCCACCTCGGCGCTCGACCCCGAAACCGTGGGAGGCATTCTCGAACTGATGCGCGCGCTGGCGCGCGACGGCATGACCATGGCCGTGGTGACCCATGAAATGGGCTTCGCGCGCGACGTGGGCGACCGCGCGCTCTTCATGGACGCCGGCCGCATCGTGGAAATGGGCACGCCGGACGAGGTGTTTGGTCACCCCAGGGAAGCGCGCACCCGCGCCTTCCTGGAGAAGATTCTGTAGTCCCTAGCAGCAAGGAAGCAACGGGTCGTCCGCATGCGCGGCGCCCGGCGGTAACCAGGGCCGGTCCGGCTGATCCGGGCGCTGCCGGCGCACTGTGCTTTGCCCGGAACGACGTGAGTCCATTCACCACAAGGGGTAGGAAATGCTGAAAATCAAACAATGGCTGGGCGTGGCCGGTATCGCCCTGGCGGCCGCCAGCGTCGCCTTGCCCGCGCAGGCCGACGAGCTGGGCGACATCCTCAAGCGCGGCGAGCTGCGCGTCGCGGTGCAGACCTCCGGGCCGCTGATGAGCTTCATGGACAAGACCGGCAAGCGCACCGGCCTGGCGGTGGAAGTGGCCAAGCGCATGGCCGACGACCTGGGCGTGAAGCTGGTGCTGCAGGACTACGAGTGGAAGGGGCTGATTCCGGCGCTCTTGTCCGGCAAGGCCGACATGGTGGCCGCCGACATGACGCCCACGCCGCAGCGCGCCGCGCAGGTGCTGTTTTCCACGCCGATGTTCTACGCCGACACCGTGGCCGTGGTGCCCAAGGATTCGCCCTACAAGTCCTACGAGGAACTCAACAAGGACGGCGTGACGGTGGGCGTGCTGGGCGCCAGCACCTATGCGGAAGTGGGCAAGAAGATGCTGCCCAAGGCCACCATGAAGGAATTCTCGGGCGGCAGCGCGCCGGTCGGGCAGGCCCTGTCCAGCGGCCGCCTGGACGCCGGCATCATGTCCTTGTCCACCGCCAACCAGTTCCTGGTCGACTTCGGCAACCTGCGCGTGCTGGACGGCATCATGGTGCGCGAGCCCCTGGCCTTCGCCGTCGGCCCCAACGCCTTCCGCCTGAAGTTCTGGCTGGACAATTGGCAGACGCTGAAAACGGCCGACAACACGCTGCCCGAACAGGTGAAGTACTGGTACTCGACCGACTGGAAGAAAGACCACTAAGCCCATGGACTGGCTGCTCGATTTCTATAACTGGCGCATCGTCAGCCAGTACACGGGCCAGTTCGCCACCGGCCTGGCCAATACCCTGATCGCGGCGGGCGCAAGCCTGGTGCTGTCGGTGCTGGCCGGGATTCCGCTGGCGCTTGCCCATATGTCGCCCCGCGCCGCCGTCTGGCGGCCGGTGGCGGCCTATGTGCAATTCATCCGTTCCACCCCCTTGCTGGTGCAGATCTACCTGGTCTATTACGCGGTGCCCATGCTGGTGCCGGGGGCCAAGGGCTGGAGCGAGATGCTGCTGGGCATCCTCGCCATGACGCTGCACCATGCCGCCTACATGAGCGAAATCATCCGCGTGGGCATCGAATCCGTGCCGCGCGGCCAGATCGAAGGCGCCAAGGCCTGTGGCATGAATTACCGTCAGCGCCTGCGTTACGTGGTGCTGCCGCAAGCCTTTGCCAATACGCTGCCGCCGCTCTTGGGCCAGACCGCCGTGCTGATCAAGGACACCTCGCTGCTGTCGCTGATCACGGTGTTCGAACTGGTCGCGGCCGGCGTGCAGATGAACAGCGACCGCATCGTGCCCAACGAAAGTTTCCTGACCATCGCGGCCGGCTATCTGCTGATCTATGCCTGCATGCTGCTGCTGTCGCGGGGCGTGAGCACCTGGCTGGCGGGTCCCGCCTGGAACGCGAGGTAAGCATGTTCGACTCCTATATTTCCACCGCCGGCGTCGTGCTGCCTTTCCTGCTGAAGGGCTTCTGGGAGACCTTGAAGATCTCCTTCGTGGCCATCATCGCCGGGTCCCTGCTGGGCTTCGTGATTGGCGTGATCCGCAGCTACCGTATCCGCGGCGTGCACCAGTTGCTGGGTCTGTATATCCACATCCTGCGCGGCACGCCGTTCCTGGTGCAGCTCTACATCTTCTATTTCGTGCTGCCCAGTACCGGCATCGAAATGCTGCACTGGGATTCCGGCACGGCGGCCTTCGTGTCGCTGTCGGTCTACACCTCCTGCTATGTCGCCGAGATCGTCATGGGCGCGATCCAGGCCGTGCCGCGCGGCCAGACCGAAGGCGCGATGACGTTGGGCCTGAGGCCGTTCCAGATCCTGCGCCTGGTCATCCTGCCGCAGGCCATGCGCCTGATCGTCCAGCCCATGAGCGGCGTCTACGTCATGCTGATCAAGAGCACCGCCATCCTGTCGGTGGTCGGCATTACCGAGCTGACGCGGCAAGGCGAGGTCTTCATCATCACCTTCCCGGCCAAGTCGCTGTTCATCTACGGCATGATCGCCGCCATCTACTTCATTTACTGCTACCCGCTGCTGCGCCTGGCCAACTGGCTGGAAAAACGCCTGACGGGCGGCTTGCAGGGCGCGGGCCTGAACTGATGCCGACCGCCATGGCTTCCGAGTACATCGACACCTATTACAAGCGCACGCTGGCCGACAGCGAGACCCGCTACGCGCCCCTGTCCGGCGCGTCCAGCACCGATGTCTGCGTGGTCGGGGCAGGAATGGCGGGCCTGTCCGCCGCGCTGGAGCTGGCCCGCCGCGGCCGCGACGTGACCTTGCTGGAAGGGCGGCGCATTGCCTGGGGCGCTTCGGGGCGCAACGGCGGCTCCGTCTCGCCGGCATTCTCCGCCGGGGCCGACGCCATCCGGAAACACGTCGACGAAGACCACTACCGCAAACTCTATCGGCTGTCGATGGAGGGCGTGGAGATTATCCGCAACAACATCCGCGATCTGGACATTGCCGAGGCCCGCAAGGTCGACGGCCGGCTGCGCGTGGTGCGCTACGAGGCGACCGACGCCCTGCGGCAATGGTGCGACAGCCAGCAACGCGACTTCGGCCGCGACGTGCGCCTGCTGAGCCGCGGCCAGGTCCGCGAACGCCTGCTGTCCGACGTCTACTTCCAGGGCGTGGAGGACCCCACGTCCTTTCACTTCCATCCCCTGAACTACGCCCGCGCGCTGGCCCGCGAGTGCGCGCGCCTGGGTGTGCGCATCCACGAGGACTCGCCCGTCACGCAGGCGACGCTGGATGGCGCGGTCAAGCGCCTGCAGACGGAGCACGGCCAGGTCGATGCCCGCAGCGTGGTGCTGGCCACCGGCGGCTATACCGAGGGCGTGGTCCCGGCGCTGCGCCGCGCGATGCTGCCCATCGCCACCTATATCATGCTGACCGAGCCGCTGGGCGACCGGGTGCAGGAAGCCATCCGCACCACCGCCGCCATCGGCGACGACCGGCGCGCCGGCAACTATTACCGGGTGCTCGACGGCGGCCGCATCGGCTGGGGCAGTAGAATCACCACCCGTGTCTACGACCCGCCCGATCTGGCGGAGTCGCTGCGCCGCGAACTGCTCTCCGTCTATCCCCAATTGCAGGGGCTGCGCGTGGAAACAGCGTGGTCGGGACGCATGGCCTACGCGCGGCATCTGATGCCGCAGATCGGCCAGCTGTCGCCGGACGTCTGGTACTGCACGGCGTTCGGCGGACACGGCATGAACACCGCGTCGATCGGCGGCCGGGTGGTCGCCGAAGGGATCGCGGGGGACACCCAGCGCCACAAGCTGTTCGCCCCGTTCGGGCTGGCCTGGAACGGCGGCAGCCTGGGCATGGCGGCGGTGCAACTTACTTATTGGTCTTACCAGGCGCGCGACTGGTGGCGGGAGCGGCGGTCGCGGGCATGACAGGGTGCATAGATGGAAGGCAACAAACAGAGCGTGTTGGCACAACGGCTGCGAGCCTTGCGCCAGGCGCGGGCGTGGACTTTGAAGCAGGCGGCCGCGGCCACCGGCGTGTCCGCGTCCACGTTGTCCAAGATCGAAAACAGCCTGCTGTCGCCCACCTATGACAACCTGATCAAGATCGCGGCCGGCCTGGAACTGGACGTGGCCGAACTCTTCACCGCGTCCGACGCCCACATGGGCACCGGCCGCCGCAGCCTGAGCCGCCAGGGGGAAGGGCGCCAGTACGAAACCCCGTACTACGACCACCGCCTGCTGTGCACCGCGCTGTCGCACAAGCGCATGATGCCGTTCCATACCCGCGTCAAGGCCCGTTCCTTCGACGAATTCCACGACTGGAGCCGCCACCGCGGCGAGGAATTTGTCTACGTCCTGGAGGGCGAGGTCGAGCTCTACACCGAGTTCTACGAACCTGCCCGCCTGAAGGCCGGGGAAAGCTTCTACATAGACAGCCGCATGGGCCATCGGGTGATCAGCCTGAGCCCGGAGGATGCCCTGGTGCTGTGGGTGTCGACCCATGCGGACATCGGCGAGGAATAGGGCTTGCGCGGCAGCGATTCCTGCCGCGCCGCCCAAGCCGCCCGCAACAAGGTAAAATGCGGCGCCCGGATCCTTTCCGGGTCATCACTACACCGCGCGGCAGTAGCTCAGCTGGATAGAGCACGGGCCTTCTAAGCCCGGGGTCGGGGGTTCGAGCCCCTCCTGCCGCGCCAAAATCTCCCGCAAGATCAAACGCTTACGAGCGGTTTTGATTCGCTAGCATGGCAAGCGTTAGAACTACATAGCCAGCGTTAGAACTTTACTCAGTCGCAGATGCCCGTTTTACGCGTCGTCGGTCGTAGTGCCGGTGAGTGGTCGCAGGGTTTGCGTGCGCGGCAAAATCGTATGCATCTGCCTCGTGTTTTTGCAGCTTCGAAGTGATTGCGGCGGGTCGAATGTCCTGGAGGTTGAAGTACATCGCGTGCGCAGTGAGGCTCTTCTCGCTAACCGCCGGATCGTAGGTCTGAATCCATACCAGCATGGCATCTTTCCAGGTTGAAGCCCATCCCCATCGTGTATAGGAATCGCTTCGTTTCGTTGGCGCGAACAGGTACGGGCTGTCTTGGCCCTGACGGTCGAGAGAGCGGGCCACGACACAGCGCAACCGTGTGGACCAAGTCCGCTCCTTTTCGGTGATGACTTCGCCCTTCCGGCCCCATCTTCCCGAAGAACTTGGCGAGGTTTTCGTACATGGCCTTTCGGATCTTGCGGCCGTCCTTTGATTGGTCTGCGTAGTATTCCGGATCTACCTGAAGTTCGAATCGCTCGATCATGTCGGCGACCGAGCCTGCAACCACTACGCCTTCCTGAATCTCAATGGCAGCACGGCTGGCCTTTCGTTCAGCAGCAAAGCGTGCTTCTCGGTCCCCGACATCACATGACGTCAACGTTTGGGACCGGCCATCCATGTGTTTGTAAATCCAGCTAATACGCTGCTTGCCGACGCGCTTGTACAGCGGTGGTACTGCGGTTTTCTCCCATGCCGGCGAACGCTTCTCGGTTTGGCGCGCCGGCGAGGTTGGTTTTTTGCGGGCCATCTGATACTCCAAGTTTCTTATCTCGATAGGCCCGCAGAACCCGCGAGACACCATTTTTGTCGATGGCGTAGCGCCATCCATGTCGATCGAGCCAGCGCGCCATCATTGCTCGTTGATTCGGCCTGCACCCGACCAGTGCGACCAGGTCAGACGCCGATAGATATTCGTCTATCTTGGCCTCCAAAACGAAGCCCACGCTAGGTGGGCTTGCTGAACAATGATGCTTCGACTGAGGTGCCATCAGCGGCACCCTCGGGGACGCTTGGCCCGGTTCGGAATCAGCAGCCCCGCGGCGATGCCTATGATGATTGCGAGCGGGACCGCGAGTGCATAGAGTGCTGTCATGATTGCTCCGGTTGCGCAGACAGGGCGGCGCGGCCTGTTGAGCGTTGGCGAAACGTTGGTAGGATGCTGCTTTCACTTGGGTTGGCGATATGCAAAAGGACCCCACACTTGTTACCGGCCTGGAGCGTCGTCTTGTGGACGCGCAGGACGCCGGTCAGGCCAGCCGCTCGATCGTAGTGGAAGGCCTCGCTGCGTATTGGCCATCGGATTATTGGCCGTCTCTCGCGATCTCCTGGCTGGAAGATGGATTTCCCGTTGACGACGAAATCGCCGCCCTTCTTAATGCCGCGTCGAGCAATCGGGGTTGGTCGCAGCAAGTGAGGCACAGGGCATTTGCTGTGCTGGTCAAATGGAAACGAGCGAGACGTTAGTAGATTCATTTTCCTGAACTCCGAACAGGCTGCGCGTCGTCCTTTGGTGCCTGGGGCTGGGTCTTGAGGGCGCGGATGGTTTTCGTCACATCGGCCATCTTGATGTGCTCGTTCCAGATACCGGTCAGCACGCTGACGGCGGCATCCAGCGCGTCGTTCCACCCTTGATGCACTGCCTCGCTGGCCAGGGGCGCGGCATCCTGACGTTCGTTCAGTACGTCCTCATGAACGACTCGCAGAGGAATTGATTCGTCATCGCGTCAGCCGTCCAGATCGTGGTCATAGCGGCGCACGAACAAGTCCCGCTCGTGCCATGGTTGATTGGCTTCGCCGTCCATGTACGCGATGGTGTAGCTGTCGAAGGGACCGCCATAAGTTGGAACCCATCCGAGCTCGGGATGTTCTATGGCTATGAAGAACGGCCGGCCGGTGATAAGGCATTTCGGCGGAGCCAGATCCTCCTGCGCCTCCCCGGCTACAGGGGCGCTTGCCAGGGCGGCGCGGGCTTGCCAGCCTTCCCATCGGGCGCGGGTCAACGCATGGCCGAATGTGCCGGCGAACATCCCGAAATCATCCCAACCGAGCAACCCCAGCTTGTTGAAGCGGCGAAGGTGATCGAATTCAAACGCCGCCCGCTCATCGGCTACAGGGGCGTGCAGCAGGACGGATTCGATCAACGACTGGAATATGTCCGCGATTTGGCGGAAATGGCGATACGCGGAGGGCCGAAATCCTACTTTGATAGCTTGAATGATCTGGAGAAAGAAAACGGCAAGGACGAGCGTAAAGAACATTGAGCGCATTTCCTCCCCTCCAGGCTGCTCCCTAAGGATCGCGGCTAATGATTGCTGAGGCTGTTCGTTTATCAACTCCTTTGCCAATTGGGCCGTTGGCTTCGATAAGCGCTGAACGCGGCTCCGGCCGAAACCGCATTGCGTGCTGCTATTTGCTGATGCTGCTGAAGTTGACGATATCGAGCAGTTCCTCGAGGAAGCGAACGACGAAATCGAGCATGGCATTGCTCCGTGGGTTGGGTTGAGGTGGTTGATTGCCCCGGATGCGATCCCGGGTTGGCTCCGGTGTTCCGGCTTGCCTTCTACTGCCTGCCACGCGTGGGCACCCCCACGGCTTGCGGATTTTCCGAGCGTCACCGCCACAACGGCCGATGCCCATCGCCTGGGCGGTACTGCTGCCATCATTGGGTCGGGCTGGATTCGAACCAGCGAGGCATGCCTGCCTTCGGACGCGACCGGCGCGCGACCCCATGGCATTGCCGAACCTCGCGTGCGCGTGCGCTCAACTGCTGAGGGACCGACGAAGGTACCGACACTTGCTAAGCCATGCGGATTAAGTAGTAGGCAGCTTGCGCAATAGGCATGTGCAAGGCACATTCTTAACCAAACCAGCCCACTTTTCCAGGACGGTCTATTGCTATGGATTACCTGAAAGTTATCTTGGCAAGTCTGACGTCCGGAGCGGTTGTGGCGGCCATAGGCACCTTCGTTTTTCAGGCAGTTTTTTCTCGGTTGCTCGATACGCGGATGGAGATCTTTAGGCAGCAGCTCCAGGTTGATGCAAAGGTGCGAGAGCTGACCCTCCAATCTCAAATTGAGTTTCGCGAGAGGCAGCTCGGGGAGTTCTACGGCCCCATCTATGCTCTGCTCAAACGTGGCGAGCCGATTTATCGTTTGTGGCTTGAGGAGCGCCTCGCTGAAATAGATGATGAGATCAGGCGGCTTTTTATGGAGACCAACAACACAATTGTGGAGATCATCCTGAAAAAATCACACCTCGTTGCTGGCGAACAAATACCGGGATCCTTCACGCTCTTTTTGACCCACGTAGCAGTTTGGCACGGTTACCTGGATAAAACGGGTGGTGGTATACCACTCACCCAAGAGGAGTTTCCCGAGGCATATTACCCAGTTGGTTTCGAAGAGGAGATCTTTGAAACTACTGAGCGACTTAAGCGGGAACTCTTTGAGCTTCACAAGCGCTATGGCCTTCTCAGCCATTCTGGCGCCTAGCGTTGGGCCCATCCATCAATAAAGCGTCTCGAAACTGATTCTGGATCAATGTGGATGCAGGTCAGACCGCTATTGGCCGACTCGGTTCTAGTACACGCTCGTGCACTTGCGCGCACCAGTTGGCTTCGGTATCCGAAACTCACCATCAGAGGCCGACCTATCGCGAGGATAGGAAAAGGTGAGGTATTGAAGGTGTATCTCAAGCCTGGGACCTACGTGTTTGGCGTGCCATTTGGTTCCCTTCAAAGCAAGCCCGGGGCCGGGGGTTCGAGCCCCTCCTGCCGCGCCAAAATTCCTCGCAATTTCAACTGTTTGCTAGACGGAACGTCCGACGGGCCAGCCCTTTCAATGGGAGTCGGGACGAGCTGACCGGATTCCATTCATGGGACCGCGTCAAGTGATCCTGCGCACGGGCAGATTGCGGATCCGCTTGCCGGTCGCGGCGAAGATGGCATTGCACAGCGCGGGCGCCACCGGTGGAACCGGCGGCTCGCCGACGCCGCCTGGCGGCAGGGCGTGGTCGTCGTTGACCAGATGGGTCCGGATCACGCGGGGGGACGCGTTGTGGCGCAGCACTTCATAGTCGTGGAAGTTGCTTTGTTTTACGCGGCCGTTCTCGAAGGTGATCTCGCTGGTGAGCGCCAGGCTCAGGCCCATGATGGCGCCGCCCTCCATTTGCGCGCGGATGCGTTCGGGGTTGATCTGCGGGCCGCAGTCCATCGCCATGTCCACGGCAACGATGCGCACCTCGCCTTTCTCGTCCACGGCCACTTCAACCACCGTGGCTGTGTAGCTCATGAAGCTGTAGCAGAATGCCAGGCCCAGGCCATGCCCTTTGGGCAGCGTTCTACCCCATTCCGCACCCTTGCACGCCGCTTCGATTACGCCACGCAGGCGGCCCGTGTCGTAAGGGTAGCGCTCGGGGGATTCCGAGTAATTCCAGGTGTCGGCCAGTGCGCCCGGATCGATCCGGCGCGCCGGGCCGATAAGGTCTAGCGCGAACTCTCTCGGGTCTTTTTCCGCGCGGTGGGCCAACTCGGCAATGAAGCACTGCGCCGCAAAGGCATGCGGGATGTTGGCGACCGAGCGGAACCATCCGATGCGGGCATGGGCCTCCACTTCGGCTGTTTCCACTCGGACGTTCGGAATGCGATACGGCATGTTGATGGCCGACATGGCCGACTCGAACATCTGCTGGCCTTTGGCCCCTTCGGAGAAGAGCGAGGCGATGGTGGGGGCGGCGCTACGGTGCAGCCAGGATTGGACCTGCCCGCTCTTGTCCAGGACGGCTTCCAGGCGCTCGACCGACACGGTATGCAAGTAGTCATGATGGATGTCGTCCTCGCGCGTCCATACCAGCTTGACTGGCGTGCCTTCGGGCATGGCGCGGGCCACAATCGCGGCTTCGTCCACAAAGTCGGGCTTGGACTTGCGGCCGAACCCCCCGCCCAGCAGCAAGACATGGACCTTGACGTTGGCGGGTTCCAGTTTCAGCCGGGCAGCGACGGCATCGCGCGCCGCGACGGGGTTCTGAATGGAAGTCCAGACTTCGGCGCTGCTGCCTTTGATCTGAACGGTGGCCACCGGCGGCTCCATCGAGGCGTGGGCCAGGTGGGGAACGTAGTACTCCGCGGCCAGGCGCTCGGCCTCGGGCGCTTTGGCCCAGGCTTGCCCGGCATCGCCTTGGTTGCGTATCGCCTTACCCGGTTTGCGCGCCGCGGATTCCAGTGTCTGGTGGTAGGCGGCTGAATCGTAGCTGCCGTTGGGACCGTCGTCCCATTCGATGACCAGCGCATCGCGGCCCTGGCGCGCAGCCCAGGTGTTGCGAGCGACGACCGCGACGCCGCCCAGGGGCTGGAACGCGGGCGCGCCTTTCATCGCGGGAATTTCCACGACTTTCAGCACTCCGGGCACGGCCAGCGCGCGGGCGTCGTCGAAGCGGCGCAGTTTGCCGCCGACGACAGGCGGGCGCGCCACCACGGCATAGACCATGCCGGGCAGGTGCATATCCATGCCATAGGTCGCCTGGCCTTTGCCGATGGCTTCCAGGTCCACGAGGCGTACCTGGTCCTTGCCTATGTAGCGGAACTCGCTCCTGGCCTTGAGTTTGAGCGCGTCGCCAGTGGGAACAGGCTGCCTGGCAGCGTCAGCCGCCAGCTCGCCATAAGTCAACCGGCGCCCGGTAGGCTGATGCTGCACCTCGTGCTGCACGGCCTTGACCTCGGCGAGAGGAACGGACCACCGTGCCGCCGCCGCCGCTTCGAGCATCTGGCGGGCTGCCGCGCCGACGCGCCGCATGGGCATCAAGAAGTGGCGGACGCTGCGCGAGCCATCCACGTTCTGGTTGCCGTAGCGCACTTCATCGGCTTGCGCCTGTATGACCTTGACGCGGTCCCAGCGCGCTTCCATCTCGTCGGCCACCACCATGGGCAGGCTGGTGCGTACTCCCGTGCCCATTTCAGCGCGGTGCGCGACGATGGTAACGGTGCCGTCCGCGCCTATGCTGACGAAGACCAGCGGGTCGTCCACCGTGCCGCCGGGCATGCTGTCAGCGCCGTACTTCTGCACGGTGGCCTCTGCGGCCCAGGCTGTCGTGATCAATCCCTTGGATGTGACGGCCAGGGTCAGCGCGCCCAGGCCGCCCTGCAGAAAGCCACGCCGGGAAAGCTGAGCGGTGTGCGTCATTGCTTGCCTCCCTGGGCCAGGCGCTTGGCAGCCTGCTGGATGGCGGCGCGGATGCGAGGGTAGGTGCCGCAGCGGCAGATATTGCCGCTCATGGCGTCTTCGATGTCTTGATCAGTCGGCTGGGCGGTGGCTTTGAGCAGGCTTACCGCGGTCATGATCTGGCCTGCCTGGCAGTAGCCGCACTGAGCGACGTTCTGCTCTATCCAGGCTTGTTGCACTGCCTGGCCGACAGTATCCGCCTCCATCCCTTCGATAGTGGTGATACTGTGGCCGGCCACGGCCGAGAGCGGGGTGACACAGGCGCGGATTGGCGCGCCGTCCATGTGCACCGTACAGGCGCCGCACAAGGCCATGCCACATCCGAACTTGGTGCCGGTCATGCCGAGTTCGTCCCGCAGGGTCCAGAGCAAGGGCGTTTCGCCCGGGACGTCGACATCCTTCGCCTGGCCGTTGATTTGAAGTTGGGTCATCGTGGAATCCGAGGAGGCGCCTTGCATCAGGCGTGGGTGAACCTCCCCTTTATATCGGAATTCCGCTTAAGGTTTCCAGAAAAATTCACCCGTTTCTGGAATGCCCGTATCAGCGCGACCACTTCATCCAGATGCGTTGCCAGCAACCGGCGGCCGCCGTCCAACGGGTGGAGTTTGGCATTCGGCAGGGTGTGCGGATAGGCGCGGGCGAGGCTGCGTTTACCCGGCTGCCTCGCCTACTGGCTGAACTCAAACACATAACTATTCGCCGACCCGGCCGCGCGGTTGTACAGCGGGCACCAGCCGTTCACCGGCGCAACCTCGCAATACCGGTTGCGGCCATACACCTGGGCGATCTTCCAGCCCTGGGTCTTGTCGGCGCGTTCCAGCAGATACTGCATGCGCACGCCGCGTTCCTTGCGGTCGCGCTCATCGTTGTCCACGGTGAAGCCAGGCGTCGACGGGGTGGTGTTGCGGATCTGCGCAACGACGAAGGCGCGTGTGTCGGATTGGACGTCGACGCTGACGACGCTGCGCTCGTAGGTTTCAACGCTGCATTTCTCGTCGCCGTTCTGCCGGGCCTGGAGCTGCGCCGTGGTTAAGGAGTCCTCGGCGGAGCTGAACGGGCGGTACAGCTCGGCCAGTTCCTTGCAGGCGGTGGCGGTGTAGCGGTCGTGCGCTACACGGACCTGCCACCAGGATTTCACCGCCGCTTCCGGGGTGTCGGCTGCCAGCTGCATTTGCGGCGCGGCGGCTTGAAGCCGTTCCCAGGGTGTTTCTTCCTGTTTGGAGCAACCCGTCAAGGCGATTGCCAGGACGAGCAGTAGGGCGGGCTTGGTCACGGTACTGAATCGGGTAAACAAATCGGGGGCACCATGATACCCCTTCCGCCTTGGCGGCCGCCGGTCAGCCGGGACGCAGCGCCCGCTTGTACGCTTCCAGGGTGCTGAACATCTTGCCCGCCAGCCGGAAGTTCGCGTCAGCAAAGGCGCGGGCGTTGCCGACCATGGCCCCGGTTTGCGCGGGGTTGCCGCGGATCCGCATGATGCGCTCCGCGTAGCCGGCGATGTTGCCCGGCGGCGCCAGCCAGCCGGTCTGGCCTGGCGTGACGATTTCCGGCAGGCCGCCGACGTCGCTGGCGACTACCGGACGGCGCGCCGCAAACGACTCGGGCACGACGCGGGACCAGGCTTCGGTGGCCGAAGGCACCAGCACCACATCGGCGGCGCGAATCATCTCAGCAACATTGTTGCGATGGCCGGCAAACACCACATGCCCGGATAGGCCCAGATCGACGGTCAGCTGGTGCAGGGCATAGGCATAGGGCTTGGTGCTGGCCGTGGGCATGCCGACCACCAACGCAGTGGCGGGCAGGCCCTGGGCGCGCAGCCGCTGCACCACGCGCAGCAGGTCGGCCTGGCCTTTCTCGGGACGCAGCATGCCTATGGTGGCGATGACGCAGGCGCGGTCGGGAGCGCGTATGCCCAAGGCTTGCCGGGTGTGCAGGCGCGCTTGCGGGGCGTCGTCCGATTGGAAGAACTCGTCGGCGGCCCATTCTCCGACCACGCTGACCTGTTCGGGGGCGGCCAGGCGCGCGGCCAGGATTTCCTGCTTGCCCTGCAGGCTGGTCGCGATAACGTGGTCGCAGCCGAGCTTCCATTCCAGCCGGCGCCGTGGCGAGCTGCGCATGGGCTTGGCGAAATGGCGCGTCCTGACGACCGCGCACAGATCGCGGCACAACGCGGCGGTCTTGCCGTCCGCGCGGCTATGGCTATCGATGATGTCGATGCGCAACGCCTTGACGGCGCGCCGCAGCTTCAGGACCGTGGCCGGCGAGTAGGCGGAGTCGAAGCCTATGTCCACCGCGCGCAGGCCGCGCTGCCGCGCTTCGCGCCCGATTTCGCTGTCGGTGGGAGCGGCGATCGCCACTTCGTATCCATGGCGCTGCAGCCATGCCGATTGCTCGAGGACGCGGAATTCCAGCCCGCCCAGGCTGCGTTCAGCCAGCGTATGCAGGATGCGCATGATGCTCCAAGACTTTGCGGCAGGCGCCCAGCACTTCGTCGGGCGTGATGGAATTGATGCCATCGCGGGGATGGCGGGGAACGACTGCGGCGGAGTAGGGACGGTCCCAGAACCACTCCGGATTGGACTCGTTGAAGACGCCCACGTAGGGCACGCAGGCGCCTTGCGCGATATGCGACGGGCCGCAGTCGTTGGCCACGATCAGGCGCGCGCGCAGCATGATGGCGCTGAGCTCGGGCACCGAGCGGCAGTAGACGACGGAGAATTCCGGGCGCCGCATGGTTTCTAGCCTGTCGCGTTCGGCCATTTCTTGTTCTCCCAGCACGAACAGGAAGCGGGTGTCCTGGCCCAGCAGCAGTTTCAGCCTCTCGGCCAGGCGTAGATAGTTCAGCAGGCTCCAGCGCTTGAACGCTCCGGAGCCTCCGCCCGGGATCATGACCACGTCGGCCGCCTGCCCGGTATGCCGATGCGGATGGGCCAGCATCTGGAAGCAGCGGCGCGCCGCCGCTTCGGCATCGAACTGCCGGTACGACGCCAGCAGTCTCAGATTCGCCAGGCCTATGTATTCGGCGATGTTCTTGCGGTGGCAATGCGTCCAGACCAGATCGCTCATCCGCGCGTTGCGAAAGCCGAACCGCAAGGCCGGCCGCCGCAGCAGGTTGAGCACGCCGAAGCGTTCGCTGCTGTGATGCAGGCTGACACAGACCGGGGTGTGCTTCTTCAGCGTGCGCAGGTAGTCGCCAAAGGTGGCGGCGCGCACGAACTCGTCGACCCAGGGCACGCCGCGGTAGAAGCCCGCCAGGTCGTCGCGGGCGACCACCCGGATTCGCCTGGATGCCCACCAGGTTTTCAGTTGATAGAGCGCCGGCAGGGCGACGATCTGGTCGCCCAGCCTGGGCTGGCTTCTGACATATACGACGACTTCCGACATGGGCAACCTCGTTTGCACGGCAGTTTTCTGGGGCCCCGGGGGACCGCTGCCGCGCAATGTATCGATCCGATGAGAGGAATCTTTCCGAGGTCCTTTAAGGAGTGTGAAGAACCGGTTGGGCTTGGTGCACACAACTAAACAATTGGGCCTTATGGCGGTTTCTACTCATGCCTTCGTGGCGCGGCTACTTGGAGCCGCCCGTGTTTGGGTACCCCGGAGGCGGCGTGGCGCCGCTGCCCTTGGTGCTGGGCACGTTGTCGTTGGCCTCGCGGTGACGGCCCTGCTTGTCGGTTGTGTGCTTGTCGGACCGGGTGTGGCCGCTCTTGTTCAGATTGGGCGAATTGGTCGGCGTGTTCGGCGTCGCATTCGGCGCGGGCGGCTGCTGTCCGGGCGGCACGGGCTGGTTGGGGGGGACGGCGGTGCCGTCGTTCGGCGTGTTGGACGGCGAGGTGGGCATGGCGGACTGCGCCAGCGCACCGGCCGAAGCCAGTCCGGCGGACAGGGCCAGCGCGTAGGCGAGGGCTCGGATTTTCATAAGTACGCTCCTATGTGGGATAGCGGGATACGACCCGCAAGCGCCATGCCCAGGCTTAGCCACTGGACATGGCGTCGCAAGCGTCGGAAAAATATGCCGGCCAGTGGAATATGTGCGCGGTTCAGCGTGCGACCAGCAAGCCGAACCCGGCCAGCGACGACTCGGCGCGTGAAGCCCAGGCCAGCCATCGGGACAGCCAGAATCGGACCAAGAAGGACGGCCACGTGAGCCAGATCGGTTCGGGCCAGGAGCAAAGCCAGCGCAGCCGCGGCGCTGGCGCACGCAGCAAAGGATGATCCGGCGATGCCCGGCGCGGCGCTGTGCCGGATGGGCACGACGCTTGCTGGATGGGTCATCCCGGATCGGCGCACGGGGCGCCGCCGCAACCGGAGTTCAACGTGGGGATAGGCCCCGCACAGGAGAAACGCATGGAGCATCAAACCAATATTGTTGGCGGGTCCAAGGGTTCGGCGACAGGGCCCGGCCCTGAAGTGATGGCCGCGGACACCCTGGAGGGCAATGACGTGGTCAACACCGCGGGAGAAGGGCTGGGATCCATCAAGGACATCATGATCGACGTGCCGCGAGGACGAGTCGCGTATGCGGTGCTCTCCCGCGGCGGCATCCTGGGGATGGGGGACAAGCTTTTTGCCATCCCATGGGCAGCATTGACCCTGGACACGGACCGCAAGTGCTTCATCCTGAACGTGGACAAGGAGGTGCTGAAGAACGCGCCGGGGTTCGACAAGGATGACTGGCCGAGGATGGCGGACGAAAGCTGGGCCTTGAGCGTGCACAAGTACTACAACCAGGATCCTTACTGGTAGAACCGGAGGGATGAGGAGGGCGGCCGTGAGCCGCCTTTTTTTCGGAGGTTCCGGCCGCCATGCATGGATGAGCCAGGCGTGCGGGCACGCCGCTTGCTGATGTAGCGCACTGCTGCATCCCCTTACCTTCAGGAGTAGCGTCATGGAAAAGTCCGAGCGCGATACGGCGGCGCCTGCCGCCGAGGTTTTGAGCGAGGCTGAACTCAGGGCGCGGCGCACGCTGGAAGCGGCGCGGCGGCTGCTCGATCCCATGGCGGAACCCGCCGCGCCGGTCTCGACGGTCGAGGCGGAACTCAAGCGCTACGTCAGGGAGGCGTATCGCCGCCGTTCGTACAGTTGAACGCTACCGATGCCGCTCGTCCCACACGGACGTGTGCCGGTACTGCTCGGCGCGCGCCAGCGTGCGGTAGAAGTCCGCGCCGACCCGGATCAGTCTTTCCACTTCCTCGCGTCGCAGCCTGGGCTGCAGCGCCGCCAGGCATTCGGCGTAATTGGCCAGTACCTCTGGCCAGTCGTGGAAGTCCCGGTCGATCGCTGGCGTGGCGATCATCTGTGCCAATAGTTCCTCGCGATCCATATGCGGCGATCCATGTGCGTGTTTCGCAGCAAACCTGGGGTTGTGGATAGGTCCGTGGTTTGCGTGCCGGTTCTTGCCTGCGCAGCAAGCGGCATGCCTGGCGCCGCGACTCCTTACCACCCTGCCGCGTAAGCTGGCCGCCGCGGGTCCGCGCCGCCCCAGCGCACGCCGCTATCCAGGTCATGCCTGACCATGCAGACGGCCCCGGCCCGCCAGCTATGCCCCTGCCACCATTTGACGGTATGGCCCATGGCGGCAAGCCTGTCGCCCGTGGTCCGGTCGATCAGGTCCTCGATCATCAGCCGGCCCGGCATGGCGTTGTGCGGTTCGAACGAGGAAGGGAAGCTGAAGCTTGCAAAGCGCGGCGCTTCCACCGCCTGCTGCACGTCCATGCCGAACACCTCCATGTTCAGGAAGGTCTGCAGCATGGCCTGGCACTGCACGTCGCCGCCCGGCGTGCCGAAAGGCATGACGTACTGGCCCGGCCTGATTGCCATCGATGGATTGGGCGTGAGCCGCGGGCGGCGGCCCGGCCCGATGGCGCAGGGATGGCCGGCCTCGGCCCAGGACTGGCTGCCGCGTCCAGAAGCGCAGATGCCGGTTCCGGGGATGACGGGGACGTTGTAGGAGCCGTCGCTGGGCGTGGCCGAAAATGCGTTGCCTTCCCGGTCCACCACCGCCACGTAGGAGGTGTCCAGGCGCGGGTCGGTGCGTGCCATGTCATCGGGGCCGGCGGCGCGCAGGTCGATATCGCGTGCTTGGGGAAGCTGGCCCGCCCGCGGCATGTCCGGACCGGCGCGATCCTGGGCAATCATGGCCAGCCGCGCGCGCGCATATTCCTTGGACAGCAAATCCGCTTGCGGCACCTGGGCATGGCGCGGGTCGGCGTAATGTACCTCGCGGTCGGCGAAGGCCAGTTTGATGGCTTCGGTCAGCAGATGCACGTAGGCGGCGGAATTGTGGCCCAGGGCGCGCAAGTCGCGCGGCTCCAGGATGTTCAGCATCTGCAGCAGCGAGGGTCCCTGGCACCAGAAGCCGCAGCTGTGCAGCTGCGTGCCGTGAAAGTCGGTGGATAGCGCGGTATCCACCTCGACGGAGAAGCCGCGCAGGTCCTCGTGGGTGACCAGCCCGCCTTCTTCCCGGTGGTACTTGACGATGGCCGCGGCGATATCGCCTTCGTAGAACGCGCGGCGAGCGGCGGCCAGGCCCGCCTGCCGGCCGCCGCCGCGATGCGCGCGTTCTTCGTCGGCCATGTACTGGATGCTGCGTGCCAGGTCAGCCTGGCGGAATATCTGTCCGGCCGCGGGCGGCTTGCCGCCGGGCAGGTAGACGGCGGCGCTGGAAGCCCAGCGGGCGTAGTTCTTTTCGTTCTCCGCCAGCACCTCGGCCATCAGCGGGTACATGACGAAACCCTCGCGTGCCAGGCGGATGGCGCCGGACGCGACCTCGCCGAAGCCCATGGTGCCGAAGCGCTCCAGCGCCGTGATCCAGGCGTCGGGCGCGGCCGGGATGACGGTGCGCAGCACGCCCGCCGGAATCGTGCCGGCGTGCTTTTCCAGGAAGGCTTCCAGGCGCGCGGCCTTGGGCCAGTAACCGAGCCCGGAAATGCTGAACACCGTGCGAGTGCGGGCCTGATACACCAGGATGGGCGCGACGCCGCCGAAGTTGACGATGTCGCTTTGAACCACGCCCAGCGCAATGCCGGCGGCAACGCCGGCGTCGACGGCATTGCCGCCGGCCTGCAGTATGTCCATGCCGGCCTGCGCGGCCAGATAATGGCCGGCAGAGATCATATGGTTCAGGCCCGCCAGCGCGGGACGCATGGAGGAAGGGGCGCTGCCGGCGGTCAGGTCGGGGGCGTGGGTGGGATTGGACATGGAATTCTCTCAACAGGTCATTGCGGCTTGATGCCCAGCTTCTGCGTCACGTCCTGCCAGCGTTTGAACTCGGCTTGCAGGTAGCTTCTGAATTCGTCGGGTGAACTGCCTTCCACCATCACGTCGCGCGCTTCCATGGCAGTGCGCACTTCCGCGCTGGACAAGGCGGCCTTGGTGGCCCGGTACAGGCCATCGACGATTTCGGGTGGTGTGCCCTTGGGCAACAGCAGGCCGTACCAGGAGCCGCCGACGAGGTTCGGATAGCCGCCTTCCTTGGCGGTGGGAATCTCGGGCGCCCGATCCAGGCGCTTGTCGCTGAAGATCGCGAGCGCCTTCAGTTTGCCGTTCCGGATGAAGGGTAGCGTGGTGCCCGGCGTGTCCAGCGTGTACTGCACCTGGCCGGCCATGACGTCGTTGAGCAACGCCGCGCTGCCTCGGTAGGGCACGTTCGTGGTCTTGATCCCGGCATCCATGTTGAGCTGCTCGGAGAAGAAGAAGTTGGCGGTCATGATTCCCGGCGAGGCATAGTTGACCTCTCCGGGGCGGCTGCGCGCGTACGCCACGAGTTCAGGCAGCGTGTTGGGCGGGAACCCCGGATTCGCCACCAGGATGAAGGGACCGCCGCCGATGCGGGTGACCGGGATCAGGTCGTTCATGGGATCGTAGGGCAGGTCCTTGACCGTGAGCGGTGCGCCGGTCAGCGGCGAGGCCGTGGCGAACAGCACGGTGTAGCCGTCGGGCTCGGCCCGCACGACCTGCTGGGTCGCGATGGTGCCGCTGGCGCCGGCCCGGTTCTCGACCACGACGGGTTGCTTGAGTTCCCGGCCCAGTTGCTGCGCCAGCATGCGCGCCACCGTATCCGTGCCGCCGCCCGGCGGGTAGCCGACAATCAGGCGTATCGGCTTGGCGGGCCATGCCTCGGCCTGCGCCGCGCCCGGGTTCGCGGCGGCCAGCAGGCCGGCCAGGCCGCACAAGGCGGCGACGGCGCGGCGGCGCGAACGAAGTGTGGCGAGTGCTCGAGTAATCATGGATACCTCCTGGATTCTTCTTGCTGGCCGATGCCCCAGCCGACCTCGGCCGTGATCGGATCATGCGCCGCCCCGAACTGAAACTGTCCGGCCGCGGCGGCGCAGCCGGACCGTGCCGACTACTTGTTCGCGGCCAGCCCCAGCTTGCGGACGATCTCCGCTTCCAGCGTGTACTGCTGAGCGGCGTAGGCGGCGTAGTCCTTGCCGTCCATGTAGACCAGTTCCTGGCCGTACTGCGTCAGGATCTGTTTGAAGGCATCGGATTCGGCCACCTGCTTGAAGACGGCATGCAGCCTGGAGACGACGGCGGGGGGCATGCCCTGGGGGCCGGCGATGCCGAAGGGCGCGTTGGCCGGCGGCGTGCCGTCCACTTCGTGCAGCGTGGGCGTGTCAGGATATTGGGCGCTGCGCTGGTCGCCCCAGGTGACCAGCATGCGCATCTTTCCCGACTGCACCAGCGGCTGCACGGTGGTCGAACCGGCGTACGCCGTTACCTGTCCGCCCATCACCGCGGTCAGCACTTCGGATTCGCCCTTGTAGGGAATGTGGCGCCACGTCACGCCGTTGCGTCCGGCGATGTCTTCCATCATCACGTTGGAGGCGCTGCCGACGCTGGCCGTGCCGTAGGTGACTTCATTCGGATGCTGTTTGGCATAGCTGATGAAATCGGCCCAGGTCTTGTAAGGGGAGGCGGCGGGCACCGCCACGCCCAGCGTATAGCCGCTGAGCATCATGACGTAGGTGAAGTCGCGCGTGGGGTCGTAGCCCATGTCCTGGATGTGGGGCATGCGATAGACCGGGCTGGGCAGGACGGCCAAGGTGTAGCCGTCGGGACGCGCAGTCTTGATCGCGCGCGCGCCCATGGTCGCGCCGGCGCCGCCCCGGTTTTCGATGACGATGGCCTGGCCCAGTTCAGGCGCGGCGAGCTCGGCGAATTTGCGGATCACGATGTCGGTGGAGCCGCCCGCCTGATAGGGCACGATGATGTGGACAGGCTGGGCGGGATAGGGGGCGGCAGCGGCTGCGGGCGCCGCGATGGCGGCGCTGGCAAGCGCGAGGGCGCGCGGCGTGCGGGCCGCGCAAGCCAGCGCGGCGGCGAAATAGCGGGGTAGGCGTGTGGTCAAGGTGGTCTCCATTCGATTCAGGCGGCGGCCCATGCCTGCGCGAATGCGCGCTGGAAGTTTCCGCCCAGCACGCCCAGGATCTGGCTGTCGGTCAGCCCGGCTTGGTGCAGCGCATGGGTAAAGGCGGGGAATTGCGCGGGCGTCGGCGTTTCGACGGGATAACGCGCTTCCATCACATCGCCAAAGGCATCCGAGAAGTCGCCGCCCGATTTGGCGTACTTGGTGCGCGACATCACCATCACGTGGCGCACGGCCTCGTAGGTGTCGACCGACGGGAAGTCGGTGCCGATCCCCACGTGCTCATAGCCGACCAGCTCGCCTATGTATTTCACGTTGGCGACGAAGTCCGACAGCAGGGGCTGCTGGCGTGGATCGCCGCGCCAGCTCAGATAGGCGTGGATGCTGCAGCCCACCACGCCGCCGGTTGCGGCGACCGCCTTGATGACCTCGTCCGACTTGTTGCGAGGGCGCGTGATCACGGCGTTGGCATTGGCATGCGTCAACAGCACGGGCTTGTTGCTGTGACGGGCGGCATCCAGGCAGGTCTGCGGCGCGCAATGGCTGAGGTCGATGGCGATGCCGACGCGGTTCATCTCCTCGACCATCTTCACGCCCAGTTCGCTGAGGCCGGCGTTGCGTTTTTCCAGGCAGCCGTCGCCGAGCAGATTGGCTTCGTTATAGGTCAGCTGGATGACGCGCATGCCCAATTCATGGAACAGGGCGACGCGGTCGATCTGCTCGCCCAAGGGCTTGCCGTTCTGCCAACCCATGATGAGTCCCAGCTTGCCGGTCTGCTTGGCGCGCGCGATGTCCTCGGCCTTTTCCACCAGCAGCCAGGGCGAGCCGGGCGCGGCGCAGCGTTGGCGCCAGGCCATGCAGTCGCGCAACGCCTGCTCGAAGTCCGCGCCCATGTCACTGATCGTGACGTTGATGGCGCTGACGCCGCCGGCCAGCATGTCGCGGGTGCTGCCGTCGCTGAAGAAGACCAGGCCGTCGACGACGGTGGCGCGGCGATGCAGATCGACGCTGTGGCTGTCCATGAAAGAATTCCCCTGTGTTGGTATGAGTGATCGAAGACGCGCGCCCGTCAGGTGCCGTAGCGGCCATAGCGGAACGGGTGCAGATCGATGGTCGGCGTCTGGCCCTGGATCAACTGCGCCATGGCCTCGCCCGCTGCCGGGCCGATGCCGAAACCGTGGCCCGAAAAGCCGGATGCAAGGAAGAGCCCGGGCAGGCCGGGGACCGCGTCCATCACGGGCATCGCGTCCGGCGTGACGTCGATGTAGCCCGCCCAGGACTGCGCGATGCGCGCTTCGCGGAAAGCGGGAAAGGCCTGGACCAGCCTGCGCCAGGCCTGCTCCACGCCGCGTCTGGACGGCGACGGATCCAGCACGCGATGCCGTTCGAAGGGCGATACGCGGTCGGCCGGAAAATGGCGCGGGATCTTCAGCTCTTCGAAGAAGCGCTTGCCGAAACGCAGGCGCACGAAGCTGCTGTTGGCCCGCCATGCATTGAAGAAATGAGGCATGAGGCGGAAGGTGTCGGGCACCATGTCGGCCATCGATGCGCCGAACTGCGATACCGAGTAGCCGCCGTCGGCGCGCTTGCGGCAGGTAAAGTCCTTGCCATTGATGGCAGCCAGCGGGCCGGTATCGAGCGGGGTCGTGCGCAGCACCGATCCGCGCACCTTCAATTGCGGGAAGTTGGCGCCCAGGTTGCCGCAGAACAGCCGCGACCAGGCGCCGGCCGCGACCAGTACCGCCTGGGCGGCGACGCGGCCGCGCTCGGTGAGCAGGGCGGATACGCGGCCCGCGCTGCGTTCCACGCCCCGCACGGCGCAGCCTTCCAGGACTTGCGCGCCCGCGGCGCGGGCCAGGGAAGCGATGCCTCGGGTCGCCAGCTGCGGTTCGGCGACGCCGTCCGTGGGGCTGTACATGGCGCCGGTCCAGGCGCGGCCGGTCGGCGGCAGCATTTTGCGCACCAGGCGGTTATCCAGCAGGCGGGCATCCACGCCATGGGCGCGCGCGCCGTCGATCCAGGCCTGATGGCCCGCAGCGTCCGCATCGTTTTCCTGCAGGTAGAACATGCCGCTACGGCGGAAACCCACGTCCACCCTGTCCTGGATTTCTTCCCATAGCTGGTTGGCGCGCTGGGCCAGCGGCACTTCAGGCAGGTCGCGCCCCAGCGTGCGCACCCAGCCCCAGTTGCGCGACGATTGCTCGCAGGCCAGCGCGCCTTTTTCGAACACGGCGACCCGCAGCCCGGCGCGCGCGAGCGCATAGGCAGTGCTGATGCCGATGATTCCGCCGCCAACGATGGCGACGTCGACGGCGGCCGGCAACGCCGAGTCCGAGGCGGCGGTCCCTGCCGCAACGCTTGCCGCGCGCGGGGCGGCGGCGGCGTGTGCTGGGTCATGGGGTGGATATGCTTGCATGGCAGCCCGATTTGTTTAATTATCGCTATTCGATAACAATATACGTATACCGATAAATTGTTTGTTTTTATACTGCTGGCCGTGCCTGACCACAACGTAAGGGTTTCCCTAGGCCGGCTTGCTTTCCGGCTTTTTGCGGACAAAATTTCCTCCCCGCCCTACACACGGAATCTGTATGTCTGAACCCTCCGCCTTGATGATCCAGTCGCTGGAAAAAGGGCTGGCCGTGCTGGAGTCCTTCCGCGGCCACGTCTCCTTGAGCTTGCAGGAGATGGCCCGGGAGAACGGCATCACCATCGGCTCGGCGCAGCGCGTGGCTTACACGCTGGAGAAAACCGGCTACTTGTCCAAAGATCCGCGCAGCAAGCGCTACAGCATGACGGTCAAGGCCGTCGGGCTGGGCTACAGCTATCTCTACCGGCAGCCCCTGTTCCAGCATGCGCATGCGGTGCTGCACCAGGTCAACCAGGAGTGCGGGGAAATCGTCAACCTTGCCGTGCCCGATGGCGACAACATGGTGTTCGTCATGCGTGTCGCGCCGGCCAGGCATATTCCCGAATACCTGCCGGTAGGCACGCAGATACCGTGTGTGGCGACCGCGTCGGGGCGCGCGCTATGGGCGTTGCTGCCGCCCGACGAACTGGAACTCAAGTTGCGCAGCATCACCTGCGTCAAGCACACGCCGCGCACCACCACCGATATCGGCGAGCTGCGTGCCTTGATCGAAGAGGCCAGGCGCGACCAGTACGCCTACGCCGATGAAGAGTTCTACGCCGGGGACTTGAATGTGGCGGCGGTCATTCATGACGACAATGGCAATCCCCTGGGCGCGCTCAACATCTCCGTGCCCAAACCGCGCTGGTCGCTGGAGCGCGCGCGGCAGGAATTGGGGCCGCTGGTGATCAGGGCGGCACGAGCGATCAGCAAGCGCAGTTGATGCAGATCGGCCGCGCCAACCGCGGCGCGGCTAAGCGGCGTCCCAGCGGCTGGCCGAGAACTTTTCCGCCAGCATCAAGCCGCCGCGTCCCGTCGCCATTTCGGCGACGACTTCGCCCACCGCCGGCGCGATTTGAAAGCCGCCGCCCGAGAAGCCGAAGGCATGCAACAGGTGCGGCGTCCGCGGGCTGAAGCCGATGATGGGATTCTTGTCGGCGAAGTAGCCTTCGATGCCGGACCAGCAGCGGATCACGCTGGCGCAGGCCAGGGCGGGCAGAACGGACGGAGCGGTGCGGCCGAGTTCGGCGAGCGCTGCGCGCCCCGGGCGGCTGCGGTCTCCGGGCAGGGCTGCGCCGTAGCCGCCGCCCATGACGATGTTGCCGCGCGCGACCTGGCGGGCATAGAAGCCGCCGCCTTCGATACCCAGCGACACGCCGATCTGGGGCGTGAGCGGCTCGGTGACCAGCATGGTGGGATACTTGACCTGCAAGGGCAGGTCGTCGCCGAACCAGCGGGCCACCGCCGCGCCCCAGGCGCCCGCCGCATTGATGACCGTGGCGGCGCGTATGCGCCGGCCGTCGGCGGCGGTCAGCAGGAAGTCGCCGCCCAGGGTGTCGGCCTGCGTGATGGCGCAGTGTTCGAGCAGACTGGCGCCGGCGCGCGTGGCGGCATGGGCGAATGCGGGTGCGACCAGGCGCGGATTGGCCTGGCCGTCTTCCGGACATAGCGAGCCGCCGGCAATGCCGGAATCCAGCGCGGGAAAACGGCGGCGCAGCTCGGCTGCGTCGATGAGCTCCAGGCCCAGGTCGAAGTCGCTGACCTTGTCGCGGTAGGCGCGGAGCTTTTCCAGATCGGACTCGGATCGCGCCAGTTTCAGGTGGCCGCTGCGCACGTATTCGGCATCGGTGCCGATGAGTTCCGGCAGGCGCGACCAGATGCCGTGCGCACGCTGCGCCAGATAAAGCTGTTCGATCGAACGGCCCTGCCGGCGCACGCCGCCGAAGTTGACGCCGCTGGCGCGCGCGCCGCTTGCGCCGCCGTCGATCAGTGCCGTGGCGATGCCCATGCGGCGCAGCGCCAGGGCGGCGCTGGCGCCCACCAGGCCGGCGCCGATGATGGCGACTTCCGTGTGCAGCGGGCTCATGGTTCCACCTTGCCCAGCATGGCCAGATTCAGGGGCTTGACCGGCGCCTGGCCCCGCAGGCGGCCTATGTCCGCCAAGGCCAGTCCACGGCAGTCGGCCAGCAGTTCGGCCGCGCCCGCCTGGCACATGCGGCCCTGGCACAGTCCCATGCCGATGCGCGTCAGCGCTTTCAAGCGGTTGAGATCGTCGATGGCGTATTGCGTGGCCGCGGCGCGCAAGGTGCCGGCGCGCACTTCCTCGCAGCGGCAGACCATGACCGAGTCGTCGCAGGCTGCGCCCGCGCCGGGCAGGGGAAAGGCCCGGTCCAGGCCGCGCCGGAACCGCCCCCATCGGGCTTGGCGGCGGGCCAGCCACTGCACCCTGGCGGGGCTGACCGCGATGCCGCTGTCGGCCAGCATGGCCAGCGCGGCGCGTTCGCCCGCAAGCTCGGCCAGGACGGCGCCGCCTATGCCCGCGCCGTCGCCGGCCAGGTAGACGCCGGCCGTTGAACTGCGGCCGTCGGGATCGCGGCGCGGCAGCCAGGCGCGCTGGGCCGCATCGAAGCCGAAGCCGCAGTCCAGCAGGTCGGCCAGCTGGGTTTCCGCGCGCAGGCCATGGCCCACCGCCAGCGCGTCACAGGCAATGGAGCGATTTTTTCCGTCCAGGGCCGCGAGCACGCTCTCGATGCGGCTTGCGCCCTGCGCTGCGTCCAGCCGCGCGTCATGATGCACGGGCACGCCGTGGGCGCGCAGCCACCCCAGGTAGTACAGGCCCTTGGCCAGCATGCCTGGTTGGCTCAGCAGGGCCGGCGTGGCGCGGGCCTGTCCGCCCAGGGGCGCGCAATCCAGCACGGCCTGTACCTGGGCGCCGGCGCGCGCATACTGGTAGGCGACCAGATAGAGCAGGGGACCGGTGCCGGCGAACACGATGCGCGGCCCGAACGTGCAACCCTGGCTTTTCAGCGCGATCTGCGCGCCGCCCAGCGAGTAGACGCCGGGCAGGGTCCAGCCCGGGAAGGGCAGCACGCGGTCGGTGGCGCCGGTGGCGAGCAGCAGGCGGGAGTAAGGCAGGGTTTCCAGCTCGCCGTCGCGGATCAGGTCCAGGCTGCCCGGCGCGGCGTTCCACACCGCGCTTGCTGCACGGTAGTCGGCGCGGGCGGCAAGGTCCGCGCCCGCTGCGTGGATGGCTTGCGCACGCTTCCATTCGAAGCCATAGCGCTGCCGCGCGGTGCCGCGCGGCGTTGCGCCCTGGCGATAGATCTGGCCGCCGGGCAAGGCGGCTTCGTCCACGATCACCGGACGCACGCCGTGGCGCAGCAGCGTCTGCGCGGCGCGCACGCCCGCGGGGCCGGCGCCCACCACCACCATGCGCGGCGCGTTCTCGGCGCCGGGCGGATTCATCTGCATGAGAGTTCTCCGGGCTGGGCGCTGACCAGCTCCATGCCGTCTTCGGCCTGGGTGGAACAGGCGCGCAGGCGCGCGCCGTCCGCCGTCTGCACCCAGCAATCCTGGCAGGCGCCCATCAGGCAGAAGCCGGCGCGCGGCGCGCCTTCGCCCAGCGTGACGCGCAGTTGCTGCGCGGCCAGCAGCAGCGCCGTCAGCACGGTGTCGCCTTCATGGGCCTGCAGCGGCAGGCCGTTCCAGGTCAGGCGCAGCGGTGCCGACGTGGGCGCCGACACGCGGCGCAGCAGCGGCTTCATGCGGCGGTCTCCGCGCGGCGCAGCTGCGACAGGGTGCGGTCCGGCAGAATGATGTCGGCGTCGTAGCGCAGCTCCACGATGGCAGGCAAGCGATGCTCCCGCGCATATGCCAGTGCGGCGTCGTAAGCCGGCGCGAAGTCCTCCGTGCACTCGACCGCGGCGCCGTAGCCGCCGTAGCTATGCGCCAACCGCGCGAAATCGGGGTTGACCAGATCCGTCGCCAGGGCGCGTCCAGGATAGGCGCGCTCCTGATGCAGGCGGATGGTGCCGAACAGGCCGTTGTTGAAGACCAGCACCACGATGCCCAGCCGGTACTGGACTGCGGTGGCCAGTTCCTGCATGGTCATTTGGAAACAGCCGTCGCCCGCGAAGCAGACCACGGCCGCCTCGCGGTCGCGCAGCTTGGCCGCGATGGCCGCGGGCAGGCCGTAGCCCATGGCGCCGACAGCGGGCGCGAGCTGGCTGCCCGGCCCCTTGAAGGCGATATGCCGGTGGGCGTAGAGCGCATAGTTGCCCGCGCCGACGGTGACGCACGAGCGCCGGGGCAAGGTGGCGGCGACGTGGCGGGCCGCCGCGTTCAGGTCCAGCGCGCCGGGCGTGGGCGGCAGCGCAGGCGCCGCGGCCACTGCGCCGGCGCCGCGGCGGCGAGGCTGCCAGCTCGGCGTCGGCGCCAGGCCGGCAGCGGCCTGCGCGAAGCCGTCCACGCTCGCGACCATACCCAGCGCCGGGGTGCACAACCGCCCGATTTCGTTGGCGTCCGGATGGATGTGGACCAGGGTCTGGCGCGGCGTGGGCGAGGCCAGCCATTCGTAGTTGATGGTCGTCGGCTCGCACAGGCGCGTGCCCAGCGCGATCACCAGATCGCTGTCCATCACGGCGCGCTTCTGGTGGGCAGGCATGCTGGCGCTGACCTGGCCCACGAAGTTGGGATGGCCGTTGTCGAACAGTTCCAGGCGGCGCCAGGCGGTGGCCACGGGCAGGTCGAAGCGTAGCGCGAAGTCGCGCACGGCCTCGCGCGCGGCTGCTGACCAGCGCGACCCGCCCAGCAGCAGCAAGGGCCGCTCTGCCGCTTCCAGCAGTTCGCGCAGGCGCAGCATGTCGGCGTCGGCCGGACGGGCGCAGGGCGGCTGCGGCGCTGCCGCCAACGCCGCGTCGGCGAGGCTGGACAGCATGTCTTCGGGCAGGGAGAGGACCACGGGCCCTGGTCGGCCGCCCGTGGCGATCGCCCAGGCGCGCGCCAGGTATTCGGGGATGCGGTCGGCCCGCTCGATCTGCGCGACCCATTTCGCCAGCGGCGCGTACATGGCGCGGTAATCCACTTCCTGGAAGCACTGGCGGTCGGCGGTATCGCCGCCGACCTGGCCGATGAACAGGATCATGGGCGTGGAGTCTTCCTTTGCCGTGTGTACGCCGATTGCCGCATTGGTCGCGCCCGGACCGCGGGAGACGAAGCAGATGCCAGGCTGGCCGGTCAGCTTGCCGTGCGCCTCGGCCATGTAGGCGGCGCCGCCTTCCTGGCGGCAGACCACCGCTTCGATGGTGTCGCGCCGGGCATAAAGCGCGTCGATGCAGGGCAGGAAACTCTCGCCCGGCACCATGAACACGCGCTCCACGCCATAGGCCTGCAACTGCGCGATCAGCAGTTCGCCGCCGCTGCGGGCGCCAGGGGCTGGCGCGTTCATGCCGCGTCTCCCTGCAGCGCAAGCGCGACACGTTCCGCGCCGTAATCGCGTTCGGCCGCGGCCCGGCTGACCTTGCCGCCCAGCACGTCGTTGCGGATGGCGGCCGCGCTACGGTCAGCGGGTGCGCCGTAGCCACCGCCTCCGGGCGTTTCCAGGCGCACGGACTGGCCGCCGGCCAAGAGGTGGCCGGCGATCTTGTTGGGCAGGCGCTGCTCGTCCGCGCGGCCGGGATTCTGCACCACGCGCGAGGTGCCTCCCGTCAAGCCGCCATTCAGGCCGGCGGCGCCGAACAGCGCGGCGTCGCAGCGTATGGTGCAGATCAATTGATCATGCAGCGAACGGATCTGGCGCGCGATGCCCATGCCGCCGCGGTGGCGGCCCGCGCCGCCGCTGTCGTTGACCAGTGCGTATTCCTCGACCAGCAGCGGATACTCGATCTCCAGCGCTTCCGCAGGCAGGTTGGAGGTATTGGTCACGTGCACCTGGATACCGTCCATGCCGTCGCCTTGCGCGCGTCCGCCCGCGCCGCCGCCCAGCGTTTCCAGGTAGACGAAGGTGCCCTTGCCGTCCTGCATGGGCACGGAGAACAGCATGGAGGGCATGACGTCGTTGCACGAGGCCATGGCGCGGTCGGGCGGCAGCAGCTGGCCCAGCGCGCCGATGACGGTGCCGGCTACCCGTTGCGCGGTGGTGACGCGCGCGCCCACCGCCGCCGGAAAGCGCGGGTTGGTGATCGTGCCTTCGGGAGCGGTGATGGTGATGGGCTGGAACAGGCCGCTGTTGGGCATGAGCTCCGGGTCGAGCATGGCTTTCACGGCGAAGTAGACGCTGGCGTTTAGCGCGCTGGCGGGCAGGTTGAAGGCGCCGCGCGCCTGCTTGCTGGTGCCCGTGAAATCCACGTGGAGCTGGCCGTCGCGCGCCTGCACGTGGGCCTGGATGGTGACCGGGTCGCCGCCCATGCCGTCGTCGTCCATGCGCTCGGTGAAGGTATAGGTGCCGGCGGGCAGTTGCGCGATGCGGTTGCGCAGGCGCCGTTCCGTGTACAGCATGATGCTGTCGATGGCGGACAGCACGGTCTCCAGGCCGGACTGCTGCACCAGTTCCAGCATCAGCCTGGCGCCCTTGTCGTTGGTGGCGATCTGGGCGCGGATGTCGTGCATCCGGTTGTCCGGTTCGCGCGTGTTGTGCGCGATCATCTCCAGCAGGTCCATGTCCAGCTCGCCTTCGCGCACGATGCGCATGGCCGGCAGCCGGATGCCTTCCTCCCACACCGTCTTCAGGTGGTGCGAGGTCGAACCGGGCACGGCGCCGCCCACGTCGGTATGGTGGCCGATGTTGGCCGCGAAGAAGCGCAGCACGCCTTCGTGGAAGATGGGGGTGATGACGGTGATGTCGGGCGCATGCGTGCCGCCCGCCAGATAGGCGTCGTTGCACAGGAAGGCGTCGCCCGGGCGCACGCCGGCCGCGCCATAGCGCCGCAGCACGGCGTCTATGCCGCCGGACAGCGATCCCAGGTGCACCGGCACGTGGGCTGCCTGCGCCACCAGGCGGCCGGCGGCGTCGAACAGCGCCACGGAGCAATCCTTGCGCTCCTTGATGTTGGTGGAAAAGGACGAGCGGATCAGCGTGTTGCCCATTTCCTCGGTGATGGACAGCAGGCGGTTGCTGAAGACCTCCATTTCGATGGGGTCGAAAGTGTCCGCGTCTGCAGCGGAAGTCGATCGGTTGGTCATGGCGTGCGCCTTAGCTGTTGAGGTTGACGACGAGGTTGCCGTATTCGTCGGCACACGCCTGCTGGCCCGGCAGCACGACAGTGGTCGAACTCATTTCCTCGATCACGGCTGGCCCTTCGATGGGGGTTCCCACCGGCAGCAGGGCGCGGCGCAGGATGGGCGTATCCACCCAGCCGGTTCCCTCGAAATACACATTACGGCGTTCCTTGAGGGCGCCGGCCAGGCTGGAGCCGCCCGCTACCCGGGCCAGCGGCGCGCGCGGCACCAGGCCGGTGGCGCGCACGCGGCAATTGACGATCTCCACCGGACGGCCGGTGGCGTCGTAACCGTATTCGCGCACATGCGCCGCGCTGAAGGCCGCGACGAATTCGTCCAGCGGCATCAGCTTCATGCCGTCCAGCGGCACGGCGATCTCGAAGTTCTGGCCCTGATAGCGCGCGTCGATCACGGCGGAAAAACGTTGTTCCGAGTCGTTCACGCCTTCGCTGGACAGCCAGGTCCGCGCCTTGCCGGCCAGGGTCTCCAACGCCTGTTGCACGGCGGTCCAGCCGCCAGCGGTGGCGTGGGCCATCAGCGTCTGCACGAAGTCCATGGAGATGTCGGACAGTAGGATGCCACGTGCGCACATGGTGCCGGGCTCCTGCGGAATCAGCAAGGTGCCGATGCCGCAGTCCCGCGCCAGCTCGGCGGCGTGCAGGCCGCCGGCGCCGCCGAAGGCGCAGAGCGCGAACTTGCGGATGTCATGCCCCCGTTCGGTGGAGACCGCGCGCACCGCGCGCGCCATGTTGGAGTTCGCGATGCGCAGGATGCCGTAGGCGGCTTCCTCGATGCTCAACCCCAGCGGGCGGGCGATCTGCGCTTCCAGCGCCTCGCGCGCCTGGCGTGCATGCACGGCCATGCGGCCTTCCAGCAGCGCGACCGGGTTCAGGCGGCCCAGCACGACGTGGGCGTCGGTGATGGTCACGACCTGGCCGCCGCGGTTGTAGGCGATGGGGCCGGGCACCGCGCCCGCGCTCTGCGGGCCGACCTTCAGCGCGCCCGCGTCGTCGATGCGCGCGATGCTGCCGCCGCCCGCGCCGATGACGTGCACGTCCACCATCTGGGTCTTGACCGGATAGTCGGCCACCAGGCGGCTGGAGGTGAACAGCGGCCGCAGCTCGGCCACCAGCGACACGTCGGTGCTGGTGCCGCCCACATCGAAGGTGATCAAATTGGGCAGGCCGGCCACGCGGCCCAGCTCGGTTGCGCCGATCACGCCGGCGGCCGGGCCCGACACGCAGGTGCGCACGGGCGCCGTCAGCACCGATTCCACCGACATCAGGCCGCCGTTGGAGTGCACCGTGGTCGGCTCGGCCGCGACGCCCATGGCGCGCACCGAACTCACCAAGTTGCGCATGTAGCCGGCCATGCGCGGGCCGACATAGGCATTGAGCGCGGTGGTGGACATGCGTTCGTATTCGCGGAACTCCGGCAGGATCTCGCTGGACACGCTCAGGTACACGCCCGGCAGGTGTTCGGCCAGGATGTCGCGGGTGCGGCGTTCGTGCGCATCGTTGCGGTAGCTGTGCATGAAGCAGATGGCGACGGATTCGACGCGCGCCGCGGCCAGCTCGCGCGCCGCGGCCACCACCTCGTCCTCGTCCAGCGGCTGCAGCACGGAACCGTCGGCGCCGATGCGCTCGGTCACTTCGAAACGCCACTCGCGCGGTGCCAGCGGCTGCGGCTTGGTGACGTTGTAGTCATACAGGTGGGGGCGCGTCTGCCGGCCGATTTCCAGCACGTCGCGAAAGCCGCGGGTGGTGACCAGCGCGCAGCGCGAGCCCCTGCGCTCGATGACCATGTTGGTGGCCACGGTGGTGCCGTGCCCCACGTGCGCCAGTTCGGAGCCGGCGATCTCGTGTTCGCGTATCAGGTGGGCCAGGCCTGTTTGGATGGCCTCGGACGGATCGTGCGGTGTCGAAGGCACCTTGAAGTAATGCAGTTCACCGGTGTGCTCGGCGAGCAGGGTGAAATCGGTGAACGTGCCGCCTACGTCGAAGCCGACGCGAAAACGGCGGGCGCCCGGGGCGGATGCGGTCTGGGTCACGCTGGTCTCCAGGATGCTGGCGCGCAAGGCGCCGGGAGTGGGATGACCAGAATGCTATTGATGCACCATCATTCGGTCCAATCAAAGATTGGTATTAGTGATTATCACTGGTGTGAATGATTTGCTAGTACGAATGCGACTCCGCCGGCGGAGCCTGGTCGAACACCATGCCCTGGGCCTGGCAAACCTTCAGGATCTCCTCGCGCAGCCAGCGATGCGCCGGGATGTTGTCCGAGCGTTCGTGCCAGATCAGGTTGACGGTGCGCTGGGCGAAGGGAAAGGGCGCCTCGACGGCTTCCAGCAGATGGCTGTAGGGACTGTTGCGTACGGTGTTCATGGGCACCACGCAGATCAGGTCGGTCTCGGCCAGCAGGCGCGGAGCCAGCGCGAACTGGTTGATGGTGAGCACGACATTGCGCTTGTAGCCGTGGGGCGCGAGTTCATGGTCGATCAAGGTGGGCGTGCCCAGCAGGCTGACCATCAGGTGCCGCGCGCGCAGGAAACTGTCCAGCGTGAAGCGCGGCTGCGCCAGCAGCGGGTGTCCCTTGCGCATGGCGCAGACGTAGGTCAGCGTTTCCAGCGGCAGGGTGCGCAGCGACGAGCCGAAGTTCGAGTAGACGCCGGCCGCCATGTCGACTTCGCCTTTCTCCAGCAGGACCCCGGCGTTGTCCAGCGAGTAGGGGTGCAGATGGATGCGGACGTTGGGCGCAACGGTCTGCTGCTCCACGAACAGCGGCCGGATGACCTGGTCCGCCACGTAGTCGGACATGGCCATGCGGAACACGGCCTCGGAGCGCGCCGGGTCGAAATCGTTGCGTTCCAGCGTGTCCGCGATGCGGGCTAGCGCGTCGCGGATCGGCGGCCACAGGAGTTCGGCGCGCTGCGTGGGCAGCACGCCGCCCTGGATCTTCACGAACAGCGGATCCTTCAGGGTCAGGCGCAGCCGGTTGATGGCATTGCTGACCGCGGGCTGCGTCATGTGCAGCGCCGAGGCCGCGCGCGTGACGTTGCGTTCGGTCATGACCGCATCGAAGATGCGCAACAGGTTCAGGTCCATCGAGGTCAGCATCGCAGTCTCAGATCATTATCAATGTTGGTGATAGAGATCTATTTTAATTGTTGATTAGCCATATAACACGGGAGCGCTTAATCTTCCCCGGGTGCAAGCGCAGTCGATACACCACAAGGGGAAGTCATTGATGGTCAAGCATCTGAAAACTCTGGCCGCTGCCTGTCTGGCGGCCGGGATCGCCGCGCCCGCGATGGCCGCGGACACCTATCCCAGCAAGCCGATCACGATCGTCCTGCCCTACGCGACGGGAGGATCCGCCGACATGATGGCGCGCCTCGCGGCGCAGGCCCTGCAGACCGAGCTGGGCAAGCCGGCCATCGTCGAGGCCAAACCGGGCGCGGGCGGCGTGCTGGGCACCGAGTTCGTCTCGCGCGCCGAGCCCGACGGCTACACGCTGGCGCTGACCGCCAGCGGCACCATGGCCGTCAACCCCTACGTCTACAAGCTGCGCTACCAGCCGCTGGAAGACTTCAAGCAGATCACGGTGCTGGTCGACCTGCCTTTCGTGGTGGTCACGAACAATGAATTCCCGGCCAAGAACCTCAAGGAATTCATCGACTACGGCCGCAAGAACCCGAACAAGATCACCTTCGGCAATGCCGGCCTGGGCACCCAGCAGCACCTGACCCAGCTCATGTTCGCGCGTGCCGCCGGCATGCAGGTCAACATCGTGCCCTACAAGGGCAGCAGCCCGGCCATGAACGACCTGCTGGGCGGCCACATCGACGCCGTGCTGGACAACACCGGCGTGCAGACGCCCTTCATCAAGGCGGGCAAGGTGCGGCCCTTGTTCGTGACCAACCCGGAACGCGTGGCGGCCTTGCCCGACGTGCCCACCGCGCCCGAAGCCGGCCTCCCCGGGTTCTCCGCGGTCGCCTGGTTCGGCCTGGCCGCGCCCAAGGGCACGCCGGACGAGATCGTCGACAAGATCCAGCAGGCCCTGGCGCGCGAGTTCGCCAAGCCGGAAATGAAGCAGCGCCTGCTGGACCTGGCGATGATTCCGCGCGTGTCCACGCCGGCCGAAACCACGGCGCGCGTGAAGAGCGATCTGGAGACCTTTGGCAAGATCGCCAAAGAGGTCGACCTGCAGCCGATGTGACGGCAATGCGCGCGGCGCCAGGCCGCGCGCTCGCCTCTTTTACTGCCTGCCGTTTTCGATCTCCAGCTGCTGCCGGTACTCCGCGCCCGTGCGCATCCGCACATACTCCGCGTAGCGCTGGCGGTACTTGAGGCTGAACACGTCGGGCTCCTGCGATCCGCGGTACAGATCCTCCATGCCCGAGCGCTGCCACAGCTTCAGGTCGGCGCGCACTTCCGCGCGCGTCTTGGACGCGGTGGCGGGTAGGGACGGGGGGTAGTCCAGCTCGCCGTAGGTCACCAGGCCGGCGGCCTTGGCGCGTTGCAGTTCGTCGGCCACCTGCGCGCTGGTCTTGCCGGCTTGGGAGGGCGCGATGGCGGGCGGATAGTCCTGCTCGCCGTAGGTGACCAGGCCGGCGTTCTTTGCCTGCTCGAGCTCGAGCCTGACCTGTTCGCGGGTCTTCGGCTCGGCCTGGACGGCCGGGGCCGCGGCGGCAACGGAAACGGCGAGGATCAACAGGGTCAGACGGTTCATGATTTCTCCATGGAACATAGTCCGGCAATCTCAACAATCTAGGGGAGGCAGATGGCCGCCCTGAGGCCGGAGCCCTCGAAAGCCGCGGTAGCGGCCGTTCTTCGAGGGGCATGGAGAAATTCTAGGGACTGGGCGCGGACAGAATCCGGACAGGCGGATTAGCTTTCTGTAATGTCGGCCGCCGCGATGCTGAAGCCTATGGTGGTGGTCCGGTTGGCCGACCTGGCGTAGCTGCGGCCGCCGTGCATGCGGGCGATGGCGGCGACGATGGCCAATCCCAGTCCGTGATGGTTGGCATCGAACTCGCGCGAGGTGTCGCTGCGGTAGAAGCGGTAGAAAAGCCGCGGCAGGTGCTCTTGCGGTATGGGCTCGCCGGTGTTGCGCACGGAGATCAGGATTTCGCCAGCGTCGCCGTGGGAGATATCGACCTCGATCACGCTGCCAGGGGCGGCATAGCGCACCGCGTTCGAGACCAGGTTCGACACGGCCCGCTGGAACAGCGCGCGATCGACCTGGGCCGACGCATCGCCCAGCACGGCGATATCGACCCCCGCGTCCAGGGCCTCGGCCTCGTGGTATTGCGTAACCTCCTGGACGATGGCGGCCAGGCTGGCCTGCCGGCTGCCTCTGGCCTGCGCGCCGCGGTCGGCCTGCGACAGGAACAGCATGTCGTTGACGATGCTGGAGAGGCGTTGCAGCTCCTCCAGGTTGGAGCCCAGCGTTTCGCGCAGGGCCTGCGGCGACGGGCGCGTGCTCAGCGCCAGCTCGGTTTCGCCGATCAGCGTCGCCAGCGGCGTGCGCATCTCATGGGCCACGTCGGCGTTGAAACCCTCCATCTGCACGTAGGCGCGCTCCAGCCGCTGCAGCACCGCGTTGAACTGGCGCACCAGGGGCCGGATCTCGCAGGGCTGGCCGCTTTCGTCGAGCCGTTCGCCGATGCGGTCCGGAGATAGCTGCGCCGCCTGCTTGCCCAGCGCGTCCAGCGGCGCCAGTCCTCTGCGCACCAGCAGGGTTCCGACCGCCGCCACGACGATGGCGCCGGCCAGGGCGCAGGCGAACAGGGTCCAGGCCAGCGCCTTGCGCAGGAGGATATCGCTGGAGATGTCCAGCACCAGTTCGGCGTTCATGGCGTCGCCGGGCGCGCCGGGGAAGGGCAGCGTGAAGGCGATGCGCCGCTCATGGTTGAAATCGTTGTCGCCGGCGATGGGGCTGCCGTAGTAGACCTTTTCGCCGTCGATCTCCAGCACCAGCGAGAAGTCCGGGCGGCCGTAGAAGAAGTCGCTGAGTTTGTGGCGCAGGCGGGTGGAGTCCTGGCTGGCGGCGTTTTCCTCGACCAGGTGCCGCACGACCTCGACCTTCTGCTGCAGCAGGGCTTCCTGGCGGCTGGCCAGGTTCAGGTTGGTCGCGTAATAGACCGCCGCGCATACCAGGCCGAGCGCGATGAAGGTCTGGATCGCCAGCCAGCGCGACAGCCAGCGGTGCAGCGATTTGGGGCGCTGCCCGGGCATCAGTCGCTCCGCGGTTCCAGCACGTAGCCCATGCCGCGCACGGTATGCAGCAGCTTCTTGTCGAAGGGTTCGTCGACCTTGCCGCGCAGGCGGCGGATCGCCACCTCGACCACGTTCGTGTTGCTGTTGAAGTTGATGTCCCACACCTGTTCGGCCAGCTCCAGCCGCGACAGGACTTCGCCCTGCTTGCGCATCAGCAGCGCCAGCAGGGTGAACTCCTTGGCGGTCAGGTCCAGCCGCACGCCGTCGCGGCTGGCGCGCCGGCGCAGCAGGTCCAGTTCCAGGCCATCGATGCGCAGCACGTTCTGGGCCACGGTCTCGGTCTGGCCGTGGCCGCTGCGCCGGCCCAGCGCCAGCACGCGGGCCAGCAGTTCCGACAAGGCGAAAGGCTTGGCCAGGTAGTCGTCGGCGCCGTCTCGCAGGCCCTTGACGCGGTCTTCGAGCTTGTCGCGCGCCGTCAGCATCAGGACGGGGACGCGGCTGGTCTTGCGGATCTCGGCCAGCACCGCGAAGCCGTCCATGGCGGGCAGCATCACATCCAGTAGGACCAGGTCGTACTGGCTTTCACGGACCAGATGCAGTCCGGTGATGCCGTCCTGGGCCACGTCGACCACGTAGTTGTGTTCGGTCAGGGCTCGCCGCAAGTACTCGGCGAGTTTTTTTTCGTCTTCGATTACGAGTACTTTCATGTCAGCGGAAATAAAAAGAGTTCGCGGAAGTCCTCGGATCCTGCATCTATTCTAGGCGGAATCGCTGCGGGGGAAAAATACAAACAGGGCGGCCCAGCCGCCCTGTTCAGCGCCCGCAGGCACGCGGAGCGCATGCGCCATGGGCCCGGCGCTCAGCCCGGGGTGTAGATCTCGTCCAGCCGGGCGCGTTCGGCCGGCGTCATGGCCTCGATTTCCGCCATCGCGTCGGCGCGGGTGCGGGAGGTGCCCTGCTTGACCCAGCCCGGCTTGGCGGCGTTCAGGTTGGTCAGGAACCACTGCTTCGGGTCGGACTTGGCCACGGCCAATTCCGTCTTCACTTCTTCGCGTGTCTTGCCGCCGGCGGCATGGTCCGGCGCGATGGCGTAGCCGATCTCCGTGTTGGTCTGATGCCAGGTGCTCGATGCGCTGGCGGCGAAGGGAAAGGCCAGCGCGGAACCCAGGGCAAGGGTGGCGGCAACGGTTTGGATCTTCATGGATATCTCCCAGGTTGAGCGCGGCGCCGGTCGCGGTCTTGCGTCGGCGCATACACGCTGTTTGTGTCGTGACGGTGACACTCTACGGACCCCTGTCCGTCAATTCACGGACACCCTGATTACGTTTTCGTAAGGCCTGCGAACCTTACGGAAATGTCATTTTTCTGTCGGTCGATTGACGCGCCCGTCTGGATACATTGCCGGCTCGCCCCTTTCCTGGTTGAACCATGCATGTACCCGCTATGCCGCTGATCCTGGCGGCCCTGATGATCGCCGTGTCTGCCCCTGCGTCCGCCCAGGACGCGGGCGCGGCCCGAAATCCCGTACCCATGGAGCAGAGCCAGAACGGCGCTGTGCTGACGCTGGAGCGCGCCCTGGCCGCGGCGCTGGAACGCAATCCCGGATTTGCCGCGGCGAAGAACGAGGCAGCGGCGAGCGAGGGCCTGCTCACGCAGGCGGGCGTGCTGCCCAATCCCTCCATCGACGTGAGCGTGGACGATACGAAATCGGCCACGCGCACCACCACCGCCATGTTGAACGTGCCGTTGGAGACCGGCGGCAAGCGCTCCGCCCGGGTCAAGGCGGCGGGGCTGTCCAGGGACCTGGCGCGCCAGGGCGTGGCGGACACGCGGGCCGGCTTGCGGGCGGCGGTCATCGCGGCCTACTTCGATGTGGCGGTGGGGCAGGAATCCGTGCGCGTGGCGCGCGGCACCGTGGATATCGCTGGCGGCGCCTTGCGGCTGGCCGAGAGGCGAGTGGCCGCCGGCAAGGCGCCGCCGCTGGAAGGCAGCAAGGCTCAGGTCGCGCTGGCCAACGCGCGCATCGAGGCGCGCGCGGCCGAGGCCGCGCTACTGGGGGCGCGCCGCAAGCTCGGCCTGCTCTGGGGCGAGGCCGAGCCCGGCTTCGCCAGCGTGGGCGCAGACCTGAACGCGCTGCCCGACCGGGCATCGATAGACGAACTGCGCGCGGGCCTGGCCGCATCGCCCAGGATGCAGGGCGGCAAGCTTGCCGTCGACCTGGGGCAGGCGCAGCTGGAAGTCGAGAAAAGCAAGCGCTATCCGGACATCACGCTGAGTGCAGGCGTGGCCCGCGACAACGAAGCGGGCCGCAACAAGGCCCAGCTCGGCGTGTCCATCCCCTTGCCGGTCTTCGACCGCAACCAGGGCAATGTCTACGCCGCCACCATGCAGGCCTACAAGGCGCAGGACCAGTACCGCGCGCTGGAGTCCGGCCTGATGGGGGAACTGCTGCAGGCCGTGACCCGGTTCGATCTGGCGGTGGGCTCCGCGCGCGAGTACCGGACCGCGGTGCTGCCGGGCGCCACCCAAGCCTATGACGCCGCGCGCAAGGGCTTCGAAGCGGGGAAGTTCGGCTTCCTGGAAGTGCTGGACGCGCAGCGCACCCTATCCGACGGAAACATCGCCTACCTGACGGTGCTGGCATCCGTGTACCAGGCATCCGCGGATATCGACCGCATTCTCGGACGTTGAAACGAGCATAAGAAATGGCAAAACACAAAAACAAGCAACCCCCCATGATGTGGACCGCGGCTGGCCTGTGCGCGGCGCTGCTGCTGGCGCCCCTGTATCCGGCGCAGGCGGCGGGCGAGGCGGAGCACGGGCATGCCGAGACGGAACAGGGCGCGGAGGCGCCGAAGGAGCAGGAGAAAATCACGCTGACGCCCGAGCAGATCGCGGTGGCCGGCATCAAGTCCGAGGTTGCCGCGCCTGCCGCGCTGGCGACCTCGGCGCAGTTCCCGGGCGAGATCAAGTTCAATGCGGACCGGACCGCGCACGTGGTGCCGCGCATGGCCGGCGTGGTGCAGAGCGTGTCGGCGGACCTGGGCCAGCAGGTCAAGAAGGGCGAGCTGCTGGCCGTCTTGTCCAGCTCCGCGCTGTCCGAGCTGCGCAGCGAATGGCTGGCGGCGGCCAAGCGGCGCGACCTGGCCGCCCAGACCCACAGGCGCGAACTGCGCCTGTGGCAGGAAAAGGTATCCGCCGAACAGGACTACCAGGCGGCCCGCACCGCGTTGCAGGAGGCCGATATCGCCGTGCAGAACGCGGAGCAGAAATTGCGCACCGTGGGCGCCGAGCCGCGCTCCAAGGACCTGGGCAGCCTGGAGATCCGCGCGCCCTTCGACGGCGTGGTGGTGGAAAAGCATATCGCGCTGGGCGAAGCCTTGCCCGACAACGCCAGCATCTTTACCTTGTCGGATCTGCGCACCGTCTGGGCCGAATTCGTGATCGCGCCCAAGGACCTGCAGGACGTGCGCGTGGGCGAAGCGGCCAGCGTGAGTTCGGCCGCCTTCGCCGGCAAGGCGGAAGGCACGGTCTCGTACATCGGCTCGCTGCTGGGGCAGCAGACGCGCACGGCCACCGCGCGCGTCACGCTGGAGAACCCGGACATGGCCTGGCGCCCCGGGCTTTTCGTTTCCGTGGACGTGGTGACCCGGATGTCGGACGCCGCGGTGACGGTGGCGGCCGACGCGGTCCAGACCGTCGACAACGAGCCCACCGTGTTCGTGGAGGTGCCGGGGGGCTTCCTGGTGCAGCCGGTGAAGCTGGGCCGGGCTTCGGACGACCGGGTCGAGGTGCTGTCGGGCCTCGCTCCCGGCACGCGCTATGCGGTCGAGAATACCTTCGTCCTCAAGTCGGAGCTGGGCAAGGCCGGCGCCGAGCACGCGCACTAAGGCGGAGCGGAACATGTTTGAACGCCTGATCCGTTTCGCCATCGAACAGCGCTGGCTGGTGCTGTTCGTCACCCTGGGCATGGCCGCCATCGGGGTCTACAACTACTCCCGGCTCGCCATCGACGCGGTGCCGGACATCACCAATGTCCAGGTCCAGATCAACGCCGGCGCGCCGGGCTATTCGCCGCTGGAGACCGAGCAGCGCGTCACGTACCCGATAGAGACAGTGATGGCCGGGCTGCCTGGACTGCAGCAGACGCGTTCGGTGTCGCGCTATGGCCTGTCGCAGGTGACGGTCATCTTCAAGGACGGCACCGACATCTATTTCGCCCGCCAACTCGTGAACCAGCGCCTGCAGGAAGCGAAGGAAAACCTGCCCGAGGGCGTGACGCCCATGATGGGGCCGATTTCCTCGGGCCTGGGCGAAATCTACCTATGGACAGTGGAGGCGCGGGACGACGCCAGGAAGCTGGACGGCACGTCCTACACCCCCATGGACCTGCGCGAGATCCAGGACTGGATCATCAAGCCGCAGCTGCGCAACATTCCCGGCGTCACCGAGATCAACGCCATCGGCGGCTATGCCAAGGAATACCAGGTGGCGCCCAGCACCGAGAAGCTGGCCTCCTATGGATTGGCGCTGACCGACATCATGGCCGCGCTGGACAGGAACAACGCCAACATCGGCGCGGGCTACATCGAACGCAAGGGCGAGCAGTACCTGATCCGGGCGCCCGGGCAGGTCAGGTCCATGGACGACATCCGCGATGTGGTGCTGGCAACCGTGGAGGGCCAGGCGATCCGGATACGCGACGTGGCCGAGGTGTCCATCGGGCGTGAGCTGCGCACGGGGGCTGCGACCAGCAACGGCGAGGAAGTGGTGCTGGGCACGGTGTTCATGCTGATAGGCGAGAACAGCCGCGCGGTGTCGCAGGCGGTGTCGGTCAAGCTGGAGGCCATCAACAAATCGCTGCCGGCGGGCGTGCAGGCGGTGACGGTCTACGACCGCACCAACCTGATCGACAAGGCCATCGCCACGGTCAAGAAGAACCTGCTGGAAGGCGCGGCGCTGGTCATCGTCATCCTGTTCGTGTTCCTGGGGAACATCCGCGCGGCGCTGATCACGGCGATGATCATCCCGCTGTCCATGCTGTTCACCTTCACCGGCATGGTGAGCTACAAGGTCAGCGCCAACCTGATGAGCCTGGGCGCGCTGGACTTCGGCATCATCGTCGACGGCGCGGTGGTCATCGTGGAGAACTGCGTACGGCGCCTGAGCCACGCGCGGGCACACCATGGCAGGCCGCTCACGCGCAGCGAACGCTTTCACGAGGTTTTCGCGGCCGCGCGAGAGGCCCGCAGGCCGCTGCTGTTCGGCCAGCTGATCATTATGGTCGTGTACCTGCCGATCTTCGCTCTGAGCGGGGTGGAAGGGCGCATGTTCCATCCCATGGCGCTGACCGTGGTGCTGGCGCTGCTGGGGGCGATGATCCTGTCCGTGACCTTCGTGCCCGCCGCCGTGGCGCTGTTCATGGGGAACAATGTCTCCGAGAAAGAGAACCGCCTGATGGCCTGGGCCAAGCGCCGCTACGAACCCTTGCTCGAAGTCGCGCTGCGCCGCACGCCGCTGATCCTGGCTGGCGCCACCGTCTTCGTGGTGTTGAGCGGGGTGCTGGCGGCGCGCATGGGCAGCGAGTTCATTCCCAACCTGAACGAAGGCGACATGGCGATCCAGGCATTGCGGATCCCGGGCACCAGCCTGACGCAATCGGTCGAGATGCAGAAGCAGCTGGAAACCCGGTTGAAGCAGAAGTTCCCGGAGATTGAGCGCGTGTTCGCCCGCACCGGCACGGCCGAAATCGCGTCCGACGCCATGCCGCCCAGCATCTCCGACGGCTACATCATGCTCAAGCCGATCGACCAGTGGCCCAGCCCCAGGAAGACCCGCGCCGAGCTGCTGGCGGCGATCCAGGAGGAGGCCAACCAGGTTCCCGGCAATAACTATGAGTTCTCCCAACCCATCCAGCTGCGTTTCAACGAGCTGATCTCGGGCGTGCGCAGCGATGTGGCGGTGAAGGTATTCGGTGACGACAACGACGTGTTGAACCGCACGGCCGCCGAGATTGCCGAAGTCTTGCAGACGATACCGGGCGCCTCGGAAGTGAAGGTCGAGCAGACCACCGGCCTGCCCATGCTCACGGTCAACATCGACCGCGCCCGCGCCGCGCGCTATGGGCTGAGTATGGCGGACGTGCAGGACACCCTGGCCATCGCCGTGGGCGGCCGCGAAGCGGGGACCTTCTTCCAGGGCGACCGGCGCTTCGACATTGTGGTGCGTCTGCCCGAGGCCGTGCGCGAGAACTTGTCCGCGCTGAAGAAGCTGCCCATCGCCCTGCCCAAACAGGAAGGGCAGGCGCAGGCGGCCTACATCCCGCTGAGCGAAGTCGCCACCTTCGATCTGGCGCCGGGGCCCAACCAGATCTCGCGCGAGGACGGCAAGCGCCGCATCGTGGTCAGCGCCAACGTGCGCGGCCGCGACCTGGGCACGTTCGTGTCCGAGGCCACCGCCGCCATCGGGGAAAAGGTGCAGGTTCCCGCAGGCTACTGGACCTCCTGGGGCGGCACCTTCGAGCAGTTGCAATCCGCCGCCAAGCGCTTGCAGATCGTGGTGCCGGCGGCCTTGCTGCTGGTGTTCGCGCTGCTGTTCGCGATGTTCGGCAACGTCAAGGACGGACTGCTGGTGTTCACCGGCATTCCCTTTGCGCTCACGGGCGGCGTGATCGCCTTGTGGATGCGCGGCATACCCCTGTCCATTACCGCGGCGGTGGGCTTCATCGCGCTGTGCGGGGTGGCGGTATTGAATGGCCTGGTCATGCTGTCGTTCATCAGCGGCCTGCGCGAAGAGGGCAAGTCCGTGGCCGAGGCCGTGCGGACAGGGGCGCTGACGCGGCTGCGTCCGGTGCTGATGACGGCGCTGGTGGCCTCGCTGGGCTTCGTGCCGATGGCGATCGCCACCGGCACGGGCGCCGAGGTGCAGCGCCCGCTGGCCACCGTGGTGATCGGCGGCATCATTTCTTCCACCATCCTCACGCTGCTGGTGCTGCCAGCCCTTTACCGCCTGGCGCACAGGAATGACGACGCCGACGAGCTTGAACTGTCGAAACCGGCACCTGCCCGGGACTAGGCCCGATAGAGAGGCGATCCGATGAATGCCAGACCCGATATCGATATCGCTGTGCTGGGCGCAATCAGCCCGATACAGCTGTCCGTCATCATTCCGTTCCTCAACGAGATGGAGGTGCTGCCAGCCTGCCACGAGCGCCTGCGGCGGGTCTTGAAGACGCTGGGGCTGTCCTACGAGATCGTGTTCGTCGACGATGGCAGCAGCGACGGTAGCGCCGAGTACCTGCAGACGCTGCTGCGTGAGGAACGCGGCATCAAGCTGGTCAGGCTGAGCCGGAACTTCGGCAAGGAGGCCGCGATGACGGCGGGGATAGAACATGCGGCCGGGGCCGCGGTCATCATGCTGGACGCGGATCTGCAGGATCCGCCCGAGACCATTCCCGCCATGGTCCGCGCCTGGAAGGAGGGCGCCGACGTCGTCAGCATGCGGCGGCGCAGCCGCGCGGGAGAAAGCGTCCTGAAGCGGTTTTCCGCCTATGCCTACTACCGCCTGCTGAGCCGGCTGAGCAAGGCCGCGATTCCGCCCGACACCGGCGATTTCCGGCTGATGAGCCGGCGCGCCGTGACGGCGCTGATGCAGCTGCCAGAACGGTGCCGCTACATGAAGGGCCTGTACGCCTGGGTGGGCATGCCGACCCGGATCATCGATTACGACCGCGAGCCCCGCGCCGCCGGCACCACCAAATGGAGCTACCTGGCGCTGTTCCGCCTGGCCATGGAAGGCATTACTTCGTTTTCCACCGCGCCCCTGCGCTGGGCGACGGGGCTGGGTGCGGCCGCGGCCTTGGGCGGGGCTGTGTTCGGCGCCGCCATCATCTTCAAGACCCTGATGTTCGGCGACGACGTCGCGGGCTATCCCTCGCTGATGGCGACGATGACCTTCATGGGCGGCGTGCAGCTCATCACCATAGGCCTGTTGGGCGAGTACGTGGGCAAGACCTATATGGAAAGCAAACAGCGGCCGGTCTATCTGGTGCGAGATGTCCAGCACAGCGGATCCGCGGGCATGGCACCTTCGGGTTCGGGGAGGGATGCGGCTTGCAGCTGAGCGCCCGGACCATGGCCGCCGGCCTGGCGGCAATACTGGGCGTGCGCCTGCTGGCGATGGCCCTGGTGCCGTTTGCCGACACGTCCGAGCCGCGCTACGCGGAGATCGCCAGGCTGATGGCGCAAACGGGCGACTGGATCACGCCCTGGTTCGCGCCGGGCGTGCCGTTCTGGGGCAAGCCCCCATTGGGGTTCTGGGCCGAGGCGTTGTCGATCCGGCTGCTGGGACTGAGCGAATTCAGCGTCAGGTTCCCGTCCCTGTTGGCCACGGCGGCGACGCTCGCCATTCTTCATGCGCTGGGCCGCCGCCTGTACTCGGTGCAGGCGGCCCGATGGGCCGTGCTGGCGTATGCGTCCATGTTCCTGCCCCTGGTCGCGGCCGGGGCGGTGCTGACCGATCCGTTCCTGGCCCTGGGCGTCACGCTCAGCATGGCGTCATTCATCCTGGCGCGCGGGCCGGTGGCGGGGTTCTGGCGCCACGGATTTTTCCTGGGGCTGGCGATCGGCCTGTTGTCCAAGGGACCGCTGGCCGTAGTGCTGGTGGCGGGCGCCATCGTGCCCTGGATGCTCTGGCATGGGAACGTCCGGGCCAGCCTGCGGCGCTTGCCGTGGGTGGCGGGAAGCGTGATGACGGCGGTCTTGGTGCTGCCCTGGTACGTGGCGGCGGAGATCAAGACGCCGGGTTTCATCCAGTACTTCATCGTTGGCGAGCACTTCCTGCGCTTCGTGGATCCGGGCTGGACCGGGGATCTCTACGGATCGGCGCACAGCAGGCCCTACGGCGCCATCTGGCTGGACGGCATCGTGGCGTCGTTGCCCTGGGGAGTGTTCGGCGTCTGGCTGCTTGCGCGCCGCTGGCGCGGGCCGGCGCGGCGGGCCGGCAGATGGCTGCGCCGGCCGCGTTGGACCTATCTGCTGGCCTGGGGCGCGGCCACGCCGCTCTTCTTCACTTTCTCGGGCAACATCCTGTGGACCTACGCGCTGCCGGCCTTGCCGCCGCTGGCCTTGGCGACAGGCGCGTGCCTGAGCCGCGCCCGCGCTGCGGCGCCAGCGCGCGTGGCGACGGCCTGCATGGCGTTGGGGCCGATTGCGGTGATTGTCTTCTGCGGATTGCTGCTGGCTGACCCGGAACGGCTCAAAACGGAAAAGCACCTGCTCGCCCGGGCCGATACGCTGATGGCGCCGGGCGAAAAGCTCTATTTCGTCGATAGTCTGCCGTTTTCGGCGCGCTACTACTCGCGGGGCGCGGCCGGGCGGGTGCCGCTGGATGGCCTGGCGGCCGTGCTGCCCAAGGACGGCAGGGTATTCCTGGCGGTGGAAAAAGCGGATCTGCGGCGGGCGCGCGAGCAGACGGGCGCGGCGCTTGCGCCGGTCTATTCCAGCCGGCGCTACACCTTGGTGATTGCCGGCACGCCGGCACAGCCCTAGGGCGTGCAGGCCTGCGCGATCACGCTGGCGACTTCGGGCAGATTGCCCTCGGTGATCAGCGAAATGCCCAAGTGGCCGGAGGCCGAGACGATGGCGCGCCCGTCGTACCCCCGCGTTTCGGAAGGATGCAGGGCCGGGTCGTAGCTGAAGAAGCCGCGCTGGCTCGTCAGGTACGACCAGTCCCAGGCGGGGGACATGCGGCACAGCGTCTTGTGCAGGGCGCTGCGCACCGCCGCGACGCGGTTGCGCATGCCGGCCAGCTCGTCTTGCCACAGTTTGCGCAGGCTGGCCTGGCCCAGGACGCGGGCGACGATGCCCAACGATGGGGGAATCGTGGTCTGCGGATCGTTCCAGCCCTGGAAGGCCTGCAGCAAGGGCAATGCCTGTTGCGCGGTGGGGCAGTAGGCGTTGAGGCTGCCGCAACGCGCGTCCGAGAGTTGGAAGATCTTGGAGCACGACTGCGCAACCAGCGTGAAGACGCCCAGCCTGACCATGGCGGCGACGCCATAGTTGTCCTGCTCCAGGCCGTCGCCCAGGCCCTGGTACGCCATGTCGATAAGCGGGATGTGGCCCAGCGCCTTGATGACGTCGGCGACCACGTCCCACTGTTCGCGGCTCAGGTCGCAGCCGGTGGGATTGTGGCAGCTGGCCTGCAGCACGATGATGGCGGGTTCGGGCAGCCGGCACAGAAAACCGACCAGCCGGCCCACGTCCAGCTGCCGGGCGTAGGCGTCGAAGTAGGGATAGCTGCCCACTGCGAACCCCGCCTGCTCGAAGATGCGCTGGTGGTTGCTCCAGCTGGGCGCGGGCAGGTAGACGCGGCGCGCGGGCGCCAGCCGCGCCAGGAGGCGCGCGCCCAGTTCCAGGGCGTGGGTGCCGCTGGCCGCCGGATAGGTCAGGAAGCGCCGCGTATCCTGGCCGTCGCGGCTGTCGCCGAATACCAAGCCCCCCACCGCGTCGACGAAGGCGCCGACATCGGCGGCCTGCGCCGCCGCCGGCACGCGCATTTCCTCGCGCGCCTGGCGCACGCTTTCGAACTGCGGGATCTGGCCTTGCGCATCCAGGTAGCGGGCCGGGACGGCCAGCGGGCCGAGGGGCATGGATTCCATTACCGGGTCCTTACTGGTGATGCTTGGCCTGATCCACGGACATGTGTCCCGGCATCATGTTCTCGTTGGCGTTGTGCATGACCCACAGCGAACCCGCGACGATGATGGCGATGAGCAGCACCGTGCAGATGAAGACGCCGGAGTTCTCGCGCTGTTCCTTCGAGCCGCCCAGGTGCAGGAAGTAGATCAGCTGCACCATCAGCTGCACCACGCACAGCACGACCAGCGCGGCGATGCGCGCCTCGCGCGGCACCAGGTCGGTCATGACGGCGCCGAAGGACGCCAGGGTCAGCGCCAGGGACAGCAGGAAGCCGACGATGTAGCTTTTCAGGCTGCCGTGCGCGTTGCCGTGGCCGTGCGCGCCGGAGTGGGGATGGGTGATCGTGCTCATACGAACTCGCGCAGGTAGACAAAGGTGAAGACGCAGATCCAGACCAGGTCCAGGAAGTGCCAGAACATGGACAGGCAGGACAGGCGGCGGGTGACGATGCCATCCAGGCCGAAGCGGTGCACCTGGTGCATCATGACCAGGATCCACAGCAGGCCGAACGACACGTGCAGGCCGTGCGTGCCCACCAGGGTGAAGTAGGCCGAGAGATAGGCGCTGGTGCTGGGGCCGGCGCCTTCGTTCAACAGCAGCGAGAACTCGTAGAGTTCCATGACGATGAAGCCCGCGCCGATCAGGAAGGTGATGCCCAGCCAGGTCATGACCTGCTGCTTGCGGCCCGCCTGCATGCCCAGCATGGCCACGCCGAAGGTGAAGCTGCTGATCAGCAGCAGCATGGTTTCGCCCAGCACGAAGGGCAGGTGGAACAGGTCCGCGCCGCTGGGGCCGCCCGCGGTGCTGTTGGCCAGCACCGCGAAAGTGGCGAACAGCACCGCGAAGATGAGGCAGTCGCTCATCAGGTAGATCCAGAACCCCATGGTGGTCTTGGATCCGTCGTCGTGATGTTCCTCGTGGACATCGCCGGCGCCCGCGGCGCCGCTCAGGGTCAAATGGCTCATGGCTTACGCGGCCTCCTGCAGTTTGGCGTAATGGGCGTTTTCGATGCGCTCCACTTCGGCCGCGGGAATGTAGAAGTCCACGTCGCGGTCATAGCTGCGCGCCACGAAGGTGATGATGATGGCGACCAGGCTGCCGCCCGCGATCGCCCACATGTGCCAGACGAGCGCGAAGCACAGCAGCATGCCCCACATGGAAATCATGAAACCTGCGGAGGTGTTGCGCGGCATGTGGATGGGGTCGTACTTGGCGGGGCGCACATAGGCGCGGCCCGCCTGCTTGTTGTCCCAGTGCTGCTCCAGCGAGGTGATCTGCGGCGTCACGGCGAAGTTGTAGGACGGCACCGGCGAAGCGGTGGCCCATTCCAGGCTGCGCGCGTCCCAGGGGTCGCCGGTCAGGTCGCGGTTCTGATGGCGGTTCTTGATGCTGACCACGAGCTGGATGAAGAACGTCAGGATGCCCAGGCCGATGATGATGGCGCCGATCAGCGCCACGATCAGGTAGGGCTGCCAGTCCGCGTGCGGGTAGCTGTTCATGCGGCGCGTCATGCCCTTGAAGCCCAGGATGTACAGCGGCATGAAGGCCAGGAAAAAGCCCACCAGCCAGCACCAGAACGAGGTCTTGCCCCAGAATTCATTGAGGGTGAAGCCGTATACCTTGGGGAACCAGAAGGTCAGGCCCGCCAGGCAGCCGAACACCACGCCGCCGATGATGACGTTATGGAAGTGCGCCACCAGGAACAGGCTGTTGTGCAGCACGAAGTCCGCGCCCGGCACGGCCAGCAGCACGCCGGTCATGCCACCGATGGCGAACGTGACCATGAAGCCTATCGTCCACAGCGTGGCGGAGTGGTAGCGGATGCGGCCGCGGAACATGGTGAACAGCCAGTTGAACAGCTTCACGCCCGTCGGAATCGAAATGATCGAGGTCATGATGCCGAAGAAGGCGTTCACGTTGGCGCCCGAGCCCATGGTGAAGAAGTGGTGCAGCCAGACGAAGAAGGACAGGATGCCGATCGACGAGGTCGCGTACACCATCGACTTGTAGCCGAACAGCGGCTTGCGCGAGAACGTGGAGATGATCTCCGAGAACGCGCCGAAGGCCGGCAGGATCAGGATGTAGACCTCCGGGTGGCCCCAGATCCAGATCAGGTTGATGTACATCATCGCGTTTCCACCAAGCTCGTTGGTGAAGAAATGCATGTCGAAGTACCGGTCCATCGTCAACAGCGCCAGGGTCGCCGTCAGCACGGGGAACACCGCCACGATCAGGATGTTGGTGATCAGCGCGGTCCACGTGAACACCGGCATCTTCATCAGGTTCATGCCCGGCGCGCGCATGCGCAGGATGGTCACGACGAAGTTGATGCCCGACAGGGTCGTGCCCAGGCCCGATATCTGCAATGACCAGATGTAGTAGTCGACCCCCACGGTTGGACTGTATTGCAGCCCTGATAGTGGTGGATACGCGACCCAGCCCGTGGCGGCGAAGTCGCCCACGAACATCGAGATCATGACCAGGACCGCGCCCGCGGCCGACAGCCAGAAGCCCAGCGAGTTGACCAGCGGATAGGCCACGTCGCGCGCGCCGATCTGCAGTGGCACCACCACGTTCATCAGTCCCAGGATCAGGGGCGTGGCCACGAAGAAGATCATGATGACGCCGTGCGCCGTGAAGATCTGGTCATAGTGGTGCGGCGGCAGGTAGCCGGCGGCGTCGCCCACGGCCATGGCCTGCTGGGCGCGCATCATGATGGCGTCGGCGAAGCCGCGCAGCAGCATGATCAGCGCCAGGATGATGTACATCGCGCCGATGCGCTTGTGGTCCACGGTGGTGATCCATTCGCGCCAGAGGTACCCCCACTTGCGGTAGTACGTCATGGCGCCCGCCAGGGCCAGTCCGAGTAGGGTGACGACCACCATCACGCCCATGATGATGGGTTCGTGATAGGGGACCGCCTCTAGGGTCAGTTTGCCGAACATAGTTCGCTCGCTATTGCTTGTTCCAGGGATTGCGTAAGCGCCAGTTGCTTGGCGGTTGCGCGCGGTTTGTCATGACCGTGCATGTACATGTTGACGATGGAGTCGAACAGCGCGGGCTGCACCTGCGCGTAGACCGCCGGCTCCATGCGGCCGCTGGGCTGCGCCAGGCGCTCGTAGGCGGCGGCGTCCAGCTTTTGCGGCGCGGCTTGGGCCTGCTTGACCCAGGCGTCGAATTCTTCGCGCGTGGTGGCGTGGGTCAGGAAGTGCATGCTGGAGAAGCCCGGGCCGCTATAGGCGGCGGACAGGCCCGGATAGACCCCGGGCGTGTTGGCGATCAGGTGCAGGCGGGTCTGCATGCCGGCCATCGCGTAGATCTGGCTGCCCAGCTGCGGAATGAAGAAGGAATTCATGTTGGCGTGCGCCGTCAGCTTGAACTCCAGCGGCGTGTTCACCGGCACCGGCAACTGGTTGACGGTGGCGATGCCGTAATCCGGGTAGATGAACAGCCACTTCCAGTCCAGCGCCACGACTTCGATGCGCAGCGGCGCGACGTCGGATTCCAGCGGCTTGTAGGGATCCAGCTCATGCGTGGTCTTCCAGATCAGCACGCCCAGGATGGCGACGATGACGCAAGGGATGGTCCAGACCACCACCTCGATGGCGTTCGAGTGCGACCATTTGGGTTCGTAGCGCGCGCGGGTATTGGTCTCGCGGTAGCGCCAGCCGAAATACAGCGTTAGCAGGATCACGGGGATCACCACCAGCAGCATGAGGCCGGAGGCGATCAGGATCAGGTTCTTTTCCTGGATGCCGATGTCGCCCTTGGGCGAGAACAGCGCCATTTCGCAGCCGCTCAGGAGGAATGGCAGCAGCAGGGCGCAGGCAGCCTTGGGCAGAGCGCGCAGGCGGGATTCCCGGGCGCCGGAATGGCTGGCCCAGGTACGAGAATTGGACATGTGATATCCCTTGGTTAAGGACCTAAGCCCATACATCAGCCAAGGATGGGGGAAGATATCGCTTCCCCTTCAGTACGGTCTTTTAGCCGTACAAGATTTTTAATGTATGGACTTAATTCAAGTTTGTTGCCATACTAATTGATAAATATCATCCATACATTGCGACATTCTGGCGCACCTGAACCCATGCAAGACCAAGATTTGTATGCGAATTGGCCCGAAAAGCTGGTGCCTGGCGAGGGTCCCCGCTACCGCCAGATCGCCGATTTCATCGAGCGGGCCGTGGCGCAAAAGCGGCTGCAGGCCGGCGACCGGCTGCCGCCGCAGCGCGGCCTGGCGCAGCGGTTGGGGGTGGACCTGACCACGGTGACCCGCGCCTACGCCGAAGCCGGCCTGCGCGGCCTGCTCGATCCGCGCGGCGCGCAGGGCACCTTCATCGCCCGGCCCGCCCAGCAGTCCGTGCAGTTGATCGACCTGGGCATGAACATGCCGCCCGCGCCGCTGGGCTGCGACCTGCAGGAACTGGTGCAGCGCGGGCTGGCCAAGGTCATGGACCGGCACGACATGAACGTGATGATGGCCTACCACCTGGCCGGCGGCGGCCCGGACGCGCGCGAGGCCGGCGCGCAATGGCTGGCGCAGGCCATGGGGCCGGTGGATCCGGACCTGGTGCTGGTCTGCCCAGGCGCGCAGGCGGCGCTGGCCGCGCTGATCCTGGCCTATAGCGTACCGGGCGACAGCATCGTGGCCGAACCCATGGTGTATCCGGGCCTGTTGAGCGCGGCCCGGCATCTGGGCCGCAAGGTGCTGGCGGCCGAGGCCGACGGCGACGGCATGACGCCCGCGGGCCTGGAGCGCGCGTGCCGCGAAAGCGGCAGCCGCCTGGTCTACCTCAACCCCACCTTGCAGAATCCCACCACGCACACGATGAGCGCGCAGCGCCGGCGCGACCTGTTGCGTTCGGCCGTGGCCTGCGGCGCCAGGGTCATCGAGGATGATCCTTACCGCCTGTTCCTGGACGACGCGCCGCCGACGCTGGCAAGCCATGCGCCGGCTTCCGTGTTCCACCTCGCGACGCTGGCCAAGTGCCTGACGCCGGGCCTGCGCACGGCCTTTGTGCTGTGCCCTGACGAGGATAGCCGCGAGCGGGTGCTGGCCGCCATGCGCTCCTTCGCCCTGATGGCCGCGCCGCTGATGGGCGCCTTGACCACGCAGTGGATCACTGGCGGGTCCGCGCAGGCGGTCCTGAACGGCGTGCGGGCCGAGGCGCAGGCGCGTCAGCGCATTGCCCGCCAGGTGTTGCCGGGACCGTTCGGTTCCGAGGCCGCGGGCATCCATCTGTGGCAAGTGCTGCCGGATCCGTGGACGGCGGCGGACCTGGCGCGCGCGGCGCGCGAAGAGGGTTTGAGCGTGGCGTCGTCCGACGTGTTCCAGGCAGGCGCGGCCGCGCCCAATGCGATCCGCATTTCGCTGGGGGGCGTGAAGGACAGGGAGGAACTGGCGCAGGCGCTGGCAAAGCTGGCCGAGCTGATGCGCAGGCGGCCGTATGCGCCGCGCGATCCCATCGTCTGAAAAGCGCATCGCCGCCGGAAGCCGGCGGCGATGCTTGAATCATGGCAACCGGGCCGGGCTTGGCGCCTGGCCCGTCCGGGGCTTAGAAGCCCACGGCCTGGCCGTCGCGGCGCGAGTCCGAGGCGGCCACGTAACCGCCTTGCGGCAGGCGGCAGATCAGCTGCGCCGAACCGAATTCCAGGCTGTCGGCGGGCGCCACCGCGACGTTGTGGCCGCGCGCGCGCAGCGCGTCGACCACGTCCGCCGGCAGGTGCGCTTCCACGTTGACCACCGGGCCTTTTTCCACGCGGAAGCGCGGCGCGTCGCTCATGGCCTGCGGGTTCTGGCCGAACGCCGCCAGGCGCGTGACCATCTGCAGATGGCCCTGGGCCTGCATCGATCCGCCCATCACGCCGAACGACATCAGCGGCTGGCCGCCGCGCGTGACGAAGGCCGGGATGATGGTGTGCATCGGCTTCTTGCGCGGCGCGACCTGGTTGGCATGGCCGGGCGTGAGCACGAAGTTCAGGCCGCGGTTGTGCAGGCTGATGCCGGTGTCGGGCACCACCACGCCGGAACCGAAGCCGTGGTAGTTGGACTGGATGAAGGACACCATGGTGCCGCTGGCATCGGCCGCCGTCAGGTATACGGTGCCGCCAGTGGCGGGCGTGCCCGCGACCGGCACGCTGGCGCGGTCCATGGAGATCTGGCGCGCGCGCTCGGCCAGGTAGGCGCGGTCCAGCAGGGCCGCGGCGCTGGTGCGCATGTGGCGCGGATCGGCGACGTGGTGATGCAGGTCCGCGAAAGCCAGCTTCATCGCTTCGATGCTGACGTGGTAGTAGTCCGCGCTGTCGCGGCCCATGCTTTCCAGGTCGAACTGTTCCAGCATGCCCAGCGCCATCAGCGCCGAGATGCCCTGGCCGCTGGGCGGGATCTCGTGCAGCTCGTAGCCGCGGAACGATTGCGAGATCGGCGCGACCCATTCGGGGCGGTGTTCGGCCAGGTCGTCGGCGCTGAGCGCGCCGCCGGTCTGGCTGGCGAAGTCGGCGATCTTGCGGGCGAGTTCACCGCGGTAGAAGCTTTCGCCGCCGCTTTCGGCGATGGCGCGCAGCGTCTTGCCTTGCGCGGGAAAGCGCCACCATTCGCCGGCCTGCGGCGCGCGGCCCCCGGGCAGGAAGGCGGCGGCAAAGCCCGGTTCCTGCGCCAGCTTGGGCGCCTGCGTGGCCCACTGGCGGGCGATGGTGGGCGAGACCGCGAACCCTTCCTCGGCATAGGCGATGGCGGGTTCGAACAACTGCGCGAAAGGCAGCTTGCCGAAGCGTTCCGACAGCGCCTTCCAGCCCGCGATCTGTCCCGGCACGGTCACCGTGCCCCAGCCGGTGCCGGGCATGGCGTCGCGGCCGGCGAAGTACTCCGGCGTCCACGCGGCGGGCGCGCAGCCGCTGGAATTCAGGCCGTGCAGCTGGCCGTCATGCCAGACCAGCGCGAACATGTCGCCGCCGATGCCGTTCATGACGGGTTCGACCACCGTCAGCGCGATGGCGGTGGCGATGGCGCTGTCCACGGCATTGCCGCCGGCCAGCAGCATGCGCAGCCCGGCTTGGGCCGCCAGCGGCTGGCTGGTCGCGACCGCGTTGGAGGCCAGGACCGGCATTTTCCGGGAGGCGTAGGGGAAAGACCAATCGAAGGGTAAAGACATGGATGCGGGAACTCGTGAAGAAAATTACTGCGGCGTGATGCCGGCCTGATCGATCAGCTGCTTGGTGCGCGGGATTTCGGACTTGATGAAAGCGGCGAACTCTTCGCGGCTGCCGCCGCGGGGCTCCGCACCGGCTTCCGCGAGCTTACTGCGCAGCGCCGGATCGGCAAGCACTTTGTTGACGGCTCGGTTGAGCTTGTCGAGCACCGGAGCGGGCGTGCCTTCGGGCGCGACCAGACCGTACCACGGCGCGATGTCGTAGCCGGCGTAGCCCTGTTCCGCGATCGTGGGGATCTCGGGCGCCAGCGCCGAGCGCTTGGCGTTGGACATGCCCAGCGCCAGCAGCGCGCCGCTCTTGGCCTGGGGCAGGCCGGTCATGATGGTGTCGAAGTACATCGAGACCTGGCCGCTGAGCAGCGCGGGGATGGCTTCGCCCGCGCCCTTGTACGGCACGTGCAGGATGTCGATGCCGGCGACCGACTTGAGCATTTCGCCCGCCATGTGGGAAGTCGTGCCGGTGCCGAACGAGGCGTAGGTCAGCTTGCCCGGGTTGGCGCGGGCGTAGGCCACCATTTCCGGCAGGGCCTTGAACGGCTGCGACGGGTTGGCCAGCAGGATATTGGGCGTGTAGGCCACCAGGGACACCAGCGCGAAGGCGTCCGGGTCGTAGGACAGGCGCTTCTGCAAAAAGCGGTTGGTGACGATGGCGGCGGGACCGCCCATCAACAGCGTATAGCCGTCGGGCGTTGCGCGCGCGACCGAGGCGCTGCCGATGGCGGCCGCGGCGCCCGGACGGGCCTCGACGACGAAGGGCTGGCCCAGTTCCGTCGACAGCGCAGCGCCCAGCTGGCGCGAAATCAGGTCGGTGGCGGAGCCCGCCTGGAAGGGCACGACGATGCGCACCGGATGCTGCGGCCAGTCGGTCGCCTGGGCGCCCGCCTGGGCGGCGCAGGCCATGGCGGCGGCGCCTGCCAGCGCCCGGATGAAACGAAACTTCATGAATTCCCCTTGATCGCGTTATGGAGTGCGTGCAGGGATTAGACGCAAGCGGGCATCGCAGGGCTATTAGGATTTGCATCCATGGATCACTGGATCCAATTTGTGTTATTTTTGCGTTTATCTATCATGGCGGCTTTCCCAGCCCTGGATCTCCAATGCTGCAATTCCAGAAGACAGCGATCAGCGCCGAAGACGAAGCCTACCTGCACCTGCAGCGCGAAATCCGCCTGGGCCGCTACGCGCCTGGCCAGCGCCTGGTGCCCGAGGTGGTCGCGGCCGAGATCGGCACCAGCCGCATGCCGGTACGCGGCGCGCTGCGCCGGCTGGCTTCCGAAGGGCTGGTCGAGATCCGCGCCAATCGCGGCGCGGTGGTGCGCGGCCTGAATCAGCAGGAAATGCTGGAAGTGTTCGAAATGCGCTCCGTGCTGGAAGGCCTGGCCATGCGCAACGCGGTGCTGCACATGGGCGCCGAGCACATCCGCCGCCTGTCGCTGCTGCTGGAACAACTGGAGCAGGGGCCGGGCGAGCACCTGGACTGGATCACCGCGCACCGCGAATTCCACGAATACCTCTGCAGCTTCTGCCAGCAGCCGCGCCTGCTGCGCCAGATTTCCGAGCTGCATTCCGTCGTCGAGCCGTACATGCGCCTGTGGGTGGCCCAGCCCGGCCGCGTGCTGCGGGTGCGTGAATCGCACCAGGAATTGATCGCCGCGCTGCAGACGCGCGACCCGGCGCGCTGCGAAGCGGCCATGCGCCAGCACGTGTTGAATACGGTGCCCGCCTTGCAGGCGTTTCTGGAACAGACGGCCTAGGGCGCGCGGCTTTGGTTAGACTGGCGCCATTCTCCACGCGCCCGTCCTGCCATGACTGCATCCGCCGACCTCATTCGCCGCCTGGACCTGTTGCCGCACCCCGAGGGCGGCTACTACCGAGAAACTTATCGCGCCGCCGATTCCGTGACGCGCGGCGACGGCGCGCGCCGTTCGGCCAGCACCGCCATCTACTACCTGTTATGCGACGGCGCCTGGTCCACCTGGCATCGTATCCGGTCCGACGAACTCTGGCATTTCCATGCGGGCGATGCGCTGCTTGTCCATGTGCTGGCGCCGGATGGGGCTTACCGCTGCTTGCGGCTGGGCGATGCGCTGAAGGACGCCGGTGCCGAGTTCCAGGCGGTGGTGCCGGCCGGCAGCTGGTTCGCGGCGGAGCTGGCCGACCCGGCCGGTTACGCGCTGGCCGGCTGCACGGTGGCACCGGGCTTCGAGTTCAGCGAGTTCGAGTTGGCCGACGCCGTCGAACTGCAACGGCTGTACCCCGCGCAGGCCGGCCTGATCGCGCGCCTGGCCCGCTAGTCGGCGCCTTGCGCGCCCTGTGCTTGCGGCTTTTTCCTGCGCGCGAACTTGGCTTCGCTGGCGAGCACGCCCGCCACGATAAGGCCGGCGCCCACCAACGCCAGCGCGGGCAGCCGGTCGCCGGCCAGGCGTCCCACGATGCCGCCCCACACGGGCTCGCCTGCATAGATGACGGTGGCGCGGGTGGGGGACACCGACTTCTGCGCCCAGTTCATGGTCAGCTGGATGATGGCGCTGGCCAGCCCCAGGCCGATGGCAGCGCCCGCCCACATCCATGAGAATTCGGGCACCGCTTCGCCCATCACGGGCATCAGCGCGAACGACACCAGGCCGGCCGTCAGCAGCTGCACGAAGGTGACGCGGCGGCTGTCGACCCTCTTGGCATACAGGCCGATCAGGATGATCTCGGCGGCAATCGCCGCGGCCCCGGCCAGCGTCGCGGCTTCGCCCGCGCTGAAGTTCAGCGAGCCCGCTTGCGGACCGGCCAGCAGGATCAGGCCCGCGAAGGCCAGCGCCACGCCCACCCAGCTCATCAGGCCCGGCGGCTTCTTCAGCACGGCCCATTGCAGCAGCGGCACGATGGGCACGTACATCGCCGTGATGAAGGCGGACTGGCTGCTGGTGATGGTCTGCAAGCCGTAGGTCTGCAGGAAGTAGCCCAGGAACAGGGCGCAGCCGATGGCGATGCCGGCGCCCACCTCCTGGCGAGTGATTGCGGCCATGTGCTTGCGGAACATCAGCAGCGCCATCAGGCCGGCGATGGTGAAACGCACGCCCACGAAGAACAGCGGCCCGCTGTGCTGCATGGCGATGTGGATGATGAGGAAGGTGCTGCCCCACAGCATGGTGACCAGCACCAGGGCGATTTCCTGGCGGGACAGGGCGAACATCGAGGTCTTGGACTTCATGGTCTGCATCGGGCGCTACGAAATGGCGAGCAATATACAGCGCTTCGGTGACCGCTCACCGAACAGATTCCCGGATTCCGGGCGGAGCAGGCATATAGCCAGGAGTAATATGACGCGTCCGGCGTCGTCAGACCGCCGGTGACGACAAGCCGGTGCATGCCTCGTTCTTCTCGCTCCCGCCGCGCCTTTTTTGGCGGCGTTGGCGAACCTGGGCGCGCAAAGCGGCCACAAGAAGATATCGAGGAGAAGCGCAAGTGGAGAAGCAAGAGTCGGGCGGCTGGTATTTTGGCTGGAATATCGTAGGCGCCGCGACGGTACTCACCCTGTTGACGGTCGGCCTGCGCATGGGGGTCGGGCCGTTCTTCCTGCCCATCGCGGACGCCCTGGGCTTCACGCGCAGCACGCTGTCCGGCATCGTCGCGATCGGCATGCTCTGCTATGGGCTGGCCATGCCGGTAGCGGGTTATCTGGTCGGCACGCGCGGCACCCGCTTCGTGCTGCTGACCGGCACCGCCATCGTTGTGTTGTCGATCATCTGGACGGTCTACGCGCGCGGGCCCATCGAATTCCTGCTGTCTTTCGGCGTGGCGCTGTCCATCGGCCTGGGCTTCACCAGCCCAGTGGCGTTGACGCCGGTGATCAGCCGCTGGTTCACGCGCCAGCGCGGCATGGCGCTGTTCTTCCTGTCCACCGGATCCATGGCGGGCATCGCGCTGATGACACCGACACTGACCTTCGCGATCTCGGCCGTGGGCTGGCGGGAAACCCTGCTGGCCTTCGCTGCGCTGTTCGCGCTGCTGACCGTGCCGATGGCGCTCTTCGTCATTCGCGATGAAGCGCCCGAGCACACTGACCTGCTGCCGCACCAGATCATCGACAAAGCAGGACCGGCCAAAGCCGCGGCGAAGCAGCCGGCGCCCAATGTGCGCGCGGCGCTGAGTTCGCTGCCTTTCTGGCAAGTGGCGCTGGGTCTGTTCGCCTGTGGTTTCAGCATGAACCTGCTGGGCACGCACGGCGTGCCCATGCTGATGGACCATGGCTTTGACGCCACCACCAGTTCGCTGGGCATAGGCCTGATCGGCCTGGTCGCCATCTTCAGCACCCTGGTCCTGGGGCGCATGTCCGACCAGGTCGAACGGCGCGCCATCCTGGCTGCGATCTATCTCGTCCGCGGGTTGGGCTTCTTCGCGCTGGTCATGGTGGGCGCGCATTGGGAGCTGTACGCCGCGGCCACCCTGGGCGGCATCGCGTGGGCCGGCAGCATCGCCTTGTCGTCGGCCATTCTTGCGGACGTCTACGGCGTGCGGCTGGTGGGCGTGCTTTACGGACTGGTCTACCTGGGCCATCAGGTGGGCGGCATGATCAGCTCATGGCTGGGCGGCTGGGCCTACGAGACCTTCGGCACGCATTGGGTGGCCTTCGGGGCGGCGGGCGCGCTGCTGTTGGCGGCGGCCCTGATTTCCTTGCGCCTGCCGGCGCGGGGCTTGCCGCGCGCGGTGGCGGTGGCCGGCGGTTGATGCCCGCGGACTGCGGGCCGATGCCGTCCGCAGCGTTTGCCATCGCGTCCGTGACGCCGGATGCGATGGCCTCCGAGCCCGTCCTAGCGGTCCTTCAGCAGCGACACCAGTTCCGGCACGTAGCGGTCGCCGCCGCCTTGCGTGACGGCCTGGTCGAAGGTGTGCTGCACGGCCGCGCCGATTTCGCGCACCGCGCCCGTTTCCGCGGCCATGGTGTTGTAGTAGGACAGGTCCTTTTGCGCGTTCGACATGAAGAACCGCAGCGAGGACGGATCCTGTTCCAGCAGGTAAGGCTTGATGCGCTCCAGCGCCACGCCGCCGCCGCCGCCCTTGGCCAGCACGTCGGCGAACACCGCCGGATCAATCTCCGCGCGCAGCGCGCAGGCGGCGGCTTCCGACAGCAGCGCGACCACGCCCAGCGACACGTAGTTGTGCAGCAGCTTCATGCGGTGGCCGGCGCCGATCGGGCCGGCGTGCGTGATGTTTTCGGCGAAGCAGGCCAGCAGCGGCTTGCATTCCTCGAACAGCGCCGCGTCTCCGCCCACCAGCAGGTTGAGCCGGCCTTCGGCGGCTTCCTTGGGGGTGCGCGTCATCGGCGCATCCAGAAAGCGGCCGCCGGATTCCGTCACGGCCTGCGCCACCTTCACGGTGGACGAGGGAATCGCCGTCGAGCAATCGATGATGACCGTGCCCGGGCGCAGGCCCGCCAGCACGCCGCCTTCGGACAACAGCACGGCCTCGACCTGCGGGCTGCCGGTGACGCAGAGGATGATGACGTCAGACTGGGCCGCCAGCGTGGCGCCGTCGGCGACGCTGGTCGCGCCCGCGGCCTTCAGCGTGTCCAGGGGCTGGTTGCCCGGATGCTCCAGCACGGTCAGCGCGTGCCCGTGCTTGACCAGATTGCTTGCAATGCCATGGCCCATGAGGCCGATACCAACCATGCCGACTTTCGCCATCTTCCACTGCTCCTGCCATATAGGGGTTTGTTATGGCGTAAATCTTACTCTGACTTGCGGATCGTCCGCGCCGCGATCACAGGTACGCGACAAGCCGTGCCGGCCGCGGCCTTCTTTGCGATACTCGAGGTATTCCGCGTGAAAAAACCAGGCTTGAGCATGACAGACTCCATTCCTTCCGGTTTCGCGCCCTGGCGCCCCAGCAGCCCCTTCATGGAACATCTGGCCGACCTCGGCGCGCTCTACAAGCGCGATGCCGATTGCGTCCTGGCCCTGCGCGTGGGGATGGCGCACACCAATATGCACGCCATCGCCCACGGCGGCCTGCTCGCCACGTTGGCCGACAGCGCGCTGGGCCACACCATTGCGGAGCAGGCCCAGGCCTCGGTGGTCACGGTGCAGATGTCGGTGGAATACCTGAATCCGGTCAAGCCCGGCGATTGGCTCGAAGCCCATGTCCGGATCGACAAGCAAGGCCGCCGGCTGATCTACGCCACCTGCCTGCTGCAAGTCGAAGGCCGCCTCATGCTCAAGGCCAACGCGGTCTTCGCGGTACGCGCCGCGCCCGCGCCCGCCTCCGACGGCTGAGCCGCGAGCCGGCTACAAATAGGGCGTGGCCAGCCAGATCACCTTGTTGCGCAGGCGCCTGGCGAACGGCGCGCGCAGCAGGTTCTCCAGCGTTTCGCGCTGGCCCTGCGCGATCAGGCCGTCGACCCGCGCGCCGATCCACCGCGCCACGCTGGGATCATAGATTTCGGTATCCAGCTCGAAGTTCAACCGCAGGCTGCGCGGGTCCAGGTTGGACGAGCCCACATAGGCCCAGGCGTCGTCCACCGTCATCAGCTTGGAGTGGTCGAACGCGCCATGCGAGCGCCAGACCCGGCAGCCCGTGCGCACCACCTGGTCCAGCTGGGCCGTCATCGCGTAGTCCACCAGCCGCAGATTGTTCTTGCCAGGAATCACGATGTCCACCACCACGCCGCGCCGCGCGGCCGTGGCCAGCGCGCCGATCAACGTCTGGTCGGGCAGGAAGTAGGGCGACTGGATGCGCACATGGCGCTGCGCCACCGCCAGCGCGCCCAATAGCATATTGTGTGTACTGCCCAGGGCGCGGTCCGGACCGGACGGCACACAGCGCATCGGCACGTCGCCCGTGGGCGGCAGGGCCTCGGGATCGAACCAGGGCCTGGCCGGCAGCGATTCGTGGGTAGTGAAGTTCCAGTCATGCGCAAACACTGACATCAGCTGCGTCACGATAGGCCCCTCCACGCGGAAGTGCGTGTCGCGGTTGGTGCCGTCGCCGGCCAGCGCGCTGACAAAGGCGGCGCGCACGTTCATGCCGCCGGTAAAGCCCACCCGCCCGTCCACCACCAGCACCTTGCGGTGGCTGCGCAGATTGGCATAGGGCATGCGCAGCACGCCCAGCGGATTGGTCATGAAGCGCGCCACCGGCACCCCGCCGCGCGACAGCAGGCGCACGATGGGCGGGCGCGAATACTTGGAGCCGATGGCGTCGATCAGCACCCGCACCTCGACCCCGCGCTCGCGCGCCTCGATGAGCGCCTGCGCCATCTCCCGCCCGATCGCGTCGTTGTCGAAAATATAGCTCTGCATCGCCACCGCGTGGCGCGCTTCGCGGATCGCCTGCAGCATCGCCGGATAGGCCTCGTCGCCGCCGGCCAGCGGCCGCACCGCGTTGCCGCCCAGCAGACGAAAGCGGCTGACGCGGTCGCCCAGCACCTTCAGCGACGCGAACTGCTGGCCGGAAATCGGCGCCACGTCCACGGGCGCGGTCTCGACTTGCTCCGCATCCTCCAGCATCGCCTCGTCGCGTTGCTGCGACAGCCGCGTCTTGCGGATGCGGTTAATGCCCGCCACGAAATAGACCAGCGCGCCGAACAGGGGCGAAAACAGCGCCACCCCCACCCAGCCTGTGGCTGCCCGCACGTCCTGTTTGGTCATTGCGGCATGCACCGCCGCGCCAGTTCCGGCGACGATGCTGATGGCAAATACCAGATGGGGCCAGTAGTCGATCAAGATTGCGTGTATGCGGTCCATGGCGATGGCGTAAGCGCGGCCTCCGTAGATGATCAATGGCGAAGGATAGCAAGGTGGTCCGCCCTGGCAAGTGGGGGAATGGGGCTGTTTTCACATCTTTAAAAAAACATGCTAGAATTCGGCCTCTTCGTTGTTGAGCAGCTTTAGAAAGCGGCGCGGCAGGGAAGAAAGCAGTACCAGAGGTGGCTGTAGCTCAGTTGGTAGAGTCCTGGATTGTGATTCCAGTTGTCGTGGGTTCGAGCCCCATCAGCCACCCCAAAGAATTCAATGAAGATCAAAGGCACTTACGCGAAAGCGGAGTGCCTTTTTTCATTGGCGAATGCCGCGCATTGAAAAATTCCGCGCTGATACGCCCGTAGGGGATTCCAGTAGAACCGCGTCCTGCTCGTGCTATACCCACCTGGTCTTGATCCGTTGCCAACCCCAAGCCACGACAGCCATGGTCAACATCTCCCGTGAAACCTCCGAGCAAACCGAGCAACGCCTGCGCCAGGTAATCACCCAGGCACGGCTACGCATATACCCGGGCGCCTACGTGTTCGTTGAGTTCCCGTTGGACAGATTCCCCAGTGCCGTCCGCGCAGATGCTCTCGCGCTGGTACGAGACGACCAGGTGTGGAGCCAGCTCGTGCCCAGTGACGGGACGCACGAGGAACAGTTCGGATTATTTCGATTCCACTTTCCGCCGGCGGCGGACAACAGCGGCTTTGTCGGGTGGCTGGCCACGCATTTCAAGAATCGGTTTGGCACCGGCGTATTTGTCACGTGCGGCCAGAATCAGTCGGATGGCGGGATCTTCGATTACTGGGGCGTGCCGACGGCGCTCGCGGACGAAGTGTTCGCTGAAGTCCAGCGGCTTGTTGAGGGACGCTAGGTGCCGTCGCTGGCCATGGCGGCTGGTACACGGCTCGAAATAGATGGATTTCAAGTCCCGAGGACGCCACCGCCACCCGGAAGGATTGGATTGCTTTTTCTGGACGAGTTGCTTGCACCACCATGGCGAATACCCTGTTTGTTCAAAAAACAGGGGGGGGGGGACGGCCAGGCAGAAATGGCTATGCGGTGCGGGTATTGTGGGGATGCCGCTGATGGCTCCGGTTGCGGCGCAGTACATCGCCGCCGGAGATCGTGCGGCGTGACGAGCTCATGCAGAATTCAACGGCCGTTTCCTCAAGTTCCGACGGGAGCTGGGAATTCCAACCCGGCCTGGGCGCAGGTGGCGCCTTGGCGCGCCATTTTGCTCCAGCGTAAGAACGGTCTCTCGATTGCCAGATGAATGCCGAGTGCGGCAAGGTACGAGGCCAGCGATGCTCCTGCTATGGCTGCCGCAGGTTCGGCCCCTTTCTCCACTAGGACATACATGATGGCGTAGCCAAACAAGGCATGAACTACATAGAGCGGATAGCTGATGTCGGCGAAATGGCCGAGGAGCCTGTTCTTCGTGAAGCTGTCTCTCAGCCGATAGCAGATATGAAAGACGACGATGGCCAGCATGTATCCGGACATCCATTGATAGGTGTACTCAGCCCGCTGCGCGACTCCCAGCCATAGAATCGGAATCAGGATACACACCAGTATCTGCACGATCCGGAACTCGCCCGTGGTGACCTTATTGTTCAGCAGCGAGTAGTAGGCCATTCCAAGCAATAGCATCAGGCCGGACGCGATCTGTACTCCGGTCGGATACCCGTCAAACTTGAATGTCCATCCCGCTACGGCTGCAACCACGAGCATCGCCATGATGTGTCGAGCGAAGCCAAACCGCATGGCCCTGGCGCCCAACAAGCAGAGAATTAGGTAGAAATATATTTCGACTTCCAGCGTCCAACTTATGCCGTCGATTCGGGGTACGCCTGCTGGCGCGCGGGTAATGATGCCGAAGTGGGCGAATATGCCAAACAATGAGAAGTGAAAGCCGTTCTCTTTGTACCTCGAGAGCGCGTACAGGGTGAGCATGGCGAACGAGAAGCCGGCTATGTAAACCGGATATATCCGGAGCGCCCGTCTGTACAGAAAATTCAGTCTGCTGCTGTTTTGCATGGAAAACGGGATCACCAGGCCGCTGATGATAAAGAAGATGCTCACTCCGAACTGCCCCAGGACGATGCAGTAATCGCCGACGAATGACAGGAAATCGGACCTCTCCGGGAGGTTCGCCAGCTTTGGAACCCCAAGCAGGTCGCATATCACGGGATTCATTACCCAGAAAATGCCGGCGAAGTGAGAAAGAAGCACCGCTAAGGCTGCAAAGCCACGTAGCGCATTTGCGAATTCCAGCCTTCCAGGATGCTGCGCCGCCACCGAATGTTCCCCTTGTTCATTTTTCATGATTGCTGTTGGTCAGTCTCGTCTGGCGATGAATTGTAGGGTAATACTTGGGGGGCGGAGGGCCGCCAGGAAGCGGAGGCCTTCGTAGCGTGCGCGACTCAGGAGGACCGCTTTGGCGGGAGAATCGCTGTAGCGAAGCAGGAGCGAACGGCGGACAACCTGATCACGATTCGGAGCACTGCGGGGCGGTGCCAGACAAGGAAAAAGCCACCCTGTGAACTGAGGTGGCTTTTGCGCTTACCCGCAAGGCGAGATCCCTGGTCTCCGATCACTCAGGCCGCCACTGCCCCGCCTCATCATCCCGCAACCTTGCGCCCGCCCACACGACCCGCCCCAGCACCCGCACCGATGCCCCGTTCTCCAGCGGGATGTCATCGTGCAAGGGATTGAACGACCGGGCCATCCATTGGCCGGTGAGCCGTTCCCTGGCCACCGTCTTAACGATCATCTTGCCGTCATAGTTGATGGCATAGACGCCGCCAGCGGCAATGTCCTGCAGCGTCAGGCTTTCGTTGGGAACCACCAGCAGCGCGGCGCCGTCACGAATGACGGGTTCCATGCTGTCGCCTTTGGCATAGACCACGCGGGCCTTGCCGTTGTCCGCGCCTACCGACCTCAGGAATGACTTGCGGAACTGGATCATGCCGGTCTGCTCTTCGGCGTGGTTTTCGATGGGGTCGCCCGCCGCCAGGCGCACGTCGGCCAGCTCGGGGACCTTCTCGAATCGGTCGTTGGCGGCGGGCGGTTCGCCCACGCCTACGTTGGCGACGACGCCTGTCTGGGTGCTGATCCGGATCCGGCCTTCGCGCTCGGTCTGGCGCGTGGTCTTGCCGCCCTCCCAGGGTGCCGCGGGCAGGCCATCGATGCGCATGGGGAATTCGTCGCGGGATAGATAGGCGTCCACCAGCGAGTCGCTACGCAGGACCGTCGGCATCTGCGGCGCGGCAGGAACCGGGAAGACGTCTATCCCCAGCTTCAACTGGGCGATCGCCAATGCGAGCGCGCCCTGCAGCTTGTTCAGCTGATCCGGGGGCAATGCGCGCACTTGTTCTTCCGGGATGCCGGGGAAGGGCCACGGCGCGGGCGGAGGCGCCAGCGCCGCGGCGGCAAGGGAGCCACCGCGTGCCGGCAGTTTCGGGGCGGTGCCGTCATACAGCCATTGCGCGTTCACGCGCAGCAGCGGGGCAACCTTGATGCAGGTCGCCATATCCATGCCGTTGGAGCCATTGAACCAATGCGTCGCCGCGCCGGAAGAGGCGCCGGCTGCCTTCCATAGGTCTGTCTTGGTAAGGCGTGGCTCGGCCGCGTCCGCCCGGCGGGCCGCCTCCTCGTTGAACGCCTGTGTGATTCGCTTCTGAAAGGTCATCTTAGGATGCTAAACAAAAACAATCTTAGTTGGCTTGCATTTAATATCTTAGCATTCTAAGATTTAAACATGATAGCGAGGTAAGACTGGCGGGGATGCAAAAACACGCATGAACTACTACAGCCACAACATCGGCGACTACGCCCAGGCCACGGCGCATTTGAGCCTGGTCGAGGATGCCATCTATAGCCGCCTGCTGCGCCGGTATTACGCCGAAGAGCAGCCCATCGTGGACAACCTGCAGCAGGTATTCCGGTGGGTCGGAGCCCGTACCGAGGACGAAAGAGAGGCGGCCGCGCAGGTGCTGTCCGAGTTCTTCGTCCTGCGCGACGGCCATTGGCACAACAAGCGCGCGGACGTCGAGATTGCCGCCTATCACGTCAAGGCCGAGGTCGCCAAGGTCAACGGCAGGCGAGGCGGCCGGCCCAGGCAGGTTGAGCGTGGTCCGCAACAACCAGACGGGTTTCCCATGGGTTTCGACGAGAAACCTGGCCATGGCCCGGCAGAAGCCGGATCGGAAGCTAACCAAGAACCAGGAACCAAGAACCAGGAACCCAAAGAACACATCCCCCGCAAGGGGGGAAGCGGATTCGACGCTTCCGTGATCGAACTGCCCGACTGGCTGGACCGCGAGGACTGGGGCAGCTGGATTGCCGACCGCAAGGCCCGCAAAAAGCCGGTGACGCAGGAAGGCGCCAAACGTCAGCTGCAACAGCTTGCCGCCTATCTGGCCGCCGGGCATCAGCCAGGCGCCGTGATCGCAAACAGCATCGCGGGCGGGTATCAAGGGCTCTTCCCGCCACGAACCCAGGCTCGAGGCAGCTCGTCGACAGGCAGGGCGCAACGCCTGGCTGACTGGACCGAGGAGCTGCGAGAGGTCCTTGCCGAAGACGGCCGGCCGCGCGAGCGATTCATGGGGACGATCGATGCAACCCGCTGACATCCCGCCCGCCACCTTGGGGGCGCTGGTGGTGAATGAAATGCTGTTGATGTACGGAGCCAAGTTCGCGCAGCAATGGCAGGGCCTGACCGCCCGCGAGCTGAAGGATTCATGGAACCAGAAACTGGCGGGCCTGGACGAGGTGCAGGTGCGCCGCGGCCTGGTCGCCTGTCTCACCCAGGAATGGCCCCCGACGTTGCCGCAGTTCATCAAACTGTGTTGTCCGTGGATGGTTCCCGAAGTGGCGTATCACGAGGCAGTGCGGGGCTTGGCCGCCCGCAGGCGCGGAGAGCTCGGCATCTGGTCGCATCCGGCGGTGTACTGGGCCGCGGTAGGCGTCAGCACGGTGGATCTGTTGGGCTGCACTTATGGCGCGATCAAGGCGCGCTGGGAGAAGACCCTGAACGAGGAACTGGCGAAGGGCGCGTGGGCGGATATCCCGCTGCCTCGTGCGGCGTTGCCAGCGCCAGGCCAGACGCTGGCGACGCGGGCCGAGGCCGAGGCGGCGCTCAGAAAAATGGGTGCGCAGAAGGTGTTGAGGGACCGCGGGCGTCCGCATCGGAGCTGGATTGAGAAGTGGGAGGCGCGCATCGCGCATGGCGATCACCCGAGCAAGGGGATCGCCGACATGCTCAGGCGCGCCAAGGGTGACAGCGGCGAGGCGCAAGGCTTTCGCCAGGGCGGCGCCTGCGGGAAGACAGGTAAACAGTGTGAGGTGGCTGATGAGTAAATTGACAGGCGATGATCTGCTCTGGAACTGGGTCCGGTGGACCTGGTCCGGCGCCACGGTGGGAAACATGGAGGCGTACCTCTCCGAAGAGGAGGACTACCGCCCCATCAACCATCAGCACGCCCTGGAGGTCGAGGCGATGCATGCCGCGCTGCCCTGGCATGAGCGGATGATCATCATCGCCGAGTATCCGCAGAAGAACGTGATGTTCGGCCAACTGGACGGCCGCGCGCGCCGCGCGCAGGCGCTGGACTGGATCGCCGATACGACAGGCGTGGCCCTGAGCGAAACCGAATACAAACTGTACCTGGGCCTCTTTCGCAGCCTGGTGGAAAGGAGGCTGGCGTGAAGTACGCGCACGAGGTGATGGATCTGATGGCCTGCTATCCCGGCCGCTCATTTCGTTTGATGGAGCTGGTGCGTCATGTGTCACGCGGCCGGTCTTTGTCTGTTCCTGAAAAGACGCGCCTGCAAAGAGGTATCCAGCGCGCCATGGATGCGCTGCAGGATACCGGCAGCGTGCTGATTCAAGAGCCCGAAACCGGCGGGCATGGGCGCACCTATGCATGGCGTGTGACGGTTCCGTCACAAGACCGCGCCCGATAGGTCACGGAATCGGTCACAATGGGTCCGGGGCATTGCGCCCCTAGCAAATGCAGCCCCGGCCACGTGCCGGGGCTTTTTGCTTTGCGGCGCTTGGCTTCGGTTTTTACCTCCAGGCAGGGAACGAACTTCCTCATGCACAGCATGTGACGGTTCCGTCACAAGACCCCGTCCCATGGGTCACGCAATCGGTCACAATGGGCCCGGGGCATTGCGCCCCTAGCAAATGCAGAAGCCCCGGCCACGTACCGGGGCTTTTGCATTTTTGGCGCGCAGCTTCCGGCGCTTACCTCTTCAGCAGACGTCCAACTTCATGAGCGCTCAGATCAGCATCACTGAAAACCAGCTGGTGGAAGACCTCGTCGCATTCTTCAAAACCTTGGTCGACTGCGACGTGGTCCGCGGCCTGCCCAATTGGGTTCCCGCGCCGCCACGCGAGTGCATCGTCATTACTCCGCTGGCGGCGCTTGGACTCTCCTTGCCGGTCCTGACCTACGCCGATCCGTCGCCTGCGGCGGGGAGGCGGAGCATGACCCAGGCCACCCGATGGTCCGCCCGGGTGGATGGCTACGGGGCACGGGCCCAGGATCTGGCGCTCACGCTCTCGATCGCCTTGCGCAGCCAGTACGCGTGCGAGTTCCTGGGAAATCTGGGACGAGCCCAGCCGCTCTACGCGGGCGAGCTCAAGCAATTGCCCTTCGAGAGCGGAGAAAGCCAGGCCTTCGAGCGGTGGTCATTCGACGCCGTCCTGCAGTTCAACCCTTCCATCAGCGTGCCGCAACAGTTTGCGGACCACCTTAGCGTCGGCCTCATCGAGGCCGACACCACCTACCCTACGGGAGCTTAATCCTATGTCCATTCCCGCCAGTGAAATCGTCCAGGTAGTGCCTGGCGTGATCGCCGCCGGCGGATCGGCGCTCGACTTGAACGGCCTGATCCTGACCCACGATACTGCCGTCCCCATCGGCACGGTCCAGAGTTTCGCGACCGCGCGCGACGTACAGCGCTTCTTCGGCCCGACCTCGACCGAGGCCACCCTGGCCGACGTCTACTTCAACGGCTTCGACAACTCGACCCGCAAGCCGGGCAATCTGCTGTATGCCCAATATCCGGCGGCAGCGGTTTCGGCCTATCTGCGCGGCGGCTCCATGGCCGCGGTGACGCTGACCCAGCTGCAGGCGCTGTCCGGCATCCTGACCGTCACCGTGGACGGCGTGGCCAAGTCCTCCGCCAGCATCGACCTGTCGACGGCAACGAGCTTCTCGAACGCCGCTTCGACCATCGAAGCGGCGTTCACGGCCCTGGGCGCGACCTGCACCTATGACGCGCAGCGTGCCGCTTTCGTGATCACCTCGGCCACCGATGGCGCCGCCAGTACGGTCTCCCATGGCAGTGGCGCCATCGCTTCGGGCTTGAAGCTGACGCAGGCTGCCGGCGCAGTGGTGTCGCAGGGGGCCGCCGCCGGTATCCCGGCGGCGGAGATGGGCCGGATTACCGACCTGACCCAGAACTGGGCGGCGTTCATGACGACCTTCGAACCGGATACGGCCGGCAAGGTGGCGTTCTCGGCGTGGACGAATGCCCAGGGCGATCGGTACGTTTACGTCGGCTGGGACACCGATGTCACCGCCACGCAGCAGGGCAATATGTCCAACTGGGCTGCGGTCGTCAGCGCCAACGAGTACTCGGGCTCCGTGCCGGTCTACAAGGACGTTCTGCACGCCGCCTTCGTCCTGGGCGCGATTGCCGCGCTCGACTTCGAACGCACCAACGGCCGCGCCACCCTGGCGTTCAAGGGCCAGTCGGGCCTCGCATTCTCCGTGACCGAGGCCACGACCGCTCAGACGCTGATCGACAACGGCTACAACTTCTACGGCGACTACGCCACCAGCAACGACCGCTTCCGCTTCCTTTATCCGGGCCAGGTGAGCGGCAACTGGAAGTGGGTCGACACCTACGTCAACCAGATCTGGCTGAATGCGGCGTTCCAGCAGGCCTTGATGACGCTGCTGACCCAGGTGAACTCCATCCCCTACAACATCGACGGCTACACGCTGATCGACGCTGCCTGCCTGGACCCGATCAATGCCGCGCTCAACTTCGGTGCGATCCGCGCCGGCGTGACGCTGTCGAGCCAGCAGAAGGCGCAGATCAACAGCCAGGCTGGCGTCGATATCTCCGACACGCTCCAGACCCGCGGCTGGTATCTGCAGATCAAGGACGCGACGCCGCAGGTGCGAGAGGCCCGCGGCACGCCGCCCATGACGTTCTGGTACCTGGACGGCGGTTCCGTTCAGCAGATCACCCTGGCCTCGCTGGCCATTCTTTAAGGATTCAACATGGCGACTTTGACCAGTGCCAATTCCGTTCTGATGCTTGCGGTGGGCGGCGTTTTTGCGGTGCCGCAGAAGATCGAGGGTTATGCCTCCGAAAGTGCCTTCACCTTCGAGGCTGCCAAGCCCGCGCAGGTAACCATGGGCGTGGACGGCCGCATGTCGGCCGGCTACGTGCCGGTTCCCCGCGTGCAGATCATCACGATCCAGCCCGACTCCCCGTCCATGCGCGTCTTCGAGATCTGGATGGCGGCCAGCGAAACGGCCCGGGAAGTGTTCTATGCAAACGGCACCCTCAACATCCCGTCGATCGATCGCAAGTACACGCTGACCCGCGGCGTGCTGACGCAGATTCCGCCGGCGCCCGACGCCAAGGCGATGCTCCAACCCATGGCGTTCCAGATCACCTGGCAGAACGTCTCGCCGGCGCTGGTGTGACATGGCCAGAAAGCAGATAACCCTGACCATCGGCGCCGAAGGGCGCGACAAGGGCAAGGTGTTCATCCTGACGGAGCTGTCTGCCTACGAGGCCGAGGAATGGGCCGGCCGGGCGCTGTTCTCGTTGATGAACGCCGGGGTGGAAATCCCGGACAACATCGCCGAGGCAGGGCTGGCCGGCGTGGCCGCCATGGGCATGAAGGCCATCGCCAAGCTGCCTTTCGAGAGCGCCAAGCCGTTGCTGGACAAGATGATGGATTGCGTGCAGATCCAGCCTAGCCCGAATGTGACGCGCGAGCTCATGTCCGGCGATGTCGAGGAGGTGGCGACACTGTTCACGCTGCGCAAGAAAGTCCTGGGCCTGCACCTGGATTTTTTTACGGCCGCCGCCCCATCGATTTTGGGCTCCAAGTCCACAGCGGCGGCGCGCGCCTGATTCGCTACGCCAATATTCCCCGGATTATTGGCGTGGTGATTTCCCGGCACCCGGGCCTGCTGCACGACCTGCAGACGGTCTACGGTGCCGAAGACCTGTACAACCTGCTTGAAGTGATTGCGGTGGACGCACACAACAGGCGCGTCATAGCTGAACCGAGGTAATTGCATGGCAACCATCATCGATGCCTTGCTCGTCACTGCGGGTTTCGATCCGAAGCGCTTCGCGGCGGACAGCTACTCCGGTGCGGTCAGTCTGGGCCAAATGGCCCAGAATCTGGATATGAGCACCGAGCGGCTGTCCGCGTGGCAGAAGGCGGCCGAGCGGGCAGGCGGAACTGCCGAAGCCATCTCTGCCCAATTGAGGGAGGCCTCGGGCGAGGTAGCCAGATTCAACCGAGGATCCGCCGCGGACTCGGTACCCGGGTTCTTCCGCAACGGAGGCAATGTCGCCGACCTCAAGGATGGGAACACCTACCTTCTGGCCAGGTCGAGGATCATTGCCGACCTTTACCAGAAGGACAGGGCTCAGGCCGCGTTGGCCGCCCAGGACATGGGCATCAACGATAGCCTGTTCAATCTGTTCAAGCGCGGGCCTGACGAGCTCGAACGGCTGCTTCAGGTCCAGGAGAAGCGCGCTGCGATCTCCAGCAACGATGCGGAAGCTGCCTCGCAACTGCGCGACCGGTACCTGGACCTGCGGGACACCTTTGAATCGGTGAGCGTCAAGGTGCTGCTGGCGCTCATGCCAGCGTTTGAGCGGCTTCTCTCGCTTGCCCAGGGCTGGGGCGATTATCTGCTTGAGAACCGCGACCAGATCGTCGGGTGGGTCGACGGCGCAGTGCAGGCCATCGTGAAGTTCATCGATGAAGTCGATTCGGCGGCGCAGGCGGTGGGAGGATGGCAAAACGTCCTGCTCGCGCTGGGGACGCTCAAGATTCTGTCCTGGGTGAGCTCGCTGCAAGGCCTGGCCTCCGCCTTGGGGGCCGTGGCTACGGCACTCGGAACCCTCGGGGGCGCTGGCGCGGCGACAGGCCTGGGTGCGTTGAAACGCTTGGGACCTTTGGCGTTGAGAGCGGCGGGACCTGTCGCGGCAGTCGTCGCATCGTTGTTCGGCAGCAAGGACTTGAACTCAGGCGAGGATGAAACCTTGGCGGCGATGAGAAATCCCGCGCTGAAGAGCAAGGAGGTCGTCGATGCGGTCAGGTACTTCGAGTCCAAGGGCTATGCCCGGGAGGCGGCCGTGGGGCTGGTGGCCAACCTGCAGGCCCAAAGCAACCTGGACCCCAGGGCCGTGGGCGCTGATGGCGTTTCCGTTGGCATCGGACTATGGAATCCTCGACGCCAGGCCGACTTCAAGCGCGTATATGGCATGGACATACGCGAGTCCACGGTTGAACAGCAGCTGGATTTCGCCGCCTGGGAATTGAAGAACACCAGGCATAGGGCTGGAGTACATCTGGCCGCCGCTACTACCCCGGCCCAGGCCGGCGTGGCCGTGTACCGCCACTTTGGATTAAGTAAATCCGAGGGGGACGTTTCAAGCGAAGAGCGCAGACTCACCGCCGCTGCCGGGGTAATCCATGGGACGCCTTTCTACGACGATCTGGATCGAGGCGCCGCGGCTGCGGCTACAACGGCCGTTGCAGCGCAAGCCAGTGCAGCCGGCATTCCGAGCAGCACGGCAACCACCAACAGTACGTCCGAAACCCATTTTCACGGCCCCATTACGGTTCAGACGCAGGCGACGGATGGTGAGGGAATCGTTCGTGATTTGGGACGTGTGGGGCGCTCCCAGAATCTTGTCCAACAAGGCAATACGGGGATGTTCTGATGCCACTTATTCCTTTTCCCGATGTCCCGAGCAGCCGGGGCGTACCGGCGGTCTTCCGCGAAGCGACCATTCCTGCCGTCTCCGAACTGGCAGGCTTCGGACTTGCAGAGCTGACCGATAGGATATTCGGTCCTCCTCGCTGGGGGTTGTACGGCGCCGATGGGCAACAGATGCTGGTTTTCGAAACGTTCCTCAGTATCGCCTTCAGTGAGGCCACCCAAATATCCAGTTATCCCTCGGAGCAGGGCGGATTCTCAGCCTTCAACAAGGTCGATGCGCCATTCGAGGCGACCATCAAGCTGGCCCATGCCGGCGACCCGGCATCGCGCAACGTCATGCTGTCCGTGCTGGAGCGCATCGTTGGCAGCACCGAACTGTACACAGTGGTGACGCCCGAGATCGTCTATCCGTCGGCCAACCTGTTGAAGTACTCGTACACCCGCGCCGACAAGAACGGCTCCAGCCTCCTGGTCGTCGATCTGACCCTGCTCGAAGTCCGGCAGACGGCCATCCCGCTATCGCCGGCCACGCAGGACTCCAGCGGCGCGAATGAAGAGAGCAATGGGCAGGTACAGGCGTTCGAGATTGACGCCTATCCCAAGCGCGACCAGAACAAGGTCGCGGATCTGGAGCCTATCCAATGAAGAGAATTCCCTTGAAGCCCGTGCCGGCGCAAACGCTCAGCGTCGTGCTGTCCGGGCAGAACTGCCAGATCGCCGTCCACCAGAAGTCGACCGGGCTCTATCTGGATCTTGAGCTCGACAATGCGCCCATCGTGACGACAGTGCTTTGCCATGACCGGGTACGGCTGGTGCGGTCTGCTTACCAGGGCTTCGTTGGTGATCTGGCCTTTGTGGACACCCAGGGCCACGCCGACCCGCAGTATCAGGATCTTGGATCGCGTTTCGTCCTGGCTTACATGGAGCCGCTGGAACTATGAGCTTTATCAAACGCCGGCTGGACGTGACCATCAGTCTGGGCAAGGGGAAGTTCGGCGACGAGCAGGGGCCGGATGTGACGCTCAGCGGCTACCGGATGACGGTGGATATTCCTCTCCATACCGCATTCGAAAACAGTCCGCTGACCCTGTTGGTCCACGGATTGAATCAAGACCTGATGAACAGGCTGACGACGATAGGGCCCATCATGAAGGAGCGCCGGGGAAAGAATCTTGTCAGGATCGATGCCAAGGGAAATTCCGGCGTTCCATGCGTGGTCTACGAGGGAGATATTGTCGAGGCGTGGGGAAGCTACGCGATGGTTTCAGACGGCAAAGCGGCTCCGGGGAGCGTATTCACAGTCAAAGCCGAGGTGGCCGCGGCCAAACAGGTGAAATCCGCATCTGCGAGGTCATTTCGCGGCGCGAAGCAAGCACAAGAAATCATGTGCGATATCGCCAAATCGATGGGATACAAGGGCGAAAAAAGCGGTCAGGACTATGTATTGGCCGACCCCTATTTCTCCGGAACCGACATGGACCAATTGCGCAGCTGCGCGAAGGCCGCCCGTGTCAATTTCACGATAGACCGCGGCGTCCTGTCTGTCTGGCCAGAGGGCGGCTACAGAAAGGGCGATCCGATTGGCGTGGCGCCGGAAACGGGGTTGATCGGATATCCGGCGTTTACCAGCAAGGGACTCCAATTGACGATGCTCTACAACCCGAATCTAGGATTGGGAAAAAGAGTGCAGGTCATCAGCACCGTCGAACCCGCGCATGGCGAGTGGATCATTGTGAGTCTGTCCCACAAGCTGGAGGCAGAGGTGCCTGGCGGCGTCTGGCAGTCGGTGGCGGTATGCGAAAGGAATCTCAATGGCTGAGCAGTACGGATACGCAGGGCTGGCGCAAGCCGGCCAGGGCGACAGCGAATTCGGCGCCTTGCAGTTCCTGATCAGCCAGGCCCTGAACCGAGTCAGTACCGCGACACTCGTCAAGGTGGTGTCGGTGACGAACTCAGGCGGGCTGTCTCCCGTGGGTTTCGTCGATGTGCAGCCGCTCGTCAACCAACTCGATGGGGCCGGCAATGCCGTGCCGCATGGCATCCTGCATCGCCTTCCTTACTTCCGCCTGCAGGGGGGAGCGGACGCCGTCATCCTGGACCCGAAGGTCGGTGATATCGGAATGGCGGCTTTCGCGAATCGGGACATCTCCCTGGTGAAGACCTCGAAGGCGCAGAACAACCCCGGTTCCTGGCGTTCCCACGACATGGCGGACGGGCTGTATTTCGGCGGCCTGCTGAATGGAACCCCGGTCCAGTACGTGCAGTTCACGGCCGGCGGCATCAACGTGGTCTCTCCCTCCAAGGTGACAGTGAGCGCGCCCGACATCGAATTGAACGCCAGCGCGCAATGCGCGTTGAACTCTCCCCAAATCGTGCTTAACGGCACGGTGCGGCAGGGCGGCGGATCCTTGGGCGGCACGTCGACCTGGCAAGGCGACATGAACACGCTGGGTACGCTGCGCAACAACGGCAAGGACGTGGGCAGCACCCACACGCATTCCGGCGTGCAGAGCGGGCCGGCAAATACAGGAGCGCCCAATTGAACACGATGCTGCTAGACCGGACGGCCTGGGATCTGGTGCTAGACGCCGCGGGCAACATCGCGCTGGCGTCCAAGCCCTACGCTGTCGCGCAAGACGTCGCCAGCGCCATCAAGCTGTTCAAGGGCGAACTGTTCTACAACACCCGCCCGGGCGTCCCGTACTGGGAGGAATTCCTGGGCCATCGGCCACCGCTGGCCTTGGTGCGAGAGCACGTCAGGCGTGCCGCGATGACTGTCCCCGAAGTGGCCAGCGCCAGATGCACGCTGACTTCCTTTACCGACCGAGCCTTGGCGGGCTACGTCGAGATCACCCTGCAAGACGGAACGAAGCAAACCGTCGGCTTCTGAGGAAACCATGCCGAACAACTCGAAAGTGCCGCGCGTGCAGTTCACGCCGCAAGGGCTGGTGCTGCCCAACGAATCCGCCGTCCTCGCTGGCGTTCTGTCCGATATGGACGCCGCGTTCGGCGGCGGGCTGAATCCCGCCCTGGAAACGCCCCAGGGCCAGCTGGCCTCCAGCACCACCGCCATCATCGGCGACAAGAACAACGAATTCGCGGCATACGTGAATCAGGTCGACCCAGCCTATGCGCAAGGGCGGATGCAGGACGCCATCGGGCGGATCTACTTCCTGGACCGCAAGCCCGGTACGCCCACCACCGTCATCGCCACCTGCACGGGCCTGGCGGGCGTGACGATCCCTGTGGGCACGCGCGCCCAGGCGGTGGATGGCAATCTGTATCTGTGCTCGCAGACGGGCACGATACCGGCCAGCGGGCGCGTCGACCTGCCATTCGCCTGCGCGGTCGATGGCCCCGTGGATTGCGCGCCTGGCGCGCTGAACCAGATCTATCAGGCCATTCCCGGCTGGGACTCGGTGGCGAATGCCGATGCCGGAACGGTGGGCAGCCATGTGGAAAGCCGGGCCGAGTTCGAGGACCGCAGGCGGCAGTCGGTGGCGCTGAACGCCCGCGGCTCGATCCCGGCGATCTACGCCAACGTGGCGAACGTGGAGGGCGTCATCGACGCCTACGTGACGGAGAACGACCTTTCCGTGCCGAAGACGGTCGGCGGCGTCGTCCTGCGTCCGCACTCCATTTGGGTCGCGGTGACGGGCGGCGAGGCGGCGGACATCGCGGATGCCATCTGGCGCAAGAAGAGCAATGGCTCCGACTACAACGGCAATACCTCTTACCTCATAGAAGACAAGGAGGGGTACTCCTATCCCTACCCGTCGTATGTCGTGACCTGGGAAACCCCCGTAGCGTTGCCCGTGCGTTTCGCGGTGCAGCTGGCCGACAATCCGGCGTTGCCGTCGGACATCGTTGCCCTGATCAAGCAGGCGATCGTGGATGCCTTCAATGGTGTGGATGGCGGGCAGCGGGCGCGTATCGGGTCGACGATTTATGCGAGCCGCTTCTATGCGCCCATTTCGGTGCTGAGCCCCGCAGTCTCCATCCTGTCCTTGCTTCTGGGTTCCGGTACGCCATCGGCCGCAAGTCTGAGCGTTCCGATCAACCGCCGGCCCACGATCACGGCCAACGACATCGCGGTGACATTGATATGAGCGTCGTGCCGAAGCCGGGGCTGGCGGCCCGGACCCTCATCAGTCAGTACGCCAACAGCCCCACGCTCGTCCAGTTGATCAACAACATGGACGACTACATCAATCCCGATGCAGATTTCGACGCGTTCCATGACTACGTCTGGAACGTCGAGACCGCACAGGGTTTCGGGCTGGACATCTGGGGCAGGATCGTCGGTGTCGGCCGGATGCTGACGATACCGGGAGATGTCACCTACCTGGGGTTTGACGAGGCGCTGAACTGGCAGCCTTTCAACCAGGCGCCGTTCTACACGGGCGAGCAGGCCACGCAGACATACCGGCTGGCCGATGACGCGTATCGCACGCTGATCCTGGTCAAGGCGCTGGCCAATATCTCGGATTGCACTTCTCCCAGTTTGAACCGGCTGCTGTCGAATCTGTTTGCGGGGCGCGGGCGCTGCTATGTATCGGACACGGGGAAGATGGAATTCCGCTATGTGTTCGAGTTTGCGCTGGCGCCTTATGAAATCGCCATCCTGACGCAATCAGGCGCGATTCCCAAGCCGGCAGCGGTCCTGGCGAACATCCTGCAGGTCGATCTTTCAACCACGTTCGGATTCAACGAGGCGCTGATGCAGCCGTTCGGCTCGGGCGTCTTCTTTACTTCTTCGGGGCTTATCAATGCAAGCTAGCAATGCACCTATCAAATCGGCCGTCCCGTTCGCGGAAAGCGGCACGAAGAACACTATTCCGGTTGCGTCGCAGATTGGCGTGACGCCGGGTGCGGCGTCGTTCGCGGATGGGTTTCCGCCGTTAACCATGACACCGTTGGCGGCGGGCGGTGTTCCGCCCTACGGCGCCGACTTCAATGGCATCCTCAACTTCCTCAGCGCGGCTGCGCGGTGGCAACAGGCTGGAGGCGCCTATCCCTACGACGCTGCTTTCAGCACGGCCATCGGCGGGTATCCGCAAGGTGCGATGCTGAAGCAGGTTGCCACGAATGGGTACTGGCTTAACCTAGTCGAGAACAACACCGCCAATCCAGATTCTGGCGGAGCGAACTGGATTGCACTACCAGCAGGCATCGCGACTGCTCTCCAGGCGCAAGCCTTGACGGACAACACCGTTGCACTTACGCCCCAAAGACTGAACGATGCCTTCAAAGGCGCCAATCAGTCTTTTGCTTCGAACGGATTCCAGAGGCTGCCAGGCGGTCTGATCGTTCAATGGGGCTATTCGGTAAGCGCGGGTTCTGGCTCTTTCGTGGGGGTCTCGCTACCCTTGATGTTCCCAAACGCTGCACTACAGGCTTTCGCAACTGTGGCTACCAACGGAAATATGACAGAGGGCTATTCCGTTGGGACGGATTTTTTTAACGCCGGTACTTTGCGGGTTTACCATTTCGGCAGTGCCGGACAATCGGCAGTTTATCGCTGGCTCGCCATTGGCTACTAATGGATGAAAATATGTTCTACTCAAAGCAAACTAATGGCTTCTACGTCCATGAAATCCACGGCGACAATATCCCGGCTGACGCAGTAGCAATAACCTACGAATATCACACCGCGCTCTTGCAGGGGCAGTCGCGTGGCAAGTGCATCACGGCTGATGAGAATGGCCACCCGGTGCTTCAAGACCCGCCAGCGCCGACGGCAGCACAAATCGAAATGCAGAAAATCACGCTAGTGCAAGCCCACATGGACGCACAAGCCCGAGCTATTCGCTATGCTGACATAGCCACGGCATGCTCCTATGCCGAGGAATCCGCGGTGCCGAAGTTCCAGGCAGAAGGACAGGCATTCCGCATTTGGCGTTCGCTAGTGTGGGCGGACTGTTACTCGATCATGAATGAAGTGATTGCCGGCGACCGCGCTATCCCGACCGACGAGGAACTGATTGCTGCGCTTCCTACATTGAAGTTGCCGGTGTAATCTGAAAATATAGTCAACCAGGCCCGCTTCGGCGGGCTTTTTTTCGTCTATAGGAGACGGGATGACCGATTTTGAAAAGACGCTTGCGTGGTTGGCGGGCGTCGGTGCACTGATTGCAGTGGGGCGCGCATTGACCAACACGGAGCGCCTGTCGTGGCGCGTAGTGATTGGGCGCACGATCCTTGGCAGTGCGGTTGCCACCGTGGCGGCGCTGATCTATATCCCCTTCCCGGACGCACCTATTCCGGTAGTGGTCGGCGCCGGCGCGGCGCTGGGTATTCTGGGCGAACAGGTCTTGGAGCTGGCAGCGCGCAGGCTGATTTCCTTCAAGTTCGAAGGCGATTCGAAATGAGCGAGTTTCAGCTATCTCAAGGTAGTTTGACGCGCCTGAGTGGTGTGCACCCTTGCCTGGTCGCAATCATCAAGCTGGCCATCCAGCGCACATCCGTGGATTTCGCTGTGGTGGAGGGCGCGCGGACTATCGCTCAGCAACGTGAAAACGTGGCCAAAGGCACCAGCCAGACGATGGCCAGCTACCACTTGCCGCAGGCGGATGGCTTGAGCCATGCCGTCGACCTGGCTCCCTTGATTGACGGGGCGATTCCATGGGGCAACTGGCAGGTATTCGCCGACCTGGCCGTTGTGGTCAAAGCATGCGCGGCGGAACTAGGCGTTCCAGTGGAATGGGGCGGTGACTGGAAGACGCTCAAAGACGGCCCGCATTTCCAGATTCCGCGCGATTGGAAGGGGCGTGCATGAATGAACCGCTACGTACTCTGGCGCCGTATCTGATCGGCACCGTCCTGGTGGCCGTTTCCGTTCTGGGCGTGCACTGGTATGGCTCTGCTCAGTATCGGGCCGGCATCGACCAGGCAAACGCCGACTACGCACTGGCCGAACTCGCCGATTTCAAGCGCCAGACGGTGCGCCTGGGCGGGATATCCGAAACCCTGGAAGGGGCGCTCATCGCGCTGCGCGACGCCAGCCCCAAGATCATCGAGAGGTACACCCGTGTCGAAGTCCAGAGCCCTCTGCCTGCTGGCTGTCGCATTGACGCTGAGCGGCTGCGGCACATCAACGAAGCCGGCCGCCTGGCCAATGCTGCCGGCCAACCTGGCCCAGCCGTGCCCGCAGGTGCCCGAGGTGACGAGCGATAGCTGGGACGATCTTGCGCGCAGCTACATCGCGCTGGCGGCTCTGTATGGGGAATGCGCGGCACGGCAGCGCGCTGTGGCGAAGGCCTGGGAGGAATCCTGAGACGGTCAGCCATGAGACCACGATGCGGCCTGGTCTGCCGCAATGAAGAGTCCGCTTCTCGCGGGCTTTTTTTTGTCCATTGCAGGAGATAGCGATGTAGACCAGACCCAGACACGCGAACAGAGAAGTATCCCTAACCCAGTGGTGGAAAATCTCCCGGAGATAACACATGACGATCAGAACTCTTTCCCTACAGCAACTGAAGCGCTCGGCCGAGAATTCGGCAGCGATGCAGCATCGTGTCAAGGACGACGCGCCTGTTCCTCCAGAACCACGCACTTCCGGTGCGCTGGCAAGCCTGGCAGGGCGTTCCGTTCAAGTCCAGGACTATGGTCCGACCGCGGATGGCACGTTGCATACGCTCGCGGAGCGTTACGCCACCTTGTCGGCGGCCCAGTCCGATTATCCCTTCGTCACCTCGCTGGCCGAATCCATCGATGGCGTGGCCATTCAGGCCGCGATTGACGCGGCTTTCAGCAGCGGGATCGGCCAGGCGCAGTGCGCGGGGGGAACCTACGTCATCAATTCGTCTATCTACATGCGCGCCGGTGTGGAGTTGGTTGGCGACGGCAAGACCGTGATTACGCAGCCCGACGGCTTGAACCTGTTGACCCTGATCGAGTTTGGCTACGCACATGGGGCAGGGTTGCGCGGATGCACGGTCAACGGCAACCGCAACAACAATGCGGCAGACTACAACGCGGTTCTTGTTCATGTGCGCGGGGCCAATGATGCGAAGGTCCATGACAACGTACTCGTTGGCAGTTGCGGATACGGCATCGCATGCAATGGCGCACGCATGAGTGTCGTCGGCAACCACATCGAAGACACGTTCATGCACGCCATCGGTGTGTATGGAACCGTGGGGCAGGAGTCCCGGCACCTCATCCTTCAGAACAGGATCGTTCGCCCGGGCGCAGGGGCAATATTGCTCGGAACGGCCGATTACAGCATCATCGCAAACAATTCGATCTACTCTCCCATCATCGGCGGCCGCGATGCTCGGTTGCGCGTAAACCTGAATGGCGCGACCGTGTCCTGGGTGTCGGGCCCGAAGTTCGAAAATGTGCGGGTGGGCGAAGTGCTGGTTATCGACGGCGGCAAGGAGTTCCGCATCATGGCGAAGACCAGCGACACGCAATTGACGATAAACCCCGAAGGTAGCGCCCTGGCGTTGACAAACGAACTGGCGGCCATCGGGTGCGGCGACCTGATAGGCGTGATCAGTCAATTCTGCAGGGTTACGGACAACGTCCTGGTCGGCGGTGCTACGTTCGGGATCGGATGCACGGTGGGGGGCAATGCCGTGAGCACCGTTGGCAACGAGATTGAGGGAAACACTCTGAGGGGGCAAGGAAAGCACGCCCTGGTCGTGGGTTGGGACACGGGGGCAGGGGGCGTTTACGACACCGTCCTGCGCGGCAACATGATCTACAACGCGGGCGACGCCGGTGGGAACAGCACATACGACCGCATCCCTGTTTTTCTATCCGGTCAGACGCTCGGCAAGGTGGGCGGCGTCTTCGTGGAAGGTAATTACATCGTCGGCCCGGATGGCGACAGCCGCTGTCCATACTGGATGGGCACGGACCTGAAGCTGGAGTACGGATCAGTGCTGGTCGGCCGAAATCACTCGATTCGCATGTTGAATCCCGGAATTTTCAACGACGTGGTGGCTGTGTCGCTGTCCGGCTGGGGCGACGCGGCAAGCGCTAGCAACATCGTTTCCCACGGCCACTCCGTCCGCATAACGATCAATTGCGCGGGCGCCGGATTTACTGGCGGTCCGTCCTTCACGATCCACAAGATCTGCGATAGCGCCGAGCAACCTGCAATGGTCAAGGCCGACATCACGACCACCACCGGAGTGCTCGGACAGATGTGGGGCGAACAGAGCACCGGCTCGGGGCAGTGGCGAGCTACTTACTACGGCACGCCCTCCGCGGGAAACACTTTCGTCATCACCACGCGCGCTTGAGCGCAGCCAAGCGCGCATTTTGATGACCTGAGTGCAACGAGGTAGCGGAGCCAGCGCCTCGCCGCAAAATCAAAAGCCCGCAAGCGCAAGCCGCGGGCTTTTCATTCCTACCCTTCAAAAGGACTCTTCTTCTTCCTCCGATTCACCGGCCGGAGGATTTCACCAGACTTCAACCGATACACGTCCTTACCCTCCCAGATCACGGCGCCGCCGGTGGAGAGGCGGCATTGCAACACTATGCATGGATCGGGACTTTCGTCCGTAGCGGGTTTCTGAATGATATGTCGCTCGATCCGGTATTGGTCTCCTGCTGCCGAGACCGCAATCACATCCTCCAGTCGTCTGCACGAGATTGACATGATGAGCCTCCTTCTCTTGCGCCACGTTGAAACCTGTGGTGCTGAGCTCATCGTCTCGACTGGCCCTATCCCTGTCAATGCTGCTGCGGTCCATCATCCAAGCGCATGCACGGCGCTTCCCTGGGGAGCGTCGTGCATACGCATGAGGCGGTGCATGCGTTTGGCCTAGGCTGTTTTCAAGGCCGCGCGGGTGTTGAAATGCGGTGGCGGTTTGAGGTATCGATGGCCGCCGCAAGGCCTGCGTCAGACGCTATTCAAGCTTCACGTTGGCGGACTGGATGACGGCGCGCCATTTCTTGTAATCCGCGGCGATGGTCTGCGAGAACTGTGCGGGCGTGGTGGGCATGGCGGTGGCGCCTTGGGCCGCCAGCGCGTCCTGCACGTCCTTCGAGGCCAGGATCTTGTTGAGCTCCGTGTTCAAGGTCTGGATGATGGGCTTGGGCGTCTTTGCGGGGGCCAGCAGTCCGTACCAGACGCGCACGTCGAAGTCGGGGTAGCCGGATTCCGCGATGGTGGGCACATCCGGCATGGCCGGGCTGCGCTTGGCCGAGGTCACGGCGAGCGGGACCGCGCTGCCGGCCTTGATCTGCGGCGCGGCCGAGGGGATGGACGTGAAGATGATGGGCACCTGGCCGCCGAGCAGGTCGGCCATGGCCGGGCCCGATCCCTTGTAGGGCACGTGCACGAGCTTGATGCCCGCCTGGAGCTGCAGCAGCTCGGCGGCCAGGTGTGTGATGGTGCCGGCTCCCGGCGAGCCGTAGTTGATCGTGCCGGGCGCCTTCTTGGCGGCGGCGATCAGGTCCTGGAGGGACTTGTACGGCCCGTTCTTGTTGGCCACGACCACCAGGGGGGCCTCGCCGACGATGCCTATGGGCTCGAAGTCCTTGACCGGGTCATAGGCCAACTTGGCGTAGAGCGAGGGCGCCACGGCCAGGTTGTCGACCTGGCCCATGACGATCTCATAGCCATCGGGCTTGGCGCGCGCGGCGGTGGTGATGCCTATGGTGCCGCCGGCGCCGGGCCGGTTCTCGGCGACGACGTTCCACTTGACCGAGTCGGACAGCTTGGCGGCGACGGTGCGCGACAGGAAGTCGGTGCCGCCGCCCGGCGTGAACGGCACGATGACGCGTATGGGCTGGTTCGGGTACTGCTGTGCAGCGGCGGGGGCGCAGGCGGCAAGCGCGCAGGCCGAGAACATTAGGGCACGTAGCATGGTTGTGGTCTCCATTCCTTGGTGGGCGCGTCCGGTCGTGGTCGCCAGACGTCGGTTGCTGCGGGGATGCTGCTGACGCGTACTGCTGAATCGGGGCTGTAGAGGCTAGACGGTTCCTTTCTCGTGCAGTTCCCGTATCCGGGCGCGGGAAAGTCCCAGTTCTTCCAGGACCGCATCGGTGTCCGCGCCCAGCGCGGGGGCGGCGCTGCGGACCTGGCAGGGCGCATCGGCGAACTTGATTGGAAAGCCCAGCATGCGCACCTGCTGGCCATCAGGGTGGGGAACGTCCATGGCCATCCGCTGGTCCGCGACCTGCGGGTCGTCGAACACTTCCTGCAGGTTCAGCACCTGTCCGCAGGGCACGCCATGCTGGTTCAGGCGTTCGATCCAGTAGTGGCTGCTTTGCTGGCGGGTGCGGGCTTCGATCGCGGCCTTGACGGATGCGCGGTTCAGCATGCGGTCGGCGTTGCCCTGGAACTCCGGATGCGCGCGCAGTTCGGGCAGCTCCAGCGCGTCCAGCAGCTTCTCGTACATGGCGTCGTTGGACGGGGCGATCGCGACCTGGCCGTCGGCCGTTTCGAACAGCCCGTAGGGCGCGACGATGCCGTGGTCGTTGCCGGTGCGCGCAGGCAGCTCGCCGCTGGCGAAGTAGTTCGAGGCCTGGAAGCTGAGCAGCCCGATCATGCTGGACAGCAGGCTGACGCTGATGGAGTCGCCGCGGCCGGTGCGCTCGCGGCGCAAGAGCGCGGCCACCACGCCCAGCGCGCCGTTCAGACCGGCGGCCAGGTCGCTGATGGGCGGGCCGGCGCGCATGGGCGGATCGTCCTCGCCGCCGTTCAGGCTCATGAAGCCGCTCATGGCCTGGGCGATGAAGTCGAAGGCGGGCCGGTCGCGATAGGGGCCGGACGTGCCGAAGCCGTTGATGCTGCAGTGGATGATGTCCGGCCGCAGCGCTTTCAAGGCCGCGTCGCCGAAGCCCATCTTGTCCATGATGCCGGGCCGGTAGTTCTCGATCACGACGTCGCAGCGCGGTATCAACTGGCGCAGGATGTCCTTGCCTTCGGCGCTGTACAGGTCCAGCGTCACCGAGCGCTTGTTGCGGTTGTAGTTGGCGAAGTACCAGCTCAGGCCGTCCTTGATCACGCCTTGGCGGCGGATCGGATCGCCTTCGCCGGGCGCTTCGATCTTGATTACCTCGGCGCCCATGTCGGCCAGGATGGATGTGCAATACGGCCCGGAGATGATGCGGGTCAGGTCCAGGACGCGGATTCCGGTAAGTGGCATGGTTTGCATCTGCTTGGTTTTTGGTCAGCCGCCCAGTCGCGGCAGCCACAAGGTCAGGGGAGGAAAGGCGCAGATCAGCGCGAGCACGATCAGCGACCATATGAAGAAGGGCACGATTTCGCGCACGATGGGGCCTATCGGGGTGCGGCCCACGGCGGATGTGACGAACAGCAGGATGCCGACCGGCGGCGTCAGCATGCCCGTCATCAGGTTCAGGATCAGGATCATGGCGTACTGGATGGGGTCCATGCCGAGCTGGGCGCCGATGGGCAGCAGCGCCGGCAGCGTGATGATCATGGCCGGCAGCGGCTCCAGGATCTTGCCCACCAGGATCAGGAACACGTTCACCGTCAGCAGCACCACCCAGGGTTGGTCGGAGACGCCCAAGATGCCCTTGGCGATGGTGGCCGCGACGCGCGATTCGCTGATCAGCCAGCTGAAGGGACCGGCGGCGGCCAGCAGGAACAGCACCACGGCCATGGTGCGCCCGGCCGAGTAGAAGGCCGATCCCAGCTCGCCCGGCTTCAGTTCCCGGTACACGGCCAGGCCCACGAACAGGGCGTACACGGCCACGAACGCCGCAGCCTCCGTATCCGTCAGCAGGCCGAAGCGTATGCCGGCGATGATCAGGACGGGCATCATCAAGGCCCAGATGGATGCGCGCGTCACCCTGGCGCGCTCAGGCCAACTGGCCCGTGGACGCGATTTGTAGCCGTGGCGCCGCGCCTGCCAGGCGCATATGGCCATGTAGCCTGCCAGCAGCATGAAGCCGGGAATGATGCCGGCCAGGAACAGGCGGATGATGGACAGGTTGGCCAGCACCGCGTAGACGATCATCGGGATCGACGGGGGCAGGATGGGCCCCAGCATCGCGCCGCAGGCGATGACGGCTTCGGGATAGCCGCGCCGGTAGCCCTCGCGCTTCATCGAGGGGATCATCGCGGTGCCGATGGCGCTGGCATCGGCCACGGCGGAGCCGCTGATGCCTGCCATGACCAGGTTGGTGGTCAGAGAGACCTGCGACAGGCTGCCGCGCATATGCCCGACCATGGCCATGGACCAGTTGATGAGCCGCAGCGTGACGCCGCCGCGGTTCATCAGTTCGCCGGCCAGGATGAAGAGGGGGATCGCGACCAGGGCGGTCTCGTCGATGCCGCCCAGCATCGACAGCGGCGCCTGGGCGATATCGACCCCGCCGCCGCCCTTGAACAGCATGCCTATGAGGGCGGCGGTGATCATCGCGAAGCCTATGTCCAGCCCGACCAGGATGAGCACGACGAAAAGCACGACGGAAAAGAGGATCATGGATGCGCTCCCTGGGTATCGGGCTCGCCGCGCGCGAAGGCGTCTTGCGGCGCGGGGGCGTCGGGGATCAGCAGGCGCAGGGCCAGGAACAGCATGAAGAACACCATGCCCACGGTCAGCGAGGCGTAGCTGACGGCGTAGGTGAAAGGCGTTCCGACGATGTCCTGGAAGTTGCCGACGGCGACCACGTCCAGGCCCTTGTAGAACAGGGTCGCGGCCAGGACCAGCAGGCAGGCGTCGAACAGGCGGTCGCGCGCGCGCCGCACGCGTTCCGGCAAATGGCGGTCGATGATGTCTATGACCACGTTGCGGCGTTCGCGCAGCGCCATGGCCGCGCCGACGAACGCGCACCACAGCATGCCGATGCGCGCGACCTGGTCCCAGGCGTCGAACTGCGTCTTCAGCAGATAGCGGTCCAGGACCTGGGCGAAGCAGAACACCAGCACCATGGCCAGGGTGAGGGCGACCGCGAGCCGCCCGATCCAGCACACGGCGCGGTCGGCGCGCAGCGCCAGGCTGCGCCAGCGGGAGGCCGCGTGAGGCGAGGCGTGCACAGTCGGCGCGGGCATGGGCGCGGCCATGGCTTACTCCTGCATCTTCTGGATGCGTTCGACCATGCCGGCCGGCCAATCCTTGCCTTCATACTGCTGGTAGACGGTGGCCAGCGTCGCCTTGAACGCGGCTTTGTCGGGCTGCGTGTAGGTCACGCCGGCTTCCTTCAGGATCTTGACCGCGTTGTCGTCCAGCTCCTGGTCCAGCCGGGTGGCGACCTTGCCGCCCGCCTTGGCCGCCTCGGTCAGCGCCTGGCGTTGCCGGGCGTCCAGGCCTTGCCAGACGCGTTCGGAAATGAACCAGCCGGTCAGCTCATAGGCGTGGTCGGTTGCCGCCCAGTACTTGGCTTCTTCGTGGAAACGCAGCGGGATCGACAGGTCAAAGCCGTTGTCCTGGCCGTCTATCATGCCGCGGCCCAGCGCGGTGTAGATTTCGGTCATGCCCAGCGGCACGACCTGCGCGCCCAGCTTCTCGAAGGTGGACTTCAGGATGGGAATGGCGGGAATGCGCAGCTTCAGGCCCTTGACGTCTTCGGGCTTGTTGATCGGCCGCGACACGGTTTGCAGCGCGCGCGGCGAGCGTATGCCGAAGGCGGCAAACACCCGCACGCCGGATTTCTTGGCCACGTCGTCGAAGATCTGGGCGAATTCGTCGCTGTTGATGATGCGCTCGGCCTGCTCGCCGCTCTTGAACAGATAGGGCGCGTACAGGATGTTCAGCGGTTGGGCGCCGCGCAGGAACACCACGGACCCGAGGCCGAAGTAGCCCATGTCCAGCGTGCCCAGCTGCATGGAAGAGAGGATCTTGCTGATGTCGCCCAATTGGCCGTCCGTGTAGACGTGCACCTGCAGATCGTTCTGGGATTGCCTGGCGGCCTCTTCGGCAAAGGCGCGCATGGCGTGGTCCCAGGGACTGTTGGAGGCAGCGATGGTCGCGATCTTCATTTCCCGCGCCTGCGCCTGGCCCGCAGGCGCGAAGGTGCTGGCGGCGGTGATCGAAAGCGCCAGCAGGGCTGCCGAGGCGCGGACCAGATGCTGCGATATTTTCTTGTACATGATGTCTCCTCCAGGATGCGGATCCGGCCTACCAGTTCCAGTGCACGGGCTTGAGCCCGGCGACCGGCGAATCGAACACCGCCAGGCGGGAACCATTGATGCAGCCCATGTAGGCGGTCTTGCGCTCTGGGCCGCCGAACGCGAGGCTGGTGATGTTCTGCAGCCGCTTGCTATGGTTGTCGTAGACCATGGGGCGGCTCAGGCGGTTGGCCAGGTATTCGGCTTCCAGCCTGTCGATGTGCGCGGCGTCGCCGTCCTCCAGCATGAGCTGCTGTTGCCCTTTCGGGCTGACGCGTATGACGCGGTTGGAGACCACGCTGACCACCCAGAGGTGGCCCTCTTCATCGACCGCCATGCCGTCGGGATAGGTGCCCTTGCCGAATTCCGTGATGACCGCGCGTTCGCCGAGGTCGCCGTTGGCGCCGATGCGAAAGCGCAGCAGGCGCCGGCCGAAGGTCTCGTTGACGTACAGGTGCGTGCCGTCCGGATCGGTGCGGCATTCGTTGGTCCAATGCACGTCCTGGGCCACGACGCGAGTGCCGTGCTTGTCGTGCACGGCGATGAAGCCGTCGGCGATGTCGCGGCGGAACTGATGGTCGCCATGGCGCACGGTGCTGACGCAGATCCACAGGCGTTCGCGCTCGTCCAGCCAGACGAAGTTGACGCTGGGCAGGGCCACGCCGTCGATCTCCATGATGTAGGGCTCGGCCGTGCCGTCGCGGTGCACGCGCCAGACTCCGCCGTCGTCGGCCAGGTTGGCGACGGCAAACGAGCCGTCGCGCAGCAGGGCGAAGCCGTTGGGTATCAGGCCGGGCTGGGCGCCGATCAGGCGCGCGTCGCCGTTGGGCAGGATGTGGCGTATGCCGCCGGCCTTGTCCGACACGTAGAGATCGCCGGCGGCCGTGCTCAGCACGCATTCGGGGCGGTTCAGGTTGACGCCGGTCTCGCGCACCGCCGAGAGGTCCAGGACCGCGCCGCCATTTGATTTGCTGTCCATGCGGGCTCCTCAGCCGATCGCGCCGGCGGCCACGTTGTAGTCGTGCAGGCGCAGGCGCGGCCCGGCCTTCATCAGCTGGCCGGGCAGGCCGCGGCCGACGATGCCTTCCAGCCGCTGAGCCACCTTGATCAGCGCACCTAGGTCGATGCCGCTGTCCACGCCCATCTCGTCGAGCAGATAGACCAGGTCTTCGGTGCAGATATTGCCGGTGGCGCCCGGCGCGAAGGGGCAGCCGCCCAGTCCCGCGAGTGAGGACTCGTACGAGGTGACGCCCGCGCGCAGGCCTTCCACCACGTTCACCAGGCCGATGCCGCGCGTGTTGTGGAAGTGCAGCGAGATCTTGATGCCGGGATGGTCGGCCCGCAGCGTCTCGACCGTGTCGCGCACCAGCCGGGGCGTGGCCATGCCGGTGGTGTCGCCCAGCGTCACCGCGTCGAAGCCCTGGCGCGCGAAGTGATCGAAGATGGTCCGGATGCGGCCCAGGTCCACGTCGCCTTCGAAGGGGCAGCCGAAGGCGACGGCAATGGCGCCCTTGCGCTTGATGGGGTGGTCCTTGAGCAACTGCGCGATGTCCTCGATGTCGCGCAGCGACTGCTCGACCGGACGGTTCAGGTTCTTGCTGTTGTGGCTCTCGGTGGCGGACAGGAACACGACGATCTCATCGGCCTGCGATTGCAGGGCGCGTTCAACCCCCTTGCGGTTGGGCGCCAGCGCGCCCAGCACGACGCCTGGGCGCTTGCGCACGCCTTGCAGGACTTCCTGCGCGTCGCGCATCTGCGGGACGGCGCGCGGCGAGACGAAGGAGGTGGCTTCGAAGTGCCGCACGCCGGCATCGATCAGCGCGTTCAGGATCTGGATTTTGGTGTCGGTGGGCACGAACTCGGACTCGATCTGCAGTCCGTCGCGCATGCCGACTTCCACGATTTCGACTCGGTCTGGAAGGCTCACGGCTTTCGTCTCCTGGCGCCCGGATCCTGTGCCCGCAAGGGCCTCGCGCGGCGATGTCCGGAACATGGTTGGTCGGCATCATCTTCTGCGATGGACCCAGGCAGGACAAATCGTGAATATTCGGCGGGGTATCGCGAAACGCGATGGCTCGGAGCCCACGCGTCGCGCATGGGCAGGCCGGCGCATTCTATTGCTGCGTTGCGGCTTCGGCGATCAGGTGATCCAGCAGCAGCCGGGCGGCGCCTGATAGCGATTCATTGCTGCGCACGCACAATTTCAGCTGGCGCCTGGCCCAGGCATCGGTCAGCGGAATGATGCATAGCTCGTCGCATACGTAAGCGGACAGGGCTTTGGCGGGCACGATGCCGATACCCAGGTCGGCGCGCACCATGGATACCAGCGCGTCGTAGGAGGTGACCTGGAAGCGCAGCCGCAGGGAGCGGCTCATGGAGGCGGCTTCGCGCGTGAACAGATAGTTCGCGGCGCTGCCCCGGTGCATGCCGACATGGTCGTAGTCCAGGGTGTCGGCGAACGAGACCTGCCGGTGCCGCGACAGAGGGTGTCCGGAGCGCGCCACCAACGCCATGACATCGCGGTGGTAGGGGAAAATGTCCAGCCCGTTCTCTTCATCGGACTGTGTATAGACGCCGATGTCGGCGGCGTTGTCGATCACGGCGCGGGTGACGCCGGAACTGACGGATTCTTCCAGGTCGATCTGCACATTGGGGTGCTGCGTCAGGAAGCGGCGCAGTTCCATCGGCAGGAATTGCGCAATCGAAGACAGGTTGGCGGCGACGCGCACGCGGCCGCGCAGGCCGGTCGAGTAGTCGCGGATTTCGGCGGCCAGGTCCTGGGTCTGATGCAGCAAGGTGCGCGCGCGCCGCGCCAGTGCGCGCGCGGCGCTGGTCGGCTCCACGCCGCGCGCATGGCGCTGGAACAGCGGCACGTCCAGGACGCGTTCGAGTTCGGACAGGCGTTTCGACAGCGCCGATGGCGCGATATGTTCGCGCGCGGCCGCGGCGGCGATGCTGCCTTCTTCCAGCACGGCCAGGAATACCTGCAGGGTATACAGATCCAGACGAGGGGTCATGGGGAGTCGCGCATAGACACGTCCGCGAGGATAGCGGGTGTCTTGCGCGGCGGGCCTAGGGGATTACGCTTAGCCGATTTCCACCCAGCCGGGCGCCGCGCCGCGCGCCAGCAGCTCGCCTGCGGTGGCCACCGCTATCCTGCCGTCGGCCGTTCCCAAGGCCAGTTTGTCCTCATGCGCATCCAAGGCAAAGACCAGCGTCGGCAGACCGTCCAGCCGCATCCTGGCGCGCAACCGGACTTCGCCCGAGGCGGCATCCAGCAACAGCAGGCCGCCGTCCAGGAACGCGGCGGCGATCAGCCCGGGGCCGGGCATGAAGACGACCGCGCTGGCCGAGGCGGTGGTGGAATGCCGCCAGAGTTCGCGGTCGCGGTCCAGCGGCTTGCGGTAGATGAAGCCGGCGCAGGCGACGTTGACGGCGGGAGAGTAGTGCCGCCCGCTGATGACCAGGCCCGCGCCTTGCGCGTCTTCGACGTGGCAGCCGGCAAGCTCCATGGCGTGGCTGTCGGGTTTGTCGTTGGCCTTGAGCACCGGCCATAGCGATTTGGCCTGGCCGTCGGGCATGACGATGCATAGGCGCTTGGCTTCGTGCGAGCTTGCAGGCGTGCCCTGCACGCAGAACAGCGACGGCGCGCCGCTGATGCGGAGGTAGTGATTGAAGCAGTCGTAGTGGCCCAGGTCGATGCGCTGTTCGGCGCCCGAGTTCAGGTCGCGCAGCAGGTCTCGCGCATTCTTGGCCGCTGGGACGCGGTTCCTGCGGCCCAGCAATACGCCTGGCGACGAGGCCGAGAACGTGTATTCGCCGTCGTACTCGCCAACGAGGTCCAGCCCTTCGTCCGTCAGCGTATACAGCCTGGCATCCTGGCGCCACATCGCGTCGGGTCGCTTCGAGGGTTCCACGGCATGTACATGGATGCCTGCAGCCCGGATGATCTCGACGCCATGGCCGGCGCCGGCGTATGTAGCGGCCAGGCCGTCTTCGATGTCATGGATTTCGAGCAGGCAGCCGCCGTGCGCCACCGCGATGCGCTTGGCGTCCAGCCACGCAAGATCGTGGATGGCTGGGCGGTTCGCCAGTTGCGGCAGTCCCAGCCATTGCGCGAGGCGGGCTTCAGGCGCCGGCGCGGGCCGATCTCCATCCGGCGCGATGGCGTCGCTCGACAGTTCCAGTTCGCGCGGTCCGGCATCGGACCAGGTCGCCGCGCCGTAGGGCGCGCGCACGACGAACAGCGTACTGAAGGCGGCGTCGGGCGGCTCGTCGGGCAGGCCCGCCCATTCTTCATCCCACGGTCGCACCCAGGCCTCGATCCCGTCGCCCGCCGGGTCGAAGGCGCAGCGCGCGACTTCGGGAGTGTTGTGGAAGAGCCGGCGGGAGAGCCCGCTGCGCCAGTTCCAGACCAGCAGGTCGCCTTCGAACAGGTAGCCGCCGTCATAGCTGCCGGCGCCGATCGCGACCACGGATTGGGCCGGATGGAAGGCGACGTCATTGATGGGATGGCGCAGCTCGTCGCAAGCCGCGAACGGGATGGGGCTGCCACGGCGGTACAGGGCCACGCGGTAGCGCAGCGTCTGGCCGCCATACGCCGCGCGGGCGCGCGGGTTCGCGAGCAGGGGAAACTCGGAGGCCACGGCCGCGATTTCCCCCGCTGGGTCGAAGAACACTCCGGTAATCTTGCCGCTGCCTCGCAGCGGCGGATCGGCGATCATGGCCATCCTGGTTTCCGCGATGCGCGCCGTCGGTCACGAATGCGGGCGCTGGGCCATGGGCAGGTGGGACGAGCTTATTCGAGGAGCGGCCCGGGTCGCCCCGCCGGACTCATGTGCGAGCCCGGCTGGTGGCCGGCGTCTCCTTCTTTGCGCGCGGCTTGGGCGCGGACTTCGGGTCTTGGGCAGGAGCGTCGAACTCCTGTTTGTTGCGTTCGCCCCGGGGGGTATTTTCCGGATGCGGCTTGGGAAAAGCCCAGGGCTTGGTTTTCTGATCCATTGCATGTACTCCTTGCACAGGCGGAACAGTAGCATTAGCCGTGGCGCTGGGTAAGTGAGGGTTGACGTCAATATTCATCACATCGTGATTTTCAGGTGAAAACGCGATGGATTCGACCCTTGCTGGCCAGTTATGTTCCGCCCTGATGGATCAGGGCCTGTCAACACTGATAGGGCAGCCGTCGGATCTAACCGGCTTCCGGCCTGTCTTCCAGCCAGATGCGGTCGAACTGTTCGCGCGCGTGGCGCGCCCAGTCGTCGATGGCGCTGCGCACGTCGTCCGCGGTGGGTTTGCGGTCCGCGGGCAGATTGCCGCCAGTGACGGTGCCCAGCGAGGTGATGAGCAGTTCGTTGGTATTGGCGTCGCGCAGGGCCGCTTCGAGCAGCAGGCGCGCGGACTGGTCGCGGTAGCCGGCGGCCTTGACGGTCTGGCCGATGACGAAGCCGATGGGGATGTACTCCATCATCCTGGGGTCGCGATCGTTGCGGAAGGTGCCGGTGATGGCGGCGCTCAGGCGCAGCGCATGCGGCGCGGGCTGGGTCAGCAATTGATAACCGGCTTGTTCGAACTCGCGCCGGATCGCTTCATTCAGGTAGGCCAGCACGCGCTCGCGCATGGCGCTGTCTTGCTTCATGTCCAGTTCGTCGGGCCGGTCGCCCTGGATGTATTGCACCGGCTCCAGGATGAGTTTCTTCTGGTATTGGCTGGCGATGGGCGGACCGGGGCGCACCCAGACCATGCCGGCGCTCCAGTCGGGATCCTGCTTGAGCCGGCTTTGTTTTTCGCCCAGGGAAGTGGAGTAGTTCTGCGGCTTGGGCAGGTTGGTGCAGCCGGCAAGGCCGATCACCGCACAGCAGGCGGCCAGAGCGAGACGGATCTTCATATTCTTCTCTTCCTGAAAATGGCGCTCGGCGCGGCGGGCGGAAAGGCCGCGAGCGCGCCGGGGCGGCCCAATTATTGCTCTTTTTCGCGCCGCTCTTCCCGCCGCGGGCGGGATGGAAAAACTGTTCCGCCGCAAAGCAGAATTCCATTTTGGGAAAACTGGAATGAAATCCCGCGGCGGCGGGAATTTGCGTCTCGAGTAAGCCGTAATAGCTGCCGCGCAACGCCGACGCGGAGCTACGATGGACGAGTGAACATAGGGAGACGACTATGGACACCGCCAAGCAATGGTATGCCGCCGTCAAGGATTGGCAGCGGGCCCGCGACGAGCTCACCGCCGCGATCGCCGTGATCAAATGGCCGAACCCCACGCAGGGTTGCCTGGACACCTACGATCGCGCCTACGCCAATGAAACCGAGGCGCGGGAACGCATGAACCAGGCATACGAGCGCGTGCGACGATAGCCGCGCGCATCCTCATCCGTGACCTTGGCGGGCATTGCTACACTGCCGCGCATGACCGACCAACAACAGAAATTCATGATCAGGCCGGCCGGGCCTGAGGATGCCGGCTTGCTGGAAGACCTGTTGATGCGCACCTACGAGAGCACGTGGATGCCGGAAATGACGGCGCAACGGGACCGGCAGTTCCGCGCCAGCGGCAAGACCGGCCAGTACGTGCGCACCAGGGGGAACCTCTTCATGGTCTGCGACATCGACGGCGTGCCGGCAGGCATGGCGGATTGGGAGAACGACTTTATCTGGGCTTTGCACGTGCATCCCGCAAGGCAAGGCCAGGGCGTTGGCGGCGCCTTGCTGGCCTGGATGGAAGCGGCCATCCGCGCTGCGGGATTCGCACGCGCGCGGCTGGAGACGGACTCCTTCAATACGCGCAGCCGCCAGTTCTACGGCAAGCACGGCTACGCCGAGACCGATACCTATCCCGACGAAGAATGGGATAGCGGCTTTACCACCATCCTGCTGGAAAAGCCGCTGCCAGCGTGACATGTCTGGCTCCATGAAAAGAACCTGAGCTGGTCCTGGAAATGGAGCCACGAAGGCAGTATGTTGTGGCTTTCAGCCGCTACCGCCGAACCCGCCATGTACCTGCCGTCCGCCTTTCGCGAAGACTCGCTCGAAGTCCAGCACGAATTCATCCGCGCCCATCCCCTGGGTGTGCTCACCACCAGCGGGGAGGGCGGGCTGATGGCGAATCACATTCCCTGTCTGCTGTATCCCGAAGGGCCGCATGGCGTATTGCGCCTGCACGTGGCCCGCGCCAATCCGCAGCTTGCCGACCTGGCGGCGGGCCGCGAATGCCTGGTCGTTTTCCATGGACCGCAGGCCTACGTCACGCCGTCGTGGTACCCGACCAAGGCCGAGACGCACAAGGTCGTGCCTACCTGGAACTTCGTCGCCGTGCACGCCTGGGGCACGCCGGTGATCCAGGACGATCCGGCCTGGCTGCGGGCTCAGCTGGATGCGCTGACCGACAGCCAGGAAAGGGCGCGCGCGCAGCCCTGGCGCGTGGCCGACGCGCCGGCGGATTTCATCGCGGCCCAGATGCGCGCCATCGTCGGCGTGGAGATTCCCATTGCGCGCATCGAGGGCAAATGGAAAGTCAGCCAGAACCGCACGCTAGCCGACAGGCGCGGCGTGGCTGAAGGCCTGGCGGCCGAAAACGGCGATGCCGTCATGGCCGGGCTGGTTGCCCGCCGCGGCGGACTCGAGTAATCCGCCCCAGCGCAAAACAGGCGATGGCGGCGGCCTGCAAGCTGGCCGCCGCGGCCAGGAACCAGAGCAGCGGCTGCCCGGCCTGTTCCGACCACGCCCGCAGCATGCCGAACAAGGCGGGCGCGAAGGCATAGGCGCCTTGCGATATGGCGACGATCAGCGGCACCACGCGTTGCGTGTCTGCGCGGGCGAACTCGGTCTGTGCGATCAGCGGCGGCAGCGAGGTTGCGTTCCCTATGCCCGAGCCGAACAGCAGTACGCCCAGCCAGATGGCCCAGGCGTGCTCGGCGGCCAGCATCAGCACCAGCGAGCCGGCGATCTGGATGGCGTAGGCCAGGCAGGCCACTTTGCGCCGGTCGACGCTGGCAGGCATCAGCCAACCGACCAGCGTGCGTCCGCCGATGGCCGCGGCCGTGGCCAGCCCCATGGCCAGGCCGGCGGTCTGCGCGCCCAGCAACGGCGCCAGCATCGACAGCAGATGCGCGATCAGGCCGATCTGGGCGAACAGGCCCAGCGCCATGCCCGCGGCCAAAGTGAGGAAGGCCCGGTCGCGCCACAGGTTAGCCACCGGCGCTGGCGACGCGACGCGTGTTGCAGGGGCAGGCGCCTGAGCCGCCGTGGATATGCCATCCGGCTCCTGGCCGAGCTGCTGCGGCGTGACGGCGAACACCTTGCGCGACAGCACGGCGATCGCCGCCACCATCGCCAGGCCCACCCACAGGGCGGCCTGGGCAAATCCCGCCTGGCTGATCAGGTAGACCCACAAGGGCGAAAACACGATGCCGCCGACGCTGGCGCCGTTGTAGGCCATGCCCAGCGCGGCGGGCCGGCGCTGCACGAACCAGGGGGAGATCAGCGCGTTGACGGCGGCGGCTCCCAGCGTCACCCAGCCCATGCCCGAGAACAGGGCGGCGGCGTACAACTGCCAGGGCTGCGCGGCCGTGGCCCAGCCGCCCACGCCGAGCGCAAGCAGCACGGCGCCGCCCAAGGTGACGGCGGGCACGCCGCAGCGCCGGTACAGGCGCGGCAGGTTGGCGACCACCAAGGTGCCGCAAAGAAAGTGCAGGGTGACGGCGCCGGATACCAGCGCCACGCCCCAGCCGGTGCGCTGCGCCACCGCGTGCAGGAACACGGGCGGGCCGTAGAAGCCGACGCCCCAGCCGAAGACCGCCAGCGCGAAGGTGGCGTAAAGGACTGTCCAGCCGAAGAATTTCCGGGGTGTGCGCATGGGTGTCCGGGCAAGCCGGCTGTCTTGTGGTGTTGAGTCGCAGTATGCTTGAGTCCGCACACAACACTTTGATCGGGGCCGAATCATGGAATCCGAGTTCGCCGACATCAATCTCTCCGCCGTGGCGGGCGCCATCGCCGATCCGGCGCGGGCGCGCATGCTGTGCGTGCTGCTGGACGGCCGCGCCCGCACGGCGACCGAACTGGCCGCCGCCGCCGATATCGGCGCTTCTACGGCCAGCAGCCATTTCCAGCGCCTGCGGGAGCAGGGCCTGGTGGAAATGGCCGTGCAGGGCAAGCACCGCTACTACCGCCTGGCCAATGCCGAGGTCGCACATGCGCTCGAAGCTTTGCTGGTGGTGGCCGGGGCGGAGCGCGTGCCGTTCAAGCCCAACACGCCGTCGGCGCTGCGCGAAGCGCGTACCTGCTACGACCACATGGCGGGCACGCTGGCCGTGCGCATCCATGACGCCATGCTGTCGCGCAAGTGGCTGGCGGCGGACGGACGCGACTATGTGCTGACGCCCTTGGGCGAGGCCGCCCTGGCGCAGATCGGCGTGGACGTGGCCCAAGCGCGCCAGCGCCGGCGGCGCTTTGCATGCTCCTGCCTGGACTGGAGCGAACGCCGCTCGCACTTGGGCGGCGCCTTGGGCGCGGCCTTGCTGGATGCGCTCACGGGCCGCGGCTGGATCAGCAAGGACCTGGATTCGCGCGCGCTGAGCGTCACGAAAAAGGGCCAAAAGCAGTTTCCCGCTTTTTTCGGCCCGGCCGATGACCAGCCCGCCGCGGGCGCGCAGCGAGACCGGCATGTCGCCGCTTGAACCCGCAATAAGGTGTGCATATGCAACAGATCTAGGGAAATCCCCGTGAAGCAATGCAAGGACGGGTCGCGATGGCGCCCCGCATTGGGCCGCAAGCCGCGTCAACCCTGGTCATGCGGCGCCCGCATGTGTCGCGCGCAGTGTCCCCAAAAAATGGGGACACAATTCTTGCGATGCAACAGTGTTTCTATTTTCTGCCTTCGTTACAAAACATATCCGAACTGTCATGGACAGGCGGGGTATGCTGGGTCGCAGAAAGAGGGCATCCGAAGTGCATCAGAACAACTTGATCTACAAGGGATACCGGCTGACGGCCAAAGTGTCCCGGGGCGCAGACGCCGAGGTTCAGGCGCAATCCAGCGGCCCCGTATTCATAGCGTCGGTGATGGTGGTCCAGGCAGGCGCCGTGCTCGAAGGCGGCGACGAATATCCGGTTCCTCGCTTTGCCGAGGGCGGTTTTGTCTACAGTCCGCGCGAAGCGGTGCATGCAGCCATCCTGCACGGCCGCGAGATCGTCGACGGCCTGACCAACCTGCCAGCCTGACGCCGTCCTAGCCAGAGAAGACTTCCCGCCAATCCCGCGTTTTGGCGAGCGTTTGCACGGTCGCTGACTGTTCCAGAATGGTCACGGCCTTCTTGAACTCCTCGGCCGAGGCGCCGTCCTCCAGGATGACCATGCGCGAGTTGCGCGCGTCCGCCATTTTCACGTCCGACATTTTGCCGTGGGTCTGGTAGACCTGCGTCCAATCCATTTTCTTGCCGGCCTTCAGGGCGATCGGCTCGATGTAGGTCAGCGCGGTGCTGCTGGCGGCGCGCACCGCGAACGCGAAGTCCGCCATGTGGCCGCTGCTGCCCTTGGCGCGGGCGCCCTTGACCATGCGATTCACACCCACTCCCGCCGTCAGCGCCCGTCCGACCTGCGCGCGGAATCGCAGCTGGCTGAACTTGGGCATCCACTTGGCGCATTGGAACGACAGCGCCATCGCCAGCTTGACCGCGTCCCACAGCGCTTCCTGCAACTGTTCGTTGGGGCCGGACGCGACGATCGCGCCGTCGCGGTCAAAGTGAGCCAGGCTGACGCCCGGAGTTTCGTTCAGGATGTCGATGCGCTTTGCCGCCAGGTCGATGCCGTAGCTGGACGCGTGCATCGCGGTCTCACAGGCGTCGGTCAGATAGAACGTGGATTCGTCGGGATGCGCGATGAAGAATGCCGCGTGCTGTCCGTCCAGGCCCAGTGTCATGGGCGATACGACGCGGATGGCGTGTTCGCCCGCCGGCAGGACAGTCCAGCCGGAGGCTTCCAGAAAATTGCTCATAGGATCAGTTCGATTTGGCGGCCTTTGAGGGGATGCGCAAAACCGCCGGCCAGCGTCAGGTTCGCCCGCGGCAGGAAGTACTGCATCAGCGCGCCGATATTCTGCAGGGCCGGCACGATGGGTTCGGCATAGCCTTCGCCGTCGTCCACCCAGATGTGTTCATGGCTGCGGTCCGCAAGCGGCTTGCGGTACTGCGGCCGGCCTTCGCCCACCAGGCTGGTATGGAAGGAGTCGTCGGTGTCCACGCCGAACACGCGGTGCGGGCCCACGAAGAGGCTGGCGCAGAACGCCTCGGCCAGGAATATGGTGGCCTGGCCATGCACGGTGGTGCGGGCGCCGCGATAGGTCGCGCGGAAGATCACGTCTTCGCGCACATCGCCCTTGACCCGGCAGGCACAGGCGAATTCCAGCCACTGGAGATTGCTGGCGGCGGGCTTCGGCACCCAGGCGATCGGTTTTACGGTTTCCTTGGGTTCGGCAAGGATCTCTTGCACCTCATCAACGGTGATTAACGGTTCGAACTTGTTGGCCATGGAACTGATCTAGGGTCTTGGAAATGCGCGTGCCGGACAGCGCGCCTGGCATGCGCTGCGTGGCGGCGGGCGCGCGCGCAACACTGCGAGGGGGCGTCATCTTACAAGATGAAGACTGTGCCGCCCTTTTTGCTGTATGGATGTACAGCAAAAAGGGCGGCGCGGCGTCGGGCGGTCACGCGCCTACAGCGAAGTGGCGCCGAATGTGTCGCATTGCTTGATGCTGCCGCTCTCCAGCCCGCGCTTGAACCAGCGCACGCGCTGGGCCGACGAGCCGTGAGTGAAGGAATCGGGCACCGCATAGCCCTGGCTTTGCTTTTGCAGGCGGTCGTCGCCGATCGCGGTGGCGGCGCCCAGCGCCTCTTCCACGTCGCCGCTTTCGAGAATGTTGCGCGCCGCGTTGGCGCGTTGCGCCCACAAGCCCGCAAAACAATCGGCCTGCAGTTCCATGCGCACCGACAAGGCATTGGCCTGGGACGGATTGCGGCGGCGTAGATTGTCGACCTGGTCCGAGATGCCGAGCAGGTGCTGGACATGATGTCCGACCTCATGGGCGATCACATAGGCCTGGGCAAAATCGCCGGGCGCCTTGAAGCGGTTCTGCAGTTCGTCGAAGAAGGCCAGGTCGATGTACACCTTGCTGTCGCCCGGACAGTAGAACGGGCCCATGGCCGACTGCCCGGTGCCGCAGGCCGTCGGCGTGGCGCCGCGGAACAGCACCAGCTTGGGCGCCACATATTGGCGGTTCAGGTCCTTCTGGAAGATGGCGCTCCAGGTGTCTTCGGTCTCGCCCAGCACCTTCGAGACGAAGATGGCCTGCTTATCGTTGGCGGGTGGACGCGTGGCCGGTCCCTCTTGCTGTTGCACGGGCGGGCCTTCGGCCATCTGCAGGACCACGCTGGGGTCCACGCCGAAATACATGGCGACCAGGGCAAGCACGATCGTGCCTATGCCGATGGTGCCGCGGCCGCCGATACGTGGACCGCTGGAACGGCGGTCTTCCACATTGTCGCTTTCGCGCGAGTCATCAAGGCGCATACTGTTTCTCCGGGCGGGTCCGCGTTCCCGCCATTTTGCATCGCCGCGCTTTACTGAGCGGCCTTCAAGAGTGTTAGGATAAACCCATGGCCCTGTATTTCTCCATCCATCCCGCGAATCCGCAACCGCGCCTGCTCAAGCAGGCGGCCCAATGGCTTGCCGACGGGGGATTGGTCGCGGTACCCACCGATTCGAGCTATGCCGTGGTCGCGCGGCTGGACGACAAGAACGCCGCCGACGGGCTGCGCCGCCTGCGGGGCCTGGACGAACGCCATCATCTCACGCTGCTGTGCCGCGACCTGGCCGAAATCGGCCACTTCGCGCGCGTCGACAACCGCCAGTACCGCCTGCTGAAGGCCGCGACGCCGGGGCCCTGGACCTTCATCCTCGAAGCCACCAAGGAAGTGCCGCGCCGCGTGTCGCATCCATCGCGCAAGACCATAGGCATCCGCGTGCCGGATCATCCGGTCATGTTGGGCCTGCTGGAGCAGGTGGGGGCGCCCCTGCTGTCCACCACGCTCATCCCCAAGGACGAGACCGACGCGTTGAACGACGCGGAAGAAATCCGCGAACGCTACGACCACGACTTGGCGGCGATCATCGACGCGGGCGCCTGCCCGCAATCGCCCACCACCGTGATCGACCTCACCAGCGAAGAGCCGGTGGTGGTGCGTGTCGGACGCGGCGATCCTGCCACCCTCGGTCTTGCCTGAGCGCGCCCGCCGCGCCGACCCGCTCGCCGGCCTGCGCCGGCGCGCGGCTCATCTACAATCCGGTTCGCCATGAATGACATCATCCAAACCATTGCGGTCTACGCGATACCGGTCATCTTCGCCATCACCCTGCACGAAGCCGCGCACGGCTTTGTCGCGCGCATGTTCGGGGATCCCACGGCCTATCAGGCCGGGCGTATCAGTCTGAATCCGGCGCGGCACATCGATCCGATCGGCACGCTGCTGGTGCCGGTGGCGATCCTGCTGGCCTCCAAGCTGCTGGGCAGCCCGGGCATGCTGTTCGGCTGGGCCAAGCCCGTGCCAGTGGATTTCAGCCGCTTGCGGCGTCCCAAGCAGGACATGCTGTGGGTGGCGCTGGCAGGTCCCGCCGCCAACCTGCTCATGGCGGTCATGTGGGCGTTTTCGCTGCGCATCTTCCTGGAGTCCGGCCTGCAGGAATCGTTCTGGTTCGAAATGGCCGTGGCCGGCGTGAACGTCAATCTGGTGCTCATGGCCCTGAATCTGCTGCCCATCCTGCCGCTGGACGGGGGACGCATCCTCTTCAGCCTGCTGCCCAACCGCCTGGCCTGGCAATACTCGAAAATCGAGCCGTACGGCCTGGTGATCGTCGTCATCCTCTTGGTGACGGATGTGCTCTGGCTCTTGATGCGACCGGTACTCTCCCTGGGGACGACCATCGTCCAGTGGTTTCTGTAGGATTTCAGCCAATATCCGTTAAACTTAACGGTTTCTTTGATTCTGGCCCTGGGGCATCCCGCCGCGGGGTTTTGGAGCCCTACATTTATGGCATCCCCTGCAATCGCCGCAGGCGTTAATTTCCAAGGCAGCATGGTGGCCCTGGTCACCCCGATGCAGCCCGACGGCAGCCTGGATTACGCTGCCTACCGGTCGCTGATCGACTGGCATATCCAGGAAGGCACCGACGCGCTGGTGGTGGTCGGTACCACCGGGGAGTCGCCCACGGTCTCCATGGAAGAACATGCGGAGCTGATCCGCGTTGCCGTCGAACACGCTGCGGGCCGCATTCCGGTCATCGCCGGCGTCGGCGCCAATTCCACCGACGAAGCCATCCACCTGACGCGCCACGCCAAGGCCGTGGGCGCGCAGGCCGGCCTGTCGGTCGTTCCTTATTACAACAAACCCTCGCAAGAAGGTTTGTACCGTCACTTCCGCACCATCGCGGAAGCCGTCGATCTGCCCACCATCCTGTACAACGTGCCGGGCCGTACCGTTGCCGACATGAGCAACGAAACGGTCCTGCGCCTGGCGCAGGTGCCGGGCATCATCGGCATCAAGGACGCCACGGGCGACATCGCCCGCGGCGGCCTGTTGCTGCGCGAAGCGCCGGCCAGTTTCCAGGTCTTCAGCGGCGATGACCCCACCGCCGCCGCCCTGATCCTGCTGGGCGCGCGCGGCAATATTTCCGTAACCGCCAACGTGGCGCCCAAGCTCATGCGCGAGCTCTGTGCCGCCGCCCTGGCTGGCAATGTGCCCAAGGTACGTGAACTTAATGCGTACCTGGCGCGTCTGAACAAGGCTTTGTTCGTTGAAGCCAACCCCATCCCTGTCAAGTGGGCGTTGGCCGAAATGGGCCGCAGCGCACTGGGTTACCGGCTGCCGCTGGTTGAACTGGGATCGCAGCACCACGCGACCGTGCGTGCCGCGCTCCAGGAAACGGGCCTGCTCTAAATATCGTGAGGATACGTATGAACAAGCGTCATGCCGGTTTGTCGGCATTGATGTCTCTGGTGTTGTTGGCCGGTTGCAGCGAGGTCAATCAATTCCTGGGCAATGAAGAGTCCGTCAATTACAAGAGCGCAGTCACCCAGCGCGGAGAGCCGCTCAGCATCCCGCCCGACCTGACCCAGGCCAATAGCGACCCGCGTTATCGCGCGCCGGCTTCGGGCTCGACTACCTATTCGCAGTTCCAGCAGCAGGGCCAGGCCCAGGCCACCCAGCCCAAGACCAGCAACGTGCTGCCCGGCCGCCAGGACATGCGCGTCGAGCGCGACGGCGACCTGCGCTGGTTGGTGGTGGACCGCCCGCCGGAAGATATCTTCCCGCGGCTGGTCGACTTCTGGACCGAAAACGGCTTCACCGTGGCCAGCAACAATCCTGGCGCCGGCTTGATCGAAACCGATTGGGCGGAAAACCGCGCCAAGATTCCGGAAAGCTGGCTGCGCCAGGCGCTCGGCATGGTTCTGGAATCGGCCTGGGATAGCGGCGAGCGCGAGAAATTCCGCACGCGCGTCGAACGCGTCAACGGCCACACCGAGATCTACGTCAGCCACCGCCAGATGCTTGAAAAGCGCGTGGGCGGCGACGGCATGCAGGTGCAATGGCAGAACGGCAAGGAAGATCCGGGCCTGAACGCCGCCATGCTGGCCCGCATGATGGTCTACCTGGGTTCCGACGTCGACAACGCCCGCAAGCTGGTGCAGCAGGCCGAGGCCGCGCCGCAGAAGCCCGCGGTGCAGCAGGATGTGCGCGCGCAGGGCGCTTCGCTCATCGTCAGCGAATCGTACGACCGCGCATGGCGCCGTGTCGGCGTGGCGTTGGACGGCGGCGGCTTCGCCGTGGACGACCGGGACCGCTCCGCTGGCGACTACTTCGTCCGCTACGTCGATACCGACACGGGCGAGAAGATCGAACAGCCGGGCTTCTTCAGCCGCATGTTCTCGGGCGACAAGAAGGCCGAGGCGCCGCAGTACCGCATCCACCTGGCCGCCACCGGCGACCAGACCACGGTGACGGTGCTGGACGCCAATGGCGCGCGCGACAACAGCGCCACCGCCCAGCGTCTGCTGAGTGTGCTGAAGGACAAGATGTAAGACCGGCCGGTCCTGCGCTCAGGCGCAGGCCTGCGCAAAAGAGGCCCCGGATGGGGCCTCTTTTTTTGCATGGATGCGGGGTTCGCGGGGCCTTGCGAGCCGCGAGGCTGTGCGGTTCATGTCTTGCTCATCACCCCGCTCCTGGACGCAAAAAAGCCCCGGCTGCAACAGCCGGGGCTTTTTCTTGCGTCCTCAGAGCGGGGGTTCGTCGCTGAGTCTTTATTAGGACGCGGGCGTGGTCGAGCCGCCCGGGGTGGTCGAACCGCCGCCAGGCGTGGTGTTGGGCGTGGGCGCCGGAGCCGGCGAGGTGGCCGGGGGCGTCGTGGAAGGGGCGGGCGTGCTTGCGCCCGGAGCGGGGGTGGTCGCGGGCGCCGGGGCATCTTCCTTCTTGTTGCAGGCGCTCAGCGCGACGGCCAGCACCGAAGCAATAATCAAGGTTTTGCTCATCATTTTTAGACTCCTGTAGATGACGACTCTTGAAACCCCATTAGGGGAAACCAGAAGTCAGGCTACAGGAACCCGCGGACGCAACGCGTATGAAAGTTAAAAAGGTCGCATCCTAACGGCAACAAACCTTTCAGCTTCGTGTTATGTCTTTCTTGATGTGTCCCGCGTATCAGACCTGATTTCCTTCTGTACAGGACTGATACGGGGGCGTATCGGGATGCTACGGCGCGACGTAGCGGATCCAGCCGGAATCGAGCCAGTCCGCCAGGCAAGAGCGCGCGTCGTCGGTCAGGCGGGCGCAGGACGGATCTGAACAATCCAGGCTGCGCGCATCCGCCAGCGTACGCAGGGCCGCATCCGCGGGCACCATGGCCGTTTCACCGTTGATGAAGAGCTGCTTGTCGCGATAGAGCATGCGGCTGCGGCGGTCCAGCACCAGCCGGCCCGCGGCCGGCCAGTCTTCTTCCAGGTCCACGTCCAGGCCTTCGGGCGCGTCGAACACGCTGAGATTGCTGGGCTCGGTCAGCCAGCAGCCCAGGAAGCGCGAGGCCAGCGCATCGTCGAAGCGCAGCTTTTCCACGGTGTCCAGCGTGGCGGCCACCAGCGCGTCGGGCAGGGCGGCGGGCGTGTCGACCGCGGGCTGGCCGGGGTCGCGATAGACGGCCGACAGCTTCGGACCGGGCAGGGCGGGTTCGCCATAAGGACCGCCCAGGAGGCCGACGCGCGCCATGACCTGGTCCGCGGCCGCTTCGAGCAGCCCGCGCGCCAGCGTCGCCTGCGTGGGCGCGCGAAAGCCGATGGAGATGGTCATGCAGCCGTCGCCCACGGCGACGCCGTCGTGCGCGGCCTGGGGCGGCAGGTAGAGCATGTCGCCGGGGGCCAGCACGGCGGTCTGTTCGGGTTCGAAGCGGCTCAGGATCTTCAGCGGCAGGTCCGGTTCCAGCGACAGGTCCTTCTGGCGCCCATAGCGCCATTCGCGCTCGCCCGCAGCTTGCAGCAGGAACACGTCGTAGCTGTCGAAGTGCGGACCCACGCCGCCGCCATGGCTGGCGATGCTGATCATCACGTCGTCCAGCCGCGCGTCGGGGATGAAGCGGAACAGCTGCATCAGTTCGGACGCGGCGTCGCTGTGCAGGTCCACGCTTTGCACCAGCAGGGTCCAGTCGCCTTCGTTGTCCTTGGGCAGGCGCGCGAACGGGCCGTTCTCCATCTGCCATTCGCCGTTCTCGCGCCAGATCAGGCGCGATTCCACGTCATCGCGGCGCGCCAGCTTCTTGATGGCGGCGATCGTGACCGGGGGCTTGAAACCGGGGATGGCCTGGCGGATCAAGAGGGGCTTGCGCTGCCAGTAGCGGCGCATGAAGTCGTTCGGGCTCTGGTTACCCAGCAGGGACAAGGGATGGTCGAGGTTCATTGCAGGTGCTTCTTCAGGCGGTAGAGGGCGTCCAGCGCTTCGCGCGGCGTCAGGCTGTCGGGATCGATGGCGGCGAGTTCCTCGCGCAGGGTGTCCAGGGCCTCGAGGTCGTCGGAGCGGTCGGCTTCGGCATAGGCTTGGGCGTCGGCATCAGCCGCGGCGGCGAACAGGCCGAGCTGCGGCGTGGGGGCGCCTTGCGCCTCCAGGCGTTCCAGTTCGCGCGAGGCCTGGCGGATCACGGCGGCGGGCACGCCCGCGCGCTGCGCCACCTGGATCCCGTAGCTGCGGCTGGCCGGGCCTTCGCGCACTTCGTGCAGGAACACGATGCCGCCGGCCGATTCCGCCGCGGCCAGGTGCACGTTGGCCGAGGCCGGCTGTTCCGCCGGCAGGCGGGTCAGCTCGAAATAGTGGGTGGCGAACAGCGTCAGCGCGCGGTTGTGCGCCAGCAGGCGGCAGGCGATGGCCCAGGCCAGCGCCAGGCCGTCGTAGGTGGACGTGCCGCGGCCGATCTCGTCCATTAGCACCAGGCTGTTGGGCGTGCTGGCCGACAGGATGGCGGCCGCCTCGGTCATTTCCATCATGAAGGTCGAGCGGCCGCCCGCCAGATCGTCGGCCGCGCCGATGCGGGTGAAGATGCGGTCGATCTTGCCGATGCGGGCGCGCGACGCGGGCACGAAGCTGCCGATGCGCGCCAGCAGCACGATCAGCGCCACCTGCCGCATGTAGGTCGACTTACCACCCATGTTCGGACCTGTGATCAGCAGCATACGGCGCGCCGGCTCCAGCCGGCAGCCATTGGGCGTGAAGCGCTCGATGGCGTGTTCCACCACCGGGTGGCGGCCGGCCTCGATGTCGATGTCGGCCTGTTCGGACAGTTCGGGCGCGATCCAGTCGTGGCGGCGCGCGTGTTCGGCCAGGGCGGCCAGCGCGTCCAGCTCGGCCAGCGCGGCGGCGCAATCCGACAGCGGGCGCACGTGTTCGGCCAGCACGTCCAGCAATTGTTCGAACAGCCATTTTTCGCGGGCCAGCGAGCGGTCCTGGGCGGACAGCACCTTGTCTTCCCAGGTCTTGAGTTCGGGCGTGATGTAGCGTTCGGCGTTCTTCAGTGTCTGGCGGCGGCGGTAGTCCTCCGGCACCTTGGCGGTCTGGCCCTTGGTGACTTCGATGTAGAAGCCATGCACGCGGTTGAACTCCACGCGCAGGTTGCTGATACCGGTGCGTTCGCGCTCGCGCGCTTCCAGCTGCACCAGGAAATCGCCGCCGTCGGCTGCCAGGCCGCGCAGCTCGTCGAGTTCGGCGTCAAAGCCCGCCGCCAGCACGCCGCCGTCGCGGATGGCAACAGCGGGTTCGGCGGCGATGGCGCGCACCAGCAGCGCGGCCAGCGCCGGATCCACCGACAGGTGCGAGACCAGTTCGCCCAGCCGCGGCGAGTCTGCCATCGGCTCCACCTGGTCGCGCAGCGCAGGCAAAGCCTGCAGCGCGTCGCGCAGGCTGGCAAGCTCGCGCGGACGCACTGAACGCAGCGCCAGGCGAGCGGCGATGCGCTCGATGTCCGGGAAGGCGTTCAACGCGCCGCGCAGCGACTCCAGCAGGCCGGCCGAGCCGAAGCCGGCCGCGCCAAAGGTTTGTTCCATGTCCATGCGGCCCGCCAGCAGCGCCGAGATGGCTTGCTGGCGTGCCAGCGCCTGCTCGTTCTCGCGCAGCGGATGGTGCAGCCAGCGGCGCAGCAGGCGGCTGCCCATGGGCGTGCGGCAGTCGTCCAGCAGCGAGAACAGCGTCGGCGAGTCTTCGCCGGACAAGGTCTGGGTCAGCTCCAGGTTGCGGCGCGTGACCGGGTCCAGCAGCACATACTGGCCGGGGCGTTCGGCCGACAGGCTCTGTACATGGGCCAGGGCCTGCGACTGGGTGCGCGCCGCGTAGCGCAGCAGGGCGCCCGCGGCGCAGATGCCGGCCGGCATGTCCTCGATATCGAAGCCCGCCAGCGTGTCGGTCTTGAAGTGCGCCAGCAGGTGGGCGCGGGCGCTGTCGGCTTCGAAGTGCCAGTCGGGCACGCGGGCCCGCGCGCCTTCGAACGGGAAATCGAATTCGGCGTTGTCGGCGCAGACGATCTCGGCCGGCGCGATGCGGTGCAGCTCGGATTCCAGCTGGGCGGGCGCGCATTCGGTCACGCGGAATTCGCCGCTGGCCAGGTTCAGCCAGGCCAGCCCGGCGCGCGGCGCGCGCGCCGTGCCGCCGACGAACACGGCGGACAGCGCGCGGTCAGCCTTGGCCGGCAGCAGCGCGTCGTCCGTCAGCGTGCCCGGCGTGACGATGCGCACGATGCGGCGCTCGACGGGGCCCTTGGAGGCCGCCGGATCGCCGATCTGCTCGCAGATGGCGATGGACTCGCCCATCGCGACCAGCCGCGCCAGGTATTGCTCCATGGCATGCACCGGCAGCCCGGCCATCGGGATCGGCGTGCCGTTGGACGAGCCGCGCTTGGTCAGCGTCAGATTGAGCAGACGCGCGCCGCGCTCCGCGTCTTCGTAGAACATTTCATAGAAGTCCCCCATGCGGTAGAAAAGCAGCAAGGGGCCGGCCTCCGCTTTCAGGCGGAGGTATTGCTGCATCATGGGGGTGTGGCCCGGGTGGGCGTCGGCGGCGGTGATTTGCGTTGCGGAATTCATGCCCGTGATTGTATCGGGCGCGTGAACCGCTGCGGGGAGGGACGGATGCTGGTTTTGTCCGGACCTCGCTTGTTCATGATATCGCCCAACTTTTCGATGACCTCGTACCCTGTGTCGGCGCAGGTCTCTGCTGCCCAAGTCGCATCAACATGGCCATGCCGACTCCTCGGTCGCCGGCGCTTGGCGAGAACAAAAGCAATTGAATTTCCATGCCGGTAGGCAGGGCGGGTGCACGAATAATTCGGCCAGGAAACAGGCTGAATCGGCCCGAAACCGGCTGAAATCGCTTTGCGCAAGACACACGCATCTGCCTGCGGGAATAGTCGCTATGGTGATCGCCACGCCGCACAACAACGCGGCGATGACGGCATCAGCCTCCACGCCCTAGGGAAAAAAATGAAAATCGCACCCATGTTGTCTTTCGTCGTGCTTGCCGTGTTCGCAGCCGCGACCGCCCAGGCGGAAAGATGCTCGTCCAATCTGTCGGGTGGGCAAGATTGCACCTATGACGACGGCACCACCTCGCGGAGTTCGTCCAACCTGAGCGGCGGCTACGACACGACTTACAGCGACGGGCGGACGTCGCGCAGCTCATCCAACTTGAGCGGTGGCTTGGACACGAGCTACAGCGACGGCACCACCTCGCGGAGCTCGTCCAACCTGAGTGGCGGCTACGACACGGCTTACAGCGACGGGCGGAACTCGCGCAGCACGTCCAACTTGAGCGGTGGCTACGACACGAGCTACAGCGATGGCGCCACCTCCCGAAGTAGTTCCAACCTGAGCGGTGGCTACGACACGACGAGCAGCAAGGGGAGAAACAGCAAAGCCGATACCCGCCATCCGGCAGGCGCCCGCTGAATTGAAGAAAACGGGCGGCGATCTCGTCGAAAGCCGCAGGCCGCGTGCAGGGCGGCCTGGTCGCAGGTTCCTGCGAAAGAGGGCGATTGCAATCGCCGTCAGTTCCGCAACGGCGGTTCAAACGGCTTGTTCAGGACCGGCTATTTGATCTTGCTGCAGCGGAAGGCCTCGATGCCTTTTTCCACATAGTGCGGTTCGCGCGCGCAGGCCGCGCGCATGGCCTGGTTTGCCAGGCTCATGAGGTTGGTCGCGTTGGTCATGGCTTCCAGGCCGTCGGCGCCCGGGCCGATCTTGTCGAAGCGTGCCTTGAACTCAGCGGCCTGCTTGCTGTAGGCGTAGGCGCGCATCACGTCCGTATAGGCGATGGCCCGGGAAATGTCGCCCTCCGTGGGCTTTTTCTCGGCGCCGAAGACAGGGCCGGACAGCAGAGCCAGGGCGAGCAAGGGGATGAGGGTGGCTTTCATGTTCATCATCAGGAATTCTCTTGCGGGTTGTCCGATGGGAGGCCGGCTGGCGAGGCGCATGGGCGATCCGCCTGGCGCCGCCATCACCACATTTTGCAGGTCGTGCCGTTGTTGACGAGATCGCCGCCGACGACGATGCCTTTCTCGTCGACGTGGAGCATGGTGTAGCAGCTGGCGACGCCGGTGCGGCGCTGGTAGAGGGTGCCCGTGTTGTTGCCGAAGCCGTAGCTGACGCCGCCCGGCGGGGGGACATAGAAGGTGCCGACGGCCTCGTCCCACGAGACTTCGCCGGAGGTCTGCCACATGTAGACCAATTGCCCGATCGGCAGGTCTTCACTGGCGTACACGCGATCGGGGACGCCCCACTCGGTCACGATGTCGTTGACCGGCTTGCCCTTGTGGCGCAGCATCGCCACGTCCCAGGTGGTGCAGGCGCTCAGCATGGCGCCGCACAGGCAGACTAGCAGGGCCTTGAGAAAACTGAATCGCACTTTTTTTTCCTTGTTCAGATGCTTGACAGGTGCCCTACGCGCCGCATGATGCCAGCAGGTCGCCGACATGGAAAGTGGGGGGTGTGGCGCGTATTCCACATCCCGCATGGGCCAGAATCCGTCCCAACGGAAAACGCCCCATTGCTGGGGCGTCTCTTGGGTACTTGATGTTTTACATCTTGTCACGCATGCGAGGGCGCTGGATCCGACGGACGCTGATCTGGTCCGGACCTCACTTGTTCATGATGTTGCCCAACTTCTTGATGACCTCACGCTCGGTATCCGCGCTGGCCTGGGCGGCCTTGGTGTAGGTCACGGTATCCATGTACTGCGGCGATACGCCGGACTGGCGCAGCAGGGCCAGGAAGGCGTCGTCCTTGAGCGTGTCGCGGAAGGCGCCGTCGAGTTTGGCGATGACGGCCGGGTCCATGCCCTTGGGGCCGGCGATGCCGAAGGGCGAGGTGTGGACCACGGGATAGCCGGCTTCCTTCAGGGTGGGGACGTCCGGCAGGTCGGGCGAGCGCTTGTCGCCCAGCGACGCAAGGATGCGGACCTTGCCCGAGGCCACGTAGGGCAGGATGGTGCTGGCGCCGACCAGAACCTGGATATGGCCGCCCAGCATGGCGGTGAGCGCGTCGGCGTCGCCCTTGTAAGGCACATGGGTCCACTTGGCCTGGGCGGCTTCGCCCAGCTGCACCATGGCGATGTGCTGGCTGCTGTAGGCGCCCGGCGTGCCGTAGGAAATCGCGTCGGGCTTGGACTTGGCATAGGCGACCAGGTCGTCCAGCGTCTTCCAGGGCGAGTCCGCGGCGACCGCGACGTAGTAGTTGTAGCCGGCGATCATCGAGATGTAGGTCAAGTCCTTGACCGGGTCGTAGCGCGTGCCGGTGATGTGCGGCATGCGGAAGATGCCGATGGGCACCATGGTGACCGTATAGCCGTCGGCTGCGGTGTTGAGCATCTGGGTGGCGCCCAGGGTGCCGTTGGCGCCGGTCTTGTTTTCGACCACCACGGTCTGGCCGAGGCGCTTGCCGGACTGCTCGGCCAGGGCGCGGCCGACCACGTCGGTGACCCCGCCGGCGGAGTAGGGGATGATCAGGCGGATCGGGTGGTTGGGGAAGTCCTGCGCCAGCGCCGGGGCGCTGCCTGCGCTGGCCAGGACCATCATGCCTGCTGCCAAGATCTTCTTCATGTCATTCCTCCTTTGTGTGCCGCCGGCTCGCCGGCCGGCTCCAGGTCTAGCGGGATGCCTGGTATTGAACGTCAATCGATGATGCGCGCGCGGCAGGAACCGAAGCCGATGCGCTGGAAACCCTCGCGGCTGCAATGGGCCGTCAGGGTGATTTCGTCTCCGGCCTCCAGGAACAGCCGGGTTTCGCCCGAGGGCAGGGTAATGGGCTGCGTGCCGCCGTGCGTCAGTTCGAGCAGGCTGCCGTGGCCGCTGTCGTCGGGCGCGGAGATGGTGCCCGAGCCCAGCAGGTCGCCCGGACGCAGGTTGCAGCCGCCCAGCGTGTGCTGCGCAACCATCTGCGCGGGCGTCCAGTACAGGTGGCGCGCGTCGGATGCCGACAACTGCCGCGGCGCCTGCGCGCGTTCGCGCATGAGCGGCGTGGACAGCCATGCTTGCAACGCGATCGCCAGCCCGCCGGTGGCCGCGTCCTCCGCGTTGCGCAGGTAGGGCAGCAGTTCGGGGTCGGCGTCGCCGCGCGGCATCGCGGCGCGGCGGAACGGGGCCAGCGCCTCGCTGGTCACGAGCCAGGGCGAAACCGTGGACGCGAAATTCTTGCCCTGGAACGGTCCCAGCGGCTGGTATTCCCAGGCCTGGATGTCGCGGGCGGACCAGTCGTTCAGCAGGCCGTAGCCGGCTACGTGGCCGGCCGCGAGTTCCAGTGGCACCGGCTCCCCGAGCGCATTGCCGGGGCCGATCCAGATTGCCAGTTCCAGTTCGAAGTCCAGTTGCGCCGAGGGCCGGAAGGCTGGGGTGTCGACGCCGGCCGCGGTCCTGACCTGGCCGCGCGGCCGCCGCACGGGCGTGTCGGACGCGCAGATGGAGGAGGCGCGGCCATGGTAGGCGATGGGTACGTGCCTGTAGTTCGGCATCAGCGGGTTGTTGGGCCGGAACAGCTTGCCCACGTGGGTCGCGTGATGGATGCCGGCATAGAAATCGGTGTAGTCGCCCACGTCCGCGGGCAGCAGCAGCTCGCATTGGGACTGAGGATGCAGCAGGCGATCGGCCTGCGCCGCGTGCCGCGCGTTGTCCGGGTGCGTGGCGTCCAGCAGCGCGAACAAGGCATGCCGCACGGATTTGCGGGCCGCGGCGGGCAAGGCCATCCAATCGTTGAGGCGCCGCGCCGACAGGGCCTGGCGCGAGGCAGGATCCAGCCCGTCCAGCAGGCCCAGCTCCAGGGCGGCCCGGACATCCAGCACGTGCTCGCCGATGGCGACGCCGACCCGTGGCGCGCCGCCATCGCGGCGGAACACGCCCATCGGCAGGTTCTGCACCGGAAAATCCGGATGGCCGTCGGCTCCGTCGACCCAGCTCTTGGCGGTGGGCGCGTGGGTGTGGTCCAGCATCTTGTACTCCTCGCGGGCATTATCGGTATTGCCGCGCGCCGCTGCCCGGCCGGCGCGCATAGTCAATTGAGGCCGTCGTTGCGGTTTCAGGCTGCAGTCGTGCCGCCGTCCATGGCCCAGGCCACGCCGCGGACTTCGTCGGCGTCGGCTGAGCAGAAGAATTCGCACAGGCCGGCAATCTGCTCCAGGGTGACGAACTTGCCCGAAGGCTGGCGCAGGCCCAGCAGCTGGTTGGTGGCCGCGGCATTGTCCAGGCCTTCGCGCTCGGCCAGCGCGTCGATCTGCTTCTGCACCAGCGGCGTGTGCACCCAGCCAGGGCAGATGGCATTGCAGGTGATGGCAGTCTGCGCGGTTTCCAGCGCCACGGATTTGGTCAGGCCGATCAAGCCATGCTTGGTGGCGTTGTAGCCGGTCTTGCCAGCGCGGCCGCGCAAGCCGCTGATGGACGCCATGTTGACGATGCGGCCCCAGTTGCGGGCGCGCATGGCAGGCAGCGCGGTGCGTATGGTGTGGAAACTGGCCGACAGGTTGACCGCGATCATGTCGTCCCACTTGTCGACCGGGAAGGCTTCGATCTGGCTGACGTGCTGGATGCCGGCATTGTTGACCAGGATGTCCAGTGCGCCGTAAACGTGGTTCAGCTCGGCCATCAGGGCCTCGATCTGGGCTGGCTTGCGCAGGTCGCAGGGCTGGAAACGGACCGGCACGCCATAGGTATCGCGGAATTCGGCGCAGAGCGCATCGGCCGCGGCGGCGTCGGCCAGGCCGTTGAGCACCAGGGTCGCGCCGGAGCGCGCCAGGCGCCGCGCCACCGCCAGGCCGATGCCGCTGGTCGAACCGGTTACCAGGGCTACCCGCCCCGAAAGATCAGCCATGCTTGTCTCCACGCTGTGTCGTTATGGGATGCGTGGCAGGTTAGGGCGTGGCGATTGAGTCGTCCAATTTATTATCGATGGATGATTTATATTCATGGAATATAAATAGTCGACACTCCCAAAGCCGCTCATGGAATTGCGCCACCTGCAAAGCTTCATGGTCCTTGCCACGGAACTGAACTTCACGCGGGCCGCCTTGCGCCTGCACATCGCCCAACCGCCCTTGAGTCAGCGCATCCGCGAACTCGAAGACGAACTGGGCGTGAAGCTGTTCGACCGCAGCACGCGCAAGGTGGCGCTGACGGTGGCGGGCCGCGTGTTCCTGGACAGCATCCAGCCGATGTTCCGGCAGCTCGACGGCGCCGTGGAGGCCTGCCGCAAGGCCGGCCGGGGCGAGACCGGCAGCCTGCGGCTGGGCTACACCGGACGCGCCAGCCATGTGCGCCTGCCGGGGCTGGTGCGCGATTGCCGGCGCCATTACAGCGATATCGCGTTGGACATCCAGGGTCCGCTGCCCACCGGGGAATTGCGGCTGAAATTGTTGGACGGCACGCTGGATGCAGCCTTGTGTTTTCTGCCGCTGGAAGGCAAGCACATCGTGTCGCACGAGTTCATGCTCAGCGAGTTTTCCATTGCGCTGGCCGACGCGCATCCGCTGGCCGCCAAGGCCGAATTGCGCGTCGCGGATCTGGCACAAGAGCCGTTCATCGCCTATCCCTCGGGCAAGGGCTTTCACTTGCGCGGCGCCATGGATGCGATCTGCCTGGAGGCGGGTTTCCTGCCGCGCGTGCTGCGGGAAACGGAAGCGTCCCAGACCCTGCTGTGCCTGGTTGCGGCCGGCACCGGCGTGGCCATCATTCCGCGCGACATCGAATCCTTCAACATGGAGGGCGTGGTGTTTCGCCCGCTGCCTGCGGACGCGCCCAAGCTGCAGCACGGCATCGCCTGGCTGGAGACCAACCAGAATCCGGCCTTGGGGCGGCTGCTGGCGCTGTGCGGCGTCGGGGCGGAGACGGTGTGAGGGAGACGGTGCGCGCTTGCCCCTGCCCATCCGCAGACGGCACAATCGCAACGCGCGGCCCTGTTCATACCGCCGGAGTCTTATGTCCATGCAGCATCTTCCCGTCCCGGCCACGCTGGACGCCAGCGAGCGCATCACCATCGCCAGCGGCGAGCACCAAGCCGAGTTCGCGCCGGGCGGCGGCGGCCGCCTGACCCGGCTGTCCACCGGCGCCCATGACTGGATCGTGCCCCTGACCGACACGCAGTGGCCCGCCGGGCGTTGGCCGCGGGCGGGCTCGTATCCGTTGGCGCCGTACTCCAACCGCATTCGCGATGGCGTGTTCACCTTCAACGGCGCCAGGCACGCCTTGCAGTCCGTGCCCGGCCGGCCCCATGCGATCCACGGCGCGGGCTTGCATCAACCGTGGCGCGTGCGCAGCCAGGGCGCGGACAGCGTCGACCTGGTGCTGGAGCAGCCCGCCGGCGTGCTGGGCTGGCCCTGGCCGTTCGAATGCGTGCAGCGCTACCAACTGGATGCGCGCGGCCTCAGCGTGGCGCTTGCCATCGTCAATCTTGGCGATACGCCCATGCCCTGCGGCCTGGGCCTGCATCCCTATTTCACGGCCGAGCGCGTCACGCTGCATGCGCGCCGCGAGTGGGCGGCGGACGCCGACGGATTGCCCGCCGGCAGCAAGACCGTCCACGTGCGCGAGCTGCGGCGCTCGGCCAGCGGCTGCGATACCTACCTGTCGCAGTGGGAAGGACGGGCCACTCTGCATTGGCCCGATGGGCACCAGCTGTCGCTGCACGCCGATCCGGCGTTTGCGCACCTGGTGGTCTACACGGCGGGCGGATCGGAATTCCTTTGCGTCGAGCCGGTCACCAATGTGGCGGACGCGTTCAACCTCGCGGCGGGCGGCGAAGCCCGCAGCGGCATGCGGGTGCTTGAGCCCGGGGCGCGCTTTACCGCGACCGCATTGTTCGACTTGGAGCCGCCCCGACCGGCGCGTTCCTGATGCCTGCAAGCGGCGCTTTGAAAGCGCCCCTGCCTGCGGCGATAATCCGGGCAAACCAAGTTCAGGAGTCCTCCAATGAAAAAGCTCAGCACCGAACAATTGCAGGCTGCGGCCGAGACGCTGCGCCGCGTGCAGGCGAGGCTGGCCCGCGCCGGCAACCTGCCGCTTGAGCCCACGCTCTACGCCTGCGCGCAAGGATTCCGCCGCAACGTACCCGACTATCTGTGGTCGTGGCTGTCCGGCTTGCTGGCGCCGCACAAGAGCCTGGGCGCGTGGATGGACGCGCACCAGCCGGGCTGGCGCGCGGGCAAGACGCCTGCCGCGGTGGTTTACGCGCGCAGTGAAAATGGCTGGCTGGAGTGGCTGATCGCCGAGCTGGAAGCCGAGATCAATGATCCCCACGCCCGCGCCAAGCGGGAAGGGCGCGCTTGAAAGAACGCGCCTGACGCGCATCCGGCCGGGGCCGGATGCCGGTTCGATATGTCAGGCCCGCTCGGCGCGCGAACGGCGTAGCAGCAGGAACAGCAGTTCCAGCACGGTGGCCGCCAGCAGGGCGGCCAACACCGAACCCAGCACTTGCGAGTCCCATAGGCGTGGCGGCCCCACGCGGAACTGCACGGTGTCGAAGACCAGCCCGGCCGTGATGCCGGCGACGATGGCGGCCTTCCATCCTTGCAAAGGGGCCAGCCGCAGCATCAGCAGGGTGAAGGCCACCATCCCCCAGAGCACGGGTTCAAGCGCCTGATTGAGAATGTGGTCGAGCAGAAGAGACTCCCGATGGCATTGCGCATGCGTTTGCGCGCAGTCGAGTTTGTACTGCTTTCTGCTTGCAATTGCGAGATGCCTCGCCGCCGGACGCGGCGAGGCATCGCGATTGGACCCTAGAACCCTTCCAGCACGATCTTGCCCTGCGCCTTGCCGCTTTCGATGAAGGCGTGCGCGCGACGCAGGTTTTCGGCATTGATCTTGCCGTAGTGCGCGCCCAGCGTGGTGCGCAGCGTGCCTTCGTCGATCAGGCGGGCGGCCTGGTTCAGCAACTCGTGCTGCGCGATCATGTCGGGCGTGCCGTGCAGCGGACGCGCGAACATGAACTCCCAATGCAGCGACGCCGACTTGGACTTGAGCAGGCGCACGTCGATGGCGGAGGGATCGTCGATCAGGGCGATCTTGCCTTGCGGCGCAATCGCTTCGGCCATCTGCGCGAAATGCTGGTCGGTCTGGGTCAGGCCGGCGATGTGGCTGACGTGCTCGAAGCCGATGCGCTTGAGCTCGGCGGCCAGCGGCCGGCTGTGGTCGATGACGTGATGCGCGCCCAGATCGCGCACCCAGGCCTGGGTTTCCGGACGCGAGGCGGTGCCGATCACGGTCAGGCCGGTCAGTTGGCGCGCCAGCTGCACCAGGATGGAACCTACGCCGCCCGCGGCGCCGATGACCAGCAGGCTGCCCTGGCTGGGGGCGGCGTTGTCCAGCACGCGCAGCCGGTCGAACAGCAGCTCCCACGCGGTGATGGTGGTCAGCGGCAGCGCCGCGGCCTGCGCGTAGTCCAGGCTTGCGGGCATGCGGCCAACGATGCGCTCGTCCACCGCATGTAGCTCGCTGTTGGCGCCGGGTCGGTTCAGCGCGCCTGCATACCAGACGCGGTCGCCCGGCTTGAACAGGCTGGTCTTTGCACCCACTGCCCGCACGATGCCGGCGGCATCCCAGCCTATGACCTCGGGCTGGCCGTCGTTGGGCTTGCGGTTGGCGCGGATCTTCACGTCCACCGGATTCACCGAGATGGCGCGGACTTCGACCAGCAGGTCGTGGCCGCCCGGGACGGGGTCGGCCAGGGTGATGTCCTGCAGCGCCTCGGGGTGGTCGGCGGGCAGGTTCTTGAAAAAGGCGATGGCTTTCATGGTTGCGTGCCGGGCTCAGATGATGGAACGCACCACGCCGCCGTCCACGCGCAGCGCCGCGCCGTTGGTGGCCGAGGCTTGCGTCGAGCAGGTGTAGACGACCATGTTGGCCACTTCTTCCACGGTCGCCAGGCGCCGCAGCAGCGAAGTGGGCCGGTGCTGGGCGATGAAGTCGCGTTCCATCTGGTCCTGCGTCACGCCTTGCTCCTTGGCCATTTCGGCGAAGAAGTCCGATACGCCTTCCGAGCGCGTGGGGCCGGGCAGCACGGCGTTGACGGTGACGCCGGTGCCGGCGGTCAATTCGGCCAGCCCGCGCGACACGCCCAGCAAGGCAGTCTTGCTGACGCCGTAGTGGATCATCTCGGCGGGGATCTGCACCGCGGATTCGCTGGAAATGAACACGATGCGGCCCCAGCCGGCGGCCAGCATGCGCGGCAGGTAGTAGCGCGACAGGCGCACGCCGCTCATGACGTTGGTGTCCAGCATGTACTGCCAGTCGTCGTCCGTGATTTCGGTGAAGGACTTGGGCGCGAAGTAGCCGGCGTTGTTGATCAGGATGTCGACGTCGGGGTGGGCGGCCGAGATCGAGGCCGCGCCGTCGGCGGTGGCGAGATCGGCCTGCACCGTGCTCACGCGGGCGGCGGGAAACTGCTTGACGAGGGAGGCGGCGGCCTGCGCCAACTTATCGGCGTTGCGGCCGTGGAGCACGACGTCGGCGCCGGCTTCGGCCAGGCCTGCGGCGATGGCCAGGCCGATGCCGCCGGACGATCCGGTGACCAGGGCCTTCTTGCCGTTCAGTTCGATTTTCATGGGGGTGACTCCTTGCGTGTCGGGGAATGGAGCCATGATTACCCAGTCCAAACCAGAGAAAAAGCGGCTAGCATCGCAGTCAGTTTCAATAATTTTTTGAAAATGAGGCCGGCATGGTGCGGTTCGAGGATCTGAGGATATTCATGGCGGCGGCGGACCAGGGCAGCTTTTCCGCCGCCGCACGTGAGCTGGACCTGACGCCCGCGGTCGCAAGCGCCGCGCTCAAGCGGCTGGAGCAGGCGCTCGAAGCGCGCCTGTTCGTACGCTCGACGCGCAGCCTGCGGCTGACCAGCGACGGCGAACGCTATCTGGAGCATGCCCGTGCTGCGCTGTCGGCGCTGGATGCGGGCAAGAACGCCGTGGCGCGCAACAAGACAGAGATCTCCGGCACGTTGTCGTTGTCCATCCCGTCCGATCTGGGCCGCCATGTGCTGCTGCCGTGGCTGGATGAATTCCAGGAACGGCATCCACGGGTCAACTTCCAGGTGCGCATCAGCGATCGCCTGGCCGACCTGTACCGCCAGCCGGTGGATCTGGCGGTGCGTTATGGCACGCCGAACGACTCGGGACTGGTGGCCCTGCCGCTGTCCGAGCACAACCGCCGCGTGGTGTGCGCCTCGCCCTCCTATCTTGCGCGTCATGGCGTGCCGCGGGCGCCCGAAGACCTGCGCCGCCACAACTGCCTGTCCTTCGTGCTGGGCGAAACCCTGCACGACCGCTGGGTCTTCAGGCACGAGGGCGCCGCCCTCACCATTCCGGTCAAGGGCGACCGCGTCGGCGATGATGGCGAACTGGTGCGCCGCTGGGCGCTGGCCGGCCATGGCCTGGCCTACAAGTCGCGCTTTGACGTGCTGGCCGACCTGCGGGCCGGCAGGCTCATCGAGGTCTTGGCTGACTACACCAGCGAGCCGTCGCCGCTATATCTGCTGTGCGTGCACCGCATGCTGCTGTCGCCTGCGGTCAAGCGCCTGCGCGAGTTCCTGCACGAGCGCTTCAAGGCTTTCGAGGCGGGCTAGCCGCGGCGGGGCGGTTGCGACGAAACTCGTAACACCACTCCAGCGCCGTGGGCGTATGCTGTGTGTTCGAATGGATTGCCGGTCGCACGCGCCGGAACACCGCCGCCAGGCCGCCGATTCACGACTCACCCCCCTTAGCGGAGACGAGCTATGTCGAATCATGTCTACAAGCAAATCGAACTGGTGGGTTCATCCACCAAGTCCACCGACGACGCCATCTCCCAGGCCATCGCGCGTGCTTCCGAGACGCTGCGCAACCTGGACTGGTTCGAAGTCACCGAAGTGCGCGGCCACATCAAGGACGGCAAGGTGGCGTACTGGCAGGTCGGCATGAAGATAGGCATGCGGCTGGAAGGGAACGAATGAGTCCGCTTGCTGCTTCTTTCTTGAGCACGCCTTCCAAGTGATTGTCGGATAAGGACTTTTCCGGCTTGTTATCCGACTGTTCAGAGGCTTGTCCACATTCGGTGGGGACAAGCCTGCTTCCCTTTCGCCTACCGTCCTCGTGGTCTGCCGTGGCATCGTGAACCTGCCGGCAATGAGCGTTTCTTGAGCGGCCCCTTCAAGTGCTTGGCGCATAAGGCTTTTTGCATGCTGCCCTCATACTGTCCTCAGGCTTATCCACATTTGGCGGGGACAACCTTGGCGCTTCGATACGGCGTTTGAGCCATTTTTGACCACCCCTTGCAGGCGGTTGATATGCAAGGAAATTTCCGACCTGCCCTCATACTGTCCTCATGTTTTTCCACAGAACGCGGGGACAAATCCACATTTCGGCGCAGCTGCCGCGCCAGTCCGCAGGTTCACTCTGATTTCGGTGGATAAGTGCGTCAAAAATCATCCAAAAGGATGATTGCGCATTTTTTGACCACCCATTGCAAGTACTTGGCAGGGCAGGGAATTTTCACTATGCCCCAAGGCTGTCCTCAACCTTCTCCACAGTTGGCGGGGATAAGTGTGAGGTGTAGTGTGAGCCCCCACGCCGCACTCGCCGCACTCGCTGCGCTCGCTTGCTGCCCCCCGAGGGGGCTGGCCCGCCTTGGGGCGGCCCGGCGGCGGGCCGGCGCTCTGGCGGATTGGATGCACCAGCGGCGAGCGTCGTCGCTGCAAAAAAAAAAGCCCCCCGACGTATCGGGGGGCTGGATCGCCCGGAGGTAGACGGGCGATCTCTGCCGGCCGGGAGGAGCCCGTGCCGGCAGCGGCGGCGATCAGGCGTTGAACTTCTTGATCCAGTCCACGTAGCGGTCCACCCAGCCTTGCAGGAACTTGCGGGTGCCTTCGTTGGTGATGTTGTACTGGTCGTCGACCAGGCCTTCCGTGAACTGCAGGAAGACCTCGGGCGTGGTCAGGGCGTTGGCGCCTTCGGCGGCCATGATGTTGCGCAGGTGCTGTTGCATCAGCGCGGTGCCGGCGGCGCTGGGCGAGGTGCCGACGATGCCGACGGCCTTGCCGGTCCAGGAGTTCTGGCCCCAGGGACGCGAGCCCCAATCGATGGCGTTCTTGATGGCGGCGGGCACGGAGCGGTTGTGCTCGGGCGAAACGAACAGGATGCCTTGCGCGTCGGCGATCTGCTGCTTGAGCTTGGCGGCGGGGGCCGGCAGGTTGTTCTCGTTGTCCTGGTTGTAGAGCGGCACGTCGCCCAGGCTTACGTATTCGAACTTGAAGTCCGCGGGCACCAGCTTTTCCAGCGCGCGGGCCAGCCGCAGGTTGAACGAGGCAGCGCGCAGGCTTCCGACGAAAACGGCAATCTTGTAGGTGCTCATGGGGCGCAGGCTCCAAGGGGTGGACGGGAATGTCAGTGTAGACCTGTAAGCAAGCCCGCTCAATCTCGATCGCGGATATGTTTATTCAGGATCATGACGCCCTGATGTCGGCCGCGCGCGGGCCGGTGCATCAGCTCATCAGGCTGACATGGGCAGCGACCACGCGCCATCCTTCAGGCGTGCGCATCCAGGTCTGGCTTTGCCGGCCGATGCGGTCGCTGCCGTCGCGCTGGAATTCCAGATTGGCCGTTGCGAAATCCTGGCCGTAGGTGGTGACGACCGTGAGCAACACGCGGCGGGCCAGGCCTTGCGGCGAACGCGCCGCGCGGAAGGCGCGGATGGCATCGTAGCCGTAGAGATTTTCGCCTGCGCCGTAGCGCAGCGTGTGAGGGCTGTTCCAGAAGAGCACATCCAGAACCTCCACCTGATTGTTCACCAGGGCGGTTTCGTAGCGGTCCAGGGCGGCTGTGACTTCCGCCACGACGTCGGGCAGATTGATATCCATGCTTGCTGCTCCAGTTGGCACCGTTGTGGTGCGAAATGTAGGGGTAATCACCAATGTGGTGTGTCCTGCGGTGCGGCGCATCCATCCCGAGAGCCGCGGTATTTCGGCCTCGTGGGGGAGCGCGGCACGGCAATCCTGGCATGCCGCTTGCTAGGGTTTTGCTAGGGTTAATACTGCATAACAAGCTACGCGCCGTTCCAGGAGTTCCGCCATGTCCCGTTCTACCGTTTCCGCCCCGGTCACCATGCTGGTCACCCGGCACATCGCGCCCGAGCGCTATGGCGATTTCCTGTCCTGGATGCGCCAGGGCGAAATCCTCGCGGCAGGTTTCCCGGGCTTTCTTGGATCTGGCGTGCTGCAGCCCGCGGAAGGCGGCGACCAGTACCAGATCGTCCTGCGCTTTGCCGATGCGGCCAGCCTCGGCCGTTGGGAAAATTCCCTGCCGCGCCGCATGTGGCTGGAACGCGGAGCGGCGCTGGTGCGCGCCAGCCACGAGCGGCGCGTCAGCGGCACGGACGACTGGTTTGCGCCCAGGACCAGCGCGCCGCCGCGCTGGAAGCAGGCCGTCAGCATCTGGCTGGCCTACTTCCCGGTGTTGCTTGTGTTCTCCGTCCTGGTCAGCGAACCCCTGAGCCTGCTGCCGGTATTTTGGCGCGTGCTGATCACCAGCGTAGCGCTGACGCCCGTCATGGTGTTCATCTGCATGCCATTGGTGGCGCGCATGCTGCATCGCTGGCTGCGCGCGGGCTGACGTGGGCATGCGCGGCCCTCTCAGGCCGCGCGCGCGCCACGGGAGGAATACAGCCGGTGCAGCGTGATCTTGCGCACCGCGGCCTGGCTGCCCTGGATATGCGCGTGCAGTAGCGCAACCGCGCGCGGCGCGTCGCCGGCCAGCGCCGCTTCCAGGATGGCCGCGTGCTCTTCATAGGTCTTGCCGATGCGCTCGGGCAGGGTGAAGTCCAGCCGCCGCACGATGCGGATGCGTTCGGTGGCGGCGCGATGCACGCGTGCGATCTCGGGGTTGCCGGCCGCGGCGACCAGATCGATGTGGAAGCGCTCGTCCAGATCCGCCAGCCGCTCGCAGTCGCTGGAGCGTTCGCTTGGGTCCACCAGCCAGACGTCGGCCAGCGGGCGCAGCACGCGCTGGCGTTCGGCGGCGCTGGCCGACGCGCACAGCGCTTGCACCGCGGCCGCTTCCAGCACGCTGCGCAGCTCGTAGAAATGGTCCAGCGTGTTGAAGTCCAGCGGCTTGACCAGCCAGCCGTTGCGCTGGCGCACCTCCAGATAGCCTTCCCGCTCCAGGCGGAACAGGGCCTCGCGCACCGGCGTGCGGCTGACCTGCAGGCGGTCGGCGATCTCGGTTTCGGTGAAGCGGTCGCCCGGCGCCAGCCGGAAGTCCAGGATGTCCCGCTTCAGCGTGCCGTAGGCGGTGTCGGCCAGCGTGCGCGGTATGTCGATGATGGCGAAGGCGGTTCCCATGTCGTGGCCTCGGATCGGTGGTTCAAAGAGGGCGGGCGCGGGCAATGCCGGCCTGTTGCAGCGCCTGCGCCGCGCGCAGGCAATCGGCTTCGCGCCAGGGCGCGCCGATCAGCTGCACGCCCAGCGGCAGGTGGTCGTCCTGTCCGGCTTCGGGCCAGACCGGCGCGGCGCAGACCGGCAGGCCGATGCATGACAGCGGCTGCGTCAGGATGCCCATGCTGGCGCGGGCCGGCAGCCGCTGGCCGGCCAGCGTCAGCCAGTCCGAGCCGATGGGCGTGGCCGGCACCGGGGTGGCGGGGGCGATCAGCACGTCGTAGTGCTCGAACAGCGCCAGCGCTTCGCGATAGACGCGATGGCGGATGCGCTGCGCCTGCTGCGCCCAGGCCGCGGGCACGAGGCTGCCTGCGACCAGCCGGTCGCGCGACAGCGGTTCGTAGTAGTCGTAGTGTGTGACGAGCCTGCGGCGATGCAGGGCGCCGCCTTCCGCCGCGGTGATGACGAAGGCGGCGGCGCGCGCCTGGGCCGCGCCCTGCAGTTCGACCACGGCCGTGGCGTCCAGCGCGCGCGCCGCGATCTCGACGGCGCGGCGGGCCTGCGGTCCGGCCCATTCGGAAAAGTAGCCGCCCAGCACCGCCACCCGTAGTCCGCGCATGCCGCCGGCCAGCGCCGCCAGCGCGGGGTCGGCCGGGCGTTCGGCGCAGGCCACGTCGTCGGCGTCGGTGCCTTGCAGCGCGTCGTAGGCGGCGGCAAGGTCGCTGGCGCTGGCCGCGAACGGCCCCAGGTGGTCGAGGCTGCCGACGAACGGAAACGAGCCGGCGCGCGACAAGCGGCCGAAGGTGGGCTTCAGGCCGAACACGCCGCACAGCGAGGCGGGCACGCGGATCGAGCCGTTGGTGTCCGAGCCCAGCGTCAGCGGCACCAGGCCGCCCGCGACTGCGGCGGCACTGCCGCCGGACGAGCCGCCGGCGATGCGGGTGGTGTCGTGCGGGTTGCGGCAGGCGCCGTAGTGGCTGTTTTCCGTGGTGAAGCCATAAGCGTGCTCGTCCATGTTCAGCGCGCCGATCAGCACCGCGCCGGCCTCGCGCATGCGCTCGACCAGCCTGGCGTCGCGCCGCGCGGGCGGGTTGGAGGCGTTGACCCGCGCCCCGGCCAGGGTGACTTGGTCGGCGATGTCGAACAGGTTCTTGACCGCATAGGGCACGCCCGCCAGCGGCGGCAGCGCCTCGCCGCGGGCGCGGCGCGCGTCGATGGCCGCCGCTTCCTGCCGCGCCCGGCTTTCGGTGATGGCCGTGAAGCAGTTGTAGCCCGGGTCGCGCTCGCGCACGCGCGCCAGCGTGGCGTCCAGTACGGCCATGGCGCTGCGTTCGCCGGCGCGGACCTGGCGCGCGATATCCTGCGCGGGGCCGCTCACGGACGGAACACCGCGGCCGATTCCAGCTCCACGGCCAGCGGCTCATCGACGAAGCCGGCCGCGATGTCCTGGATGCGCGCGAATTGCTGCGTCACTTCGGCCACCGCCTGCTCGCGCAAGGCATAGCCAGCCAGCGCCAGGGCGCTGCGCACGTATTGGTCGATGGTTTCCTGGGTCATGGCGGACTCTCCGGTACGGGGGGGTTACTTGCGCACTTCGCGCTGGAAGATTTCCAGGCTGAGTTTCTTCATCTGGATGAAGCTGGGCTCGGACAGCGTTTCCACGGTGCGCGGACGCGCGTCGCGGTAGTCCAGGATCTCCGCGACCCGGGTCGGCCGCTTGGTCAGCAGCAGCACCTGGTCGGCCAGGTACACGGCTTCCTCCAGATCGTGCGACACCAGCAGCATGGTGGTGCCGGTCTGCATGAAGACCTCCTGCAGCTTTTCGCGGATGAACAGCGTCATTTCGAAATCCAGCGCGGAGAAGGGCTCGTCCAGGAACAGCACTTCCGGTCCCGGCGCCAGCGCCCGCATGATCGAGGCGGTCTGCTGCTGTCCGCCGGACAGTTCATAGGGATAGCGGTTCAGGTCGAACTTGACGTCGAACGAGGCGACCAGTTCGGCGACCCGCGCATCCACCTCGGCCTTGCCGCGGCCTTCCAGGCGCAGCGGATAGGCGATGTTGTCGATGGTGCGCAGCCACGGGAACATGGCTTCGCGGTAGTTCTGGAAGACGTAGCCGATCTTGGTCTGCGCCAGCGACTTGCCGTCGAACAGGATCTCGCCCGAGTCGATGGGAATCAGGCCGGCGATCATGTTGATCAGCGTGGACTTGCCGCAGCCGTTGGGGCCGAACACCGACACGATCTTGCCCTTGGGGATGTCGAGGTTGAAGTCCTCGTACAACGGCCAGCCGGCGAAGTACTTGGTCAGCCCGCGTATCGTGATGTGCGTGCCTAGCGGGCCGGGCTCGAACGGGGCGGCGGCGGGCGCCGGGGCGATGATGGGATTGAGGACGGTGGACATCAGCGGCCGCTCCAGTGAACCACGCGCTTTTCCAGCACGAGAAAAAGAATGTTCAGCACATAGCCCAGCGCGCCCGCGGCGAGGATGGCCGCGTACATGTCGCGCACGTTCAGCACCTGCTGCGCGTTGATGATGCGATTGCCCAGGCCGCTGTCGGAGCCGATGAACATCTCGGCCACGATCACGATGACCAGCGCCATCGACACGCCGCTGCGCAGGCCCACGAAGGTGGATTGCAGGCTTTCCCAGATCAGCACGTCCTTGAAGATGCGCCAGCGCGACGCGCCCATGACGCGCGCCGCCATGACGCGCTGCTTGCGGGCGTTGATGACGCCGTAGGCGCTGTTGAACAGGATCACCAGCACCGCCGCGAAGGCGGCGATGGCGATCTTGTTCATGTCGGTGACGCCAAAGATCATCAGGAATAGCGGGATCAGCGCGGAAGAGGGCGTGGAGCGGAAGAAGTCCACCAGGAATTCGACGCTGCGGTAGGCCTTCTCGTTGCTGCCCAGCAGCACGCCCAGCGGCACGCCGATCACGCCGGCGATGACAAAGGCCTGCAGCGTGCGGTTCAGGGACGCCAGGAAGTCAGCCAGCAGCGGGCCGCCCGCCATGCCTTTGGCCAGCGCCGCGATCGCCGCGCTGGGCGTGGGCAGCAGCACGGGGCTGACCAATTGCAGGCGCACCACCAGGTCCCACACCACGAAGAGGGCCAGCGGACCGATCAGCGGCAGCAAGCGGGTCGCGTCGAATTTGCGCGCGGGGCGCGCCGAGCCGGTGGCGCCGGCCGCGGTCGTTGCAGTGGTTGCGGTCATGGATCAGCCCTTGTAGAGCATGGTCGAGACGTCGACCTTCTGGGCGAACACGCCCTTGTCGGTGAACAGGTCGAAGAACTTCTGGAAGTACTGGATGTCGCCGGGCGTGAACTCGTTGTAGAGCGTGTAGGCGGCCAGCGGCACTTCCTCGGTCATCGGCCCTTCGATGGCGGTGTAGCCCTTGAGGTAGGGGCGCGCCTCTGCGGGTTTGCTGCGGATCAGCTCGATGCCGCGAGCATAGGCGGCGATGAATTTCTTGCTTTCCTCGGGATGCTTCTTCAGGAACGCGGTGGTCAGGGACGCCGATCCGCCGAACCACGGCGCCATCGGATCGCCCAGCACGTATTTGGCGATGACGCCCGTTTCCAGCACGCGGGTGGTGCCGTTCAGCCTGCCCACCGTGCCGGTGGGCTCCAGCGTGTAGCAGGCGTCCAACTGGCCGGCGGCCACCGCGGCGACGTGCTGGCTGATCGCCAGCTCGACCACGGTGGCCCCGGTTGCGCCGGCGCGCTCCAGCACTGCTTTGGCCAGCGTGGCGTTCTGGATGCCGGGTCCAGATCCGACCTTTTTCCCCTTGAGGTCTGCGATGGATTTGATGGGACTGTCTTTCGCGACGATGAACTCGTCCAGCACGTTCTTGGCGTTGCTGGGGTTGGACGCAAAAATCTTGAACAGGCCAGGCGAGGCGATCTCGCCGATGGCCAGATTGGCCGAGCCGGTGCCATTGGCGCTGCCGTCCGCACGGCCGGCTAGCATGGCTTCCATGACCTGCTGCGCGCCGGCGAATTTCAGCGGCTCGACGTTCAGGCCGGCCTCCTTGAAGTAGCCTTTTTCCAGCGCCGCATAGAACGGCAGGCCGGCCGCCACGGGCCAGAAGCCGATGCGGATCACCGGTCCCGATTGCGCTCGCGCCAGCGCCGGCGCGGCCAGCGTCGCGGCGCCCAGCGCGGCGCCCTGGATCAGGCGGCGGCGGGTGGCGTTGAAGGCGTGGGGCGCGTTGCGGTAGATCATGGGGAACTCCTGGTGTGCGAGGAAAGTGGCGCTTGTGGACAAGCTGGCATACCAGGCATCAAGCAAGAGTCGTGCCAACTTTCGGCGGCGAGGCCCGCGCCCCGGGAGCACGACGGGCCGGCCTCGCGCTGGTGCCGCTCCTGAACCACTTTGGTGCACGGCGCACCATAGAAGGGGACGCAACCCGCCTCGCGCCGCGCCCGGCGTTATGGCGGTAGCATGTGGGCGGACCGGAGCTAGCCGCTCCGGGGTTCTGGATCCTTGCGCCACGCCTTGCCGCGTCGTACCGAGATGAATACGCGTTTTGTCGAAGCCTTTCTGTGGTCGGCGCGCCTGGGCAGTTTCCGGGCGGCGAGCGACCGCCTGCACATCACCCAGGCCGCCGTGGCCAACCGCATCGCCTCGCTGGAAGAGGACATCGGCGCGCGCCTGTTCGAGCGCGACGCCAAGGAACTCAGGCTGACCGCCACCGGCACCCGGCTGCTGGACTACGGCGAGCGGCTGCTGGAGATCCGCCAGCAGATCCTGTCGCTGGGCAAGGGCGGCGACGAGGTCTTCGGCCTGGTGCGCATCGGCGCCATCGAAACCGTGGTGCACACCTGGCTGATCGGCTTCCTGACCAATCTGCGCTCCACCTATCCGGGCATCGAGGTCCAGCTCACGTCCGAAACCACGCGCGCGCTGCACCGCGGCCTGCGCGAAGGCACGCTGGACATCGCGCTGCAGACGGACCTGCTGAACGACAGCGGCATCATCAGCACCGCCTGCCTGCCCATGGAGATGGGCTGGGTCGGGCCGGCCGGCGACGAGGAGGCGCTGAGCGCGCAGCAACTGCTGAGCGAGCCGGTGCTGACCATGAGTCCGGGGTCGCAGCCGCACGAAGCGCTCAAGGCCCTGTACCGCGAAGTCGGCATGCCGCAAGGCAAGGTGCATTGCGTCAGCTCGATTTCCGCGCTGGCGCGGCTGGTGCGCAGCGGCTTCGGCCGGGCGCTGGTGCCGTTGCCTCCCATCTACGAGTACGTGGCGCGCGGCGAGGTGCAGATCATCCGCTGCGACATCCCGGTGCCGCCCCAGCTGCTGGTGGTGAGCTATCTGGAAAGCGCCGGGTCGGACGCGATCCGGCTGGTGGCCGAACTCGCCAGCCGCGCGTCGGACCAGTTCACGTCCTCGGTCGCTGCGCCGCGATTGGGTTCGGCGCAATAGTGTTATCCCTAGGGCGTCTTTCAGTAATTTTATTGCCGCGCAGAAGAATTACTCGTTTGTCCGCGGCCAGCCGGCCGGCTGAAGATGGAGCCTTCCGCAATCGAAGGAATTTCCTGTCTTCCGCCCATGAGCACGCACACCGAATCCTCCCCCCCGCCCCACGGCCTGCTGTTCGTCGCCACTGACGCCGACCCCGCCCACGAGGCCGATTTCAACCGCTGGTACGACCGCGAACATGTGGAAGAGCGCGTGCGCATCCCCGGCTTTCTCTCGGGGGCGCGCTATCTGTCGCGGGAGGGCGGCCGCAAGTATCTGGGCCTGTACCGCACCGAATCGCTGGCGGCTTTCACCACGGCCGACTACCGGGCCGCGTTCGAGCGCCAGACCGCGTGGTCGGTGACCAATCTGGACCGGATGCGAGATCCGATGCGCCGCGTCTGCGCCGTGCGCGCCGTGACCGGGTTCGGTTCCGGCAGCGAGCTCGTGGTCTTGCCGCTGGCGGCGACGAATGACAGTGAAGCAGTGGCGGCCCGGGCGCAAGTGCTGGGCGCTGAACTGGCGCAGGCGGACGGCTTTGTTCAGTCCTATCTGCTGGTGCCGGATGCGGCGCTCAGCACGCCGCTGCCGCGCGAATCCAACGAGAACCGCGTCCTGGCGCCGTTGTTCGTGGCGGAGGCGAGTTCCGCCGCTGCCGCGCGCGCGCTGCGCGACCAGGCTTGCCGTGCCTTCGATGCCGATCCGGCCAACGCCTGGTTGCTGCAACTGGGTTGGAAGCTGACGGCTGCCGACCTGCGCTGAGCCCAGCTCGGCTCGTAACTACACATCCAATTCAAGGGGAATTCCATGGCTGAAGAAACGCTGTACGGCGCCGCGGCCGTCAAGACCGCGGCCGCGCCCAACAAGATGCGCCGGCTGGCCCTGGCCAGTTCGGTCGGCACCACGCTGGAGTGGTACGACTTCACCATCTACAACCTGATGGCGGCGCTGGTCTTCAATTCCATCTTCTTTCCGTCCTTCGACCCGCTGACGGGCACTATCCTGGCCTTCTCCACGTATGCCGTGGGCTATGTGTCGCGGCCGCTGGGCGGCTTCGTCTTCGGCCATCTGGGCGACCGGCTGGGGCGCAAGTTCGTCCTGGTCGCCACGCTCGTCATCATGGGCGTGTCCACCGGCCTGATGGGGCTGTTGCCGACCTACGCGTCCTGGGGCGTGTGGGCGCCGGCGGCGCTGGTGGCATTGCGCTTCGTGCAGGGCGTGGCCCTGGGCGGCGAATGGGCCGGCGCGGTGCTGCTGTCGATGGAACACGGCAAGCCTGACCAGCGCGGGCGCAACGCCTCCTTCACGCAGATCGGTCCGTCCTGCGGCACGCTGATAGGCACGGGCTTCATCGCCGTGGTGTCGGCCTTCCTGAGCCCCGAGGACTTCCAGGCTTGGGGCTGGCGCGTGCCCTTCGTCTCCAGCGTGGCGCTGGTGCTGTTCGGCCTGTGGCTGCGCCGCGGCGTGGAGGAAACGCCCGTGTTCCTGGAAATGGAACAGAAGCGCGAAACCGCCGCCACGCCCATCAAGGACGTGCTGAGCCAATACTGGCGGCAGCTGTTGATCGCGGGCGGCTCGCGCATCGGCTCCGACGTGCTCTATGCGCTGGTGGTCGTGTTCACCCTGACCTACGTGACGACGGTGCTGCACTTGTCGCGGCCGATGGCCCTGACCGCCACCATGCTGGGCGCCGCCCTGAACGCGATTGCGGTGCCGTTGTGCGGGCATTTGTCCGACAAGATCGGCCGCCGTCCGGTGTACCTGGCGGGAGCGGTGCTGGGCATGATCTGGGCCTTCGTCTTCTTCGTGCTGATGGACACCGCGCATCCCATCGCCATCTGCGCGGCGGTCGTGGTGGGCCTGCTGATCCACGCGCTGATGTATGGCCCGCAGGCCGCCTTCGTCACCGAGCAGTTCCCGGGCCGCGTGCGCTATGCCGGTTCTTCCCTGGCCTACACGCTGGCCGGCATCGTCGGCGGCGGGTTCGCGCCGCTGATCATCGCCAGCCTGTTCAAGTCCTGGAATTCGACCTTCGCGATCTCGCTGTACGTGGCGGCGGCGCTGGTGGTGACGGCGGTGGCCGTGCTGGCCGCAAGGGAAACGGCCAAGGCCCCGTTGCAGCGCTGAGGCGCGGCGGGGCCGTTCATCGCCGCCCGGACCTGGCGCCGGGCGGCGATGCGCCGTTTCAGGCGATGCTGCGATTGGCCAGGGGCTCGTCCGCCAGCCAGCGCTTGAGATTGTCGGCGAACAGGGCGCGCACGCGCGCGGCGTTGCCGTCCGAGAACCCTGCGCTATGAGGCGTGACGATGACGTTGGGCAGGTCCCAGAGCGCGGAATCCGGTGGCAGCGGTTCCTGCTGGAACACGTCCAGGAAGGCGCCGCCCAGACGGCCGGCGCCCAGCGCCGCGATCAATTCGGGTTCGTCGATGACGTGGCCGCGGGCCACGTTGACCACCATCGCGTGGGCGGGCAGCGCAGCGAGCGCGTCGCGGCCGATCAGGTTGCGCGTGGCGGACGTAAGCGGGCAAGCCAGCACCAGCCAATCGGCGGCGGGCAGCAGGGACGGCAGCGCGCCGTAACCCACGGTGTGGCGGGCCTGCGGCACGGGCGCGCCACTATGGCGCGCGACCGATACCTCCAGGCCGAGCGCGCCCAACAGCGCGCCGATGCGCTGGCCGATGCCGCCCCATCCCACCACCACGGCATGCTGGCCGGCCAGATCCCTGGGCGTGCGCGCATCCAGCAGCGGACGCCAGGCGCGGTCGCGCTGGTCGGCGGCCAGCAGCGGCAGGCGGCGCGCCAGCGCCAGCACGCCGGCGATGGCGCTCTGCGCGACCACGGGGTCGCTGGCGCCTTGCGAGGTCGTGACCGCCACGCCGCGCGCGTGCAGGCTTTGGTAGATCTCGCGGTCGGCCCCGGCCGAGTGCACGTGCACCCAGCGCAGCGCCGGCGCGTCCCGCATGGCCTCGTAGTACAGCGCGGTCGACGGCTGGATCTCGAACTTGGTCGAATGGCCGGTGATGTCGCGCGAGACGAACGCGGCCTCGGCCATCATGGGCCGCCCCGCCACGGGATGGACCAGCGCATAGCGTCCCGCGGCCGGGCTGCGGTCCAGCGCCAGGCGCAGCGGCACGGCTTCGGCGGGCGAGCACAGGATGCGGATGCCGGAACCTTGCGTCATGGCGGCGGGTTCAATGCGCTTCGGGGGCAAACTTGCGTACCAGCAGCGCCCACTTGTCATGTTCGCGCTTGATGAAGTCGCCGAACTGGGCGGGCGTGCCGCCTACCGGTTCGGCGCCTTCGCGCAGCATCTGTTCATTGAGCCCCGGCAATGCGGCGTTGACCTCGCGGTTGACGACGTCCACCACCTGCTGCGGCGTGCCCTTGGGCGCGAAGAAGCCGAACCAGGAGCCGGCGTCAAAGCCCGGGTAGCCGGATTCCGCGATGGTGGGCAGTTCGGGCAGGGTGGCGGAACGCTGCTTGGTGCTGACCGCCAGCGCGCGCAGCTTGCCGGAGCGGATATGGCCGATCACGGAAGGAATGGTGGCGAACATGAAGTCGATGCGCCCGGCCAGCAGGTCGTTGACCGCGTCCGCGCCCTTGTAGGGCACATGCGTGGCGTTGACGCCGAGTTCGTCCATCAGCATGTAGCTCGACAGGTGCGAAGACGTGCCCACGCCGGTGGAACTGTAATTGAGCTGGCGCGCGGTCTTGACGTACTTCAGGAAGCCCTGGATGTCCTTGGCGGGCGAAGACGGCGGAACCACCAGCACATTGGGCACGGTGGCGATCTGCACCATGGGCACCAGATCGGTCAGCGGGCTGTAGGGCAGCTTGTTCAGCGAGGGGTTGACGGCGATGGGCCCCACGGAATTGACGATCAGCGTATGGCCGTCGGCTGCCGCGCGCACGACGTATTCCGTGCCGATGTTGCCGCCCGCGCCCGGCTTGTTCTCGACCACGAAGGGCTGGCCCAGCTTCTGCGTCAGGGTATTGGTCACGCTGCGGGTCAGGGTGTCGGTGGTGCCGCCGGCGGAGAATGCCACGATGACCTTCACCGGCCGGTCGGGATAGTCCGCCGCCGCGGACGGCGCCGACGTACAGGCGCCAGTCAGCGCTGCGCAAGCGAGCAGGGCTCGTGCTGTGTTCATGATGTCTCCTCGCGTGGGCGTAGTGGTGTTTTCGATGGCGCCGTGCCGCCACGCCGGCCGGCGCCTGTTGAAGCGAAAAACTCAGTCGCGGTAGCCCGGGTCCTGCCGGTCCAGCTTGCGCAGCAAGGCGGGCCACTCCATCACCCCATAAGGCCGGCGCGTGCCGGGCTGGTAGTTGTTCCAGGTTTCCTGCAGCACGGGCGCGGCCACGGCTTGCAGCGGGGAGCCCGTGGCCATGGCCGCAAGCTGCGAGCGGCAGGCCAGTTCCAGGCGGTGCATCCAGTTGAAGGCTTCGCCCACGCTGCGGCCCACGGTCAGGGCGCCGTGGTTGCGCAGGATGAGGGCTTCGCCCTGGCCCAGGTCGGCCAGCAGCGAAGCCTGTTCTTCGAGGCCGAGCACCACGCCCTGGTAGTCGTGATAGCCGATCTTCAGGAAGCGCATGGCGGTCTGGGTCAGCGGCAGCAGTCCGCACTCCAGCGTGGACACGGCCATCGACGCCCAGCTGTGGGTATGGATCACGCAGTCCACTTCATGGCGGTGGGCGTGCACGGCGCTGTGGATGACATAGCCGGCCTTGTTGATGCCGTAGTCCAGCTCGCCGAAATCGGGGCGGGCCAGGATGGTGCCATCCAGATCCACCTTGATAAGGCTGGACGCCGTGATTTCCTCGTACATCATGCCGTAGGGGTTGATCAGGAAGGCATTGTCTTCGCCCGGCACGCGCGCCGAGATGTGATTGGCCATCATGTCGGCCATGCCGTAGATCTCGACCAGGCGGTAGCAGGCCGCCAGGTCGACGCGGGCGTTCCATTCCATCTCGGAGCAATGCGGGCGCATGGAGGCAATGCGCAGGCGTCCCCGGCCTTGGGTGTCTGTGGTCATCGGATTTCGTGCAGATCCATCGCCGCCGCAACATGCCGCGGCATCCTGGCTGGCAATTTATCTGCGGGACCGGGCAGGGCCTAGCCATGCCCCCGGCATGGGGGCATCACGAATCGAGAAGGGTTGCGCCAGGCCAGCCGCCATTGCGCACCAGGGCGCGCATCACGTCCAGCAGCACGACCCGCGCGGCCAATGCCGCGGGCGACAGTTCCTCGTCATTGATGCAATAGACCAGGTTGCGGCGGAACAGGAAGGGGTCGTCGATCGGATGCATGCTCAGCAGCCCCGATTCCACCCGGGCCACGGCCGCGCCGGGCTGGATGGTGGCCAGCGCATTGGCCTGCACTAGATCCATCAGCGTGGTCAGCCCGTCGACCTCGACGCCGATCCAAGGTTCGACGCCGGCCCGTTCGAAGGCGGCCTCGACCCAGGCGCGCAGGCCGTGGGCCTTGCTGGTCACGGCCTGCGGCAGGCTGCCCAGCTGCGCCACGGAGATGGGCTCGCCGTCGGGCAGCGCGACCATGCCGCGCCGCGCCAGCAGGAACAGCCGCTCGTCCAGCACCGGGATGGCGCTGCGGCCCTGGCTGCTGTCGTTCTGGAACAGCACGGCCAGGTCGAGCCGGCGTCCCACGAGCAGTTCACCGAGGTTGCCGGACAGGCCCTCGACAAGGTGCAGGCGCACGTTCGGATAGCGCTCGGCCATGGCTGCGTAGAAGGGCCCGGCCAGCACGGATGCCGTGGTGGGCGCGAAGCCGACGCTGACCATGCCGGAGAGCCGCGCCTCGCGCGCCGCCGCCATCGCGTTTTCCGCGTGCCGCAAGGTCAGCTGCGCCTGCCGCAGGAATGCCGTGCCCGCCGGCGTGGGCACCACGCCGGTAGGCGTGCGCACCAGCAGCCGCGTGGCCAGTTCGCTTTCCAGGCGGCTGATCTGCTGGCTGAGCGCCGAGGCGACCACCTCCAGCTCGCGCGCGGCGCGGCCGATGCTTCCCAGTTCGGCGACGCGGACGAAATAGCGGAGTTGGCGGAGTTCCATGGCGCATGACGGGAGGGAGGTAAGGGATAGTAGTCGCAGCGGCGCGCGCATGCGGCCTTGCCGCCTCCGGGAAAACAGGGCTGGCGGTTCAAAGAAATGTCAGGTATCTGACTTTATTCTGAATGACAAACGAAAATTGTTTACACTCTCATCCTCAAAATTCGAGTATGAGCGGGCCGCCGTGGGGGCGGGTGCCGTTCCTGTTACGGGAGAGTATCGATGCGCAAGTTGCTGTTGGGAGCGGTGTTGGCCGCTGCGGTGTTCGGGGGGACGGCCCAGGCCGCGGCTGAGCCCAAGGCCGTGGTCTCCACGTATTCGGATCTGGCGCTGGCCGGCTACGAAGACTCGCTCGCCTCCGCCAAGACCCTGCGCACCGCCATCGACGCCCTGATCGCCAAGCCCAGCGCCGAAACGCTGAAGGCCGCGCGCGAAGCCTGGCTGGCGGCCCGCGTGCCTTATCAGCAGACCGAGGCGTACCGCTTTGGCAACCCCATCGTCGACGATTGGGAAGGCCGCGTGAACGCCTGGCCGCTGGATGAGGGCCTGATCGACTACGTGGACGCTTCCTACGGCACCGAGAACGACGAGAACGCCTACTACGCGGTCAACGTCATTGCCAATTCCAAGATCTCGGTGGGCGGCAAGACCGTCGACGTCAGCAAGATCACGCCCCAGCTGCTGTCCGAAGTGCTGCACGAAGCCGACGGCAACGAGGCCAATGTGGCCACGGGCTACCACGCCATTGAATTCCTGCTGTGGGGCCAGGACCTGAACGGCACCGGCCCCGCGCCGGCCGGCCGCAAGGGCACGCCGCAGGAACGCCACGCGGGCGACCGTCCGCACACCGACTTCGATCCCAAGCAGTGCACGGGCGGCCATTGCGAGCGCCGCGTCCAGTTCCTGAAGGCCGTGACCGATCTGCTGGTGACGGACCTGGAAGAGATGGTCGGCAACTGGAAGAAGGACGGCGCGGCGCGCAAGGCGGTCGAGGAAGATCCGAAGGCTGGCCTGATCGCCATGCTGACCGGGCTGGGCAGCCTGTCCTACGGCGAGCTGGCTGGCGAACGCATGAAGCTGGGCCTGATGCTGCATGATCCCGAGGAAGAGCACGATTGCTTCTCGGACAACACGCACAACTCGCACTACTACGACCAGATCGGCATCCGCAACGTCTACCTGGGCAGCTACACCCGCATCGACGGCAAGACCGTCCAGGGCGCGAGCCTGTCGGAACTGGTGAAGGCGCGCGATCCCAAGCTGGACGCCGAAGTGCGCGCCAAGCTGGACGCCACCGTGGCCGCCATGCAGGCGATGAAGACGCGCGCCGAAACGATCGAAACCTACGACCAGATGATTTCGGACGGCAACAAGGAAGGCAATGCCGTGGTGCAGGCCGCCATCGACCGCCTGGTCGACCAGACCCGCAGCCTGGAGCGCGTGATCGCCCTGCTGGACCTGGGCAAGGTTGCCATCGAAGGTTCCGACAGCCTGGACAAACCTGACGCCGTATTCAAGTGAAACTCGTTTTAGCCGCCGTACTGGCGGCGTCGGCCCATGCCGGCGCCGCCGCCGCTCCAACCGGGCGTGACGACCTCACGCCCGAAGACCTGAAGCGCGTGACCGCCATCACGGCGCCCACGCGCGACTTCTCGAAGGTCGAGACATTCGAGACCATGCAGGCTGGGGCCGCCACCACCAACAAGCTCATCAACGCCGACATCTTTTCGCAGCCGTCGGCCAACATGAGCTTCGAGGGGCGCCAGGAATTCCAGGTTGGCAACGGCCTGTTCCGCAAGGACTGGGTCTCGGCGCCGGCTTCCACGCAGGCCTCGGACGGCCTGGGACCGCTGTTCAATGCGCGTTCCTGCCAGGCCTGTCATACCAAGGACGGACGCGGCACGGTGCCGGGTTTCGATCCTCTGGAGCGCACCGACGCGGTGGCGCTGCTGCTGCGCCTGGCCGTCCCGCAAGGGCCGGACCGCGGACATCCCCGGCTGGCCGCGGGCGAGATCGCGGCCCTGCCCGAACCCATCTATGGTGTGCAGCTGCAGAATTTCGCGGTGGCGGGCCTGCCCGCCGAAGGCCGCATGGAGATCGAGTACCAGCCGGTCGCGGTCACGCTCAACGGCGGGGAAACCGTCACGCTGATGAAGCCCGCCTACCGCATCGAGAACCTGGGCTACGGCCCGATGCGCGCGGACACCCAGATCTCGCCGCGGCTGGCGCCGCCCATGATAGGCCTGGGGCTGCTGGAATCCATCCACGAAGCCGACATCCTGGCCAACGTGGGCGCGGACAAGCGCGACGGCATCGTCGGCAAGGCCAACTGGGTCACCGACGTGCGCACCGGCGCGCGCGTGCTGGGCCGCTTCAACCTGAAGGCCGGGCAACCCACGGTCGAGCAGCAGAGCGCCGCCGCGTTCTCCAACGACATGGGGCTCTCCACGCCCCTGTTCCCCAAGCATTCCGGCGACTGCACGCCGTCGCAGAAGCAGTGCCTGGACATGCCGCACGGCGCGCAGCCGCGCTTCGGCCCCGAGGAAGTGCCGGCCAAGCTGATGGACTTCGTCACCATCTATTCCACCAACCTCGCCGTGCCGCAGCGGCGCGACGCCGACGATGCGCGGGTGCTGGCCGGCAAGAAGCTGTTCTACGAAGCCAATTGCGTCGCCTGCCACGTGCCCAAGTACGTCACCAGCCGCAATGCCAAGCAGCCCGAGCACCGCTTCCAGCTGATCTGGCCGTATACCGACATGCTGGTGCACGACATGGGCGACGATCTTGCCGATGGCGTGTCCGATGGCGAGGCCAATGGCCGCGAATGGCGCACGCCGCCGCTGTGGGGCATAGGCCTGACCAAGACCGTGAACCCCAACGCCACCTGGCTGCATGACGGGCGTGCGCGCACCTTGCTGGAGGCCGTACTGTGGCATGGCGGCGAAGGCAAGCCCGCGCGCGACCGCGTGGTGGCGATGACGCCGGAAGAACGCGCCGATCTCATCCGTTTCCTGGAGTCGCTGTAATGGCCGGATTTGCCCGACTAGTGTTTAAGCGCGCCGCGGCGGCAGTGCTGGCCGTGGCCGCGCCCTCGGCCGCGCTCGCGGCGCCGCCCGCCGACCTGGGCGAGCGCCTGGCGCGCGATTACGCCCGTCCCGCCGTGGCCAAGATGGTGGACGCGGCGTCGGCGCTGGACGGCGCGCTGGGCCACTGGTGCGCCCAGCCGCGCGCCGCGGACGCGGCGCGCGTCAAAGAGGCTTTCGAGAACCTGGCCCTGGCCTGGTCCGGCATCGAGTTCCTGCGCTTCGGTCCGCTGGTGCAGGCCAACCGCTACGAGCGCCTGGCCTTCTGGCCCGATACGCGCGGCGTGATGCCCAAGCAGGTGCAGACGCTGATCGCCGCTCAGGACGGCGCCTTGCTCGTGCCCGGCGCCCTGGCGGGACGTAGCGTGGCCGTGCAGGGCCTGCCCGCGTTGGAATACGTGCTGTACGGCGAGCCGGCCTTGCTGCGGCAGGATGGCGGGCAGGTCGACGCCTACGCCTGCGATTACGCCCGGGCGGTGGCCGCCAACGTCAGGCAGATCACGGGCGATGTAGCCCAGGCGTGGAGCGCCGACGGCGATTTCGGCCGCCAGTTTGCGCAGCCCAAGGCCGGCAACGACCTGTACCGCGATCAGCAGGAAGTCGCGGCCGAGGCCATGAAGTCCCTCTCCACCGGGCTGCAGTTCGCGCGCGACGTGAAGATCCTGCCCGTGCTGGGCGATACGCCCGAAGCGGCGCGGCCCAAACGCGCCGCATTCTGGCGCAGCCAGCTGTCCACGCGCCTGCTGGCGGCCAATCTGGACGGGCTGCAGGCCTTCTACCAGGCGGGCGCCTATGCGCTGCCCAAGGGCGACGCCTGGATGGCCGAGTCCGTGCGCGGTGAACTGGCGAGCGCGGCGCGCGCGCTGCTGGACGTGCCGCAGCCGCTGGAGCAGGCGCTGGCGCAGGAAGACGGGCGCCGGCAGCTGACCCTGGCGGCGTTGACCCTCAAGAACGCCAAGGCCATCGTCGACGAGAACCTGGCGCCGGCTTTGGGCGTCACGATCGGATTCAATGCGCTCGATGGAGATTGACCGGCGCCGCTTCCTGTCGCTTGCGGCCGCGATGGGCCTGGCGCCCGCGGCTGCGCTGGCGGCGGCTCCCAAGGACGGCGAAGTCCTGTACCTGAGCGCGCGCAAGCGCGGCGGGCGCGACGAAACCGCGCTGCTGGACGCGGCCGGGCACGACCGGCTGGTGGTGCCCATGCCCGCGCGCGGACACAGCTTCGCCATCGATGCGGCGGGCGAACGCGCGGTCGTCTTCGGCCGCCAGCCGGGCTTCTTCGCGCTCGCGTTTTCGCTGCGCGGCGGCGAGCCCCAGGCCTTGCCCATGCACGAAGAGCGGCACTTCTTTGGCCATGGCGCCTATGTGGACGGCGGGCGGCTGCTGGCCGCCACCGAGAACGATTTCGAAGCGGGGCGGGGCGTGCTCGGGCTGTACGACGCCTCGCCCGGTGGCGCGTACCGCCGCATCGGCGAATTCGACAGCGGCGGCATCGGCCCGCACGAGGTCGTGCTGATGCCCGACGGCAAAACGCTGTGCGTCGCCAACGGCGGCATCCTGACGCATCCCGACTACGGCAAGCTGGAACTCAACCTGGACACGATGCGGCCCTCGCTGGCCTACATCGACGCGGCCAGCGGTGAGCTGCTGGAAAGCGTGGAGCTGGAGCCCGCCTTGCACCGCCTGTCCATCCGCCACCTGGCGCTGGCCGCCGACGGCTGCGTCTGGTTCGGTTGCCAGTACATGGGGCCGGCCGCCGACCGGCCGGCGCTGGTGGGGCGGCACAGGCGCGGCGCGCCATTGGAGCTGTTCGAAGGACCGGCGCAGGCGCTGCGCCAGATGCGCAACTACGTCGGCTCGGTGGCGGTGGATGCTGCCGGCGCCGTGGTCGCGACGTCCAGTCCGGTGGGCGGGCAGGTGATCTACTGGGACGCGGCCAGCGGCCGTTGCCTGGGCACGACCGAACTGGCCGACGGCTGCGGCGTGGCGCCGGCGGCTGACCAGGGCTTCTTGCTGAGCAGTGGCCTGGGAGCGATGCTGCGCACCGACGCTGCGGGCAAGGAACAGCCCGTGCTCGCGCCGTCGCGCGAGATGTCCTGGGACAATCATTTCCGCAAGGTTCCGGCGCGGGCCTGATCCCGTTTGCTTACAAAGCTTGACACAACGGGGCCGCGATGCGGCCCTTATCGCAAGCGCCATCTGATAAAGTTTTCCGCTGCTTTTTTCAGGCCGCAAGGCGCCCGTTGCCGGACCGCCGCGCGGCCTCAACTTTTCCGCAGGAGTATCCATGGAAGAAGCCTTGAAAGAATTTAATGCCTGGGCTCCCAAGCTGGTGGACCTGGGCCTCAATCTGGCGGTAGCGCTGCTGATCCTCATCATCGGCTGGTGGGTGTCGTCGCTGCTGGGCAGCTGGGTCCGCCGCGCCGCGACGCGCTCCAAGAAGATCGATCCCACCATCGTGCCCATGTTCTACAGCACGGTGGTCTGGACGGTGCGCATCTTCACCGTGATTGCGGTGCTGGCGCGCTTCGGGGTGCAGACGGCCAGCCTGATCGCAGTGCTGGGCGCCGCCGGCCTGGCCGTGGGCCTGGCCTTGCAAGGCACGCTGCAGAACATCGCCGCCGGCATCATGCTGCTGATCCTGCGCCCGATACGCGCGGGCGAATACGTGGCGCTGAGCACCGGCGTGGACGGCACGGTGGAAGAGGTCGGCCTGTTCCTGACGCGTCTGATCCAGGTCGACGGCATCCATCTGACCTTGCCCAACAGCACGGTGTGGAACGCCACCATCACCAACTACAGCCGCAACAAGACGCGCCGCCTGGATATCCCGGTGCCGGTGCGCTATGGCGACAACCTGGAAGTGGTGGTGGCCAAGTTGCGCGCCATCGTCGACGCGCGCCCGGAAACGCTGAGGGATCCCGAGCCGCTGGTAAAAGTGGTCGACTACAAGGAGAACGGCGTGGTCGTGAACGTGCGGGTTTGGACCGAGTCGGCCAAGTACTGGGACCTGCGCTGGGGCCTGTACCAGGACATCCGCAAGTCGCTGGAAGACGCGGGCTTCCAGCCGCCGATCCCCATGCGCGAGATCCAGAATGCCAAGCCGGGAGCGGCGGCCTGAAGCAGGCCAGCCTGCGCTGGAATGACAACGGGCGCCCTTTGGGCGCCCGTTTTTCTGCTGGCGGCAGCAGACCTCAGGCCTGCATCGACAGGCGCGCCAGCTCGCTCTTGATCCAGCCGGCGATTTCACGCTGGCGCTGCGCAGGCATGCGGTCGATGATGGCCGTGACGCTGACCGCCAGGATCGGCGCGCCCTGTGCATCCAACAGCGCGCAGCCCACGCCGAGCGCGCCGCGCACCGCGTGGTTGCCCACCACGGAATAGCCGCGGGCGCGGGTGTTTTCGATCAGGCGGTACATTTCCTGCGGCGTCATGCCGCCGTACTCGTCCAGCCGGCCCGAGTTGCGTTCGACGATGCTGCGCGCAACGTCGTCGGGCAGGGCGGCCAGCAACGCCATGCCGCCCGATCCCACGCCCAGAGGCTGGCGCTTGCCGGCGTAGGTGGCCAGAATCTGCACCGGATAGCTGCCGATCTCGCGATGCAGGCTGATGGAGTCGTCTTCTTCGCGCACTACCAGGAATACCGCGTCGCCGGTGCGGTCGGCCAGGCGCCGCAGTACCGGCAGCAGTTGGCGCACGCGCGGATCGCGCGAGCGCGTGTCCGGGTCCACCGCCAGCTGGGCGCGGTACTTCTTGGTGCCGGTCACGGCCAGCACCAGCCCGGCGTCGAGCAGGGCGGCCAGCAGTCGATAGATGGTGGGACGCTGTATGCCCGTCAGGCGGGCGATATCGGTCACGCTCAGGCCATCGGGGCCCTGGTCTCGCAGGGCGGCCAGGACGGCCAATCCGCGCCGCAATGTGCGTGGACCCGCGGCCGCGGCGTCGCTATCTTGCATGAAAATCTCTGAAAACTCGGGTTATTACGGAATATTCAAGGGAAAACCACTGTCCGTACTGTGGACTCTACCTTGATGCAGTGCATGTGTATAGCTCAGAATGCTGCATCGAACAATTCAAATCGTCCATTCAATGGACAGTACCTGCACGGAGACTCTATGACTACAGGTCAAAAGCCTGGACTGCGGCGCATCGCCGCCACCCTTCTGGCTACCGCCGCAAGCGCATTCGCAATGGGTTCGGCCCATGCCGCCTATCCCGACAAGCCCGTCCGTATCGTGGTCGGTTTTTCCGCCGGCGGCACCACTGACGTGATCGCCCGCATCATGGCCAAGGAGCTGACCGAAAGCCTCGGCCAGTCCTTCGTGGTCGAGAACAAGCCCGGCGCCGGCAGCAACATCGCCACCGACCAGGTAAAGCGCGCAGAACCCGACGGCTACACGCTGCTGTTCGTGGCCGTGACCAGCGCCATCAACCAGACGCTGTACAAGAACGTCAATTTCGACCTGACCAAGGATTTCACGCCGGTGGCGCTGGGCGCCAAGGTGCCGAACATCCTGGTGGTGAACCCGCAAGTGCCCGTGAAGTCGGTGCAGGAGCTGGTGGACTACGCCAAGAAGAATCCCGGCAAGCTGGCGTTCGCTTCGTCCGGCAGCGGCACGTCCATCCACATGGCGGGCGAGCTCTTCAAGATGCAGACCGGCATCGACGTGCTGCACGTGCCCTACAAGGGCAGCGCGCCGGCCGTGACCGACCTGATCGGCGGCCAGGTGCAGTTCATGTTCGACAACATGCCGTCGGCCTGGCCCCACGTGCAATCGGGCAAGCTGCGCGCCCTGGCCGTGACCACGACGGAACGCTCCAAGAGCGCGCCTGACGTGCCGACCATGAAGGAATCCGGTTTCGCCAACTTCGACGTGTCCTCGTGGTTCGGCCTGATCGCGCCCGCCGGCACGCCGCCGGAGGTCGTGAACAAGCTCAACGCGGCCATGGTCAAGGCGCTGGACAAGCCTGAAGTGCAGCTCAGCTTCGAGAAGCTGGGCGCCGTGGGCGTGAAGACGACGCCGGCCGAATTCGGCCAGTTCATCAAGTCGGAAGTGGAAGGCTGGGCCCCGGTGGTCAAGGCCTCGGGCGCCAAGGTGGACTGAATTTCGATTTCCGGGCGGCGAGCCGCCCGGCAAACCTTGCTGGGGGACAGGCGTAAGCCTGCGCCCCTATTTTTTTGCGTCGCCGTTGCGGCGCGCCGCGGCCAGCATGGCGGTGCAGACCCCGCGCATCATGTCCACCTCGTCGCGGCTCAGCGCGAGGCGGGAGTACAGGTGCCGCATGCGCGGCATCAGCTTCTTGGGATGGGCCGGATCCAGGAACTGCACGCCGATCAGCGCTTCTTCCCAGTGCGCCAGGAAGGCCTGCACCGCCTCGCTGGAAGCCGGCGCGGCGCCACGCGGCGCCTCTTGCGCGGTGGATGCCGGCAACAGCGCCGCGCCCTGGTCCACCAGCAGCGCGTAGCGCAGCTCCCAGGCGGCCAATTGCAGAGCCTGGGCCACGTTCAGCGAGCTGTACTCGGGGTTGGCCGGAATGTGGCAGATACGCTGGCACAGCGCGATCTGGGCGTTGGTGAGCCCGGCGCGTTCGGTGCCCAGCACCACGGCCGCGACGCCCTCGGCCGTCTCGCCCAGATGGCCGCGGGCGAGTTCGGCCGCCTGGCGGATGTCGCAGGGCGGGGGGCCCAGGTCGCGCACCCGCGCGGTCAGCGCGAACGCCATGGTGACCGGGGCCAGCGCTTCTTCCAGGGACCCGTAGATGCGGGCATTTTCCAGCACGTCCAGCGCGCCGCTGGCGAGCGCCACCGCCTCCGGCTGGCTTGTTACATCTGGAAATTTAGGCTCGACCAGGACCAGTTCGGAGAAGCCCATCGTCTTGATGGCGCGGGCCGCCGAACCCACGTTTCCGGGGTGGCTGGGGTTCACCATAACGAAGCGAACACGTGAAAATGCTTGAGTCATTTAAAATGGCACGTTTGGCTTAGTGCCTTCCTGGTTTTTTGGGTCGATTTCCCCCTGTCGGGGAACGGCGGACCGGGGGGCGGCAAGCGGCCTATCATCAAGCCAACTCATCGCATTCGTACGGAATTTTATGCACCCGATGCTCAACATCGCCATCAAGGCGGCCCGGCGTGCCGGCACCATTATCAACCGTGCCAGCATGGATTTGGAACGACTCAGCGTGGCTCGCAAGGGGCCGCGGGATTATGTCACGGAAGTCGATCGCGCCGCCGAGGAGTCCATCGTCGAGACGCTGCGCGCGGCTTACCCGGACCACGCCGTCCTGGGCGAGGAATTCGGCCTGCAGGGTCCCGACCAGGCTGAATTCCAGTGGATCATCGATCCCTTGGACGGTACCACCAACTTCATCCACGGCCTGCCCAACTACGCCGTGTCGATCGCGCTGACGCAGCGCGGCCAGGTCACGCAGGCGGTCATCTATGACCCGACCCGCAATGAACTGTTCACGGCCAGCCGTGGCAGCGGCACCTTCCTGAACGACCGCCGCGTGCGCGTGTCGGGCCGCACCCGCTACCACGAGGCCCTGCTGGGCGCGCACTGGCCCAACTCGGGCGATCCGGAACAAGGCTCCGCGCGCTTCCGTCAGATGGCCGAAGGCAGCACCGGCGTGCGCCGCCTCGGCTCCACCGTGCTGGACCTGGCCTACGTGGCCTGCGGCCGCCTGGACGGCTTCTGCGGCGTGGGCCTGAAGGCCTGGGACCTGGCCGCGGGCAGCCTGATGGTGTTGGAAGCCGGCGGCCTGGTCGCCGACTTCGACGGCGAACAAGGCTGGATGGACAGCGGCAATGTGCTGGCCGCCAGCCCCAAGATCTTCACGCAGATGCTCTCTTCGCTGAATCCGCCTTCGGCGGCTTGAGGCAGGGCCTGCCATAGCGGCTCCCAAGGCCCGGATTCAAGCCAGGCCGCGGGAGCGCCGCAACGTTTTACGCTGCCCGTGACTCGAGGCAGTTGGCGGGGGCAAGCATCCGCTTCGTGGGCGGCAAGGCTGCCGCCCGCGCTACAGCCAGACTGACTCCGGCGTGTCGATCAGTCCCGCCAATTTGGTCAAGACAAATCGCATGCGCTCGCGCGTGGACGCCATCAGCGTGATGCGGACATGTTGCCGGCCTTCGTCATCCCGATTGACGGCGAAGGAATCTCCTCCAGCGATCAACAGCCGGTGACTGCGCGCCAGGGCCGAAAAGTGTTCGCCGCTGGACCACCGCGGCGGCAGTTTCAGCCAGATATGAAACGCCGTCGGCTGAGACAAGAACTCGTGCTGGCCGAGTATCTCGCGCGCCATGGCTTGTCGGTGGCGTGCTTCCTCTTTTTGCTTGCCGGCCATGATTGCCGCAGTGCCATTGCCAATGAGCGTGGTGGCAATCTGCGCGGCCAATGGCGAGACCATCCAGATGCTGGTCCGCACATTGCTTGTCATCCGCGGCAGCCATTCCGGCGGGCAGTGCATGTAGCCCAGCCGGATGGTCGATGCGACGGATTTCGACAGGCTGGTCAGATATACCGTGCGTTCAGGCGCGAATGTGGCCAAGGGAGGAACGGAGGAGGGGGCCAGGAAGCCATACAGATCGTCATCGAGCAAAGCGATGTCGAAGTCCCGGGCAATCTGCGCAATTTCCTTGCGCCGCCCGACGGACATGATCGCCGTGGTCGGGTTCTGACAGGTGGCGATGCAGATCACCAAGGCAGGACGTTCCCGCTGGCATAGCTCGCGCAAGTGGTCAGGGCGCATTCCTTCGGCATCCATGTGCACGCCGGCTATGCGCCTGCCCAGGCTCTGGATGACCGAGGCCACGCCGGGATAGCAAAGCGATTCGCATAGGACCAGGTCGCCGGGGTTGCTGAGAGCATTCACCGCGACCCACAAACCGTGCTGGGCGCCTGCGGTGAGGACGACCTGCTCCGCGTTGGCGGGGACGCCTCCCAACTCCATCCAGGTTGCGCCCGCCTGGCGATGCAGCAGGTGGCCGCCGTCAGGCGTGTAGTCCAGCATGTCCGTCAGGATTTGCGAACGGGCCAGTTCGCCCAGAGTGGCGCGCACATAGGGTTCCTGTATTTCCAGATTCGGTTTGACGATGGACAGATCGATGACGTCGCTCGTCGCGACAGGAACCGGGACGTCCGCCGCGGCCCGCTCGGCTGGAACCGGCGCGCCCAGCACGAACGTTCCCCGCCCGACCTCACCTTCGACCAGGCCGCGCCTTTGCGCGAGCTCATAGGCGCGATTGACCGTGCCAGGAGTCACTCCGACCGTGGCGGCAAGCTCCTTCAAAGTGGGCAAGCGCGTCCCGGGCAACAGGCGTTCCGCGCGGATATCGCTTTCGAGCGCGTCGGCGATCCGTGCATAGATCGCGCCTTCATATTTATCAAGGTCGGGTGACCACATAGGGCGCGTATCTCCTTGCACCGATGCAATGTTGGCTAACGGCCAGTTTAGTTGATCTTCTTCCGTGCATTGCTCCGGGCCAGCGCTTCCGGGGGCCATCGGCTTGGACTTCGGTCGATGCCGATACCTATCATATTGAATCGGTGTAATTGATTCATTTTAAGTCAAAATACATTGACGTAATTTATTTGAATAGTTAGATTGATTGCGAAGTTGATCGATTCAATATGTCTAATGCAGCTAAGGAGATGCCATGTTCGATGCTCGACAGGGGGCGCTGGAGAAAGATGATCCTGCGATGCGGGATGTGATCAGGCGGGAGTGCTGCCGCCAGGAAGAGCACATCGAACCGATAGCGTCGGCAAATCACACCTTGCCCCGAGGTATCCAATGATGCGAACCCTCCGTCAATGGCGCCAGGATGCATCGCTGTCCGCACTGGTGGCGGGCTTCCTGGCAGTACTGATTTCCTATGCCGGGCCTCTGGTGGTGGTGTTTCAGGCAGCCAGCCAGGCACATCTTTCGACGGCGCAGACATCCTCCTGGATCTGGGCGATTTCGATAGGCAGCGGCGTCTCCGGCTTACTCTTGAGCTGGCGCCTGCGTGTGCCGATCATCACCGCGTGGTCTACACCCGGCGCGGCCCTGTTGGTCGGCATGTTGCCCGGGATTCCCTGGTCCGAAGCGGTCGGAGCATATCTGCTGAGTGCATTGCTCGTTACGCTGATCGGCGTGTCAGGCGTCTTCGACCGATTCATCGAGCGAATTCCCAAGGGTATTGCGGCAGCCATGCTGGCTGGCATCCTGCTGCATTTCGGCATGCAGGTATTCGCTTCGATCAAGGTCGATCCGCTGCTTGTGCTGGCAATGATCCTGACCTTTCTGATCGTCAAGCGCATCTGGCCGCGTTACGCGATTGCGGCGGTCATGGCAGTGGGCATCGCGATTGCGATGGCGTCAGGGAATACACACTTGTCGCAATTGCGGTTCACACCCGTAGTGCCCGAGTTCGTGGCGCCCGCATGGTCGTGGCATGCGTTGTTGAGCCTGGGCTTGCCGCTGGCCCTGGTCACGCTCACAGGGCAGTATGTTCCGGGCATGGCGGTGTTGCGCGCTTCTGGCTATCGAGTGCCGGCGAGCGGGATCATCAGCGTGACAGGATTCACTTCGCTGCTGTTGGCGCCTTTCGGTTCGCACGGGGTCAATCTGGCGGCGATTACGGCGGCGATCTGCACCGGCAAGGAAGCGCATGAGGATGCCGGGCGCCGCTATATTGCCGGCATCGCATGCGGCCTGCTCTATATCGGCATTGGAATTTTTGGCGGAACGTTGGCGCTGCTGTTCCAGGCTCTGCCCGCGGAACTCATCGCGGCGCTGGCGGGCCTGGCGTTGCTGGGCGCCATCGCTACCGGTCTGGTAGGCCTGGCCCAGGACGAAAAGCACCGCGACGCGAGCGTGATCACTTTCCTGGCGACGGCATCCGGAATGAGCTTTCTCGGGCTGGGATCCGCATTCTGGGGCTTGGTCATCGGCGGCGTTTCGTACCTCGTGCTGCACCGGCCGTGGCAAATACGTGGTTCGCGTCAGTCCGCGATGGATCAGGCCTGACCCTGTTGCGACACCAAGCGCCCATCCGCCAGCACAAACCACGCGCGCAGCCCCAGTTCCCGCACCACCGCCTGGGTCGCCTCCAGCGGCATGTGCGAGAAAGCCGTGGACAGCGCGTCGGCCATGGTGGCGGACGGCGCCATGACGGACACGCTCAGGTACCGCGGCCGCGCGAGCCCGGTGTGCGGATCGAACAGATGCGTGTACCGGCCCGCGGGGTCTAGGGCGGTGCCATAGCCGCCGGAAGTCGCCAGGGCCTGGTTCGTCATGCTGGCGCTGGCGAGCAGGCGCGCCGGGTCTTGCGGGTCGGCGATGCCGACCTTCCAGGGCTGGGGCGCGCTCCGGCTGTCCAACCCTTGTATTTCACCCATGTCCACCAGTGCGCGTTCCAGGCCGCCGCGCTTGAGCAGGTCGGTGATGCGGTCGGTGATGTAGCCCTGGGCGATGCCGTTGAGCGTGATGCCCATGCCGGGGCGCAGCAGTTCGATGCGGCTGCCGTCCAGCTTCACGTCTACATGGGACACGCGCGACAGCGCTTGCGCGATGGCCTGCGGCGGCGGACCGTCAGCGGCAGCGCCGGCCTGCGAGAAGTGCTCGGCATACAGCTGCCACAAGGGCTGCACGGTGGGATCGAACATGCCCGAGGTCAGCTCGCTGTAGCGGCGGCTTTCGCTCAGGAGCCGCAGCAGGTCGGCCGGCGGATGGTCCAGGAAGCCCTGGCGATTCAAGATCGAGAGGGCGCTGTCGTCGCGATACAGGCTGAAGATGGCTTCCAGCCGCCGCAGTTCCTGCAAGGACTGGGCGATCAGGCGCTGGGCCGCGCCGGTGTCGGGGTGGTAGATGCGCAGCTCGGCGTCGGCCCCCAGCGCCGTGCCTTGCCAGGTGGTGGGCGCGATCGAGGCGGCGGCGCGGCGCGCGGCGGCGGGAGCGAGCGCGAGCGCGCTGGCAGCGGCGGCGATGCCGATGAAACGGCGGCGGGTAGGGTTCATGGCGATAGGCCTGTAGAGGCGCGGACTATTGGGCGAAGACATAGCTTTCCGGCACATCGGCGAAGGTGACGACGCGGCCGCCGTGGGTGTCGGCGAAAGCCTGCGCATGGTCGCGGCGGGAGAAGGGGATCGCGTCTTCGGCGCCCATGCCGCCGATGTAGCGGCCTTCGATGACGTAGTACGCCTGCCGCGCGTCGGTCCAGGCGGACGGGTCCGGCGCGCCGCCGGCGATGGCGGTAGACATGTCGTTGACGTAGATGGCGCTGACGCCCTTGGGCTCTTCGGGCAGCAGGGTGTAGGCAAAGACCTGCTTGATCGAGGAGAACCAAACCGGCGCCGCCTGTCCCTTGAGGAATATCTGTCCCTTGGGGCCGTTGTGCTCGTTGAGCGCCATGCCGCAGTAATGGCCGACAGACTCCGCCGTCACGGCCTGGGGCGGGGGCGCGGATTCGGGCGCGGCGCCGCTGCCGCAGCCCGCGGCCAGCAGCAAGGTGGAGGCGGCCAGGAGGAGTCGCAGGCGTTTCATAGTGGCTTGTTCCTGAAAGCCGCGGTCGCCAGCAGGAACGGCACGGCGATCCACAGCAGCAGCGCCGCGATCAGCGCGGCGATGGGCAGGCTGGCCTGGTCGCTCACGCCCGCCATGCCTGCATACAGCGAAATGTTCTCGAAGCCCGTCAGGTTGAGCAGGCGATAGACGTCGGACGGGTTGAGCAGCAGCAACGCATTGAGCAGGCCGGGGCTGACGTGGCGGCCCTGGTCGGCCGCCAGCACGCCCAGCAGCGCCATGTCGTAGATCACCACGAAGAACAGCCAGACGCCGACGGCGATGCCGGCCGCGGTGGCGCGCTCGCGCACCAGCGAGCTGATCAGGTAGCCCATGGCGAGAAAACTGGCGCCCAGCAGCACGCTGGCGCCGATCAAGAGGGCGAATGGCTGCCAGGCGCTGATGTCCAGGCCGCCATAGGCCCATTGCAGCGCCAGCCCCGCGGAACCATAGCCCGCGCCCGTGGCCAGCGCCAGGATGGCCAGGTGGCCGATGAACTTGCCGATCAGCACCTGCCCGCGCGAAACCGGATAGCTGAGCAGCAGCGCCATGGTGCCCCGGTCGACTTCGCCGACCACGGCGTCATAGGCCAGCAGCATGGCGATGAGCGGCACCAGGAAAATGGACAGACTGGACAGGCTGACCACCGTGACGGTCAGCGGTTCGGCCTTGACCGTGCCCGTGGGCGAGCTGCCCAAAAGGCCCAGCGCCAACGCCAGCGCGGCCAGCAGCAGGGCGGTCGCCAGCACCCAGCGGTTGCGCAGACCGTCGCGGATTTCCTTGCCGATGATGGTGCATACCGCGTTCATACGTCTTCCCGTTCAAGCAGATGTGCGTAGATGTCGTCCAGGCCCGGGACCTGGATGTCGAGGTCGGCGATGGCCGAGGACAGCGTGCCGATGCTGCGGATCGCTTCGACTTTGCCGCTCTCGGGGCAGGCCAGTTCAAAGCGTCCGGCGTCGATGCGGCGCCAGTCGCCGCCGGGGGGCGGCGCGCCGGCGTCGGCCAAGGTCAGGCGGATGCGGATGGGCAGGCCGGTGGAGCGCCGCAGCGCCGACATTGCGCCGTCGGCGATCTTTTTCCCGGCCTTCATCACGACGATGCGGTCCGCGTGGCCAGCCAGTTCGGACAGGGCGTGCGTGCTCAGCAGTATCGTGGCGCCGGCCGCGCGCAGTTCATGGACGATGTCGTAGAACATCAGGCGCGAGGCAGGGTCCAGGCCGGTGGTGGGTTCGTCGAACAGCAGCACGCGGGGCTGGCCCAGCAGCGCCTGGGCCAGCGCCAGGCGCTGCCGCATGCCCTTGGAGTAGCCGCCCACGCGGCGGCGCGCGGCGCCGGCGATGCCGACCTTCTCCAGCAGCGCGGCGTTGCCCGACAGCGGCTGGCGCTTGAGCCTGGCGTAGAACGCCAGGGTTTCCTCGCCGGTCATCGACGGATGCAGCGCCACGGTTTCGGGCAGATAGCCGATCCGGCCGCGCAGGCGTGCCGCGGCCGGGCTATGGGCATCCTGGCCGAAGATCGTGACGCGGCCGCGGGTGGGGCGTATCAGACCGAGGATGAGCTTGATCATCGTGCTCTTGCCGGCGCCGTTGTGTCCGGCGAGCGCGACGCATTCGCCCTCGCGCAGTTGCAGGTCCAGGCCGTCGATGGCCTGGTGCGCGCCATAGTGCTTGCTGGCGCCGGTCAGCGCCACCAGGTCGGTGCTCATGGTGATTCCTTGGTGCTTGCGGTGGGCGGAGGCTGCATGAGCGGGGCGCTGTCGATCACGCCGCCAGGCAGGATGGCGGGAAACTGCGACTGCGCCCAGCGCACGATGGAAATCGACGGACTGTTCAGCAGGATGCGGGCCGCCGGCGCGCGCCACAGCAGCTGGTCGACCACGTCGTTGGGCCGGTACGCGGTGTCGGCGATGCCGTCGCCGTCCAGGTCGAAAGCGGTGTTGTCGCTCCAGTAGTTGCCGCGGCCGTCGACCGACCAGTCCAGCGTCCGGGTGCCCACGTACTTGACCTGGTTGCGGTTGTTGACGAAGGCGTTGCCGGAGATCTGGTTGCCTTCCGACCCGGCGGTGAAATGCACGCCGATGTCGCAGTTGGAAAAATGGTTGTCCAGGAAGGTGTTGCGGTTGGCGTTGTAGATGAACACGCATTTCCCGGCGCGGTCCACCGTGTTGTTGGCAATGGTGGAATGGTTGGCGTAGTTCAGCATCAGGCCCTGCTCATGGCTGTCGAGCGCGACGTTGTCGCGCACCACCAGCCGGTGCGAATACATGATGGCGTAGGCGATGTCGGTGCCGGTCGAAACGTTGCCGCTGATCTCGCTGTCGTTGGTGTACATGTAGTGCACCGCGTAGCGCAGGTCGTGGAAGCGGTTGCCGCTGAACGTGTTGAGCTTGCTGGTGTTGACGAAGATGCCGTCGCGGCCGGCGGATATGTCGTTGTCCAGCACGCGCGTGCCAGGGGTGTTCCAGAGCGTCACGCCGTTGCCTCTTTCGGCTACGCGCAGCTCCTTGTTGCCCACGATGCGGTTGCCGCGGACGGTGGCGTCCGCCGGGCCCCAGACGTGCACGCCGACCAGGTTGTCCAGCACGTCGTTGCGCTCCACCAGCGCGCGGTGCGCCTCGCGGTCCAGGAAGATGCCAGCGTCCATATCGGACAGGCTCAGGCCGGAACGCGTGACGGTCAGATTGCGCAGCGACACGTCCGCCGCCGTGACCCAGACGGTGCGCCCCTGGCGCGTGCCGGCGATGACGGCCGAGCGGTCCTGTGGGCCTTCCAGGGTCAGCGGCTTGTCGATGACGACGCCGCCGGCATAGGAGCCGGGCGCCAGTCGCAGCACGTCGCCGGCCTGAGCGGCGGCGATCGCCGCCGCCAGGTCCGCGCCCGCGGCGATCTCCAGCGTCGCCGCGGCCGCCGCGCCAGTCAGCGCCAGCCCGGCGGCCGCCAACAGCGTGGCGCGGGCCGCCCTGCTTGCGCTCATCCCAAGGATTGCGGCGAGCTTCATAAGCGCTACGCAGTCTTCTTGGGATGAACGACCATCTGGCCGGACATCTCCATGTGCAGCGCGTGGCAGAACCACTGGCAGTAGTACCAGTACACGCCCGGCCGGTCCGCCGTGAAAGTGACCGAGGACGTGGCTTGAGGCCCGACCTCCATGGCGATGCCGTGGCCTTCCAGCGTGAAGCCGTGCGTCAGGTCCTCGATCACCTCCATGTTCGTGACCACCACGGTGACCTCGTCGCCCTGGTTGACCTCGAACTTCTTGAGGCTGAACATGGGCGCGACCGCCATCATGTACACGCGCACCTTGTTGCCGTCGCGCACGACCTTGGCCGCATCGTCCAGCGAAACGCCGTCCTTCTTGGCCATCTGCCGGGCATCCTCCCACATCGGGTCGTCGCGCTTCCAGACGCTGACGGGATGGATCTTGGAACGGTGCACCAGGCACATATCGTGCGGCTCGGCGAAGCTGGGGCCGTCATGCACCAGCTTCATTTCGTCGCCGGAGATGTCGATCAACTGGTCGTTCTCGGGCTTGAGCGGGCCGACGTTGAGGAAGCGGTCCTTGGAGAACTTGTTCAGCGACACCAACCATTTGCCGTCGGCCTCGCGGGTTTCGCCCATTGTCGAATGGTTGTGGCCGGGCTGGTAGTGCACGTCCAGCTTCTGGATGATCGGGTCGACCTTCTCGCCCTTGTAGGCGCGCTTGGCCTTATCGATGTTCCACTTGACCATCTGGCTGTCGATGAACAGCGTGGTGTAGGCATTGCCGCGGCCGTCGAAGGCCGTGTGCAGCGGTCCCAGGCCCAGCTGGGGTTCGGCCACCACGCAGTCGCGCGGCTTGATCTTGTCGTCGAACAGATCGTCCAGCGTACGCACGTCCAGCACCGTGACGGTGGGCGACAGCTTGCCGTTGAGCACCAGGTGGATGCCGTCGGGCGCGGCATTGCAGCCGTGCGGCGAGTTCGGCACCGGAATGTAGCGGGTGTACTTGGATCCGTGGCGCCCGTCGATCACCGGCACGCCGCCCATCATCTTGAAGTCGCCGTTCTTGACGGCTTCCTCGATGCGCTTGATGTTGAACACCACGACCCAGTCCTGCTCGTTGGCCGAGGCTTCCTCCACCGTGACGCCTTTCTCCGAGTTGTAGCAGGTGGAGAACGAGTACTTGCCCTGGTAGTCGGCGTCGCCGTTGTCCAGGTTGCCGTCGACCAGCACCTGCCAGGCGACCTTCATGGTGTCGCCGTCCAGGGCGGTGTAGATGGCGAAGAAGTTCTTCTTGGGATCATCCGTCACCTTGCCGTCGTTGGGCAGCGGGATGATGTGTTCGCCGTTGGCGAAGACATAGCCGGTACGCGGATAGCGCTGCGGCCGCAGGCCGTGCACGCCGGAGACGTTGGGCAGTTCGGTGATTTTGTCCGTCTTCATCACATCCAGGCGGATGCGGGCGACGCGGTTGTTGGCCTTGTCGTTGATGAACAGGTAGCGGCCGTCGTAGGTGCGGTCGGTGAACGAGAGGTGCGGGTGGTGGGCGTCGCCATTGATGAAGACGCCGCCCTTGTCCTTCAGGTATTCGCGGGTTTCGGGCGTGAGGCCTTCGGTCAGGATCTTGCGGCTTTCATTGGTGCGGCCCCAGCCGGTGGCGCTGCAATGGTTGAAGACGGGAATGCGCACCAGTTCGCGCATGGAGGGCAGCCCCAGCACGCGCACTTCGCCGGATTGGCCGCTGGAGTTGAAGGCATAGTATTCGTCCAGTTCGCCGGGCGCGACGTGGCCCAGCACGCCGTTGGCGCCGCCCTTGGCGTCCTTGCCGTGGGCGGTGGAGATCTGCGCGCCTGCCACCAGGCCTGCGGCGCCCGTGATGGCTGCGGTGCCGAGGAAGCTGCGGCGGGTGAGGCCGGCCTTGTCGGGATTCTTGTCGGACATGGATAACTCCTTGGTAGGGTCGGCGCCGGGCGCCGCTGTGCGGAAAGTGGGATCAGGCGCCGGGTTCGCTATTCGGATTCGGCGCGCGGTGCATGACGATGACCTGCTCGGCGGGTTCGGCCTCCGGTGCGCGGCGGCGCTCCCGCTTGGCCTTCTTCTGGATCAGGTGCGGACATTTCTGCTCGTGGTGGTAGAGCATCTGGCAGTGCAGGCACTGGATGCACTCGTTCGGATTGATCTCGCCGGTGGGATCGATCGCCTGCACCGGGCATTCGAGGTTGCAGCGCTGACAGGGGTTGCCGCAGTCGCGGTAGCGGCGCAGCCAGTTGAAGATGCGCAGGCGAGCGGGGATGGCCAGTGCGGCTCCCAGCGGGCAGAGGTAGCGGCAGAAGAAGCGCTCCACGAACAGGCCGGCGGCCAGCAGCGCCACGGCGAACGCGACGAAGGGCCAGTAGCGCATGAAGCGCAGGATGATCGCGGTCTTGAAGGGTTCGACCTCGGACAGTTGCTCGGCCAGCGCCAGGTCGTACAGGGAAAAGCCGAACAGCAGCAGGAAGATCACGTACTTCAGCGTCGACAGGCGCTGGTTCACGCCATGGCTGATCTTGAGCTGGCGCACCCCCAGGCGGCGGGCGACGCGGTTGCTGAGTTCCTGCAGGGCGCCGAAGGGACACAGCCAGCCGCAGAAGGCGCCGCGGTTCCAGAACACCATGGAGATGGCCGTGGCGCACCACAGGATGAACACCAGCGGGTCCATCAGGAAGTATTCCCAGCGGAAGTCGCTGCGCATCGCCGAGAAGAAGGTCAGCACGTTCACGATGGACAATTGGGCCTGGCCGTACCAGCCGATCCAGAACAGCGCGAACGCCAGGAAGGCCAGACGCAGACGGTCGTGCAGCAGGGGGCGGCGGGTCAGCTGGTCCTGGAAGAAGAAAATGCCCACCAACACCACCAGGGCCACGGTCAGGACCGCGACTTGTCCGGCCTTGCCGCGCCATATCTGTTTCCAGAGCGCCGGCGCGGGCTCTTCCGCCGGAGCGGCCTGCGCCGCGGCGGCTTCGGCGGACGGGGGCGACGTTGCCGCGGGCGTCTGCGCGCCAGCCACCGGGCGGGTGTAGGCCGCCGGCAGTTCATAGCTCAGGTCAAAGGTCACGAAGGCCTTGTCGCTGACGCTGAGCACGCGCTGCACCATGAGCTGCAGGCGCCAGGGCGCGACCGGATCCAGCGCGGCGTCCTCGGGCACGACGAACAGCGCCACTTCGCGGAATGCCGGCGCGCCCTGCGCGGCCACGTCGGCCAGGCGCTGGTGGTTGCGGTCGCGGAAGCGGAAGCTGCTTTCGTCCTGGATGATCTCGATGCGGTCGAAAATGCCGCCGCGCACATAGCCCGAACCCTTGAACGAGTAGGCGCCGTTGCCGGCCACCAGCACGGCCTGCTGGCCGGGCTTGAGCCTTTCCTTCAGGCGCTGCCATTCCGTGTCGCCCAGCAGGCTGCGGCCGATCGCGGGCACGCTGACGAGCGCGGCGTACAGGTCGATGAAGCCGTCGGCGTCCGAGCTGCCCTCCGCGCTGGCCGCCGCGTCGTTTCTGCCGGATTCGCGGAACGTCCGGTTCACGTCTTCAGACGTCAGCCGCAAGTTGCGCACCGCGCCGGCATCCAGCAAGGCCTGCCAGGGCTGGACTGCGTCGCGCGTTTCGTCCACGACGCGGGCGGCGGCGGGCGCGGCCTGCCGGGCCTGTCCGGCGCTCTTGTCGATGCCATGGGCGCGGGCCACGGCAATGGCCGAGCGCGTGATGCTGTCGCCGATCACCATCAGCGTGACGGTCGCGCCGCTGATGATGTCCACGGGCGGCGGGGCGCCATGGCGGGGAGGGGAGTCCACGAAGTTCAGCCCGACATAGCCGCTGATGAAGTGGTCGACCTTGGACTGCGGAATGCCGATGAGCACGATGGGCTCGTGGTGCTCCACGAGGCGCGCGCCGACGACGCGGCCATCGTTCGCCAGGCCGACCAGCACGTCGATGGGCTTGCTGGAGTAGCCGCGGGTGTTGACGACGTCGGAAGTCAGATAGACCACGCCCAATTGGCGCGCGCCCGCATAGACCTTGGCAACCATGGGCTTGCCGGCGGGCGGGTCGGCGCGGTCCGCGCCAGGGAAGATCTGTCCTATCGGGACACTGCCCAGGAAGTCCGGCAAGCGCTGGGCCTGCGCGGTGCTGGCTGTCTGCGCACAGAACAGCAGCAAGGCAATAACAACCGCATGTATGAACCAGGTGTACCGATTGAACCCACGCCCCGCCGCTGTGCTGCCTTGCATCTTCGGACTCTGCTGTTTGTGCTTGTTTGCAGGCATCCTAAGAACACGCGGCATCCGTCGCATTGCGGTTTGTCAATCGCCGTGCGCGCGGAGCCCGCGCAGCGCCAATACCCTCATGCGGCGTAGGGGATATCCCCGTTTTGGAGGGGGTGAACGCGGCGCTATTGATGTCCGTCAATGGTGCGCTTTGGAGGCCACCTTAGACTTGTGCGTGGCGGCAGCGACGCTAGGCATGTGCCTCGCGCGTGTCGGAAAGGCCGCCAACGTTTACGGAGAATCTCCATGCTGGCAAAAGCCACCCTAGCCCTCGTTCTGTCCGCAGTCAGCCTGCCGGTGTTGGCCGCTCAGTGCGAAGCGACCATAGAAAGCAACGACGCCATGCAGTACAACCTGAAGGAAATGGTCGTCGACAAAAGCTGCAAGCAATTCACCGTGCATCTCAAGCATGTCGGCAAAATGCCCAAGGTCGCCATGGGCCACAACTGGGTGCTGACCAAGGAGGCCGACAAGACCGCCGTGGCCACCGACGGCATGAACGCCGGCCTGCCGCAGGAGTACGTCAAGGCGGGCGACACCCGCGTCATCGCGCATACCAAGGTCATCGGCGGCGGCGAGTCGGATTCAGTTACGTTTGACGTCTCCAAGCTGACCCCCGGCGAGGCCTATGCCTACTTCTGCTCCTTCCCCGGCCACTGGGCCATGATGAAGGGCACGCTCAAGCTCGGCAGCTGATCGGCTCTCCAAGGTGCGTAAACCGGCTTGAAGCCGGTTTTTTTTTGGGGGCTTTCCGGAGTGGGGCCAGGCCTCGAATGCCCTGGTTCGCTAGGCCTAAACCGCGTGCGCCTCAGGCATAAGGACGGGGCTCGTCACCGGCGTGTCACGGATTTTCCATGTACGATTACCGGTCGTGTAACTTTTGGAGCTCCTGATGGAGTGGCTGCTGGACCCCACTGCGTGGGTCGGCTTGCTTACCCTGGTCGTTCTTGAGATCGTCCTGGGGATCGATAACCTGATTTTCATCGCCATCCTGGCGGACAAGCTGCCCCCGGCGCAACGCGATCGCGCGCGCATCATGGGCCTGAGCCTGGCGCTCATCATGCGTCTTGGCCTCTTGTCGGTCATGTCATGGCTGGTCACGCTGACCGCCCCCCTGTTTTCCATCGGCCCGCTGTCGTTCTCGGGCCGCGACCTGATCCTGATGATCGGCGGCCTGTTCCTGCTGTTCAAAGGCACCATGGAACTGCACGAGCGCCTGGAGGGCTCTCAGCATGCCGGCTCGTCCGGGCCGCGCGTGTACGCCAGCTTCTGGGTGATCGTGACGCAGATCGTGGTGCTGGACGCGGTGTTCTCGCTGGACTCGGTCATCACCGCGGTCGGCATGGTGGACCATCTGGCCATCATGATGATCGCCGTCATCATCGCCATCGGCATCATGCTGCTGGCGTCCAAGCCGTTGACGCGTTTCGTCAACGCCCACCCCACGGTGGTGGTGCTGTGCCTGGGCTTCCTGCTCATGATCGGTTTCTCGCTGCTGGCCGAGGCCTTCGGCTTCAAGGTGCCCAAGGGCTATCTGTATGCCGCCATCGGCTTCTCGGTCGCGATCGAGGCCTTGAACCAGGTGGCGCGCCGCAACCTGCTCAAGCTGGACGCGCGCCGCCCGATGCGCGAGCGCACGGCTTCCGCCGTGCTGCGCATGCTGGGCAAGCGGCCGCCCGCCGACGAACCTGATCTGCCCCGCGCGGATGGTCCCGCCATCCCCGCGTTCGGGGTCGAGGAACGCAACATGGTCAGCGGCGTGCTGACGCTGGCCGAGCGCTCGATCCGCTCGATCATGACGCCGCGTACGGATGTGTCCTGGATCAACATCGATGACGATCCGGAAACCATCCGCCGCCAGCTGACCGAGGCGCCGCACAGTTTCTTCCCGGTTTGCCGCGGTTCGCTGGACGAGGTGCTGGGCATCGCGCGCGCCAAGGATCTGGTGGCCGACCTGATCACCGAGGGCCGGGTGCGCCGCAACCGCCTGCGCGACCCCATCATCGTGCACGAGTCCATCGGCATCCTGCGCCTGATGGACACGCTCAAGCGTTCGCGCGGCCAGCTGGTGCTGGTGGCCGACGAGTTCGGCGCCATCGAGGGCCTGGTGACGCCGATCGACGTCTTCGAGGCGATCGCCGGCGAATTCCCCGATGAGGACGAACTGCCCGACATCGTCGCCGACGGCGAGAACACCTGGAAAATCGACGGCGCAGCCGACCTGCACCATGTCGAGCAAGTGCTGGAAACCGAAGGCCTGGTCGATGATGCCCAGGATTTTTCAACCCTGGCGGGGTACCTCCTGTCGCGCTTCGGGCACCTGCCCAAGCCGGGCGACGTCTGCGAATACGAAATCCACCACGAGCATTTCCGCTTTGAAGTCCTGGAAATGGACGGACGCCGCATTGCGCTGGTGCGCGTCGAGAAGCGACCGCAGGAAATGCTTGCGGACGACGAATCCCTAGCCAACGATTAACTGAAACCGACCTCACACCGTGACCGAGAACACCCTATACCTGATCAAAGCTTTCGTCCTGGGCATCATCGAGGGCCTGACGGAATTCATACCCGTGTCCAGTACCGGCCACCTCATCCTGGTGGGCGACTGGATCAATTTCGAATCCAGCCAGGGCAAGGTGTTCGAGGTGGTGATCCAGCTGGGCTCCATCCTGGCGGTGATGTGGGTGTTCCGCGCGCGCCTGTTGACGCTGATCCGCGGCACGCTGACCGGGGTGCCCACCGAGGTGGCCTTCACCCGCAACCTGATCATCGCCTTCCTGCCGGCCGCCGTCATCGGCGCGATCTTCATCAAGTCCATCAAGAGCATCTTCTATCACCCGGCCGTGGTGGTCGTGACCCTGGTGCTGGGCGGCCTGATCATGCTGTACGTGGAGCGCAAGACGCACCACACGCCGGGCGACATGCCGGGCGCGGCCGACGATACCGCTTCGGATGAGCGCGCCACGGCCCGCACGCTGGAGCAGATCTCCTGGAAGCAGGCCCTGGGCGTGGGCGTGGCGCAATGCCTGGCCATGATCCCGGGCACCTCGCGTTCGGGCGCCACCATCATCGGCGGCATGATCGCCGGCATCCAGCGCAAGACGGCCACCGAGTTTTCGTTCTTCCTGGCCATGCCCACGATGCTGGGCGCGGCGGTCTACGACCTGTACAAGAACATGGAACTGCTCACCCAGCATGACCTGACGGGCATCGCAGTGGGCTTCGTGGCCGCGTTCCTGAGCGCGATGGTGGTGGTGCGCGCCGTGCTGCGCTTTGTCGCCAACCACACCTACCGGGTGTTCGCGTGGTACCGGATCATCTTTGGCGGCATCGTCGCGGCCTGGATCTTCACGCGCTGATGGCACGGCCGGCGCGCCGCCGGCAGCATCAATGACAAGGGCCGCTCGCGCGGCCCTTGCTGTTTTCCGTCACGGCGCGGTGCACCGCCGGGCTACGCTTCCGTTTCCAGGTCGTAGAACTGCAATCCGTCCTGGTCGATGACCAGCCAGCCGCCGCGGGCGGGCGACACATGGTCGCAGTCCCAGTCGGGCAGGACCCAGCGCTCGCGCTTCTTGCCGTCGACTTCCAGCACGTGGCGGGCCGGGCGATGGGTATGGCCATGCACCAGCACGCGTACCCCCGTCTCGCGGAAGGTCGCCTCAATGGCGGCCGCGTTGACGTCCATGATCTCCATGGACTTCATTTGGTTGGCGGCCTGGCTTTCGCCGCGGGCCTGCTGCGCCATCGCCAGGCGTTCGGGGATGGTCTTGGCCAGGAACTCGGCCTGCCAGCGCGGATCGCGGACCATCTTGCGGAACTGCTGGTAGGCGGCATCGTCCGTACAGAACTCGTCGCCATGGGTCAGCAGGATCTGGCCGTAATCCGTTTCCAGCAGCGCCGGCTCGGGCAGCAGCTTGGCGCCCAGGGCCTGGGCCAGTTCTTCGCCGATGAGGAAGTCGCGGTTGCCGCGGCCCAGCCAGACCGGAATCCGGCCGGCGGTGTCGCGCAGCGCCGTCAGCGCCGTGGCCAGCCACGGCGGCGCGGCGCGGATCACGTCGTCGCCGATCCACGCATCGAAGATGTCGCCCGGCAGCAGCAGGGCGCCGGCTTCCTCCCGCGCGGCCTCCAGGAAGGCCAGGAAGGCCTCCGAGGTGGCCGGCGTGGCCGGTCCCAGATGCAGGTCGGACGCCAGCCAGATGGGGCCGGACAGCGCGATCTTATTCAAGAACTTCGGCCTTCTCGATGATCACGTCTTCGTTCGGCACGTTCTGGTGGAAGCCCTTGTTGCCGGTCTTCACGCCCTTGATCTTGTCGACCACGTCGGTGCCTTCGGTCACGGTGCCGAACACGGCATAGCCCCAGCCGTTGGGCGTGGGCGCGGTGAAGTTCAGGAAGTCGTTGTTGGACACGTTGATGAAGAACTGCGCCGTGGCCGAGTGCGGATCGCTGGTGCGCGCCATGGCCAGGGTGTACTTGTCGTTCTTCAGGCCGTTGTTGGCCTCGTTTTCGATGGGGGCATGGGTCTGCTTCTGCTTCATGCCAGGCTCAAAGCCGCCGCCCTGAACCATGAAGCCATCGATCACGCGATGGAACACCGTGCCGTTGTAGAAACCTTCCTTGACGTAGGTCAGGAAGTTTTCGACGGTCTTGGGCGCCTTGGCGGCGTCCAGGGTGATGACCATGTCGCCTTGGTTCGTTTGGAGCTTGACGCGGGGGTTGGTGCTCATGGCTTTTGTGCCTTCAGTGGAGGAGGTGGAGGAATTGGCCGCGGGGGCGGCGCTGACGAGCGCTGGGGCGAATGCGGCCAGCGCGAACGAGCACGCCGTCAGGCGCAGCAGGTGTAGGGGGGAGTAGCGGGACATCATTTGCCGTGTTTATCCTTCAGCATGGTTTCGACTTCGCGGACCTTTTCCTGCATGCCGGGCACGCCGTCGCTGGCGGCCTTCTTGTAGGTGCTCAAGGCCTGCAGAAGCTGCAGATCGCCCATATTGGCACGGGCGGCGGCGTAGTTGGGGTCGGCGCGCAGGGCCATCGACAGGGCGTCCTGCGCCCGGTCGAGTTCGCCTCGCCCAGCATATAGAGCCGCCAGGTTGTTCCAAGGTTCCGGGAGTTCCGGAAAGCGGTTGGTCATCTCGGTGTAAATGTCGATGGCCTCATCGGTGCGGTTCAGGGCCGCCAGCGCGCGGGCGTGCTGGAACATCAGCTGCACATCGGTGCCGCGCTGATCCTTGATCTGCTCCTGGCGCTTTTCGATCATGGCAAGCGCTTCTTCATTGTCGCCGTGGCTCAGCAGGCGCTCGATGTACGTGGTGATCTGCGAGGGCGAGGGCGTCAGGCGCGTGTCGACGCCTGGCTTGGCGGCTTCCAGCAGCTTGGCCAGGCTGTCCCAGCCGCCCTCGGGCGGGACGGGATCCAGGGTGGTGAGGCTGGCGTTGGGGTTGCTTCCCCCGCCGCCGGCCATCGACTGGGCCAGAGAGGCTCCAACCGGCGCGCCCGCAAGGGCCAGGGCGAGCAGGGCGACGCGAAAGCGCGGCTTGATAGTCACTTGGGCATCCGTTAAAAGTCTTGGCCGGCCGACGCTTACGCGCGCGACCGGGCCGCTTGCTATACTTGACGACCGCCATTTTAGCCCCGGTTGAGTTTTGGTTCGACATCGGGGACGAAGCCCCGGGATATCGTTGATGGAATGCGCGTTGATGGGACGCGGGCTCGGAATGGTCGGCGCCAGTGGGATTATGGCCCTGGGGCCGAGATCTGGATCGAAATCGGCGGGATCGAAATCCGACCCGGCGGCACGCGCCGAAGGTATTTTCCTTCGGCAGCAACTTTCCGCAACCGCCACGGAAAACTTAGATAAAGCCTATAAGCGCCATGCTGCAAATCTACAACACGTTGTCGCGTACCAAAGAACCGTTCAAGCCGGCCCAGGCTGGTCAGGTGCGCATGTACGTGTGTGGCATGACCGTGTATGACTTCTGCCACCTGGGCCATGCCCGCATGCTGGTGTCGTTCGACGTCGTGCAGCGCTGGCTGCGCGCCAGCGGGCTGGCGGTCGACTATGTGCGCAACATCACGGATATCGACGACAAGATCATCCGCCGCGCCGTCGAGACCGGCCGCCGCATCGGCGAAGTCACCGAGTTCTACATTGACGCCATGCACGCCGACGAGCGTGCGCTGGGCGTCCAGACGCCTGACCGCGAACCGCGCGCGACCGAGTATGTCGGCGAGATGCTGGACATCATCGGCAAGCTCGAGCAGAACGGCCTGGCCTACCAGGCCGACGACGGCGACGTGAACTACGCCGTGCGCGGCTTTCCGGGCTACGGCAAGCTGTCCGGCAAGACGCTGGACGACCTGCGCGCCGGCGAGCGCGTGGCCGTGGGTTCGGCCAAGCGCGATCCGCTGGATTTCGTGCTGTGGAAGTCCGCCAAGGCGGACGAGCCGCCCGAGACCAAGTGGGAATCGCCCTATGGCCTGGGCCGTCCGGGCTGGCACATCGAGTGCTCGGCCATGAGCAAATCGCTGCTGGGCCTGCCGCTGGACATCCACGGCGGCGGTCCGGACCTGAAATTTCCGCACCATGAAAACGAGATCGCCCAGACCGAGGGCGCCTTCGGCGGCGCGCTGGCCAACATCTGGATGCACTGCGGCCCGCTCATGGTCGACTCGGACAAGATGTCCAAGTCCCTGGGCAATTTCCGCACCATCCGCCAGACCATCGCCCGGCAAGAGCCGGCGGCCGACCAGGCCGTCTATGACGTCAACCCGCGCGAAGCGGAAATGGTGCGTTTCTTCATCGTGCGCAACCACTACCGCAGCCCGCAGAACTACACGCCGGACAACCTGATCGACGCGCAGAACGCGCTCGACCGCTTGTATCAGGCGTTGCAGAACGTGCAGGCCGACATGCAGGGCATCGACTGGAACGAGCCGCAGGCCCAGGCCTTCAAGGCGGCCATGGACGACGACTTCAACAGCTCGGGCGCGATCGCGGCCTTGTTCGAGCTGGCCTCCGAGGCCAACCGCGGCAAGAGCGCGCGCAGCGCCGGCCAGCTGAAGGCGCTGGCTTGCCTGCTGGGCCTGCTGCAGCAGGATCCGGCGGCGTATTTCCAGTCGCCCACTCGTTATTCGGCGGCCGCCATGGAGCAGGGCGAGCGCCGTGCGCTGGACCCCGCGGCCATCCAGTCCCTGATCGACGCGCGTGCGGCCGCCAAGACGGCGCGCAACTTCGCCGAAGCCGACCGCATCCGCGTGGAGCTGCGCGAGGCCGGCATCGAACTCGACGACAAGCCGGGCGGCCTGACGCAATGGCGTCGAGCTTGAGCCCGCAGGATCCGACCGCCATGTCCACCGCCGACCTCGAGATTCCCAAGCCCGAGTATTGGGAAGCCGCCGTTGCCCATCTGATGCGGCGCGACCGCATCCTGAAAAAGATCATCCCCCAGCATCCCGAGGTCTGGCTGACTTCGCGTGGCACGCCTTTCGTGACGCTGGCGCGGGCGATCATCGGGCAGCAGGTGTCCAGCAAGGCGGCCGACACCGTCTGGACCCAATTCATCGAGGCCGTGGGCAAGCGCCCCACGCCCGTCGCCGTGCTGCGCGTCGGGCTGGAAGGCCTGCGCGCGGCAGGCTTGTCGCAGCGCAAGGCCGAATATGTGCTGGACTTGGCCGTGCACTTCGGTGAGCGCCGTGTTCATCCCGAGAAATGGGCGGCAATGGACGACGAAGCCGTCATTTCCGAGCTGACCGCCATCCGGGGCATTGGCCGCTGGACGGCGGAGATGTTTTTGATTTTCAATCTGCAGCGGCCTGATGTTCTGCCGCTGGATGATCCTGGGTTGCTCAAGGCAATCTCGCTACACTATTTCAGCGGCGAGCCTGTTTCTCGCTTCGAGGCTCGCGAAGTCTCGTTGGCGTGGCAACCCTGGCGTACCGTGGCGACCTGGTATCTGTGGCGCAGTCTGGAACCGACTCCGGTCCAATACTGACGCAAGCCAGGCAGCCCATCTACGGAACCACACTACATGCGCAATACATTTCTGGAATTCGAACAACCGCTCGCCGAGCTTGAGAACAAGATCGAGCAGCTGCGCTACGTGCAGGCCGATTCGGCCGTAGACATCTCCGACGAGATCGGACGTCTGCAGCAGAAGAGCCAGACCTTGGCCAAGGAAATCTACGCCAAGCTCACGCCCTGGCAGACGGCCCTGGTCGCCCGCCATCCCCAGCGCCCCTACACGCTGGACTACGTGCGCGAAATGTTCACCGACTTCCATGAGCTGCACGGCGACCGCATGTACGCCGACGACCAGTCCATCATCGGCGGCCTGGCGCGCTTTAACGGCACGCCCTGCATGGTCATCGGCCACCAGAAGGGGCGCGACACCAAGGAGCGCGCCGCGCGCAATTTCGGCATGCCGCGTCCGGAAGGCTATCGCAAGGCCTTGCGCCTGATGCGCCTGGCCGAAAAGTTCGGCATTCCCGTGTTCACGTTCGTGGACACCCCGGGCGCCTATCCCGGCATCGGCGCCGAAGAGCGCGGCCAGTCCGAAGCCATCGGCCACAACCTCTATGCCATGGCCGAGCTGAAGGTCCCCGTGATCTGCACCATCATCGGCGAAGGCGGTTCGGGCGGCGCCCTGGCCATCGCCGTGGGCAACGCCGTGCTGATGCTGCAGTACGCGACCTACGCCGTGATTTCGCCGGAAGGCTGCGCCTCGATCCTGTGGCGCAGCGCCGAGAAGGCGCCCGACGCCGCCGAGGCGCTGGCCATCATCGCGCCGCGCCTGAAGGACCTGGGCCTGGTCGACCGCGTGGTCAACGAACCGGTGGGCGGCGCCCACCGCGACCCCCGCGTCATGGCCCGTCTGCTGCGCCGCGCGCTGGGCGATGCCCTGCGCCAGCTCCAGGGCATGACGCCCGAGCAGCTCGTGGAGCAGCGCGTCCAGCGCCTGCTGTCCTACGGCGCTTACCAGGAAGTGCGCGCCTGAAGCAGGCAGGGCGCCGGCGTGCTTGCCGGCGCCGCGGCCCAGCGCCACGCGCCATTCCGCCATGAACGCCCGCCCAGCGTCCGATACTCCGCATCGGGCCGCGGCGGGCGTTGCTCATCCGCTTCCCGTGGCGGCCGATCTGGCCGCTGCGCTGCGCCGCGCCTTGCAAGCCTTGCCCGAGCGCCCACCGCGTATTGCCGTGGCGCTCAGCGGCGGCGCCGATTCGGCCATGCTGGCCGTGCACGCGGCAGCCGTGGCGCGCGAGCTGGGCATGGACCTGGCGCTGTTCCATGTGCATCACGGCCTGCAAGACGCCGCCGACGCCTGGACGCAGCATGCGCGCGCGCTGGCGGACCTGCTCGCGTTGCCGCTGTCCGTGGCCCGCGTGGAGGTGGCGCAGGCTGCGGGCAAGGGCATCGAGGCGGCGGCGCGCGACGCCCGTTACGCCGCGCTGGCGCAACTGGCGCGCGAGCAGGGCGTGACGCACATCCTGGTGGCCCATCATCGCAACGACCAGGCGGAAACCGTTCTGCTGCGCCTCTTGCGCGGCACCGGACTTGCAGGCATGGCGGCGATGGCGCCGCTCTCCAGGCGCGACGGCCTGGTCTACCTGCGCCCCTGGCTGGACATCGGCCGCGAGGCGATCCTGCAGGCGGCGGGCGCGGTGGCGGCGGCCAGCGGCTGGAGTCCGGTGCAGGATCCCACCAATACCGACCCTCACTACACCCGCGCCGCCCTGCGTGAGTTGCTGGCCCCGGTGCTGGACGCCCGCTGGCCGGGCTGGCGCGCCATCGTCGCGCGCCATGCGCGGCACATGGGCGAAGCGGCCGAGATCCTGGACGAGGTGGCGCGGGATGACTTCGCCGCGCTCGATCCTTCCGCGGACGGCGCCAGCTTTTCCTTGCAGGCGTGGCGCACCTTGTCCGAGGCGCGGCAGGCGCACGTGCTGCGGCATTGGCTGGAACGCAACGGCGCCCGCATGCCGACCGACGCCAGGATGCGCGACCTGCTGCGCCAGCTGCGCGGGCTGCACAGCCTGGGCCATGACCGCCAGTTGCGGGTGGAGCAGGCCGGCCATGTCATCCGTTGCCACCGGGGCAGGGTCTGGGTCGAACCCAGGGAATAAGCAGGCGCGGCCACGCCCGGCGTCCCCAAATAATCGCGGCGTGGACAGAATTTTGCACGAGCTGCGCAAATTTTTACCGCCGCGCTAGAATATACGGCTTTGCCCGTCAACCTTTTGCGGCGGGTTCCCAGCCAGAGTACGAGATGTCCCTGATCGTTCACAAATATGGCGGTACTTCGATGGGCTCGGTCGAGCGCATCAAGAACGTGGCGCGTCGCGTCGCGAAGTGGCACGCTGCCGGCCACCAGGTTGTCGTTGTTCCGTCGGCGATGGCAGGCGAGACTAATCGCCTGCTCGGCCTGGCGCGCGAAATTACGCCGCAGCCCGACAGCCGCGAGCTCGACATGATTGCCGCCACCGGCGAACAGGCCAGCAGCGGCCTGCTGGCCATCGCTCTGCAGGCCGAAGGCGTGCCGGCGCGCAGCTATGCCGGTTGGCAAGTGCCCGTGCGCACCGATTCGTCCTTCACCAAGGCGCGCATCTCGTCGATCGACGACGAGCGCATCCGCGCCGATCTGGACGCCGGCCGCGTGGTCATCGTCACGGGCTTCCAGGGCGTCGACCCGGAAGGCCACATCACCACACTGGGCCGCGGTGGCTCCGACACCTCGGCCGTGGCCGTGGCGGCCGCCATCAAGGCCGACGAGTGCCTGATCTACACCGACGTGGACGGCGTCTACACGACCGATCCGCGCGTGGTGCCGGAAGCGCGCCGCATGGCCGTCGTTTCCTTCGAGGAAATGCTGGAAATGGCGTCGCTGGGCTCCAAGGTCCTGCAGATCCGTTCGGTTGAATTCGCCGGCAAATACCGTGTGCCGGTCCGGGTCCTGTCCTCGCTGACCGACCCGCTTATCCCGCTCGCAGAAGAAATGGTCTCGGGCACGCTGATTACTTTTGAGGAAGACGAAAAAATGGAAGCCGCCGTTGTCTCCGGCATCGCCTTCAGCCGCGACGAAGCCAAAATCACCTTGCTGGCCGTTCCGGACAAGCCCGGCATCGCCTTCTCCATCCTGGGCCCGGTCGCCGCCGCCAATATTGACGTCGACATGATCGTGCAGAACCAGTCCGTGGCTGGCACGACCGACTTCTCGTTCACGGTCAACCGCAACGAGTTTGCCCGCGCCGTCGATTTGCTCAAGCGCGAAGTCATTCCCGCCGTGGGCGCGCGTGAACTGTCCACCGACGAGAAGGTCGCCAAGGTCTCCATCGTCGGCATCGGCATGCGCTCGCACGTGGGCGTGGCCAGCCTGATGTTCCAGACGCTTTCGCAAGAAGGCATCAACATCCAGATGATCAGCACCAGCGAGATCAAGACCTCGGTGATCATCGACGACAAGTACATGGAACTGGGCGTGCGCGCGCTGCACAAGGCCTTCGGCCTGGACCAGGCCCCCGGCGAAAAGGCCTGATATAAGACTCCGGCACGATTTTTTTTACGATGTATGCCCGATAGCGGGCAAGAGTGAAAAAAGTCGTGCTAGAATCTCGTTCTCTTCGGAGATGTGCCCGAGAGGCTGAAGGGGCTCCCCTGCTAAGGGAGTATGTGGCTAAAAACTGCATCGTGGGTTCGAATCCCACCATCTCCGCCAGATTCTCTCCGATCTGGCTTCTGCTAGCACCGGAGATAAAAAACCCGCAATCACGCAAGTGATTGCGGGTTTTTTCATGGGCGCGGCGGCAAGCCTGCCCCGCATGAGAAAATCGCCGATTCCCTTCCAGGCGCGGATCCCTTGAAACACCTGCTCGTCACGCTCGACCGGCTGAACGACTTCGATGAAGTCATCGATGTGCGCACGCCGCTCGAATTCGCCGATGACCATATTCCCGGCGCGATCAATGCGCCCGTGCTGAGCAATGAAGAGCGCGTGGTGGTGGGCACGTTGTACAAGCAGGTCTCGCCCTTCGAGGCCTCGCGCGTCGGCGCGGCGCTGGTGGCGCGCAATATCGCCGCGCATCTGGACACCACCTTCGCCGACCGGCGCCAGGGCTGGCGCCCGTTGATCTATTGCTGGCGCGGCGGCACGCGCTCCGGCTCCATGACGACGATGTTCAACATGATAGGGTGGCGCGCGCGGCAGCTCGACGGTGGCTACAAGACTTATCGCCAGGCCACGCTGGACGCGCTGGATAGCTTGCCCGCGGGCTTGCGCTACATCGTGCTGGCCGGGCCCACCGGCAGTGGCAAGACGCGCTTGCTGAACGCATTGGAGCAGGCCGGCGCGCAGGCGCTGGACCTGGAGCGCCTGGCCTCGCACCGCGGGTCATTGCTGGGCGCCTGGGCGGGTGTCGCGCAGCCCTCGCAAAAGGGCTTCGATACGCGGCTTGCGCAGAGCCTGCGAGCGTTCGATGCCTCGCGGCCGGTATTCGTCGAAGCGGAAAGCCGCAAGATCGGCGCGGTTGCCTTGCCTGCCGCATTGTTGGCGGCGGTGCATGCGAGCCCCTGCATCGAGGTCCGCTCCAGCCGCGAGGACCGCGCGGCCTTTCTGCTGCAGGACTACGCCCATCTGTTCGACGATCCCGCGGCGCTCAAGGCGCAGCTTCAACGCATGATCGGCCTGCACAGCCGCGAGCGCGTGAGCGGCTGGCTGGCCATGGTCGACAGCGGCGCGCGCGCCGAGCTGGCGCAGGAGTTGATAGACCGGCACTACGATCCGGCCTATGCGCGCAGCTGTCATGCCCACTTCACGCTATTGCCGCAAGCGCTGCAGCTTGAGTTCCGGCCCAATGATGGCGACGTGGTGGAGCAGGCGAGGGCGCTGCTGGCAAGGCTGGATGGGGCGGGCGGTGCCTGAGCCGCGTTCAATCGATGCGGACTCCGGTCATGTCGACCAGCTTGCGCCAGTTCTTCACTTCGTCTTCCTGGTAGGTCTTGAGATCCGCAGGGCTGCCTCCCGCTGGCGTCATTCCGATCTGAGAGGAGAGCTGGCGCAGTTCGGGGGTGGCAAGCACCTGATTGACCTCGGCATTGATGCGCTCGACGACGGGAGCGGGCGTGCCTTGCGGTGCGAACATCGCAAACCACACCACCAGCTCATGCCGGTCCAGGCCGCTCTCGGCCACCGTCGGAATGTCGGCGGCGAAGGGGGCGCGTTGCGGCGTGGTGACGGCCAGGGCGCGGACTTTGCCTGCGGCGACCTGCGGCAATGAGGGGCCGACGTTCTCGAAGGCATAGGAGATGCGTCCGCTCATGAGGTCGGTCATCATGCCGCCGACATTGCTGTAAAGCACGGTCGTCACGTCGATGTCCGCCATGCGCTTGAGCAGTTCCACCCAGACTCGCGCCGTGGTGTTGCTGGCGCCGAAATTGATCGCGCCCGGCTGCGCCTTGGCTGCGGCGACCAGTTCCGGAAGCGTCTTTGCCTGTGCGCCGTTGTTGCCGATCAGGATCATGGGCAGGCGGCCCATCAACGCGACGGGCGCGAAATCCTTGACGGGGTCATAGGGCAAATGCTGGTAGAGGCTGGCGTTGGCCGCCATCGGACCATTGGTGCCCATCAGCAGCGTATAGCCGTCGGGCGCACTGCGGGCCACATACGCGGCGCCTATGCCGCCGCCGGCGCCGGGCTTGTTTTCCACCGTGACGGGTTGGCCCAGCCTTTCGCTCAGGCCTTTGGCGACGCCGCGCGCCAGCGTGTCGGTTGCCGATCCGGCGCCGAATGGAACCACCATATTTATCGGCTTGTCGGGGAATGCGGCGCTGGCGTTCAAACAGGCGGCCGCCATGGCGAACGCCGCGGCCAGTTGCTTCATCGTGTTGGACATTTGAGGATCTCGATGGTGTGAGTTCAGGCGACGGTCGGGCCGATGTCCTGCACCGTTGCGCGGCGCATCGAGCGGCGGTATTTCTCATCGAAGCCGGCGCCGCGGTGCATGGTGCAGCGGTTGTCCCAAAGAACCAGGTCGTTGGCGCGCCAGCGATGCCGGTAGACGAACTGCGGCTGGGTGGCGAAGGCCATGAGCTCGTCGACCAGTTCGCGGCTGGCGTCGTCGTCCATGCCTTCTATGCCGCTGATATGCGATGCGATGTACAGGGAGCGACGACCGGTGGCGACGTGCTGGCGCACCAATACCTGCCGCACCGGCGGCTGGAGTTCGCGCCAGGCGGGCGGCACGGATCCCACGTCGAAGTCGGTCAGGCCGCGAGAGTGAAAGTAGTCGTGCACCGCAATCAGCGGGGCCAGGCGTTGCTGTCGTGGTTCGTCCAGGGCATCCCAGGCCGCTCGCATGTCGGCGAATTCGGTGGCGCCGCCGACGGGCGGAATTTCCTGGGCGGACAGCAGCGACACGCTGGCGGGTGTGCGCTTGAAGGAGCTGTCGGTATGCCAGAGCTGGTTGCTCAGGTTGATCAGGCGGCGGATGTCGCCCTGGTCGAGAATGCCGCCGCGTTCATCCAGGTTGGAGATGTCGGAGAGTTCGGCATGGTTCAGTCTGCGGGGGCGATGGGCGTTGTAAACCGATGCGCCTACCGAGGTTTCCAGGGGGCCGAAATGGCGCGCGATGGCCATCTGCCCGGCTTCGTCGAGCTGCTGGTCTGGCACGACGAGCACTGCAAATCGATCCAGGGCGTCGCGCAAGGCCTCGACGTCGTCTGCCGGCAACGTCGCCCGCAAGTCGATGTTGGCCACTTCGGCGACAAAGCCCGCGTGGACGGGGGTGAGTTCTATCATTCGATTCCTCCGATGGCATGCCAGCGATGCAAATGCACTGACTGGTGTGCTATTATTTTTCGACTATCGAAAAATATTTCTTATGTCGAAATAATCATGCCCAATAATCCGAGTGAACGAACCTGGGGTTTACCCAAGGGCAGCGATCAGTTCGTCGAGGCCTTCGCGCGCGGCCTGGCCGTCATCAGAGCGTTCGGACCCGGCCATCAGGCGCTGACGTTGAGCGAAGTGGCGGAACGCGCGAACCTGACGCCGGCGGGGGCCAGGCGGCTGCTGTACACGCTGGTGACGCTTGGCTATGCGCGCAACGATGAGCGCAAATTCAGCCTGGCGCCGGCGGTGCTCGAACTGGGCTACGCCTACCTGTCGTCGCTGTCCTGGCGCGATATCGCGCGCCATGCGGTCGAGGAGTTCATGCGCGAGACTGGCGAAATCTGCACGGTGTCGGTGATGGACGGCGTAGACGTGGTCTACGTGGCTCGCGCGGAAATGCCGAGTCCGCTTTCACGGCGCCTGGGCGTGGGCGAACGTCTGCCCACGCATGCCACGTCGAGCGGACATGTGCTGCTGGCGGGGGCAAGCGTTGAGGAGCGCGAAGCCTTCATCGCCAAGGCCCCATTCGCGCGGCATACGCAACATACCTTGATCGAGGCTGCGTCTTTGCGTAGGGCTGTCGATGACGCGGCAAGGACGGGATACGCGCTGGCCAGCGAGCATCTGGAATTGGGCATTTGCGGACTGGCTGTGCCGATCGAGGACGAGAGGGGGCGGGTGGTGGCCGCGTTGACGACCAGTCTGAATCTGGCCAAGCACGAGCGTGATGAGATTGTCGGCAAGTTCCTGCAGAAACTGCGTGACACAGCGGATCAGATCAGCAAGGCCCTGGCCTGAAGCTTTGTGCTTGGGGTAGGCGCTTGACTTGCGCGCTTCGCGAAATAACGCTATTATTCAAGGCTTGCTTTCAAACGCAAAGCGCCCGTAGCTCAGCTGGATAGAGTACCTGGCTACGAACCAGGGGGTCGTAGGTTCGAATCCTGCCGGGCGCACCAAGTTTGAAGTAAATCCGCAGTATTTGAAGTAAACCCGCAGTAAAGAAAGATGCAGTAAAAAACGGCAAGATTTTTCTGATATAATTTTGCCTCTTTGCCGGAGCGCCCGTAGCTCAGCTGGATAGAGTACCTGGCTACGAACCAGGGGGTCGTAGGTTCGAATCCTGCCGGGCGCACCAAGTTCACTTGGTCAATACAGCAAAGAAAATGGAAAGGCCTTTGATCTAGTATCGAAGGCCTTTTTGTTTTGCGCCGCGCTTCTAGAAGCGGATCGTCAAGCCGGCCATCGGCCCTTGCAGCACGGCATCGAACTTGAAGCCGCCGCTGCTGTAGTCCACGCCCACCGCACGATAGCCTATCGCCGCCGAGACGTTCTTGCTGATGTTGTAGCCGATGCCCAGGCCCACATCCCAATCCGCCTCCGCGCCGCCCGCGCCGATCAGGCCCCAGCCTGTGATGTAGTACTTCGAGCTCAGTACATAGTTTCCGCGCACGCCCACCAGGCCGTCGACCCAGGTGGCGCCGTCGCTGCGCGTTCCGCCGTTGAGATGCGCACCCTTGAGCGTGATGTCGGTGTCGACCGACCAGACACGCAGGCCTGCGACGACGTCCAACTGGTGCGGCGAATTCTCCAGCACGGAATAGCCGACCCCAAGCAGTCCCGCGAAGGTCGAAGCCTTTACATCCGCGCTGGTGGCCAGGATGCCGCGCGGCGTATCTCCCTGCGTGCCGATCTTGGTGTAGATCAGGTCGCCGAATACGCTGTAGCGTCCTTTGCGCGCATCGCCTATCAGCATGGCGCCGAATTCGAGGTTGTCGAACAGTTTGTCGAAGCCCGCGTGGATATCGATGACGGGCGAACGCGATTGGGATATCTTGCCGGACAGCCCGGCAGCCCAGAAATAGGGCGTGACTGCAAACCGCCATTCGTCCGCAGGCAGGGAACCCGCGCTGGGCGCCGGGTCCGCTTCGGCGCCCAGCGCGGCCCCGGCTTGCAGCAACCCGCAAGCCAGGCAGGCCGTGATTTTGTTTTTCATCGTAAATCCTCCCGAAACGGCAGGCGTGATGACGCGTGTCCATCACGCCTGCCGTGAGCGCAAAAGCTGTCCAAGGTGGCTGCGGCGTCAGGTGACCCGCCGCACGGGAGGTATGGTCCAGGAGCCGTCGATGATCGACGGGTTGCTTTCGTTGGGCCAGTAAAGACGCATCATCAGGATGAATGCGCCCTTGGGCGCCGGCAGCCAGTTCGACGCCATGTCGGGCCCGGGCGATTCATGCTGTATGAGCAGGTCGATCGAGCCGTCGGGCTTCGTCTTCAGGGGCTGGCGCGCGCTGATCGAGTAGCGGTTCAGCGGGTTGTCGACGAAGAAGTAGTTCGCGTCATACATCGTCAGCGACCAGAAGCCGGAGACGGGCGGCGTAAGCCCCTTCTTGAAGGTCAGCACGTACTTTTCGGAGCCGTTGTAGGTGCGCCGGATGGCGCCGGTATCTGACTTCAGGGAAGTGGGATAGATGGCGTCTTGCGGGCGGTTGGCGCCCAGGCCGATCGCGGTGATCAAGGCGCGCTGCACATAGTTGGTGCCGTATATGCCCGTCTTGGTGGTGAAGCCCCAGCCATCGACGTCCTGGATGTCGCCGCCGCTGGACTTGAAGTGCGTCATGATGCGTCCGAACCCCACCTGCGGAACGCGCTTGGCAATGGCCGGGTCGAGCAGGCTCTTGTCAAAGTCCTTTCCGGGAACGATGCCTATCGTGGCCATCTTCGCGACGATGGGCGCGTCGGCGGCGCTGGGCGGGTTGCGTTTGAGCAACTGGGAAAACAAGGTGAAGTACTCGACCGCGTCCATGCTGTTGACCTGTTCGCGCACCGAGGTTTTCATGTCTATTGCAGGGTCGACCTTGCCCGCGGGCGGAGTCCAGTCCTTGCCCCATGCGCTCAAGGGACAGAGTTTCACTTCGTCCTGCAGCTTGTGGACTTGCGCATAGTCTTCCGGCGTGCCGGTGCAGTAGATGCGGCCCAGCAGCCAGACGATGCTGGTGGGGGATTTGTACTGCGCCATGCCTTGCGGAATCGAGCCCTCCCATCCGGGGCCGCTGACCACGAAGGTTTGCGCGCCCGTGCCCGTGGTGCGCTTGCCGGGCACGTCGAACACCGTGGTCCAGCCATCCAGCATCGGAAACAGCGCATAGCGCCCGTTCATGTCCGGCAGGCTGACGACCCAGGGTTCGTCGCCGACGTCGAAGAAGGACGTGGTGTAGAGGGTATCGGCGTTCGGCGCGGTCACGTCCCGGAACTTGGCATCCGGGTATTGGCGCAGCTTGATGAGCTGCCCCATCGGCGCCCGCGTGCCCTTGGGTTCCGCGACGTTGGTGATGACTCTTCTGGTCATCTCCATCGTCACCAGGGGATAGGCGTAGATGTAGGCATCGGTGGCCAGTCCGAATTGCTCGTTGCCTTCGGGCAGGTCCGCGATCAGGCCATCGGCGGCCCGGGCGGCCGCGCCCAGGGCGCTGGTCGCGAGCAGAGCAAGACCACCTGCGTTCAGTGTGCGGCGTGTTAGCTTCATAGAATCGCTCCAACGGAATGATGGGTTGAAAATCACGAAGTGCCGCGGCACAGGAACAGGCCGTGCCGCGAGATGCCTTGCTCTACCGTTGCCGGACGTACTTCCCGATTTCGCGGGCCGCGCCCGTACTCCATTCATCGATCAGCGGTTGCAGCTTGGACAGGCGGACGCCGCCTGCGCCCTGGGTGGCGTTGGCGACCTTCTCGCCCGTGCCGCCCCGCACCGACGCATACAGCAATTCGTCCGACATGCTGTCCGTGACCCGCGACTCGATGGCCACGCTCGCGTTGCGCGCCATGCCTCCTTCCATGGCGGCCCGGGCTTCGGTCATGACCAAAGCGACAGGGATGTACTGGTAGGCCCGCAGCGCCTGCTCCGAGGTTCCCACCGCGGTGATGGCGATGCGTATATGGGCGACGCCAGGTCCGGCGCGATCGACCAGCCTCACCTGATCGCCGATCTTGCGCCGCAGCGTTTCGTTGACCGCATTGCGGATTTCCGTGAGGGTTTCCATGGAGACGTCGGCGGAAGGCTGGGGTTCCGGGTAATACACGACGGGATCGAGCCAGACCGCGCTGTAGCGCGAGGCGTTGAAGTTGGGGTTCAGGTAAACCAGGCGGGTTCCGCCGTCGGGCGCGGGGGCTTGGTGCAGCAGCGAGTAATCCGGCAAGAACCCCGATTCCGTCGTCTTCGGAGCGGTGGAGCAGCCGCTAGCCAGGATGGCGGCGGCGAGGCCCAGAACAAGCGCGCCCGAGGAATTCTTGATGTTCATGCAAGTTCCTTCTGACAGATATGGGGCTGAAGAGCCCCGACTGCAGGCGTCGGCGAGAGGTCCCGTGCAAAAGCTGCTTTCCGCTCGTGGGCGCATGTTTTGACCTATATGCACAGGAAACCAATTATTTTTCCAAGCTTGAAATTTCGCAACGCATTCGGGTGAACCAGGTTTTCTGAACTATTTCCTTTGCGCGCGTTTTGTGGAAGGAATTGCGCCGACGAGGCTGGCCCCGAGTCGCGGGATCGCGGTTTGGGAGCGGCTCGGACGCGGGCGTGGGTCCGCCCAATTTGCGCGCCCTTTATTTTTCATGGTATAAACACGCCTCTTTCGGAGCGCCCGTAGCTCAGCTGGATAGAGTACCTGGCTACGAACCAGGGGGTCGTAGGTTCGAATCCTGCCGGGCGCACCAAGCTTCTTGCTTGGACTACATGGAAAGAAAATGGAAAGGCCTTTGATCTAGTATCGAAGGCCTTTTTGTTTTGCGTGCGCAGATTGCGCCAGCGAGCCGCGCGTCAGTGCGTCGGGGGCGGCTGCGCGATTTGGGTTTGGCCCCGGGCCTTGTCATCCTCTTCGTCGAAACCCCAGTCTCCGACCATGTACCAATCGTCTCCCAGCGTCTCCGCGGGATGCATGGTGCGGCCGGAGCCGTTGCCGCAGGCCATCGAATCGGTAGGGCAATAGCGGTCGCAGCCCCAGCAGATGCGTTCGGGGTGCTTGGGGTGCAAGGGAAACTTCTTGGCCATGCCGGATGCCTGCTGACTGAGGGCGCCGCGGCTGCGGCGCCGATCTATCGATGTATGCATCCAGCGTACTGCCGGGAGCCCAGGAAATTCCTTGATCTGGCGCAAGCGCGAGCGCCCCGCGCGGTGGTGCGCGGGGCTGCGGCGTTGGAGAGTTGGGGAGGGGCGCTCACCGCATGCGCGGCGGCGGCCCCATGCGCCTAGTGGCGTCGTCGGTCCACCGCCGTGAGGGAGGTGCCGCTCTTTATCAGCCGGTAGGTCTGTCCGCCCAGCCACGAGACTTTTTCGCCCGTGCTGGTGCGGCATATGCAATGCGTCTTGGGATCGAAGCGCGAGGTGCCCAGCGCGGAATACGCGTCAGGGTCCGAGACGAATCGTTCAATGCGGTAGAGCGTGCCGTCCGGCGCGGTGGCGAGGACGTCGGTCAATCGTCTTGCGGTGCCGAGCATATGCGATACCTCCATGCGCGGGCCATTGGATATACGGCGCCAAAGTCGTTCGGGCATTTCAGTGCGCCAGGACGGGAAGATTGATGTTCCCGTGGCAGGCGTCAGTGAACGTGCCCTCCAAACAATGAATCGTCGAGCTGGTCGGGAGTGACGCCCAGGGCTTCGGATACGCGGTCCAGGATAACCTGCCTGGGCCGCGGGCGCGGCCTTTCCAGTTCGATATAGATGGAGTGGTCCACGCCCAGGCGCGCAGCCATATCAGCGGTGCTGATATTGAGGTGCTCGCGCCAGGCGCGTATCAGGCTCCAGTCGTTGCCGGTTTTTAGATTGACGACAGCTAATGGTAAATGACTCTGCCCCTGCCCGGGTGTTTTGCGCGGGACGGATTTTCTGCGGGGATCGCGCAGGCTGCTCTTGGCGGCAGGGCTTTTGCGGGAATCGCCGCGCGGGGTGGTGGTGGCGGTTTCGGCGGTGAAAATGGTGCCGCCGTTCAATTGGCGATATTGGTTGTCGCCGATCCAGTGCAGGGTTTCGCCGTTGTCGAGCATGCATTCGCAGTCCAGGTGATAGTTGCTGGGCATGCTCTCGAGTTGGGCGATGGTTTCCGCGGTCGTGGCGTGGCGGACCACACGGTGCAAGACACCGTCCGGCGAGCGCACAAACACGTCGGGAAGTCTCCAGGAAAACGGAATGATAATCTCCACGGCCAAGCCTATGCCGCCACTGTATCCCGGGGGGCGGATGGCGGGATTTGGGGTTTCCCCTCGCCAGGCTCGAGTCGATGATTGTGCGCTACATCAGCCCTCAACATCTTCACAAATCTTCACTGCGCCCAGGGCTATCATCGCCGCGTTGCCCGGTGTCTGGGGCGTACTGTCCGAGTGTTGCCGATGTCTCTGGTCGCGACAGGAATCGTGGATGCGCGGCCGCGCGCGAGGAGGGCGGCCTGGTGGGCCGTGCTGACGTCGTGCGCGCTGCATGCGATGGTGGCGGGACTGTGGTGGCGTGAACGGATCGAGCCCGCGGGCATGCGCGCCGCGCACGCGCCGGAAGCGCCGTTCTTCGTGGATCTGCTGGCCGCCAAGGCGCCGCCCGCACTGCCAGAACAAAAGCTGGAGGACCTGCCCGCGTCCGGATCCGAGCCTGCTCAGCCCGGCCGCGCCGATACGCCGCCGGCGCCGGCCGTGACGCCGCGGCAACGATCCGGCGCGCACAGGGCGCCCGCGCCATCCACTGCGCAGGACAGGACGCCCGCGCCATCGTCGGGCGTTCCGGCTCCCGCCCGCGATTTCGGTTGGCGCCCCGAAGATGCGCAAGCGACGGGCATGCGGCAAGCCCGAGGCACGCCGGTCGTGCGGCTCGGCCCCAAGGCGCCGGTCGAACAATCGGAGATTGCGCGCGGCATCGCCAAGAGCGCGCGGCCGCCGTGCAAGAACGCCCATGCGGACATGGGCTTGCTGGCCTTGCCGTTTCTGCTGGCCGATACCGTTACGGATCGGGGCTGCAAGTGGTGAGGCCGAAGCCTGCGCCTGCCAAGAAAAGTTTGACGCGATTACCTGGGCGGCGGCAGGGGCAAGGCTGCGGATATTTCCTGAATCGTGGATACTGGTTTTTCAATCTGGGATTTCCAGAATTCACGGAGAGACGCAATGCCCGAATCCCAAGGCGGCCTGGACAGGCTGCGCCGCTTCATCGCCGCCGCGACCGGCATGGCCACGCCGTCCGGACTGGCGCAGACGCCGGAACTGCAGGCCGCGTTCGCCGATCTGGTGCGCCATGACGACTGGCTGCCCGAGGCCTGTACCGCGCCCCATCCGCAGTACTACCAGCAGTACCTGCTGCATTGCGATCCGCTGGAGCGGTTTTCGCTGGTGAGTTTCGTATGGGGGCCAGGCCAGTTCACGCCGGTGCATGATCACGAGGTCTGGGGCTACGTCGGCATGCTGCGCGGGGCCGAAGTCAACCAGCGTTATGTCCGCGGCGAAGACGGCCGCGTCGCGCCCGCGGGCGCCGCGACCACTTTGCAGCCAGGCGACGTGGAGCGGCTGTCGCCCGCTGAAGGCGATATCCACCGCGTCTCCAACGCCCATGCGGATCGCGTATCCATCAGCGTGCATCTCTACGGCGGCAACATCGGCGCCGTGTCGCGCCATGTGTACGATCCGGCGACCGGGCAGGCCAAGCCTTTCGTGTCCGGGTATTCATCGGCCAGCCTGCCGAACCTGTGGGACCGTTCGGAAGCCGTGCGCGCCGCCATTGCCGGGGGCGCACGCTAGGGCCTGTTCGCGCGCGGCGTCCCATGCTATTTTCTTGTCCTAAATATTAGGAAAATAAACAATGGACAAGACGCTGCTCAAAGGTCTGATGGTGTTGGAGGCGGTGACCGACGTGGACAATCCGCCGCGCACCATCGATGCGCTGGCCGCTCGGGTCGGGCTGACCCGCAGCAATACGCACCGCACCTTGCAGACGCTGATACATGCAGGCTACGTGATCAAGGACGATGACGGCGGCGGCTATCGCGGCGCGGTGCGGCTGTTCGAGCTGGCGGCGCGCCAGCTGGCCCAGCTCGACGTGCGCAAGCTGGCCGCGCCGCACATGCGCACGCTGGCCGACCAGACCGGCGAAACCGTGCACCTGTCCGTGCTCGACGGTTTCGACGTGGTCTATGTGGACAAGATCGACAGCCCCCAGCCGATACGCGCCTACTCGATGGTGGGCGGACGCGCGCCGGCCTATGCCGTCGCGACCGGCAAGGCGCTGCTGGCCTACCAGGCGGAAGGCTACGTCGAGCGCTATGCCGACAAGCTCGTGCGCCACACGCCCTCGACCATCGTGTCGATGCCGCTCTTGAAGGACGAACTGCGCAAGATCGCCCGCACCGGCTACGCGGTCAACCGGGGCGAATGGCGCGAAGGCGTGGGCGGGCTGGCCGTGACCTTGTTCAACAGCCTGGACCAGCCCGTGGCCGCGATAGGGATCTCCGGTCCGCTGGACCGCCTGAGCGCCGCTAGGATGAAGCAGCTGGCGCCGGACGTGGCTGCCTGTGCCCAGTCCATCTCGCAAGGGATGGGCTATCGCCGGGGCTATCTGGACCAGTAGCGGGCCGCGCCAGCGCCGCGCCGAGGCGCTGCGCTTGGGCACGCGCCAGACGCGCATTGACGTCCATGGACGTGGTCCAGAAGTACGTGCCCCCCGCCAGGCTGCCCAGCACCGAGATATCCGGCTCGATCCCGCCTGCGGCGTTCTTGAGGCATCCCGTGGCATAGTCCAGCGCCAGGCCGCCGTGGGGATCGGGCTGCGCGTGGCCTTCGCGCAATAGCGCGGACACCAGCGGATCCCGCGTGCGCGGCGTGTCCACCGAGAAGCTGGTGGCATTGATCAGATAGCGGCTGGCGTGCGTGCAGACGACGCCCGCCGCGTCGCGCAAGCGCGTGTGGAACAGGCCGCTGGCGCTGTCGTGGCGGCTGTCCAGATAACCGCCGCCGACCTGCAGCTGGCCGTTCTGGAACAAGGCTTGCAGCTTCAGCGCGTTGCGCATCGGAAAGGTGGCGCGCCGCGCCATCCACAGCGAACGCCATTGCGACTGGAAGCGGCCCCGCTCGGCCTGCGGCAGGAGGTGCCAGATGAGGTCGACGGCCGCATTGGTCGCGGCCGCTACCGTCTGCCATGGGCGCGCGGCCTGCCCGGACCGCCGTATCTCTTCGTCCAGCGCGGCGCGGGCCTCGCCCTCCATGCCGAATATGTCCGCAGCTTCCAGGCTGCCACCCAGCGCCAGCACTTCTTCCCGCAGCGCCGTGGCGATGATGTCGAGCGACAGTGCGCCGCCATGCCTGGCGGCAAGGCGCGGTACGCCCTCCGGGCTGAGCTGCCGCAGCGTGTCTGGCGCGCGGTTGTCGGGGCTGCGCACGGAAGGCAGGCGGCCATTGCGCGATACGCACAGGATGGGGCCGCGATGGGCCGCTTGCCGCAAGGCAGCGATGGCGTCCACGGCGCTCAGGCTGGTGCCGATGATGCAGACCGGGGCATCGGCGGCGATGCCGCGGGTCAGCGCCTGGACCGGGTAGGGACTGTTGAAGTAGCCGGGCGCATCGCGCAATTCCGGAAACGCCTGCGAGGGCAGATTGCCGTTGCACAGCACGGCGTAACGCGCCAGGCAGGGCGAACCCGGTTCCGCTTCGACCCGCACGCCGCCGCCAGGCAGCGGCGCCACGCGGCGGACCCGGCTGCGCACGTGCGTGAGCGTGATGCCCCGCGCACGGGCGAACTCGCAAGCCCGTCCATAGACTGCGCGCATGTAGGCGCCGAACAGCGGACGCGGCAGGAAGTCCGCCGGCGCTATCGAGTCCGCGCCCTGCGCGCGCAGCCAGGTGGGATCCTGGGCGCGCAGCCAGTCCACGAAATCCATCCTGTGGTCGGCCCGCGCCGACATGTTTCCGGCGGGAATGTTGAGCAGGTTGCTGGGCAGATCTTCCTGGTAGGCCTCGCCCGCGCCCGGTTCGGCCTGCGGCTCGAACAGCGCGATCGTCGGCGCCCGCCCAGCGGACGGTTCCAGCGAGAGCAGGAATTGATAGAGGAAGCTGACGGCCACCGAGCCGCCGCCGATGATGGCCAGGTCTGCCGCGGGCGGGGTTGGTGTCATGCCGGGCGTCATTATTTGGCCGCCGACAAGCGCACCACATCGGCCCAGCGGGCGACTTCCTGTTTGAGCACGCGGCTGGTGTCGGCGGGCGTGGTGGCCACGGCGTCGGCGCCCAGCTTCTGCGCGGCCTGCTGCACGGAAGCCATGGCCGCCGCCTTCTGCATGCCGGCCGAAAGCTTGTCCACCACCGCTGGCGGCGTGCCCGCGGGAGCCAGCAGCGCGTAGGTGGTCGCGACCGAGTAGTCCTTTACGCCCTGCTCCGTGAGCGTGGGCAGGTCCGGCAGCGCGGTGGCGCGCGTGTCGGTGGTGACGCCGAGCAAGCGGATCTTGCCGGTCGCGACCTGCGGCAGCAGCGCCGGCAGCGTTTCGATCACCATGTCGATCTGCCCGCCCAGCAGGTCGGTGATGGCGGGGCCGCTGCCGCGGTACGGCACGTGCATGAGCCGGGTGCCGGTCACGACCTGGAAAAGTTCGCCCGCCATGTGCTGGGACGTGCCGGGGCCGGCCGAACCGAAGGTGATGGTGCCGGGCTTGCTCTTGGCCAGGGCGATCAGCTCCTGCACATTCTTCGCGGGGATCTTGCTGCTGTTCACCGCCACGGCCATGGGCATGCTGGTGGCCATCGACACGCCGACGAAGGCGGTGCCGAAGTCATAACCGGGCTTGTCCGGCATGGCCGCGTGGATGGAGTGGCTGCCCACGGCGCCCATCAGCAGGGTGTAGCCGTCGGCGGCCGACTTGGCCACGTACTCCGCGCCGATCTCGCCGCCCGCGCCCGCCTTGTTTTCCACCACCACGCTCTGCCCCAGATAGTCGCCCAGGTGCTGCGCATAGATGCGCGCGGCGGCGTCGGTCGCGCCGCCGGGCGGGAAGGGGACCACCATGCGCACGGGCTTCGTCGGCCAGTTGTCGGCCGCGGCTGCGCCGCCTGCCAAAGCCAGCACCATGCCTGTCAGGGCGATGCGCCACATTTTCTTCATGGAAGTCTCCTTGGTGTCGGTGCGGGCCGTCACATCCAATGTCGTGCGGCCCTTTATTTAAATCCTAAAATATAGGACTCATGTATCAATAAATGGTTTACTTAGAATTCCACACGGTGCTATGCTGGTCAACAATTAAGCACGCCACCTAGGGAATTCACTAGGATTAACGGCAAAATTCACCGTCCTTCGCCAGATATGCGCTGGATGATGCCAGTCTTGAAGGCCTGTTCTTATAATGTTTTATTTGTCCCAAATATTGAATTTTCATAACGAGAGGTCAGACATGACACCCAGTTCGGCGCTGGCCGGCATCACGGTGCTGGAGATTTGCAATGTCGCGGCGGGGCCTTTTTGCGGCATGTTGTTGGCGGACATGGGCGCCGACGTGATCAAGATCGAGAACCCCGACGGCGGCGACACGCTGCGCAGCTGGCCGCCCATTTCCGACGGCTACAGCGAGAACTTCGCATCGCTCAACCGCAACAAGCGTTCGGTGACGCTGAACCTGAAGGACCCCGCCGATCTCGCCCTGGCGCGCGAGTTGGCGCTGTCCGCCGACGTGTTGATCGAGAACAACCGGCCGGGCGTGATGGACCGCCTGGGCCTGGGCTATGCGCAGCTGCGCGAGGCCAATCCCAGACTGGTCTATTGCTCGATCTCGGCCTACGGCCAGTCGGGGCCCCGTTCGCAGGAAGGCGGCTTCGATCTGACCATCCAGGCCATGAGCGGCATCATGAGCGTGACCGGCGAAGCCGGCGGCGAACCGGTGAAGTGCGGCGTGCCCGTGGCGGACTTTTCGGCCGGCCTGTACGGCGCCTTCGCCATCGCGTCGGCCTTGCGCGCGGCCCAGGCCAGCGGGCAGGGCACGCATATCGACGTGCCCATGCTGGGCGCCACCTTGGGCATCGCGGCCCTGCAGACCTCGGAGTTCTTCGGCAGCGGCCGCGATCCGGTCAAACTGGGCTCGGCCCATCCGCGCAACGCGCCGTACCAGGCTTTCCGCTGCAAGGGTGGCTACTTCGGCATGGCGGCGGGCAATCAGGCCTTGTGGAAGGGCGTCTGCGCAACGGTAGGCCGCGAGGACCTGCTGGCCGATCCGCGCTTTACCGACACCAGCGCCCGCGCGCACAACCAGACGGCGCTGCGCGAGATCCTGGAAGCGATCTTCGAGGCCGAGGACGCGCCGACCTGGCTGGCGCGCTTCCGCGCGGCGGGCGTGCCTTGCGCGCCGATCAACACCTATTCCGAGGTGCTGGCCGACCCGCAGGTGGAGCACATGGGCTGGGTGCAGCCCGTGGATCTGCCCAACGGCGTGCGCACGCGCACCTTCGGCCTGCCGGTGCGCTTCGACGGCCAGACCACGGGCCTGCGCCGCCGCCCGCCGGGCCTGGGCGAACACAACGATGAAGTGCTGGGCGCGCTGCGCGCCGGCAAGCAGGAGACGGCGGCATGAGCGAGGTCCTGCGCATCGACAAGCAAGGCGTGGCGCACGTGCTGACGCTGGCGCGGCCCGACAAGATGAATGCCCTGTCGGCCGCACTGGTGGAAGCGCTGATCGCCGCGCTGGACCAGGCCGAGACCGGGGGCGCCAAGCTTATCGTCCTGAAGGGCGAGGGCAAGAACTTCAGCGCGGGCTTCGACTTCGGCGATTGGCAAGAACAGAGCGAAGGCGATCTGCTGCTGCGCTTCGTGCGTATCGAGACGCTGCTGCAGCGGCTGGCGGCGTCGCCGTGCCTGACGCTGGGGCTGGCGCACGGCCGCAACTTCGGCGCGGGCGTGGACCTGTTCGGCGCCTGCAAGTGGCGCATCAGCGCGCCGGACGCCACGTTCCGCATGCCCGGGTTGAAGTTCGGCCTGGTGCTGGGCACGCGCCGTTACGCCGCGCTGGTGGGCGCGGAGCGGGCGCGCGCGGTGCTGGAGCAGGCGGCCACGTTCAATGCGGAAGAGGCCTTGCGCGACGGCTTCGCCAGCCGCCTCGCTGTCGCGGGGGACTGGCCGGACATCGAGCGCGAGGCGCAGAACGCCGCGTCCGCGCTGACGGGCGCCAGCCGCGTCCAGCTGTACGCGGCGCTGTCGACGGAAACGCCAGACATTGATCTTGCCCGCCTGGTGCGCTCGGCCGCCGAGCCGGGCCTGAAGGATCGGGTGGCCGCGTATCTGCAGGCGCGCTGACCGCAACAAGAACAGGCAGGGAAGGAGACATCATGGCATCGGGTTTCAATCAGAAGAACAAGCAGTGCACGCTGGCCGAACTGGCGGCGCTGGTGCCCAACGGCGCATCGATCGCATTGGGCGGCAGCTTCCTGCACCGAGGGCCGTTCGCCTTCGTGCGCGAGCTGATCCGCCAGGGACGGCGCGACCTGGAACTGGTCAAGCAGTCGCCGGGCTACGACGTGGACATCCTGTGCCGCGCGGGCGCGCTGCGCCGCGTGCGCGCGGGCATTGTCGCCATGGAAGGGAACTTCGGCCTGGCGCCCTGGTACCGCAAGGCGGTGGAGCGGCGCGAGATCGAACTGGAAGAACACGCCTGCGCCAGCCTTACGGCCGGCCTGCGCGCGGCGGCCTTCGGCGTGCCGTTCCAGCCTTGCGGCGGCTTGCACGGCAGCGGCCTGCCCGAACTCAACGGCTGGAAGTGCCTGGACGATCCCTACGGCAGCGGGCAGAAGACCTGGGTGGTGCCGGCGATCCGGCCGGACTTCGCCGTGATCCATGCTTCGGAGGTGGACGCGCTGGGCAATGTGCGAGTGCATGGCACCGCGCATTGGGACCGCATCATGTCGCGCGCCGCGGGCAGCGTGCTGGTGGTGGCCGAGAAGGTGGTCGACAGCGCGGTGTTCGAAGCCAGTCCGGAATCCACGCTGGTGCCGTTCTTCATGGTGCAGGCCTATGCCGTGGCGCCGCAGGGCGCATGGCCGGGATCCTGCTGGCCGGACTACGCCATCGACTATCCGGCGGTGGAGGCATACATGGACAAACACAGCGATCTGCAGGCGCACATGGCTGCGGCGCCCGAAGCGCGGGAGGTGCAGCATGGCTGAGCAATGGTCGGGTTTTTCCTACATCGTCACCAATCTGGCGCGTTTCATCCGGCCGGACGAGATCACCTTCAGCGGCGTGAATTCCACCATGCCCATGCTGGCCTGCCTGCTGGCCAAGCGCGCCTACGATTGGGACTTCGTGTACATCAACGTGGCCGGCGGCGTGAATCCGCGGCCCTCGCATGTGCCGATCTCCAGTTCCGATCCGGTGCTGGCCGAGCACACCGCGTCGATCTTCTCCAACGAAGACTTCTACGACCTGTGCACGCGTGGCCGCATGGACCTGACCTTCCTGGGCGCGGCGCAGATCGACGGCGCGGGCTGCGCCAACAACTCCTGCATCGGCGACTGGCATGAACCCAAGGTGCGCCTGCCGGGCGGCGGGGGCGGCGCGGTGATGCTGCCCACGGCCCGGCGCGCCTGCACCTGGCGTACCGAACACTCGCGGCGCACCTTCGTGTCCAAGCTGGACTTCATGACCTCCTGGGGCGGATTCCACGGCGTGGTCACGCCGATCGCCGTGTTCATCAAGCGCGACGGCCGGCTGGCCTTGCAGTCCTGGCATCCGGAAGCCAGCCTGTCCGAGGTGCGCGAGCGCACCGGCTTCGAATTCGACGCCACGGGCGCCGCGCCCTCCGCGCTGCCTACCGCGGCCGAGGTGCGCGCCTTGCGCGAGCTGGACTCCGACGGTCAGTTCGAACGCGACGCCGCCGTCGCGCTGCGCTAGGAGGCCGCCATGACGATCGCCGATGCCACGCTGGTGGCCGCGTTCGCGCGCCTGTGGAGCCAGCCGCAATGGGCGGGGCGGCCCGCCATCGTGACCGCGGACGGCGCCTTGACCTATGCCGGCCTGCAGCGCGAGGTCGGGCGCATCGCGGGCGGCTTGCGCGCCGCTGGCGTGGCGCGCGGCAGCCTGGTGGCGATCGCGATGGAGCGGTCGCAGGCGCAGGTGCTGGCGATCCTGGGCGTGATGGCGGCGGGCGCCTGCCCGTGTCCCTTGGAGCCGCGCCTGTCGGAGGCCGAGACCGCCAGGCGCGTGGCGGCGGTGGGCCTGGGCTGGATGCTGCACGACGCGGCCAACGCGGCCACGGCCCGGGCCAGCGGCCTGGCGCCGCAACGCCTGCTGGACGCCGCCGCCGTGGCGCAAGGCCCGCTGGACTGGACGGGCAGCGGCGAGGCCGCGCCCGGTGATGCGGGCCTGCTGCTGTTCACCTCCGGCAGCACCGGCAATCCCAAAGGCGTGCTGTTGAGCCACCGCGGGCTGGCGAACAATGCGCGCGGGGTGCTGGCGCACACCGGCTTGACGCCGGAAGACCGGCTCTTGCACGTGATGCCGCTGCATCACACCAACGCGCTCAACAACCAGATCTTCGCGCCGCTGCTGGCGGGCGCCTGCGTGGCGCTGGCTGGGCGCTTCCGGGCCGAAGACATGCCGGGCTTGCTGCGCGCGTTCCGGCCCACCCTCATCACCGGCGTGCCCACCATGTACGCGCGCATGCTGGAACTGGAGTTCGACCCCGCAAGCCTGGCCGCGTTGCGCTTTGCGCGCTGCGGTTCGGCGCCCATCACCGAAGCGCTGCACCGGCGCATTGAAGCCTTTCTGGGCTGCCCGCTGGTGGTCTCCTACGGCCTGTCGGAAGCCACCTGCACCTCGACCATGAACCCGCCCGCCGCGCGCCGCGTGGGGTCGGTGGGAACGGTGCTGGCCGGCCAGAGCGTGACCTTGCGCCTGCCGGACGGCAGCGAGGCCGCGCCGGGCGGCGAAGGCGAGATCTGCATCGCGGGCGACAGCCTGATGCTGGGCTATGTGGGCGTGGACAGCGCCGACGCCGGCGCGCCGCAACAGCTGCGCACGGGCGACCTGGGGCGTTTCGACGAGCAGGGCTATCTGAGCATCACCGGCCGCATCAAGGACGTGATCATCCGCGGCGGCGAGAACATCTCGCCGGCGCTGATCGAGGGCGTGGTGACGGGCCTGCCGGGCGTGGCCGCCTGCTGCGTGGTGGGCGCGCCCGACGAGGACCTGGGCGAAGTGCCCGTGATCTTCGTGCAGCGCGCGGGCGAAGCCGCGCCCGATGCGCCGGGCATACAGGCCGAGGTGCTGGCGCGGCTGGGCCGCATCTACGTGCCGCGCGAAGTGCTGTGGATCGAGCGCCTGCCTGAGAACGCGGTGGGCAAGGTCGACCGCAAGGCGCTGGCGCGGCAGCTTGCGCCCGCCAGCCTGCGTTCATGAACCGGCGGGACGCTCCGGGATCCAGGGCGTCCCGTTACGCTATTCGACCTTGCCGATCCGATTGACCGCGACCTCCAGCGAGGCCGAGTCCTTCTTCCAGTACTCGTCGAATGCCGGCGCGTCCAAGTATTGCACGGGACTGCCGGTGCCAGCGATACGGGCCTGGACCTCGGGGTTGTTGGCGATCTCCTTGACCGTCTGGCGCAGCTTTTCGATGACGGCCGGCGGCGTGCCGGCCAGGGCGAACACGCCCGACCATTGCACGAAGCTGATGTCATAGCCCTGCGACCTGAAGGACGGCACGTCCGGCAGGCTGTCGAGCTTGCCGTCGCCCCAATGCGCCAGCGCCTTGACGCGCCCCGCCTGGATCAGCTGCATGACGCTGGACGGGCCGGTGGCCAGGGCATCGACCTGGCCGCCCACCAGCGCCTGCACCGCGGGGCCAGCGCCGGTGAAGGGCACGTGCATCATCTTGATGCCGGCCGCGTTCTGCAGCATTTCCATCGGCACGTGCATGGTGCCGTAGATGCCGGAAGAGCCATAGCTGAACTTGCCCGACTGCTTCTTCGCCGCGTTGACGAATTCCTGCAGCGTCTTGTACGGTGCGTCCGCGCGCACCACCAGCACCGTGGGATCGGCGGTGATGCGGGCGATGGGCACGAACTGGTCCAGCTGATAGGCCGGCTTGCGTTCCAGCAGGCGGTCGGCCGCGGGCAGGATGGAAATCGACGACAGGCTCATCAACAGCGTGTAGCCGTCGGGCTTGGCGCGGCCGGCCTGGCCGATGCCGATGGCGCCGCCCGCGCCGCCCTTGTTCTCGATGACCACGGCCTGGCCGAGCTTGTCGCCCATGGCCTGGGCCAGCGGCCGCGCGATGGTGTCGGCGACGCCGCCGGGCGGGAAGGGCACCACCATGGTCACGGGACGTTCAGGGTAGCCGGCAGCCAGCGCGTTCGCGGCTGCCAGCCATAGCAAGGCGGCCGCGGCCGCCCGGGTGCAACGCAGATTCATGTCTCACTCCTTGTGCTTTTACCGCCGAGCCGCCCCGTGTTCAGTCCGGGGCTCCGCGCTCAGACGTAGCGGTTTTCGATATGTCCGATGCCGTCGATTTCCACCCGCACCACGTCGCCGTGTTTGAGGAACCGCGGCGGGTTCAGGCCCTGGCCGACGCCGGCCGGCGTGCCCGTGGCGATGACGTCGCCCGGATACAGGGTGATGCCGCGCGAGCAGGTTTCGATCAGTGTGGGGATGTCGAAGATCAGGTCTTCGGTGTTGCCGTCCTGGCGCAGTTCGCCGTTGACCCAGCAGCGCACGCGGGTCTGCCGGCCGTCCAGTTCGTCGGCCGTCACCAGCCAGGGGCCCATGGGGCAGAAGGTGTCGAAGGACTTGCCCAGATCCCATTGCTGATGGCGCATCTGCACGTCGCGCGCGGTGACGTCGTTGACCACCGTGTAGCCGATCACGTGGCTCATGGCCTCGGCGCGGGAAATGTTGCGGCCGCCCTTGCCGATCACCACCGCCAGCTCGGCTTCGTAGTCGATCTTGTCCGAGACGCCCACGGGCAGTTGCACGTCGGCCCAGGGGCCGACCACGGTCTGCGGCACCTTGGTGAACACGATGGGCCAGGATTCGGGATTGGCGTCGTTGTCCTTGAAGACGGAGTCACGCAGTTCCTTGGCGTGGGCGTGGTAGTTGCGTCCGACGCAGAACAGGTTGCGCCGCTGCGCCGGCAAGGGCGCTTCATGCTCCACCTGGTCCCAGCGGTAGGACGAGCCGGTCTGGCCCGGCAAGGCACGGCCCTCGGCCAGCCATTCCACGGCGGTCAGCGCGCCGGCGGCCGCGAGTTCGCGCGGGAAGTCCAGGGCGGTCACGCTGCCGCCGTCGTCGGACACCACGCCGATGCGGCGCTCGCCCTGGATCCGGAATACTGCAATCTTCATGCTTGCTCCCTGAGCGGTCCGGCCGCCCTTGTTTAATACCAAAAAGTACCAATTGGGCGAATATTCCGGCCCAATTTCGGGAGAGGATATACCAAATAAACCAACTTTCCTAACAGAATTGCCAGGTTTTTGGCGGCTTATTGGTCTGTTTTGGTATCATCTGTCCGCTAGACATTCTGGGACAGTCCATGGACAAAGCCTCCGCCTTGCGCGCGGTCATCATCGAAAATCTGCAATCCGGCGCCTGGCCCGCCGGCCATCGCCTGCCCACGGAACGTGCCTTGAGCGTACAGTTCGGCATCAGCCGCTCGACGGTGCGCCGCACCCTGGCCGAATTGAAGGACGAAGGCCTGATCCTGCAACGCGTGGGCAGCGGCACCTACGCCAATCCGCAGATGCCGCTGGCGCAGGCCGAAGGGCTGCTGCGCGCCGAAGTGCTGTCCACCAGCCCGGCAGAACTGATGGCGGCGCGGCTGGTGCTGGAACCGGCCATCGCGGCGCTGGTGGTGCAGCATGGCAGCCCGGCCGATTTCGCCGCCATGCAGGATGCCTGCGCAAAGGCCGAGGCCGCCGACAGCTTCGAAGCGTTCGAGATCTGGGACGCCAAATTGCACGAATTGATGGCCACGGCCACGCACAATCTCTTCATCGAAAAAGTGTTCGCGCTGATGACGGCGGCGCGCTCGCAAGCGACCTGGGGCGCATTGAAGCGCAAGAGCCTGACGCCCGAGCGGCGTCAGGCCTATCAGGTGGAGCATCGCGAGATCGTCGACGCGCTGCATGACCGCGACGCCGAACGGGCCATGGAGGCCGTGCGGCGGCATCTGCTGCACGTCAGGGACAACTTGTTGGGCTAGCCGCGCCGGCTGGGTGCGGAGATCGCGGCGCGGCCGGGGCAAGGCCGGCCGCCGCGGAACAAGCGCCTCAGGGCTGCCCGCGCAGCCGGGCCAGTTCGGCGGAAAGTTCGGCCACCAGGGCCTGGGCGCGCGCCAGCGGGTCGTGTCCCTCGGGCGAGGGTTCGGCGGGCGCATCGGGCGTCTGCAGCCGGGGCTGCACGCTTTCATGGCCCATGCTGACGTCCACGTCGAACACCAGCTGTTCCGCGCGGTGCCAGGTCGTGAACCACTCCAGAGGGCGGCCATGTTGGTCCATGCCCTGGCCTTGCAGCATCAGCAGCGGCGTGCCGGCTTGCGTGCCCAGCAGTTGCGCCAGCGGCTTGTCGGCGGCCACGGCGCGGATCTGGTTGCGCCCGGCGCCGGGACGCAGGCCAAAGCGCCGCGTCAGCACGCCGTGCAGGGAGGCGTCGGCGAGGTCTTCGGCGCGCAGGCCGGGCACCGCGTCGGCGGGCAGCCAGGTGCGCACGTAGGCGAGCGGCGCGTCGGCCACATGGCGCAGGCGCTCCAGCATGAGCAACTGCGTGGTGCCGAAGAAGGCGGCGACGTCGGCGGGCGGTTCGGCGCGCTCGAAAGCCAGCACGCGGGTTTGCAAGGCCACGCCGGATTGCGCGAATTGCTCGTACAGGCCGGTGGAGCGCTGCACCAGCCGGCGGTGTTCCTGGGGCGCCGCCACGCTGGCGGGACGCCCGGTTTCGCGCTGGATCAGGCCTTCGGTGGCCAGGGCCGCCAGCGCCTGGCGCACCACGCTGCGCGCCACGCCGAAGCGCTCGCACAGCGCCGCCTCGCTGGGCAGCACGGCGCCGGCCGCGAGCTTGTTCGTGCGGATGTATCCGCGCAGCAGGGTCGCCACCTGGGCGTGCAGCGGGATATCGCCGGAGCGGTCAAGTGCGGGCAATGCGTCGTGCGTGGCGGGCGCCATGGGAATCAACCTCCGGTTTGTGCCCGCGCAGTTTCCCACACATGCGTCCAGCCCGGCGCCAGATGCGCGGCGCGCTCGGCGGCCAGGATCAGGCTGTCCTCGCGGGCGATGCCCTTTCCAGCGATGTCGAAGGCGGTGCCGTGGTCCACCGACACGCGCACGACAGGCAGGCCTACCGTGATGTTTACGCCGTCGTCGCCGTAGACCGCCTTGAAGGGCGCGTGGCCCTGGTCGTGGTAACAGGCGATCACGAATTTCCACTTGCCGCGCACGGCTTGCGGGAACAGCGCGTCGGCCGGGATCGGGCCGGCGGCCAGGATGCCCGCGGCATTGGCTTCGGCCACGGCGGGGGCCAGGATGTCGGCGTCTTCGGTGCCGAAGATGCCGTTTTCTCCGGCATGCGGATTCAGGCCCGACACCGCCACCGGCTGGTCGCCGCGGCCCAGCGCCTTGGCGAACGAGCCGGCCAGGCGCAGCACCGCGCGCATGCGCGCCGGGGTCAGGTCTTCGATGGCCTGGCGCAGCGATACATGGGTGGTGGCGTGGAAAATGTAAAGGTCGCCGGCCGACAGCACCAGCGAGAAGGTCTTGACGCCGAATTCGTGCGCCAGCAGTTCGGTATGGCCGGGCCACTTGTGGCCTGCCGCGTGCATGGCGGCCTTGTTCAGCGGCGCGGTGACGATGCCGTCGACCTCGCCGGCGCGCGCCAGGGCGCAGGCCGTGGTGACGAAGCGCACCGAGCCGTCGCCCGCATCCGCGCTGATCTCGCCCAGCTTGACGTGGGCCAGCGACGGGCCGGCCTGCAGCACTTCGATGGTGCCGGGGGTGTTGGCGCAGTCGGCCGCGCGCTCCAGCTTGCGCACGATGGCGGGGTCGCCGCCCAGGCTGCGCACGGCGTTGGTCATCACGTCCACGTCGCCGACCACCAGCAGGCGGGCCTTCTGGCGCAGTTCGTCATGGCCCATCAGCATCTTGGCCGTGATTTCCGGCCCGATGCCCGCCACGTCGCCCAGGGTTACGGCCAGCAGGGGCAGCTTGCCCGGTTGGGATTGTGTCATCGCTTGAATCTCCTGTCGCGGATCGCGCGCACCGCGCGAACCAGTACATCTTCGGTGCCAAAGCCGCCGGCCTTGGTCACCACGGGCAGGCCGGCGGCCGTGCCTCCGGTCAGCGTGCCCAGGGGCACGCCGCCCATCACTTCATCCACCAGCGCAATGCCGCGGGCGCCCAGCGCCACCAGCACGCTGCGCGCGCCGTCGCCGCCGGTGGCGACCACGCCGGCGGCGTTCGCGCTGGCGATCAATTGCGCGGCCAGGCTGCCCAGGCGCTCGGCGACGGTCTCGGAATCCAGGCCGTCCAGCTGGCCTTCGGGCGCCAGCAGCAGCACCGTGCCGGCCTGCGCCGGGGCCTGCGCGTGCGCCTGCAGCAGCGGCTGGCTCCAGGCCTGCCATGCCGCATCGTCGGCCAGTTGGGCCAGCGTGGGCGTCCAGGTGTCGGCGCCCGAGGCTTGCAGGGCGGCGGCTTGCGTGCGCGCCGCGCTGTGCTGCGAGGTCACCACCACCACGACCGGCGCGGTCTGGTCGGCGCCGGCCCAGACCCGGGCCAGCGGCACGGCCAGGCCACCCGCTCCCACGGGCAGGGCATGTACGCCCAGCAGGCCGATGGCGCGCGCCAGGCGCTCCAGGTCGGCCTCGGTGGCGGCGTCGACCACCACGGTGTTGCCCGCCAGGCGGATGCGGGCCGCCAGCGCTTGCGGCGTCTCGCCTTCCTGCGCCGCCACATGGGCGCAACCCAGCAGAGTGGGGATATGGCTTTCGGTCACGGGCGTGACCGGATCGGTGGCCGCCGATGTCTCTGTGACCGGCTTGCCGTTGACGTAGAGCACGCCTTGTTCGATGGTGCGGCCGGTGGCCGGGAAGGCCGGGCAGATCACCGCGATGGTGTCCGGGCCCCAGGCCTCGCGCGCCGCGTCGATCTCGGCCTTGAAGGCGCCGCGCAAGGTGGAGTCCACCTTCTTGTACAGGCGCGTGACGCCGGCCGCGCGCAGGCGCCGCACGTTCTGCCAGACGGTCTCGGCCGCGTCGGCGGCGGACAGCGCGCGGCTGTTGGTCGTGACCGCCAGCACTTCCACGCCGGCGGCGCCCGGACCCGACAGCGCCTCGTCGGCGCCGCCGATGGACAGGTGCGTGCTCCAGCCGGCGCGCACGAACTGCACCGCCGTGTCGCCCGACCCGGTCAGGTCATCGGCGACGATGGCGATGGCGGGATTCAAAGCGCTTCTCCGCGCGCTTCACGCAGGGCGGGCGCGACCGTGGGATCGGCGTCCTCGGACTTGAGCTCGCCGGCGCGCTTGAGGAAGTACGAGGCCAGCATCGGCGCCAGGATCGAGCTGATCAGCACGCAGGCGGCGACCTGCGCCGTGGCGGTCGACACGTACTGCTGGAAGTTGGGGTCGGCTGCCGCCACGACCGCGGGGGTGGCGATGGCGTTGCCGGCGGTGGTGCCGGCCGCGAAGCCCAGGCCGCTCTTGCCGCCGCGCTTCAGGATCAGGCGATAGCCCAGGTAGACCAGGCCGCCGGTGATGGGGCTGATGATCAGGCCCAGGATCAATCCGCTGATGCCGCCGGAAACCACGGCGCCCAGGTTGATGCCGGTGCCCAGCGCGAAGGCGAAGAAGGGGATGACGATGTTGGGCACGGGCTTGAGCACGTCGCGCCACTTGGGGTCCAGGTTGCCGACCACCACGCCCAGCAGGAACGGCACCAGCGCCGCCACCAGGGCGATCATGGGGATGTCGGCCAGGCCCGAGGCGCCCAGGAACAGCAGGCTGAAGAAGGGGCCGTCGTTGACCGCGCTGGCGACATAGGCGCCGCGGTCGCGGGCGTCGCCGTATTGGCCGGTATAGGCCAGCCACAGGCCGCCGTTGCTGTTGTCGAAGGCGGCCAGCATCGCCAGGATGGAGACGCCCAGCACGCCGTCCAGGCCGACGTAGCTGCCCAGGATGATGATGAGGGTGGCGGGCACCAGGGTCTTCATCAGCAGGATGGTGCCGGCGGTGGCCAGGATGGGGCCGCCGGTGCGCGTGTTGACCTGGGTGCCGGTCGCGAAGATCAGCAGCGCGATCAGGGGCAGGGCGCTGTTCTTGAACAGGGCGGTGGTGAAGCCGCCGATCGCCAGGGCGTCGGGAGCGAAGGTGCCGATCAGTGAACCCAGGATCAGCGGCACCAGCATCAATCCACCGGGGATTTTCTGCATCGTGCCAAAAAAGGGCGAGCGGGAAGTTTCGGTCGACACTATCGGAGTCTCCAGGACGGTTTTTCTAGGTTGCAGACGTTCGAGCGCGCGTCTGTCAGACGGTTGATCAAGGACGAAAAACCGTAGTGTACACCTGTACGTACAGCATGTACGTACAGGCTCCCAGGCCCGGAGGCAGTTCCGATTTTAAAAGCGGTAGGCGCCGCTCAGCATGACGGTGCGGCGCGCGCCGTAGAAGCAGTCGCCGCGGTCCAGGCAGACCACTTCATACGTGCGGTCCGCGATGTTATTGACGTTCAGCGCATAGCGCCAGGGACCGTTGTCGTAGCTGAGCATGGCGTCGAACAGCGTGACCGCCGGCGTTTCCGGGGCGCCGCCGTCGCGGAATGCCGACAGATAGCGCACGCCCGCGCCCACCGCGAAACCAGGCTGGCCGGCCAGCGCGAAGCGGTACTTGCCCCACATGGAAGCCATATGCTTGGGCTGCGCTTCCAGCTGCGGATCCAGGTCGGTGTAGATGTAGTTGGCGATCACGTCCACATCCTTGGTGACGCGGCCGCGCAGCTCCAGCTCCACGCCGCGCGTGCGGGTCTTGCCGGCCTGGATCTGGTTGTTGGGATTGTTCGGATCGTTGGTCTGGCGGTTCTTTTCGCGCAGGTCGTAGGCGGCGGCCGTGAATTCGATGTCGGCGTCCTTCGGCATGTACTTGATGCCGGCCTCCACCTGTTTGCCGCGCATGGGCTTCCAGCGCTGGTTGTAGAAGTCGGCGCCGGCGATGGGCGTGAACGATTCGCTGTAGCTGAGATACGGCGACCAACCGTTGTCCGCGGCGTACATCAGGCCGAAGCGCTTGGTGGTGGCCATGTCGGTTTCGCGGTCCTGGCCTTCGGTAGTGCTGTCGGCGCGGTCGCGGCGGATGCCGGCCAGGAAGATCCAGTTCTTGTCGAACTTGATCTGGTCCTGGGCGTAGAAGCCGATCTGCTGTTGGTTGATCTTGGGAGTGTCCGACAGTTCATACTCGGGCGCGTTGCCGTACACCGGGTGGTACAGGTTCAACGGCGAGCCCGCGCCGCTGGCCGTCTGGCTGGTCTCGCGGTAGCGCGAATAATCCATGCCGAAGATCACCGTGTGTTCCGTGCGGCCCCAGTTCAGCTTGCCTTCCAGGTTCTGGTCGGCCAGCAGCGTGCGCATGCGCGGCTTGTTGACGTAGAAAATGCGGTCGACGGTGGTCTGTTCCGGATCGATGTACGAATCGCCGCGGCGCGCGCCGTAGACGTTGGGATAGAGCGTCTTGTAGTCGACGCTGCTGACCGTGTTGCGGAAGTTCTGCCGCACTTTCCAGGTGTCGTTGAACTGATGCTCGAACAGCCAGCCCACGCTGAACTGCTCGGTGTCGTAGGCGTCGAAACCGGGCTCGCTGGCGAAGCGCCGGGTCGGGATGCGGCCGTTGGGATTTTCCTGCACCGAGCCGCTCCACGGCAGGAAGGACTGCGTGGTGCCCGCGCGATCCTTCTGCCAGGTGGCCTGCAGCGTCAGCGAGGTGGCCGCGCTGGGGCGCCAGGTGAGGGACGGCGCCAGCATCAGACGGTCGTCGGGCGCGTACTGGACCTGGGTATCGCTGTCGCGTCCCACGGCGATCACGCGGTACAACCATTGGCCGTCCTCGCTGGCCGGACCCGTGAGGTCGGCCTGGATCTCGCGGCGGTTGTGGTTGCCCAGCACCACGCCGATCTCGCGCTGCGTTTCCGGCAGCGGCCG